>LDZR01002222.1_pt1 | contig 79745 bp, 91 predicted proteins | sample 615371 | NCBI WGS metagenome assembly LDZR01 (sample SAMN03408294, study PRJNA278302) | terrestrial metagenome | isolation source: oil reservoir sample K2 | place: USA: Alaska, North Slope, Kuparuk formation | collected 2013
CTAAGCTTTACAAGCTCCTCAACTAAATCATCAGTAAGAAGAAAACCGTTTGTTGAAATGCCTACGGCATATCCTCTTCGTTTTACCTCTTTTACCATGTCCATAAAGTGGGGATGTACAAAGGGTTCTCCAATCCCACCAAAATAGATCATCTTTAGGTTGGGAAACTCCTTTGCATCATCCAAAATTTTCAAGAAAAGGTTATAATCCATGTCTCCCTCTTCATCTTCCCAGTACTGCTTAAAACACATCTCACACCTAAGATTGCACCGGTTAGTTATTTCAACATAAAGATATTTCGCATCTGGAGTTTTAGGTATGAGAATCTTGGCATTGTCCCAATGGAATTCATGCATTTAACCGCCTCCAACAGGTGGAAATATGCTTACCACGTCTTCATCTTTGAGTTTGGTGTCGAGCTTTTCCAAATGCTCAATGTTTTTCCCATTAACAAGGATAATGACTCCTTTTTCAAGTTCTTTTTTCATTTCAGGATATTTGCTGTATAATTTTTCTAATAGTTCTCTAACAGTGTTAGCTTGAATTTGTAATTCATTCTTTTCAACGATATTTCTCAGTGTAGCAAAAACTTTTACCCTTACCATTTTGTTCACCTAAAAAATAAATAATGGGAGAAGAGTTAATAATATTTATCCAAACCAAGTTCCTTAAGCTTCTCTTCGGTTGGATATCCTTTCTCATTCCAGCCTCTGAGCTTGTAATACTTCGGAAGGATCTCATGGAGCTTTACAACGTGTCCTTTATTTGGTCCCTCTGGCATTGGCTCTTCTAAGAACCTCTTAGGCAGGGTATCGTCTTTCTCCGGAACTAAGCCAGCTTTGAGATTGAAGATCCTTTCGATGTTCCATATTCTTTCTCCTGCCTTAAGCCATTCGTCAGTAGTTAGTTCAAAGCCCGTTGCAGCATTTAGCATCTCTGCATAGTCATCTGCTCCCAGTGCAAAGCTTGTGAAGAGACATAATCCTGCGGAATCTATGACTGCAGTTAAGTCTTGGAATATCTTAACCCACTTGGCTTTCTCTTCGCTTACATCATGGGGATCGAGCTTTACGGGAACACCTAAGATTTCTGGACTGATCATATAGCCCCTAACGTGACATCCACCTCTGTTAGATGTTGCGTAAGTAACACCATGACCTTCTGCACCTCTGGGATCATATGCTGGAAGTTCCTGCTTTTTAACACTCATTGAGTATTCTGGGTGCCCATAACTTTCCGCCAAGCGATAGCTTCCTTCTGCAAGCTTGTCGCCAAAACCTTCTCTTTTTGCAATCTTCTCAATATAATAGTGGAGCACTTCACTGTTTCCAAATCTCAATGGCGGTGCATCTCCAAGTTCTTCCTGCTTTATGATACCCTTTTCATAAAGCTCCATGGCTGCTGCGAGTGTTCCACCTGTTGTGATTGTGTCAAGGCCAAATTCATCACAGAGGTGGTTTGCAATTACTATGCTAGCTAGGTCGTTAATACCACAAGTTGCACCGAGTGCCCATATGCTTTCATATTCGGGTCCTTCGGTAATCCCTATGGCTGGATGATAGGAAACCCTTCCACACCCAATCGGACATGCAAAGCATGGATGGTTTCTTACTAAGTACTTTGCAGCTAAAGCTTCACCGCTCTGTTCGTAAGCATATTTGAATACTCCAGTCTGGAAGTTGTAAGTTGGATAAAGGCCATTCTCATTGATTATGTTTACTAGAACTGCAGTCCCATACGTTGGAAGCCCTCCGCCAGTAATCGGGTTCTCTTTTATTTTCTTTATTTTCTCTTTAACTACGCTCATGAATTTTTCTTTGTCAGCTAACTCTACTTTCTTTGTTCCCCTAACTACAACGGCCTTTAGGTTTTTGCTTCCCATTACTGCTCCTACTCCACTTCTTCCAGCCGCTCTGTGTTTGTCATTGATGATGTTGGCAAATCTAACTAATTTCTCCCCTGCCGGACCTATACAGGCGACTCTTGCATTCTTGTCACCAAACTCCTCGAGAAGCTTATCAGTAGTTTCCCCAACTCTTTTGCCCCATAGATGAGAAGCATCTTTAATTTCCACGTCTTCATCTTTTATACTTATGTACACTGGATGGTCTGCCTTTCCTTCAACAATTAGCATATCATAGCCTGCAAACCTGAGTTCCGGCCCAAAGAAGCCACCTGAATTGCTTGAAGTTATGAATCCCGTTAGTGGGGACTTCGTGATCACCATGTATCTGCCACCTGTTGGGGCAGTTGTTCCAGTCAAAGGTCCAGTAGCAAAGATTAATTTGTTCTCTGGGCTAAAGGGGTCAACCGTCGGGTCTATTTCCTCCAAGAGAAACTTTGTTGCAAGACCCCTGCCACCAACAAACTTCTTTGCGTCCTCCTCCTTAAGTTCTTCCACTTTAATTTCTCCTGTTGTTAAGTTCACTCTCAATATTTTTCCCATGTATCCATACATAATGCACCACCTCAAAAAATATCAATGTTATATTATACTTTATTAGTTATAAAACTTGTGATCAACAAGTTCCAGAAAAAGGAAATGGGTAACTTGCCCTTCATTTAAATCCACATATATAGGGATGGGCAGTAATATCTTTGGCCTTCTTTGGGTCGACTATGGTAGGCTATTTCACAGAACGTTACAAAGATGAATATTGTTTTGACATATATAAAGTGTTCACTCAAATGAAATACCTTTCCGGAAAGAGGAATAAGAGAATGTTTATAGGCAATGATTCTTTGTCTAATAGGAAAAATAGAATAGATATTCATAATTCTAGCAGTGATAAGTAATTTTGGAGTTTTAATTACGATATTATTTATTAAAAAAGCAAGGATTCAGAAAATAATTAATGAACATATATGTCAATTGATGAAATTTATTTGATATAAGTGTTTACATGTGAACATTATTGTTTACCATTTCTCTCTTTTGAAAGTAGTTTTGCTTTCGTCAAATTGATATCTAAAATTGTTTTCCTTAAGAACTCTTCAATTAGCATTTTCAAGTAAGTTTTTTGCGTTAAGATGCATGTCGAAAAAATTAAAAACATCACATACACTTAATATACACAGGTGAACAACAGTGGTCGAGGAAATATTTCAAAATGATATCATAAAACAAATTTTGGGGCACTATAAGAAGATATGGGCAATTGGACATGCTCAGAGTGTTCTTGGATGGGATATGGAAGTAAACATGCCCAAAATGGGAATAACAGAAAGAAGCACTGCTCAAGGAGAACTCTCGGTTTTATCACACACCTTTATGCTAGAACCAAGGTTTGTCGAGCTAGTAGAGAAGGCAGCAGGGGAAGAGCTAAATGAATATGAGAGAGGAGTCGTTAGAGTACTGCAAAGAGAGATAAGAATAGCAAAGGCATTTCCACCGGAGTTTGTTAGGGAAGTAAGCGAGGTCAGAAGCAAAGCCACTATGGCATGGGCTGAAGCAAAGGAAAAAGACGATTTCAAAAAATTTGAACCCTGGCTAGATAAAATAATAGAACTCTCAAAGAAAGCAGCAGATTACCTTGGATATGATGAATACCCATACGATGCTCTTCTTGACCTCTATGAAGAAGGCCTAAGAACAAGGGATTTAGAGCCAATATTTGAAAAACTAGAGAAAGAACTAAAGCCAATTCTCGATAAAATACTTGAAGAAGGCAAAGTTCAAAAAGAACATCCACTAGAAACAGAAAAATATGACAGTGAATCAATGAAAGAGATCAACTTGAAAATTCTTGAGCTCTTAGGATATCCATTAGGTGTGAAAGGAAGACTTGATATCTCACCCCACCCCTTTACAACCGGATTTGGAATTCATGATGTTAGAATAACAACAAGATACGAGGGTTTTGATTTTAGAAGGACTCTCCTCGCAGTAGTTCATGAATTTGGACATGCTCTTTATGAACTACAGATAGATGAAAAACTCATGTTCTCACCAATAGCAGGTGGAGTTTCTCTTGGGATTCATGAAAGTCAAAGCAGATTCTGGGAAAACATAATAGGAAGAAGCAGAGAATTTGTAGAGCTTATTTATCCAATTTTAAAAGAAAAACTACCTTTCATGAATAAATACTCTGCAGCGGATCTCTACACATATTTCAACATGGTAAGGCCAGATTATATTAGAGTAGAAGCTGATGAAGTCACATACAACATGCACATTATCCTTAGATACAAACTCGAAAAAATGATGGTGAATGAATCTGTAAAGGCCAAAGACTTGCCAGAACTCTGGAATGAGGAAATGGAAAAGCTCCTTGGGGTAAGACCTAAGAACTACAAAGAAGGAATCCTTCAGGATATACACTGGGCCCATGCCACAGTGGGTTATTTCCCTACGTACAGTCTTGGAACATTGCTAGCAACCCAAATCAAAAGTTATATATCAAAGGATGTGCCTGACTTCTACGAAAAAGTAGCAAGAGGAGAATTTAGCCCAATAAGAGAATGGCTCAGGGAGAAGGTACACAAATATGGAAGCACATACCCACCAAGTGAGCTCTTAGAGAGGAGTTTTGGGGAGAGTGTAAACCCAGAATACTTCATCAAATATCTAAAAGAGAAATACTTAGATTGAGTCTCCTTTTCTTTTTATTCTTCGAGAATCGGCTCAATTTCAATAGCTACCACACCGTATTTTTTCTCTTCTTCTTCAGTATAAAACTGACGATAGATCTTCACTCCTTCTTCAATATTGTGAACTCCCGGCAAAACTCGTTGAATTCCTTCTTTTTCAAGCATCTCCTTAAATGAAGGATATCTCCTGATAGATTTAACCCTCACCCTTAATTTCCCCTCAAAGACTATCACATCTCCAGGATTCATCTGTCTTCGCTTTTCATCATAAAGCCTTCCTTCGACCTTCTTTTTTCCATCTCTGATTAGATCTAAATACTCTTCTTTGAGGCCCATTTGCCACTCCATGCTCTCACCTATACAAGGTATCTCAAAAGCATTGGGAAAACCTTTAAACCTCTAGCAAGCAGTTTGGGGTTCTTTACAAGTGCAGTTATGGTTTTCTTATGATCGTCAAAGTCCGAATAACTTTCAATGACCTCCTTGGCTTCATCACTGGAAAGTATCTCAAAGAATTTTTCAATCTGATCCTGATTGAGAGCTTTGAAAAGTCGCCTAACTTTAAGGCCAAAGGAAATTTGTTTCTTTATATCCTTGCAGAGATCTTCATAAATTTTTAGGTTTCCTCTTCTAATTGAGTATCTAAGAGCATGCGAGCAAAGCATTCCGTAAACAATTCCTCCTGCAGTTAATGGCTTTATTTGAAGTGCTGCATCCCCTACCAGTGCAACATTTCCCTTTACCCAAGGTTTTCTAAAACCTAGACCTACATTACCTGCTTTTATTTCCACAATATTGGATTCTTTAAGGAGTTTAAGTTTCACAAACCGAAGTAGACTATCATATGTTCCAAAAGTCCCCAATCTTGCGTTGGAATTGTTTATAGGAGCCAGCCACATGAAGAATTCGTTATTGATATCTTTGTTCACCCATATTTCTACAAAATCCGTTCTATTGAAATCTCCAACAACTTCGACCTCGTATCCACTTAAAAACTCAGCATCAGTTTTCGCCCCAATCTCTTGAGCCACCTTGCTATTTATTCCGTCAGCCCCCACATAGAAATCGGCTTCAATTTCAAACTTTTCATTGAACCTTTGGACAATGGCCTTTCCATTCTTAAATCCCAAAAATCTAGCCCCCATATAATACTCTGCACTATGCCTGATAGCATTTTCTGCAAGTTTTCGTTCTAATAATTTTCTATCTACTACATATGCTTGAGGAGTCGGGCGTTCTATTTCAAAGCTCTGGATTCTTGAATAGAAAATTGCCCCTCTTAATTTGTTGATAATAGCTTCTTTAGGGAGATTGAGCTTTTCATAGTTTTCCGCTCCCATAATTCCAGTACAAGCTTTTCCTCCAAAAGAATTCTTTGCCTCTATAACCACAACTTTGAACTCACCTGCAAGAAGATTTGCTAGATAATTGCCCACCGGGCCTCCACCAATTATTGCAACATCATATCTCATAAACTTCACCAAGGAAGTGTAAGTTTTAAATCCTAATTAAACTTTTAGTTTTTGGTGATCTATGTGAAAGTTTTAGTTACTGGGTTTGAACCTTTTGGGGAAGAAAAAATAAACCCTTCTTGGGAAGCTATCAAAACTCTCCCAGAGGAGATTAACGGAGCTGAAATTATCAAAAAACGACTTCCAGTGTCATTCAAAGCCGTTAAAAAGAAACTACCAAAAATTATTGATGAATTCATGCCCAAGGTGATAATTTTAACCGGTCAAGCTGGAGGTAGGGTGAATATTAGTGTTGAGAGAGTTGCCATAAATGTAATGGACTCAAAAAAAGAAGATAATGATGGATATAAACCAGAAGATGAACCAATTTTTGAAAATGCTCCTGTTGCATACTTTTCCACTCTACCGATAAGAAGGATCGTAAATACACTCAAACAGAACAAGATTCCTGCTACAATCTCAAATACTGCTGGAACTTATGTATGCAACACAGCGATGTATGTTGCTCTACATCACACAACCCTAAATGGGTTAGACGCTAAAACAGGCTTTATTCACGTACCATATATTCCTGAACAAGTTTTGGAAAAAACACAACCTTCTATGAGCCTCGAAATGATAGAGAAAGCAATAGAAATAGCAATAAAAGAAAGTATAAAAAGCTAATAGGTTCTTGCAAATCTTGCTACATATTTTGCATTTTTTCCACATTTAGCACATTTCTTTCCTTCAATTTTTGCCATTTCTTCAGGGTATGGAATTCCCAACATACTGGCATCAAGTATTTCTTCCATTTCTACGCCACAACCTTCTTCGCCGCACCATGGTAATTCCACTACACCTCTTCTGTCTTCAAAGAGCTTTTTGGCTTCTTCTAATGTATCTACTCTCTTTATGTGGGTTTCTAAGAATTCCTTTGCTCTATTGTAGAGGTTCTCTATGATTGCATCAAGGGTCTTCCTGGCCTCTTCAGCGATGTTCTCTCTCTTCACTGTGAACTTTTCAAACGTGTCTCTTCTAGCAAATACTGCTTGATTTTCCTCAACATCCTTTGGACCGACTTCGATTCTTAGTGGTACTCCCTTGATTTCCCAATCGTAGAATTTTCTTCCAGGCCTTATATCCTCTCTATCATCGACATAAACTCTTAGGCCTGCAGTTTTGAGTTCTTCTGCTATTTCTTTAGCATATGCATTTACATCATAGGGTGACTCTTTCATGGGAATTGGAATTACCACTACTTGTATAGGGGCTATAGTTGGAGGCAATACAAGACCGCTATCATCTCCATGAACTCCCATAATGGCAGCCAAAAGTCTCTCACTCATGCCAAATGTTGTTTGATGGACATATTCATGTGTCCCTTCCTCTGTCTCATATGTAATCTCATAGGCCTTAGCAAAATTCTGTTTGTAGTGGTGCATGGTACCAATTTGCAGGGTTCTTCCATCTGGCATCATAACTTCAGCCCCAAGTGAATAAAATGCACCGGGGAACTTATCCCAGTCAGGTCGCTTTGAAACTATGTATGGCAGTGCAAGGTTCTTGGCAATATTATCAAATATTTCCAGATCTTCTCTTATTTGTCTCTCAGCATCCTCAAAGCTATCATGTGCAGTGTGAGATTCGAAGAATCTACTTATTTCTCTAACTCTGATTAAAGGTCTGGTGTGTTTTGTTTCATAACGATACACGTTAACTATCTGATATATTTTAAATGGCAGATCAGCATGGGATCTGATCCATAAATTAAACATGGGGTACATAGCAGTTTCACTTGTGGGCCTTAGAATTAGTTTTACATCAAGAGGTCTTTCACCAGCATGAGTGACCCATAAAACTTCTCCATGAAAACCTGCTATATGTTCAGCTTCTCTTTCAAATTCAGTTTCAGGGATTAATGCTGGGAATAAGACTTCATTGTGGCCAGTTCTCACCATTTCTGCATGGATTAAGTTCTCTATGTTCCTCATGATTCTAAGGCCATAGGGTAGCCATACATTCATTCCCTTCACTGGGTATCTCTTATCTTGAATCTCTGCAAGTTCTATCATTTCATTGTACCATTCACTAAAGTCGTTTATCCATCTTTCTCGTTTTACCTCTGTTACTTTATTAACATTCTCCATAAAATCACCACCTATCCATTAAAAACTCCCAATATTTTTTAATCTTTCGCAAATAAAACTAAAAAGATTTATTAACGTGTTTCGATAAAGATTTTAAAGGTGAAGTTTATGAAGCCAAAAGTGTTAGTATTGTTTAATATGAAAAGTAGTGCCATAAAACTCTTAGAGGAGTATTGTGATGTCGATGTTATGGTTTATCCAAGCAAGGAGGAAGTATTGAAAGTAATAGAAGCATATGATGGATTAATAGTCTCTCCATTAAATCTTGTGGACAGGGAAATGATAGAATGTGGTAAAAACCTTAAAGTGATAAGCACCCAGTCCGCAGGCTACGATCACATAGATATTAATACAGCTACTGAAAAGGGTATATACGTTACCAAAGTTAGTGGGATTTTAAGCGAAGCAGTTGCAGAATTTGCCGTTGGATTAACAATAGCACTTCTAAGAAAAATAGCTTATTCAGATAGATTTATCAGAAAAGGTCTTTGGGATTCCCACAAAACAGTATGGGGATGGTACAAAGAAATAGAAACTTTACATGGTAAAAAAGTCGGGATCTTAGGAATGGGATCCATTGGAAAGGCAATAGCAAGAAGAATGAAAGCAATGAATACAGAAATATATTACTGGAGCAGAGCCAAAAAAGAAGACATTGAGAAAGAAGTAAACGCCAAATGGCTTCCAATTAATGATGTATTAAAAGAAAGCGATATAGTAATATTGGCACTCCCATCCACTCCTGAGACTTATCACATAATTAATGAGGAAAGGCTTGAGCTTTTAAAAGGGAAATATCTGGTGAATGTGGGTAGAGGCAGTCTTGTGGATGAGAAGGCCCTCATAAAAGCATTAAAAGAGGGAAATCTTAAAGGATTCGCTACAGATGTTTTTGAAAAAGAGCCCATTCAAGAAAGTGAACTTTTCGAGATGGAGTGGGAAACAGTATTAACCCCTCATCATGCCGGGCTAGCACAAGAAGCTATGGAAGACATGGCATTCCAAGCGGTTAAGAATTTACTTGAAATCTTAAGGGGGAATGTCTCCGAGAACCTCGTAAACAGAGATGTGCTACAAATAAGACCAATAGAAGAGATCAAAATGCTCTAACTTTTTACTTTTAACTTATAAGTTATAACTAAAAACAAAAAGAGAAGAGCAACTAACCTACAAGAACCTTAACAACCTTTTCTGCAACTTCTATGCCTGCTTTCTCTTGAGCTTCAACTGTAGATGCACCTATGTGTGGAGTAAGTACTACATTATCAAATTTTGTTAATGGGTGGTCCTTTGGAAGAGGTTCCTCTTCAAACACATCTAAGGCTGCTCCAGCAATCCAGCCTTCTTCAAGTGCTTTTACTAAAGCATTAGTATCAATAATTGGGCCTCTTGATGTATTGATAAGCACTGCAGTGGGTTTCATGAGCTTTAAGTTCTCTTCATTAATCAGGTGGTAGGTGCTCTCCAAGAGAGGAACGTGGATTGTAATGACATCACTATTCTTTAAGAGATATTCAAGTTCAACAAACTCTGCTCCTATTTCCTTTGCTCGTTCATAATTTTTGTATACATCGTAGAGAAGAACGTTCATCCCTATGGTCTTTGCGATTTTCCCAACATTGTATCCTATCCTTCCAAAACCGATTATTCCAAGGGTCTTGCCTTCAAGTTCAAACCCCATGCATTGCTTCTTGGGCCATGCTCCTTCTCTTATCTTCCTATCAGCAAAGGCCACTTTTCTTGCAATGTTAAACATTAATGCCACGGCCAATTCAGCAACACTTCTACTTGAGGCCGTTGGGGCATTGACTACCTCGATTCCTTTGCTCTTTGCATACTCAACATCTACATTATCTAGGCCCACCCCTGCCCTTGCTATCACTTTAAGACTTGGAGCAGCATCAATAATTTCCTTTGTTACTTTGGGCTTACTCCTAACTATTATTCCGCTAACGTCTTTAACAAGTTCTTTAAGCCTATCTTGATCGGGGTATTCTTCATAAACAACTTCTAATCCAGCATTCTTTAAAACCTCGATTGCTTTTTCGTGTAACGGTGCAGCCACCAATACTTTCATTTTCAACCCCTCCTTTTTAATGCAATCAACAATACCTGGTCGGAGGCATCTTCAGCCCTATCAGCTATGTCTCCGATTTTAGTCACCACTTGATTCCATATAAACTTTGCAAAAGTTGTTATACTTTCGCTTTCAAAAACTTTTCTCAAAAGAGTATACTCAATTTTATCCGCGTCTTCTTCTGCAAGTTCAGTTTTTTTCGCATACTCAATAGCCCCATCAACATTAGTATTGAGCATCTTCACTGACTTTTCCACTAATTTATATGTCTCCAACGAGGCATTCAATAGATCTAGAATCTCTTTCTTTAGGTCTGGGGGTGTCTTAGGCTTAGCTAGAATTAATGCATGGGCAGCACTCTCTGCTGCATCTGCTACGCTATCTATAAGTTCAGACAATTTAGCATAATCTCCTCTATTCACAGGTAGAAAAGCTCCCTGATAGAGCATTGCTTCAATCTCTCTTCTAAGCTCGTCAGCAACCCTTTCTTGATTTTCAACTTCTTTCATTAAAACTTCGGCCTTTTCGATGTCACCCGCCAAATAAGTCTCCATCAGTTCATATAGTTTCTTTATTGTAAGTCCAACAGCCTCGAGATGTTCATCTATAGCTTTAAAGACATTATCCTCCTTCCCACCAAATATTGGCATTTTTTTCCCCCGGGATATAATACCAATCAAGTCTTTATTTAGTTTGTGGAATCTCCTTGGCTTTCACCATGCTCCAAAGGGCAAAGTTCAATGGCACCTCTAGTCCAATTTTCCTGCCATATTCGATTATTTTACCATTTATAAAATCTATCTCCGTCTTTTTCTTTCGTCGAATATCTTGAAGCATGGAGTTATAATTTTCTCTCGTCTGTTCGAGGGTTTCAATTAAGAGTTCCATTGGATGTTTCTCAAACTTTACTCCGAGTTGGGTTGCGACTTGACATCCCTCTTTAACAACCTCCTTAGCCAACTTAAGCAGGTATTCATTTTCCAAGATCTTCACATTCTTAACTTCCATAATAGCGCCAATCGGATTTATTGCGGAATTCACTATGGCCTTTGACCACTTCCATCCTTCAATATTTTCACTGAGCTCAGTTTTTAATCCGGCTTTGTTGAAAATCTCTATTAATTCGGCGGTAAACGGACTTATTCCCCTAGGATAATCCCCTATTATCGTGATCCCCCTTCCAACCCACTTAACAACCCCCCATCTTTCTATCATGGCCCCATTAGTCGTTATTCCACCCAAGACATTTTTTGTATATCTTAAAGCCTCTTCTTCATTTCCTAGACCATTTTGTATGCTTAGTATCCATGTATTTTTCCCGATACTCTCTCGAGCACACTCAAGAGCATATTCAGTGGAATGTGACTTTGTTGAAAGGATTATTAAATCAGGGGGCTCGGAAGGCATGCGAGTGAGAGCTTCCGGATAAACTGTGAATTCCTCAATCCCAACTATCTTAAGGCCATTCCTATTTATCTCCTTCACATGCTCTTCTCTACCTATCAATATCACATCTTCACCAACTCTTGACAAAAGGGCCCCAAAAAGGGAGCCTATTGAACCTGCTCCAAGGATGTAAATCTTCATATTATCACCTCAAAAAGATGGGAGTTGCTTAGGACATAGAGAGAAAGTGCAAAAACTACAAGGTAAATTAACATTTCAAATTTTTTTCTCTCCATCTTTCCACCGTAATCATTTTAATACTTAATCCTTAAATATCTTGTAGTTATGAAGCTAAAGGTGATACTTGTAGAACCAGAATACCCAATAAATTTGGGGGCCATTGCAAGGGTCATGAAAAACTTTGGGGTTACCGATCTCATTCTTGTTAATCCAAAAGTTAGCCCAAACAATAAAATAGCTAGGACGTTTGCAGTTCATGCTGTGGACATTTTAGAAAATGCCAAAATACATGAGAGCCTTGAAGAAGCATTAAATACGGTGGATTTAGCTATCGGGACAAGTGGACTTGCTGGAGGTGATTACATCCCAGAAAGAGCCCCCATATCTCCTGAAGAGTTTGCTAAGCGTCTTTCTATATATGACGGTGAGATAGGGTTAGTCTTTGGAAGAGAAAGTAGGGGATTAGACAATGAAGAGCTTAAAAAGCTAGATTTCACAGTCACCATTCCTACAAGTGAGGAATACCCAATAATGAATTTAAGTCACGCAGTTGCCGTGATACTTTACGAAGTGTTCAAACAAAAATTAAAGAATAACCCAACGGAAGTTAAGCGAAGATTGAGAAAATCAACAAGGCAAGAAAGAGAAATGTTGGTGGAGTTTTGGGCAAAGTTCCTTGACACTCTTGAATATCCAAAGGATTTGGAGAAAAGAAGATTTTATGTTCTAATGTTCAAGCGTTTTTTGGGCAGAGGCTTTATATATGCAAAGGAAGTTCATTCTTTATATGGGCCTTTGAGAAGGGCCATTAAGCTTCTTGAGAGGTGTAAAAATGATATCAATTAAATCCTTCCAAATAGGGGAGAAGGAGATAGTAATAGCCATATTATTTGACAAAAAAATACAGGGTATAACTTTCTCTTTTGATGGAGAACAGTTCCTCCAAGAAAGAGTAAACGCTCTTGTTGAGCACCTCACCAACAGAGGAGTCAAAGTTAACCTTGAAGAAAGAGATAGTGAATTACCAGCCTTAGTTTACAAGATTCTTATTGGAGAAATCAGGAATCAAGATGGCTTGGAATATCTCAGCTTTGAGGGGACTACTCCTTTTGAGAAGAAAGTTTACGAAACACTTACAAAAAAGGTTAAAAGAGGGGAAGTCATAACATATGGTGAGCTAGCTAAAATGCTTAGGAGCTCACCAAGAGCTATTGGTGGAGCCATGAAAAGGAACCCTTACCCAATAATAGTTCCCTGCCACCGAGTGATTGCTTCAAATAACATTGGAAATTATACACCAAAAAGAGAGTATAAAAGATTCTTACTTGAAACTGAGGGGGTGAAAACGTGGACAAGTTGAAGGCCTACATAATAGGATTTGTAATATTGGTCATCGCGATAGCAGTTGGGATAATTTACAAATGGGGCTTTTGGATGCTGGTGAGAATTGTCCTGGGACTAGGATTTTTAGGCATGACACTGATGCTAGGATTTTTCTTAGCACTAACCCTTTATGCAGAAAGCTGGAAGTATGCAGGATTATTAGTCATTCCAACAGTGCTTAGTGCTTATGCGACATACTTGAGTATTACATGGCAAAAGCTCAAAATAGTCGGAGGGATCATACTATTATTCGCTTTAGGCCTAGTTTTTGGGATTTGGTATATAAGCGAACCAGACTTAAGTTTAATGGATCGATTCAGAAGTGCCGAAAGCCTTGAAAAGTCTGGAAAATACAAAGCGGCCGCAAGAAAGTATGAAAAGAAAGGGAACTACTCAAAGGCTGCGGAGATGTATGAAAAACTTGGCTGGATGGAGAGTGCAGCTTGGGCATACGAAAAGGCCGAAAAATACGAAAAAGCAGCAGAAATCTACGAACAGCTTTATGAAAAGGAAAAAGATACCTATTACCTCAAAGAAGCTCATGAATACTGGAAAAAAGCCGGTAACATGGAGAGGGCTGCAAAAGCCTTGGAGAGATATGCAAATGAAGAACCTTGGTTCTGGGAAGACGTAGCGAAGCTTTATGAAGAGTTAGGTAATGAGGAAAAAGCCAAAGAAGCCTGGGAAAAAGCCCTAGAATACTACAAAGGTGAAGCCCAAGAGGAAGGAGTTTTCTGGGAGGATGTCGGCAATATAGCAAAGAAACTTGGAAATGAAGAGCTCGCAAAGGAAGCCTATCAAAAGTTCCTTGAGTATTGTCTAAAAGAGGCCGAAGAGGATCCAATGTGGTGGAAACACATTGCTGAGGCTTACGAATATCTTGGAGAAAAAGAGAAAGTCGAAGAAGCCAAAAAGAAATACGAAGAATACAGGCAGAAAATAATGAAGAGCAACGAAGAAACTTCAAATTTCCCAGAAGAAACGGAGGGATCTTAATAACATTTTCATTTTTGGGAAACCGTTATATATTCTTTTCTTGATTCCTTTCTGGTGGTAATTATGATGCCAATGAAGGGTATGAATCCCAAACAGATGCAAAAACTCATGAAACAACTTGGAATTAAGATGGAAGAGCTTGAGGGAGTTAAAGAAGTTGTAATAAAGCTTGAAAACAAAGAAATTATAATCAAAGACGCCGCAGTAACTGTAGTAACTGCAATGGGAGAAAAGAGCTATCAAATAGTGGGCAAAGAGGAAGTTAGAGAAGTTCTCAACATTCCCGAAGAGGACATAAAGCTTGTCATGGAGCAGACCGGCGTTGATTATGAAACCGCGAAGAAGGCACTGGAAGAAACGAAAGGCGATTTAGCGGAGGCAATAGTAAAACTCCAAGAGTCTTAACCTCTTTTTTCATGCTCATTTTCAGCATCCTCATTTTTATAAAATTATCCAAAAAGATATAAACCCTAAAACTTTAACTCTCCTCGATGAAGGCTATTGGAATAATAAGGCACTCCCCAAATAAAAGGGTCAATAGAGAGGAGTTTGAAGAGCTTTTGAGGAGTGCTGGCTACGAGATTCTCGCAATAGTTGAACAGGTTAGAGAGGAACATCCAAAATACAACATCGGCCCCGGAAAGCTCCAAGAGGTAAAGGAACTAATAAAAGAGCTTAATCCGGATAGAGTAATATTCGCAAATCCCTTAACACCGTCCCAGTCATTCAACATAACCAAAGAGCTTAGAATCGACGTAATTGACAAATGGCAGCTTGTTCTTGAGATATTTGAAAAGAGGGCACATTCAAAAGAGGCAAAGCTACAAGTAGAGTTTGCCAATCTTCAATATGAACTCCCTCTAGTTAAAGAAGCCATTAGGAGAATTAAACTTGGGGATAGGGCAGGTTTCAAAGGTATGGGGGAATACCAAACACAACAGTACCTCAAACACATACGCTACAGGATGGGGAGAATAAAAAAAGAACTAGAAAAAGTAAAGGCTGATAGAGAAGTTAAGCGGAAGAGAAGAGAGGAAGTTGGTTTCATATTGATAGCACTAGCTGGTTATACAAACGCCGGTAAATCGACACTTCTCAATACCCTTGCGAATGAAGAGATAGAAACCAAAATGCAAATGTTTACAACTTTAGATACAACAACAAGAAGATTTATGATGAACGGGAAAAAGACCTTAATAACCGACACCGTCGGATTCATAGATGATCTTCCACCGTTTATAGTAGAGGCCTTTCATTCAACTCTGGAAGAGATCATCAAAGCAGACATCATTTTATTAATCCTTGACATCAGCGAACCCTGGAGAGAAATAAAAAGAAAGTTTTTAGCATCGATTGAAGTCTTAAAAGAGCTAAAGACATTAGACAAGCCACTCATAATAGTTTTAAATAAAAAAGATCTAACCTCCAAAGCAGATGTAGAAGACAAGAAAAAGGCTCTTGAAGAGCTTATAACCAGAAAAGGAATAATTGCACACAGTATTATCCCAATATCAGCAAAAGAAAATGATTTGGGTGAGCTTAAAAACTCTTTGGAAGAAGTAATGTTCACACTACCAAAATACAGGCTTTTTGAAGTTCTAGTAAGGGACAAAGAGAAAGTTCCCAAGGTCATGGCAATGATAAATTCAATTGGGGAGATTTTAGACATCAAATACGGGGACACTACAAAAATTTTTGCTTATATCCAGATTGGTATGATAAAAAGTTTAACAAAAATGGGTGTAGAGTTAAAGCACCCGAGCTAATTACTCTATCGGCACTCCATCCTTTGTTCTTGGTGCAAGCCATTTCATAAGTCTCTGGGGTTCTTTTGTTCGTATTATAATTGTTATTGGGCCCAAAGGCGATTCTTCATTGAAGTTAACTTTTCCCACATATGCTACCTGTTTGTGTACTTTGATTATTATTTCCTCTCCGAAGTAACCCTCTTCAAGCATGGCTCTAGCAGTGTCCAAAATTTGTTGACCTCTAAAGAGCTCATAGAGCTTCTGTAAAGCTTTTTTGTCTTTAGTCTTCCCGAGTAGCAGTATGTATTCCCCTTTATCAAAGGCATGGAATTCAAGAGGAGATACCAGATTGAGCATTGCCTCTTTGACTTTCTCTATATCCTCCGTGGGATAAACATGAGCTTCAACTTCCACTTCTTCAAACATCTCACTCACCAGAGGTAGTTGGAAAGTAGCTTTTTGAAGTTTTTGACCAAAAACATTTTATTGTTATCATGCTCATCTCAATTGGTGAAACTCATGGAAAGGATTAAGGGTATTAGAAATTATATTCAAAAAAATGAAGTCGATGCTGCTTTAATAACAAGCGCTCCCAATCTTTTTTACTTTGTGGGAACCGCACCTCTTATTGGTGGATACCTTGTTGTGACCCCCGAAGAAGAGATTCTCCTCGTTCCAGAACTTGAATACGAGCAGGCAAAAGAAGAAGCCCACGTTGAAGTTGAGAAGTTCAAGAAAACGGACGAGCTCTATGAGTACCTTAAGCGTTTTAAATCACTTGCCGTTGAGGGTACAATAAGCCTATCTTTCAACAACACCTTAAAAGAGAAAGCTCAGATAGAAGAATTCAAACTTCTGGACGATATAATAAAGGAACTTAGAATGATAAAGACTGAGGAAGAGATAAAACTCATTGAAGACGCATGTAAATTGGCCGATATAGGCGTAATGACCGCTATAGAGGAGATAAGAGAAGGAAAGCGCGAGAAGGAAGTTGCCGCTAAGGTTGAATATGTTATGAAAATGGAAGGTGCCGAAAAGCCTGCTTTTGACACGATAATTGCAAGTGGTCATCGTTCCGCTCTACCCCATGGGATTGCAAGCGATAAGAGAATTGAAAAAGGTGATCTTGTGGTCATGGATCTCGGGGCACTCTACAGGCACTACAACTCTGACATAACGAGGACAATAGTAGTGGGAAGCCCAAACGAGAAGCAGAAGGAGATTTACGAAATAGTTCTTGAGGCACAGAAAAAAGCCGTTGAAGCTGCAAAACCAGGAATGACAGGAAAAGAACTGGACAGTATTGCAAGGGACATAATAACGGAGTATGGCTACGGAGATAAGTTTATCCACTCACTCGGCCATGGAATAGGTCTTCAGGTTCACGAGTGGCCAAGAGCTTCTCAATATGATGAAACGGTCCTAAAAGAAGGTATGGTAATAACCATAGAACCGGGCATATACATTCCAAAGTTCGGTGGCGTTAGAATTGAGGATACTATAGTTATCACGAATGATGGCGCAAAAAGGTTAACAAAGACTGAAAGGGAGCTTATTTAAACTTTGCTAAAGCCCGAAGGTTTTTCATCTTTTATATTCTCTCCCTCGACTTTTAAACAATTTTAATCCACAAGTTCACCCAGAAGATACGTTGAAGTTGTCTTCGTGACTTTTACCTTCACAAATTCTCCAACCGGCGCTTCGGGGAGGATTATGTCCTTGTAGTTCATAGTCCTTCCTTCTATTCCTCCTTTCTTCCCTTCACCGTGTGTCAAAACCTCCATCTCTCTCCCCAAGTATCTTCGGTTTATCTCATAGCTTATCGAAAGCCTGAGCCGGTGTAAATAGCGGGAGCGCTCCTTTACCCTCCACCCCACTATTTGATCTTTCATCCTTGCCGCTACCGTTCCCGGTCTCGGTGAGAAGCGCGAAACATTTATCTTGTCTGGTCTAACCCTCTTTATGAGCTCCACTGTGTTTTGAAATGCCTCCTCACTTTCTCCAGGAAAGCCGACGATTATATCGGTGTTCAGGTTAAGGTCTTTGATATGCTTTCTAAACTCCCTAACTATCTCTTCAAACTCCTCAACCGTATAAGGTCTTCCCATTCTCTTCAAAATCTCGTTGTCACCACTTTGCACCGGCAAATGCAGAAATTTGTAGATTTTATTATCCTTGTAAGCCTCTATCAGTTCGTCGAGTACTTTGACGGCGTTGTTAGGGTTCATCATGCCAACCCTTATCCTAAACTCGCCTTCTATTGATGTGATCTCATCCAAAAGCCTTGCTAAGTTCGTACCTATGTCAAATCCGTAGCATCCTGTGTCTTCGCTTGAGAGCTGAATCTCTTTGTATCCCTTGGCTACAGCTTCCTTCACCCACTTCACAATAAGCCCGGGCTTGTAGCTCTTCAAAACCCCTCTTGCAAATCTTGTGGCGCAGTAGGTGCATGCGTTCAGACAGCCTTCGCTTATCGGAACTACGAAAACAACTCCTCCCTTCCACACCCGGGGGATTTCAAGCTTGTCAATGCTTCTCTCTCTCCATCCTTCAACGTTGATTAACTTTTCTCCTCTTTCGGCAAGTTCAATTGCTCCAATAATTCTATCTATGCTTTTGACTCCAAGAATCCCTGAAACCCTCTCATCTATTGCGCTGGGATTAACATGAGGCAAACAACCGGTAACTATTACCCTTTTTCCGCTGTCCAAGAGCTCTTTAATCCTTCTTGCCATGTGCTTTTCTGTTGGATCTTTAACGGCACAGGTATTCATGATGACATAGTCTGCGCTATCCAAGTCAACTACCTCATAGCCAGCTCTGAGAAGCAGAGCTTCCATCATCTCGGCGTCTGCTTTGTTCCTTGTACATCCATAAGTTTCTATGTGAACCCTCATCGCACTCCAATCTCTTAGAGCATTTAAAAAGATATGGTAGCAAAGATAGGTATTTAACCATCCGAGGAGGATGGGTGATGTAACATGAAGGCATGCATAGTCCATGACTCTACGCATGGAACAGCGAAATATTAGATTCTTGACCTTTTGTCTAAGAGCCATAGGACAAGCCCTACCAGGCCAACAAAGAGCACGATTCCGATCATTGTTATCAAGATGTTAGTGTAAGTTGCAAGAATTCTCGTGAGGATTACCAGGAAGGCCATTGCAAGAGCAAGGCCCACAATTAGAAAGAGAGTCCCAAATTCTTCCAGTATCCTCATAAATACCACCCCACGTCAAACGGCACTTCCGCTTCTTCTCCTTTCTCAATTTTGTGCAGTTCTTTTCTATAGGCTTCCAACGGTCTGTCTTCCTTTTTTAAGAAGCGGGCAAATGTTAAGGCCTGTTTCTCAAGCTGCTCCAAGAATTCCGGATATCTTTTATCTCTAATAAGGTGGTGATCCAAGATAACCTCCGCATTAGTCTCCTTTATTATTTCATTAAGATTCTTAAGCCCTGTACTCCAAGCTTCTTTAACTCGATATCCTTCAAGGTAAGTCGGGGGGCCACCAGTGATTAACAAATCGGGCATCTGTTTGATTATCCATTCCTTGGAGGCCCGATTCAAAAGCTGGATATCACTTGCATGGATCAACCTTTGTTTTCCATCATCCACCATAACCATCACAACAAAGCCAAGCTTTGAGCCTTCACTTCCATGCGGGACGGCTGGAGAAAATTCCATGATAAAGTCACCAAAATCAAAGAACTTTCCATCGGCATGCTCAATTTTTTCCACTATTTTTTCTGCCTCCTTGAGGAAAGCCCATGCCCTCTTCTTCTGACTGAAGTTTATGTTCTCCCTGGGGTGCTTTATAAAAAGGGTTTTCCTGCTGTAAATATCCTTCGCTTTTTCAGGAGAAGAGCTTTCATAAATCCCCTCAAAGAATGGAGTGTGGTGATCGTAATGGTAGTGAGAAATTGTTATTATCTGGGCTTTTCTTGAATACTGTTGTATTTTTTCTCTTGCTTTTTGTAGGGCTTCAAGCTCTGCTTTGGCCGGAGAGAGGGAATAGCGCTTTGGACCTAACGCTGCCCCTGGATCGATAAGAATTCCTATCTTTCCAATCTCCAAAAACGTTGCAAGACTCCTAACACCAAGACTCTCAGATGCAAGTGGAATAAGCTTCATAAGGTCACCTTAGGTTTTAAGCTTCTGAGTTTCTTAAACTTAACTTTGAAGTTATAACTTAAAAGTTCTAACTAAAAATGCGCCTTAGAATTGCAAGCTGATGTTTGTTCCAAGCCCCTTCCTCAATAACTACAAGGAGCACGCCACTGTTTATCAGTGCAAAATCATTTAATGCAGCTAAAAATTTCGCAATGGACTCAAAGCCATTGTACATCGACAGATACTCCAGACAATCTATTATCACAACTCCTTCGAGGCCTTTTTCCTTTGCCTCTCTAAAGTACTCGCTTGTAATCTGGGCCATGTACGCAAGATTTGTTGGGGAGAGCCGGCCTTCTCGCTCTTCAGTGCTCAAATAGTAAACTTTCCACTTTTCCGGAGCGTCTAAACTCCTAACAAACGCCAGTACGGGATAATCCTCGAAGTTTGTCTTTATCTTTCTATACTCCTGTGAGGTTATAAGCCTAGCACCGGGCTCCAAAACAACTTTTATTTTGACGGGCTCCTCAAAGAATAAAAACTCCCTGGAAGTTACAATCTTTATCATGAAAAAGGCCATACCTACGGAGAGCGCAGTGCCAAGGATTGTCCACACAAAATGAAGTTGTGGAAGACTCAGCCTTACTGGATAAAGAAGAACGAATATGCCAAACACAATCATTAAGATGCCGAGATAAAGGCTATTTCTCTGCTTTTTACTCATTGTTAGGAAAACTAAGCCAGAAAATAAAAAGAATATCCCAGAAAGAACAGCAAAAGGCACTTCAACAGAAGAAAAACTGTACGGAAGGTCTAAATGAATTAAAAGCATTCCATAAAGGGCAAAGAGAGGAGGAATAATTCCTATTGTCTCAGGCTTTAGTAACGTTTTGATGTCCTCATGCTCCTTGAGATATGTCAAAACCCCGTATATCATAGTCCCCGAGAAAAGGGAATAAAAAAGTGCAATCTCTTCTTTATTTTCCGTATAAAATGCTACCTGCATTAGTACGAAAAACATCCAAGCGGCGGACCAGCAAAAGAGGGGTTTTATCTTGTGCTTTAAATATGCATAAGCAAGTACTCCAAAAGTTCCAGTAGCTATAAAAATGCTAAGAACGCGGACAAACAATTCTAGATATTCTTCGTTCATATGACCACACTCACATCTGAGGTCATATTTAAATATAACCGTGAGAACTAATAAAGTTTTCTTGGTCAGGAGGGAAAAAGATTTTTAATCTCATTTTCTCTGGATATTATCGAGGGCCCGTGGCTTAGTCGGGATAGAGCGTCGCCCTCCGGAGGCGAAGATCGCGGGTTCAAATCCCGCCGGGCCCGCCATTTCGAGCTTTTTTGCATGTTTGCTTTTTAAAAACCCAGGGCTCATTTTTTGCGCGTTTACCTGTACTCGAGAAAAAATTTATCAAACGTTAGTGAGAATGTCTTTTGTGGAAGGGTTAGTGTGTGGTTTGCTTTTGTGGATGAGAGTGGGAAGCCAAAGTTTGGTTCTAAAGATGTGAAGCAAGAACCAATATATGCAATTGTATTATGAGATTGAAAAAGTTAAATATTCTGCTCTTCCCGGGATAAAACGAAATCTTGAGATTCATGCTAGTGAGATTGTTCATGAAAATAAGAAATGTAGAGGAATAGATTTAGACAATAGGATTAAACTTATGAATGGTATTTTTGGTGTTATCCGTGATTTTGATGATCTTAGCCTTGTTGCTGTTGTTATTGACAAAGAAAAGGTTTTGGAGAATAAGTTTTTGAGGAATACAATCAGATAATGTTTCGTTGTCTTAAATCGTCATAATGATCTACATGTGTATAGGTACACTCAAGATAGTCATCGAAGAGCTTCTTGCTTTTGAATTTTAATTCTCGAGAAATTTTGCTGAGATAATCATCCGAGAGTACACGATATTTCCTACCCCTGCTTATTTTTGTTCTGATCTGTGTATATACTTTGCCTGTATACGGATCAGTGAAATAGAGCCAATCATGATCGCGATTTAGTTTATCATCCACTTGTTGGAAGCCCTTACTTATTAAAATCGCGATTAGTTTTCTTCTTTTTATAGGCATTGCTCACCCCTCCTTTATTGGTAGGGGCTTCACGACAACCGGTTTATATTTGTGAGAAAAGTCGTTCAAATCTAGGTACTTGGAAAGTTCCTTTTTTATTCTCTTTGCAGACTCGGCTAATTGTTCGTCTTTGAACGCTAAGAAGCCTACGATTAATCCTTCAAGACTGTCTTCTAAGTCTTTTAAAGCCTCCTTGTAGGTTTTTCCATACCCTTCAATGGATAGTGTTTTATGCTTCAGTATCCAGAGGTTGCCTTCCATGTCATATTCCATCTCAATTAGGATAGGTTCTTTGAGAAGAAACTTTCCTATTTTATCTAGAGGGATTTCTTTCTGTGGGAGTACTTCTTTAAGTTCCTTCATCTCTCTACTCCTTGCCTTTTTTGCCATTAAACCTTTAATCTTCACGGGGACTGTCTTATAGTACTCTTTAATCTGAGGTTCCAACTCGGGAGGTATGTACACTTTGATACGTTCTCCTGTTGTAGTATCTATAACAAAGTAGCGTGGATCTTTTCCGTGAAGATCTGTGATAATCCCTATGAATTCAACAGTTGCCTTTTGTTGATATTTATTCTTCATCTTTCTGACAAATTCCCTCTGCTTTGATTTTAGTCGTATTATTTTTTCGGAGGGGTCTTTACTTATGCCGATGAAATAATTTTCGGTTGGAGGAATAACATCTTCTATAGATGTAAGTAAGCGATATCCATACAAGGGATCCTTAAGAGATTCAATGATGGTTTTGTCCAGTGTTTTCTCATCTTCTTCTTGAATAGCTTGATAAACTTGATGGTGGGTTTCAGCAACCCAATTTTGGAGTTCAGTCAAAGTGGGACTTCCTGAAAACTCCAAAGTTGCTTCTACACTCCCTTCTTGAATCTCCGCAAGGAAAAGTCTGAATTTTGGTTTTATTGTCTTCCCATATCGTGCTTCGGCTATAATGTTGACTTGTTTTTGAATTTGAATTAGCAATTTTCCAAACGTGTGAGCATCAACCTTGTGATCTTTGACAATTTTTCGACCATCTAATCGTATCCATATCCTTGGAGGTGTCACAAAGATCACCAAGATAATTGTTGTCACAGTTAATATGAGTATCATAAGTTGTTAATGTTTTATACATTTTAAAGGTTATCGTATTGACATACATTCTACTCATGTGATCCTAGAACTGGAATTGTGCAGTGCTAACATATATTATCCAATTTGCGAGTTAAGAAATGGGTAGGCCAGAAAACCCAAAGTGGTGGTTACATGGAAATAGTTCATGGAACGTGCACGAGTAAGGATTTTTAAGTTTTGCTCCCGTGGCGAAACTTTATTGATTACTTTGAATAATCGTGAACAAGGTAAAGTTTATTTATTGTAAATGCAATAGTTAGTCATGAAATTAATCCATCGGGAGGATATATGATGACAAGAGTTGAAGTATTTGAAGATTTAGAGAGAGTGAAACAGATTTTGCTTGAGGATGGGTTTAGGAATACTATTTTACAAGTCATCAAGCCAGGTCAGGTTTTTGGTCTTGTAAAAGAGCTAAATCATCCGTGGGAAATGCATGTGAGAGGTTTTGAAGATGGCCATTTAGAGGCCGAGATAGAGATCTCCAGAGAGTACTTGGAACATTTAGATAGCGGATACAAGAAAGAAGCAACGATGGAACTTACAAGGATTCTTGATAAATATGGCATTATATATACAGTTAAAGGAGACATGTCTGGAGTTGACCTGCAACTGAAAAAACCAAATACTTTAACGCCTTGGAAGCCAATAGCATTAGTTGTGACTCTTATTGGGGTTGCATATCTTCTATCAAAGAAAGAGACCTGAAAAATAAAAATTGATGACCAAGAGATTGACAAATTGCTATAAGGTGGAAAAAATGCCTCTGCCTTCTTCCATTTCTATTCATATTAAAATGCCACGGATATGTCGTATTGGAGAAAAAGTTCCTGTCACAGTATATGTTGAAAATTATGCTCGTAGTCCATACCCTACAAAAGAAGAGGAATATCTTATAGTTGAATCATGGGCTGAAATGATTAAGTATCAACCAGGCAGGGGATATCCTAAACTCAATACTGTTTTTTCAGAACCCTTTAAACTTACCCCCTATGAATCTAAGGAAATAAAATTCTATTTTAGGCTTATGGAATCTAGTCAATATAGGATAACAACAAGGCTTAATCTCATCAACATAGTTGAGGTTAGAGGTAATCCTAAGTGGGGGAAGTGGAAAACTATTACTGGAGGACGTGGAAGGATAGGAGAAGAGGTGACAATATCTTTCGAAGGAGGAAATGTTCGTTTTAAAATTCTTGACATAAAAGAAACTAACGAACTGAAAAGTTGTATGTCGCTTTATGACCTCATGCTTTTACTAGGTTCAATTGGCGCACTCATAGCAGCTATAACGGGAGTTATATCTATCCTCTTATGGATTTAATAAGGCACCAATTTGTGTCTGTGTTTGTCTGTATGAATGGGAAACGTTAATAATTTTGGAGTAAAATAATTCATTGAAAACATTATATGGGAGAGGTTGGAGATGGGGGGTTTTTTGAAAGGATTTGATGAAAGTATAAGTGAAGGTGTAGAGGGGCTATATGCTGCACTATTTATGTCTATTGTGGGTGTCATGATATCTGTTTTCAGCACATTGCCGAGTGGAGACTTTGTAACTAACTATTTAATATTATTTCTTGTTATAATGGGGATGACTGATGTTACGATGATTCTTGCAGTGGCTCAAGAGGCTCTTGAGGCCTCAATTGGGTATATCGCAGGTAGGGTGGTAGGATTATTGTTAATGATATATCTCGGAAGAATGATTGGAGTTTCGATGACACCTTATTTGATCAGCCTTTTAGTTCTCCTTTTAGTAGTGGTTGTGAAGATTGTATGGACTTTGCAAGAGATAAGGAGATGATATGATGAAAATGGCTTATGAGAGAAAGTTAGGCGATCGAATGGGTGGGTGATAATGTGAACACCAATATAAAAACAATAATAATGATTTTTGCCATTGGAATGTTTGTTCTTGTTGGAGGAATTACAGCTGTGGTTGGTGCTAAAACAAAAGATGACACCGCTTTACAATTTGCTTTAGTTATGGCAAATATCGTAATGGTGAGCATCATTGCTCTTCAGGCAATAGCTACTGCAGAGGCTGTAGAACAAGCAAAGAAACAAGCTGAACTTATGAATCAAAGTCTTCTTGAGATGAAAAAACAGCGATTGAATATTGAGGAGTTTAAAAATTCCCTCATGCCGTATCTCAGAAGTGTTATTCTGACTTTAGAGGCAAATTCTAAGAGAAAAGATTATGATATAATTACTGATCCATATTTATACGTTCTTCAAGGATACCGCCGTGGAACTAGAGCAAAATATCTTTCCCCTGCAGAAGAGGGTTTGGTGTGGAGGATTTCAGTATTCATTAAGAAATTTTTAGAATTACGTGGCCTCTCTTGGCAGAGATTTGAAGAGTATAATAAACTGGTTTCTAAGTTTAAGGATTCTAAAACAAGCCAGAGTGAAAAACCAGGACTTGCAACGAGAATCAAGGAAAAATCTAAGGAACTCTTGAAAACTGTGGAGAGTATTTTTGATGAGGTAGAGAAAATGAGTAATAAAGAATTAGAGGAGGAGATTTTGAAAATACTCGAAGCTTAATCCTAGATTGTCGAGTTGTTGAGAGGTGATATGATGGATAATATGGTTTGGATAACTTTTTTCCTAACACTTCTTGCTGGTGCTATTACTGCCCTAATAGGAGTTCATATCCAGCATTGGTATTCTTCAAGAAAAACTCGAGAACGCCTGATTAATACATTAAAATCCGAATTAAATGCAAACCGAAGGCTAATTGAAAGTAATCTTAACTCTCTCAAACAATCCTCTGATGGTCTACTTATGTTTCCTTTAAAAAGTAGGGCTTATGAACACATTTTATTTGAGTACCCTTCTTTATTCCGGGAATGTTATGAAAAAGGAAATGAAATGGAAGAAATCATAGCTGGAATATACTCGGCTATCGACTCTTTCAATTTGTTGCAACAAGCGTTGACTTACAATTTTGTGGCATTAACAGACAAAAATAAGGAATCTATGGAGGATCTACTAAAGAGGATAGACTCCCTTATTGAAAGAATCATTAAATTAATAGAAAAAGAAAAGAAATAAAGAAAAAATCAATCGACCACTAATCCCAAAACTTGCGCTTGCTCGATTGACACTTCTTCAACCTCTACTATCTCCACGTCCCCTTTCGGCAGATTTTCTTTTTTGATGTATTCTTTCACTAGTATTTCAACCTGGCCTTTAACATAACCTTTAAATCTTTTGGAGGGAAATTTGTTGTGGGGTGTATGAAATGAACTCTCCCAGAATTATTTGGGATAATGTCAAGCTTGGTGAGGCTGTGTTAATAGAGTATCCTTCCACAGCAGGGCCGTACCAATGCCTCGAGGGGATAGTGAAATGGGTCAAGGAGAAAGGGGTACCGAGTGGCCATTGTTGACTTTCTAGACACCCTCTACTTGTACAAGGCGCAGCTAGAGTTGGCTGGTGAAGACACGAGTTTCTTGAATGATGTTAAAGTCATAAAGGTTGGTGGCAGGTTAAACGTTGGACAAGTCATTGAGCGGCTTCGCGTTAAAGATGAACCTATTATCCTAGCGCAAGAGTACACAAAGATTCTTAACTCCCTGGTGAAGGAGGGGGAGGTAGCAGTTGTTCTTGTTCTAGGCATTGAGAAGTTTGCCCCAATACTTGAACTTGAAAAAGTGTTGACTGGTATAAATGCCCTACTTTCCTTTGTTGGTGATGAGCGTAGGATCATGTTTTACTTCATCAATACTGACGTGTTGGAACGGGCTATTCCAGAGGTTTTGCCCTTGCTTGAAGACATAGGAACTACCGTAGTTAGGATTAATGTGGTAGAGAAGAGCTACACGTTCTCGGTAGTAAAAACTATTAACAGAAAAATCTTGGGACTCAAAGTTACCTACTCTTGATGCAACTTGGTTCTTAATACATTATAAACTGATTATGAACTTTGGATTAGTGTGCATTACAGGTAGAGATGCAGTTATTACAATATTAACTCTTAGATTGGCAGTAGAGATTCTCTTAAGAAAAAGAAAAATATAGATTGCGCCCGTATTCTGTGCCCATTAACTCCCACGCTTCCGCTAATTTCTTTTTCATTTCTTTTTTCTTAAAAGAGCTTTTTGCATTAAAGGATATACATTATAACCTAATCCAAATCCAATAAATAGCATGCCAATAAGTTTATTGCTATTTAAAAGAGCAATTCCCACTACAACCAAACCAGCTCCTAATGTCTGGAAACCGGTTCCTGATGCATTGTCTTGAATTTTCATTCTTCAAAAAAATTCTTTTCTGATTAATATTCCTAACACACTACCCATAAGAAATAATATTAATGGGCCAACATCCCCTCTGGATAGCAATATTCTAATTACCGGAAACGTAGAAACAATACCAATAAAAGCGTTTCTTGGAATTGTTATAGATTCTTTTTTGGATTTTTTATTTATTTCTTCACTCATATATATAGTTCCATTTACTAGTATATAAACCTTTGTTAAAATAATTCTGTGACAGTGAAAAATATATGTCTGAAGGACTAGAGTCCCCTATTCCTAAAAAAGAGATAAGGAAAGCAAGTAAGGCGGGTTCGAATTCTACCAAACCCCCAACCTACCAAACTAAAATCAAGACACCATTGGAATGTCTCTTTTTCTCCTTCCATACTCTGTTGGGTACGCCATTTCTTTTATTTTTACTCTAGCTACTCTTTCTATATCTCTTAGTTTCGGAGATTCCCAAGGGGCGACAAATGTTATGGCCTTCCCTCTCTTGCCTTCTCTTCCAGTTCTACCAATTCTGTGAACGTAAGCTTCCGGGTTTTGGGGAATTGAATAGTTTATCACGTGCGTTAGATCCTTGACGTCTATTCCCCTAGCTGCAACGTCGGTTGCCACTAGGACTCTAATTTTGCCCTTCCTAAAGCGCTCTAAAATCCTTTCTCTTCCCTTTTGTGGAATGTCACCATTCAAAGCCTCCACACTGTACCCTTTAGTCTTAAGTTTCGATGCTAGCTCCCTCGTTTCTCTTTTCGTCTGGCAAAAAACTATTCCATAGAAATCTTTTTCATCCAAAATACTGCATAAAAGGCTGAACCTCTTGTTCGGGCGTACTTCAAAGTAAATTTGCTCAACCAACTCCGGAGCAAGACTCCTATCCTGTATTCTAATCACTTCATAGTCCTTTAAATATCTCCTCGCCAACCGAAGTATCTCTCTAGGAATTGTAGCAGAAAACATCAAAACTCTCTTTTCCTCGCTTGTGTGCCTCAAAATTCTTTCGATGTCTTCTATAAAACCCATATCCAGCATTCTATCAGCTTCATCCAATATGAAGTAGCTCACACCATCCAATGAAAGTGTGCCCCTCTCTATGTGATCAATTACTCTTCCCGGAGTTCCAACTACTATATGCACTCCCCTTCTTAAATTTCTGATCTGGGGCCCTATTGGTTGACCTCCATAAACGGGAAGAACATTTATTCTCCTTTTTCCTCTCAAAGACCTTATTTCATCCGCAACCTGGATTGCAAGCTCCCTAGTGGGTGTTATTACTATTGCCTGAACCTCTTTTATTTCCTCATCTATAAGTTCTATTAACGGAAGCGCAAAAGCTGCAGTTTTGCCTGTTCCAGTTTGAGATTGGCCGATTATATCGTTATCTCCTCTTAAAAGCCTGGGAATAACTTCTTTTTGAATATCAGTTGGTTTTTCAAACCCTTTTCTTCTTACAGCATTTAAACTGTTTTCTGAAAGTCCTAATTTTTCAAAACTCATTTTGCAGTCTCCTTGAATTTATGGGCATTAGAGAACAGAACAGCAGATTAATGGTGAATTTCTGACGTTCCGGGCTCTAATTAAATTTTCACAAACTGATTACACGGATTGGGTTTATAAACGTTTGCAAATATCAACGTCTCAATCTCAGCTGGGCTCCTCCCCGGCCTAAAGGGTGAGGGTTTCAAAAGAAAAATGTAAAAAACATGGGAAACTCAAAAATAATTTTAAGGAGTGAGGTAGATTATAAGCGGTGAGAATATGAAAAAAATATGGGTAGTTATTTTGATAGGAGTTCTCATACTTGCGAGCGGTTGTGTCCAATCGCCCACTAGCACTGAGAGCGTGAGCACTCCAACAACAACCTCTCCCACGAATTCTTCCCAAACCCAAATCGAAACCAGCCCTAGCCCCTCGCCAACTCAGACTACAACCACAACTTCCTCAACGGTACCCAGTTCTACCTCCACCACTCAAACAACATCTCAAAAACCAGGTATTGACTTTAGCTCATACAAAAAAGGGGAAATTCTGCAGAATTGGAGCAATATATTCGATACACATGTGGCGTATGTGAGTAAAGGGTATGAAGACTTGGCAAGGCATTATTTCCCAAATGCTGAGATAAAGAGCAAAGATGCATTTAGAGGGGGAATAGCTATTTTATCCCCTGCAGATGCCAGAGAGCTTTTGAAAGGAAAACCAATCGTGATCACCGTTAGAGAATATTTTGGGTACGTTCTCTACAAAGTCGGGACTAAATTTGTCGGAGAAGATATAGGAACAATAATAGCCTACAAAGAAAATGGGGAAGATAGATTAATCTTCACAGGAAATGGAAAATCCGGAATTGGGGCCACTTTAGAATTCGCAAAGGAACTGGATGAGGGCAGAAATGTTGATCCATCACTTGTCCTAAGAAGAGGAGAGTTTGAGGGCATAGTTATAAAAGTAATAGGGGATAACAACTGGAATGGGATAAAAGAAGACGATGAGTTCTGGACACTCCAAGAAATCTATGTGGAGGAACCCTTTATTTATAACTGGAGAATCGTCAATGGAGAAAATATAACAGTTAGCGGTGGATTCATACGACTGGTAAATGGTTCCAAAGTTCATATAACCGCTTTGGGCTTCAATGTAAGCGTTAAAATTAGAGATCCAAAAAATGTCCAAATAACATATGTGATTGAAAATATCAACCCCTCATTTGTCGAGTACCCAGAGGAAGCCAAAATAGGCAGTACTTGGATAGAACTCACAACATCCAAAGGATTTTCAATAACACCACGAGATATAGACGGCTTTACTTTCCTAGCATTTGGAGATCACAGACCTGGAAGCGGAACCGAACAACCAGAAGTATTTTTTAAGATTAGGGACCTCATGAACCATGATGAAGGAGCATTTATAATTAACAGTGGGGACTTGGTTTATTCGGGAAAAGTGGAAGAATGGGCCGAGTTATTAAAAGAGTGGACATTTAACAAGCCAGTGTTTGTTGTTCCAGGAAACCACGAATATAGAGGGGAAGGAAAAAACATTTATCACAAGTTCTTTGGGCCGACGGATTATTCCTTTGTTCTTGGGAAGTATTACTTCATCTTTACTAACAATGTTGAAAACGATTACAGATTAACCTCAAGTCAGTGGGCTTGGCTCGAGAGCGAACTAGAAAAAGCAAAAAGGTTGGGGAAGATCCCCATTATATCAATGCATGCACCGCCAATAGACCCCAGGCCTGAGGGGGATCATGCTATGGATACCAACCACGCTAAAAAGCTTTTAGAGCTTATGAAAGCATACGATGCTTTTGGGCTCTTTGGGCACATTCACATATACTGGTACGGAGAAAAAGATGGTGTAGAAATGGTGATAACCGGTGGCGGAGGAGCACCATTGTATGCAAAGCCAGATGAAGGGGGATTTTATCATTATGTGAAAATAAACGCATACGATAGTTTAACGGTTGAACCTATAAGAGTTGATTGATTCTCTTTTCTCTCTATATATTTTATATAGATCAATGTAGTGAACCATATTCTACTATGATAAAGTATTTATATCCACCACAAATAGTCCCACTCGGTGGGAAAAATGATCGAGCTACTTAGCAATCCATGGATGTTCATTACAATTGCTGTTGGCCTTTTTATGGCCTGGGCAATAGGTGCAAATGACGCTGCAAATTCTATGAGTACTGCTGTCGGTGCTGGAGCAATAACTCCAAAGCAGGCAGTTTTAATCGCGGGTGTGCTTGAATTTATCGGTGCTTATCTTTTCGGAAAAAGCGTTACAGAAACGGTAAGAAAGGGAATAATTGATGCCTCTCAAATAAGTGATCCCAATGTTATTGTTTACGGTTCTATTGCTGCCCTTCTCGCAGCTTCCTTATGGTTGCTGTTTGCCTCGAAGTTTGGACTGCCAGTATCAACGACCCACTCAATCATAGGTGGTATTGTCGGTTATGGTATAGCATATGCTGGAACTTCAATAGTAAATTGGAGTAAAATGGCCCAAGTTGTTGCAAGCTGGGTGCTCTCTCCATTGTTCGGTGCAGTAGTAGCGTTTGTCATCATAAAACTTGTCTCCAAAACAATACTCCAGCAAAAGAATCCAATAGAGAGCGCCAAAAAATGGGCGCCTGTGTGGATAGGGCTTGCATTTGTCGTTATAGGCTCAATGTTTCATATCAAAGTCATGCATGGAAATTCCCTTCTTATTGCCCTGAGCAGGTATGGAGTGACAGCTGGAATAGGAGCTTTCTTGATAAGCTATGCACTTTTAAAGAGAAACTTCCAGGCAACCGATCCGTATTGGGGGGCCGAAGCAATATTTAGAAAAGTTCAGGTGCTAACCTCTGCCTATGTTGCCCTTTCTCACGGTGCAAATGATGTTGCAAATGCAATTGGGCCGGTCGCTGCAGTTTACGCAGTAGCAACTATGGGTCTAACTGGAATGAAAGTCCCAGTGCCAAGGTGGATTTTAGCTATGGGAGGTTTAGGAATAGCGATAGGAGTGGCAACTTATGGATACAAAGTTATGGAAACAGTTGGAAAGAAAATTACCGAGTTAACAAACACAAGAGGATTTAGCATAGATTTCTCCGCTGCTACTGTGGTTTTAATAGCCTCTTGGTTAGGACTGCCAATTTCAACCACACATACAGTTGTGGGAGCTGTTATAGGTGTGGGACTGGCAAGAGGAGTAAAAGCAATAAACAAAGATATCGTTAAAGATATAATAATCTCGTGGTTTGTCACAGTACCCGTTGCAGCTATACTTGCGGGAATCATGTTTAAAATATTAATGATCGTGGGGTGAAGATAATGCAGGTTTGGACAAAGTTATTTGCCAAAAGTCCTTTTAAACCTCTGATAAAGCATGCGGAGGTTGTTTTAGAAACTGTGGAGACTCTTGAAAGGGCTCTTGAAGCATGGGAAAATGGAGATTATGAAAACATGAGAAAGTATGCAAAAAAAGTGGACGATCTTGAGGACTTTGCAGATAAGATTAAGGAGGAAATCAGAGACAGTTTAAGTTCAAAATTATTTATGCCTGTTGACAGAGAGGATATTTTAAGATACCTTCAGAGACAAGATAAAATAGCAGACGCTGCTGAAAATACAGCGAAATGGCTCTTAGTTAGGGACCCCAATGACATTCCTGAAGAGATCAAACATGAAGTGAAAGATCTTGTGATAAAGATGAGTCAAGAAAGCATTAAGGCTGCAAAACTCGTTTACGATGCAATAGTTCAAATGGATACGGTCATAGAGAGTGGATTTGGGGAGAAAGAAATTGAGGAAGAATACAGGTTAATCAAAGAAATAGGAAGTGTTGAACACAAAATCGATGAGCTCGACACAAAATTCATGGAGATAATCTTTAAAAACTCTAGTAAGATGGACTGGGGTCTCGGAATGTATCTTCTCAATATCGCAAAAACTTTAAGTGGGATCTCAGACATGGCAAAAGATGCAGCAGAGAGGATAAGGCTAATGATGAACAAATAATCCTTTTGTTTTTTAAAGCTTTTTATCTCTCATTTTTAAAATTCCCCATACTGCAGAGAAAGTTCATCTGGAATATTTATCAATGAACTTTTTCATCCTAAAATAATTTCAAAGGCTCATTCTATCCTGTCATTAGAAAATTAAGAAAAAAGCTATGATTTAGAAAAAGAGAGACTTCAGATAGCTATCATTGTTGAAGTCATCTGTATTTCTGGCATCTTTCTTATTCTTTCCGTTATGAAATGATCTAAATCTTTTAGTGTCTCAGTTTCGACCTTAACTATGAGATCATATTCCCCATAAACCACATAAGCCTCTTTTACCTCCGGGTAAGTAAGAAGTTTCTCCATAACTTCCCTTTCCTTTCCAGCTGCTGTCACCATCAAAATAAACGCCGTCACCATAGCTTACCACCAGTAATATTTGGTTTTTTGAGTATTTAAGCTTATCGCCGCCAATAAAGAAAAAATGACGAATTAGGAAAAGTTAATTATTCTAAAGATAGGACCTTCAAGACATCCTCTGCCGAAATGTGCTCCTTTGGAATTGTAATTCTGACCATCTTTTGGATCTACCAGCTGGCCTATCTCAACGTTCAAAATAAAGATTCAAGCATGTGACCTACCCTGCCCTGAAGGGTGAGGTTTTCAAAAGATAAGCCCCCTCAATAAACATGAGTAGGTATCTGCCTCATCAACTGAGTGAAGGTTCAGTTCAAACACAGAAACTCGTCTGGACTTATCTATGAATATCATAACACACCAGCAGATTTAAAATACTTAAGCAATGTTAATTGAACTATTGGGGAGAGAAATGCACAACTATCTTATAAGTCAAGAAGAACTTGAGAGGTTCAAAGGATTTCTTGAGAAAAGAGGAATTAAGGTTGAGAAGTTTTATTCAAAGGGTACTACAAGCTTGATATTTCTCGGCAAATGGAGGAATAAAGAGGTTATTATAAAATTAGAGCGACCTGATACTCCCAGAAAAAATCTCCAGAAAGAAGCTAACATTTTAAGAGTCCTCAAAGGACATGAGATTAGCCCTCTCCTAATTGACTATGGCATGTTTGAGAATAGAGAGTTTTTGGTTAGGGAATTTGCAATAGGAAAGCCTTTACTTTACACAACCCCAGAAAAAGATCATCTCTTGCAGATTCTTGAAGAGACTTATAAATTGGATCTTCTTAGAATAGACCACGGGCAAATACAGGGTGGAAAACACATCATAATCGGTGATCGCGTATGGATAATTGACTTTGAGAAGGCAAGTCTGAGAAGGAAACCAAAAAATGTAACCACTGCAATGGCCATGATATTTCTAAACAACAATGTTATCTCCAAAAGAGTTCGAGAAAAGTTTAAAATCAACCCCATGTTTTTAGAAACTCTTAGGAAAGAGCTCAAACAATACAAAGAAACCAAAAACATTGAAAAGATTAAAGAGCTGTTATGTAGCCTTTAATCTACTCCATGCCCATATGGCAAGAGGAATTAAAAATGCAGCCAAAACCAAACCTATTCTAGGATCTAACAAATATTCAAAAATCAATATCACGATTATTGTTATCCCAATCATTATGAATAGATCCTTATCAAATATTCTCGATCTTACGAGGATATTCCTCTCTCTGGAAATATAAGCAAGATAAAGTGGGATGCCCAAAGCTGCAAATACAACGCCCCAATAACTTTTAGAAGCTGTTGAAATTACGAGGCCCATCAAAAGTATCCCCAAGACAGCGTATTCTTCTTTCATACTATACACTTAGTAATTAACTTTAAATAATTTAGGGGGTGATTATATTTAGGTGATAACGCTATGAATAAGATCGAATGGAATGAAAACACATTTTCTAAGTTTGCATACTTAAGCGACCCAAGAATATCAAGAGATGGAAAGAAAGTTGCATACGTCTTAACAAAGGCAAATCTGAAGGACAACAAGTATGAAAACACCATAGTCGTTGAGGAAGTAGAGAATGGTGAAAGGAAATTTATCGAAAATGCTTCAATGCCTCGATTTTCTCCAAATGGAAAGAAAATAACCTTCGTAAGATCAAATGAAGAAAAGAAAACTGCAGAAGTCTGGCTTTACGATTTAAGCTCAATGAGCGGAAAGAAAGTCCTTGAAGCAAAGAATATCCTTGACGTGAGCTGGAACGAAGACGATAGGAGGATTTTGATAACCGGCTTCAGAAGGAGAGACGACGAGGACTTTGTGTTTGAAGACGATGTTCCGGTATGGTTCGATGCAAAGGGCTTCTTCGACGGTGAAAAGACAACATTCTGGATAGTGGACACCGAAAGTGAGGAAATTCTTGAAGAGTTCGAGGCAGAAAGGTTCTCCTCTGCAATATGGCACGGAGATAAGGTTATCTACAACGTCCCCCATAGAATGGACGGAAATCTCCAGTTTTTCAAGTTCTATGATATCTACATCTACAAGGATGGAAAGAGCGAGAGGATCTTTGAAGGAGTCTCATATGCAGCCGTTGATTCCAACGGAAAGGCCGTTCTTCTCTATGGAAAACCGAAGAAAGAGAAGAGGAGTGAACATAACTTCCTTTATCTCTGGGACGGAAAGGAAGTCAAACCTTTAACAGACCGCTTTATCTACAACAACGGCCAGGGGAAGCTTGATGAGAAAGGAAATGTTTACTTCACCATGGCAAAAGAAGGTAAGATAGGCCTCTACAAGCTGAATGATAATGAGCTAATCTCAATAGTAGAGGACAACTCGTGGGTGATGGGGTTTGACGTGAGCGGAGACGGAAAAATCGCTCTTCTCAAGGAGACTGACACAAAGTTAAGAGAACTCTACCTCTGGGATGGAGAACTAAAGCAGATAACCGATTACAACGGCCCAATATTTGCAAAACTTGAAACAAGACCGATAAATCACTTCCACTTCAAGAGCCTTGATTTGGAGCTCGATGGATGGTACATAAAGCCCGACATCAAAGAGGAAGAAAAGGCCCCGGTAATAGTATTTGTCCACGGCGGGCCCAAGGGGATGTACGGCTACTACTTCAAGTACGAGATGCAATTAATGGCTGAAAAAGGCTATTACGTGGTTTTCGTTAACCCAAGAGGAAGCAACGGATACGACGAAGGGTTTTCCTCGAGAGTTCTTGAGAGGACGGGCTTGGAGGACTTCCAGGACATCCTTAATGGGGTAGAGAAATTCTTTGAACTTGAACCTCAGGCAGATAGGGAAAGAGTCGGGATAACTGGCATAAGCTATGGTGGGTTCATGACGAACTGGGCGGTAACGCAAAGCGACCTATTTAAAGCGGGAATAAGTGAAAACGGCATAAGCTACTGGCTTACAAGCTACGCGTTTTCGGACATAGGGCTGTGGTTTGATAAGGAGGTAATAGGCGACAATCCGCTTGAGAACGAGAACTACAAGAAGCTGAGCCCGCTCTTTTATGCCAAGAATGTTAAGGCTCCACTATTACTCATCCACAGTCTCGAGGACTACCGCTGTCCCCTTGACCAGAGCGTGATGTTCTACCACGTGCTCAAGGATTTGGGCAAGGAAGCGTACATTGCAATCTTCAAGCGCGGTGCCCATGGACACAGCCTAAGAGGTTCCCCAAGACACAGGGCAAAGAGATATAAGCTCTTCGTGGAGTTCTTTGAGAAGAAGCTCAAGAAGTACGAGGAAGGTTTTGATGTGGAGAAAATCTTAAAGGGATGCAGTGAGAAAAATGAGTAACGAGGCATCTTTAGAAAGTGATGAGACTTTAACCAGCTGAATAGTGATGAGTACGGGAGTGTCTGAGCTTAAAGTTTTGTTATCTCCGCCCTTCCATTCTTTTTAAGCCATTCCAGAAGGGCTTGTGCTATTTCAAACTTCTTCTTCTTGCTTTCCCATATTGGACTGTGCTCCTTCAGATACGGCTTGCTCCACTTTCCAACGATTTCTCCAAAATCAAAGCCAATTAAAAATATTTCCCTTGCTCCAAGTTCCTCTGCTAGGAAAACTGCTCTATCTCCATCGGTAAAGCCACCGAAATTGTAAACAATGTCCAAGGGCTCTGTTTGACACGTTCCCATAACGTTCTTGAGCTTTGGGACATAAGCTTCAAGTTTATCCATGTTGTCCCCGTGGGCATGAACAACAACGTAAGCGCCAAGATCATTTGCCTTCTTTATATCCTCAAAACATCCATCCAAATCCGTGACGATAATATCGGGTATAATTCCCTGTTCCAGCAGAGCTGAAGTTGAACCATCGGAGGCTATTAAAGTTCCACTGAATTTCCCCTTCTTGAGCTTTTTATCCAAGCTTGGTCCGGCTCCAAAAACGTAAACTCTTTCTTTGATTCTCTCTTTAATAGTTTCAGCCAAAATGTAGTTCTCATTCTCCCGCAAGAGTCTCCTCAATAAAAGCGCGGCTTTCCTGTCTTCCTCTATTTCGTACCCCATCTTACTGACGATTTGGAGGTAAAACGGTTTCCACTGCTGCCAGTTCATGTAAGTGCTTACATCATTTTAACTTATAGATGTTTTGTTCTGACCTCCTCCCCACCCTGAGGGATTAACCCCTCGCCATTGACGGGAAGGTTTGAGGGGTTCTCATCAGGGGAACAGTTAAAACGGGTTCTTCGAACCCCTCCGGGAGGGTCTTTCCCCAATTACCCCTACCTGCCGTTAAGGCGGGAAGGCTCGGGGTTATCCTTTTTACAACATTTTTCAAGATGTTGAAAGCACCAACCAAATCAGCATTCATTACAAGCCCCTCTGCGGGACACTTAAATAATCCCCTAACGAAGCGGGCCCCCTCGTGGGGCTTCCCGCAGGTGTAAGGAAAGAATGATTTTGAACTAATTTTTTACCTATATCTGTTTGAATAACAGGCAAGTTTTACAGAAAAGTAAAATTTCCTCCAATTTGACGATTTTGCCATTTAAATGATTACAAAAATTTTAAATACACTACACCTCTTAAATACACTTTGGTGAATCTCTATGAAGAATAAAGTACTATCTCTAACATTGCTGACCATTTTTGTTTTTAGTGTAGCGGCCAGCGGATGTATAGGAGGAGAAGAAACTACAACCCAAACAGGGCCACAATATGCAGAACAAATAGTAATAGGTGTGACAGACAAAGTAACTGACCTCGACCCTTCAAATGCATATGACTTTTACACTTGGGAAGTTCTAAACAACGTAATGGAGGGTCTCGTAAAATACAAACCGGGAACTCTTGAGATAGAGCCCGCTCTTGCCGAAAAGTGGGAAGTAAATGAGGACTCTACAGTCTGGACATTTTATCTTAGAAAAGACCTTAAATTTGCGGATGGTACTCCTCTGAAAGCCCAAGACGTTGTGAGGAGTATCGAAAGAATAATGACAATCCAAGGTGACCCCGCTTGGCTCGTCACCGACTTTGTAGATAAAGTAGAAGCTAAAGATGACTACACTGTTGTTTTCTACCTCAATCAACCTACTGCCTACTTCTTGGCACTCTTAACAACACCACCATACTTCCCAGTCCACCCAAACTACTCTCCAAACGAAATTCAAAGTGACCAAACTGCAGGTGGAGCTGGTCCGTATAAAATAACCAAGTGGGTTAGAGATGAAGAGCTTGTTTTAGAAGCAAATCCAAACTATTATGGCGAACCTCCCAAGACCGGGAAGATCATAATCAAATTCTACAGAGACGCCTCAACCATGAGATTGGCACTACAAAACGGTGAAATAGACATTGCCTGGAGAACCTTAAGACCAACGGACATTGAAAGTCTAAAGAGCGAAGGGAAGTACTCAGTTATAGAAGTCCCTGGAGGATTCATAAGATACATTTGTCTCAACACAAAGTCTGAACCAACAAATAACGTGAAAGTAAGACAAGCCCTCGCAGCAGTAATCGATAGACAAGAAATTTCAAACAAAGTCTTCAAAGGTACAGTAGAACCATTATATAGCTTGGTTCCAAATGGAATGTGGTCCCATATTGATGTATTCAAAAATAAATACGGAGACGGAAACATTGATCTTGCCAAACAATTACTTAAAGAGACCGGCTATGATGAGAACAACCCATTAAAAATACAACTTTGGTACACTCCAACCCACTACGGCGACACTGAAGCAGATCTAGCTCAAGTATTGAAAGAACAACTAGAAGAAACCGGCGTTATACAAGTAGAAATAAAAAGTGCTGAGTGGGGAACATACGTAGACTACGCAAGAAACGGCCAGATGCAATTCTATCTCCTTGGATGGTACCCAGATTATTTAGACCCTGATGACTATACAACCCCATTCTTAAAGAGCACTGCAAACAGTTGGGCAGGAACTGGGTATGCAAATCCAACAGTTGACGACCTCTTAACCAAAGCTCAATCCCTCACAGACCAGGATGAAAGAACTAAACTCTATGAACAAGTACAGGAGATCCTTGCAGAAGAAGCCCCATACATACCACTTATCCAAGGAAAACTATTTGTTGTAACCGACCCGAACGTAAAGGGAGTTACTATAGGCCCAGACATGATATTCAAGTACTCTACAATTTACAAAGAAGGTTGATTTTCCTTTTTTTCAGTTTTTCTTTAGCTTTTAACTAGATAAAACAATGGTGGTGATTAAATGGCTCGTGGGATCGGCCAATATATAGTAATTAGGGGTCTCATGATAATTCCAACAATTTTAATCCTTTATACAATTGTTTTTATCTTTCTGAGAATTTTACCTGGAAATCCTGTCTTAGCTGTTGTTGGTACTAAAAATATTTCTCCTGAACAATTACAACACTTAATGGAGATGGCAGGGTTAGATAAGCCTCTATATGTCCAATATTTTGATTATCTTTGGAAAATGGTACATGGTGATTTTGGTGTGACTTTGGCATTCCCAATGGGGAAGCCTGTTGTAGAGTATTTAAAACTGAGATTCCCCGCTACATTAGAGTTAACTCTCTTTGGGTTTAGTATTAGCGTTCTCCTTGGTCTATTAACCGGGACAATAGCAGCTGCAAAAAAAAGCACTAAAATCGACACTGGAATGAGACTCTACAGTATAATAGCCTATACTTTATTTATTCCATGGTTCGGAATGATGCTTCAGTATGTGTTTGGAATCCATTTCCATTTACTCCCAACGTCAGGAAGAATCGATCCTGGAATAGAACTACAAAGAATTACTGGACTTTACGTTCTTGATAGTCTATTAACTGGAAATTGGGAGGCATTTAGCAGTGCAGTAAGACATGTGATTTTACCAGCCACAACCTTGGGGATAGTACTAAGTGGAGCATATACAAGACTTGTTAGGAATAACATGGTAGACGTCTTGAGTCAGGACTTTATTCGATCTTACTATGCAAGAGGTGTAAAGGATTGGAAAGTTATGTGGTATGCACTAAAAAATGCATTTATTCCTGTGGTGACTTTAATGGGCCTCCAATTTGCAATCCTGCTCGGAGGGGCTGTTTTAACAGAAACAACCTTTAACTGGCCAGGTATGGGTACTTTTATAGTTGATAGAATTGATTACAGAGATTACAACGCCATACAGGGAGCAGTGGTATTCTTCGCATTCTTTGTGGGATTGATTAGTTTGATAGTAGACATCGTGTATGCGCTGCTTGATCCAAGGGTAAAATACTGAGGTGATTCAAATGGAAATAATAACCAAAATCACAAGATTTATCTTTGATAGAAAGCCCGGAAGAGGCCTTTTACTCTTTGGTCTTGCTATTGTGATACTGGTGATTATAATGGCAATTTTCGCACCGCTTATCGCACCATATGACCCTACCAAAACCACTGAGGATAGCTTTGCTCCTCCTAGCAAAGAGCATCTCATGGGGACCAATAGATTAGGTCAAGACGTTTTCTCAAGAATAGTCTGGGGATCAAGAATAGTTCTTTATGTAGTCTTTATAGCCACCCTACTCTCCATGAGCATTGGCGTCCCCCTCGGTCTTATATCAGGTTATCATGGTGGGAAAATAGATAGAGGATTAAGTGTGATTATGGACAGTATCTATGCATTTCCAGCCCTTATTTTAGCAATAGTTATTGCAGTGGTTCTAGGTCCGAGCCCAGTAAACACTGCTATTGCAATCTCCTTTGTTTATGTGCCCACTTACTTCAGAATGGTCAGAGGACAAACACTAAGTTTAAAAGGCCAACTTTTTGTAGAAGCTGCCAAAGCCTTGGGTTCAAGGAACAAGGAAATAATGCTCAAATATATCCTTCCCAATTTGGCCCCAACAATTTTAGTCGTTTTTACTCTAAGTGTTGCTGATGCTATCCTAACAGAAGCAGGTCTAAGCTTTTTAGGCCTATCAGTAACTCCACCAACTCCTGATTGGGGGTATGACCTAAGAGTAGGCCAACCATTTTTACTAGATGGGTACTGGTGGCTAGTTTTCTTCCCAGGAATCATGATAATGTTGCTGGCAATGGCATTTGCTCTCATAGGAGAGGCTCTAAGTGAAAGAATTTCTCTTGGAACGAGGTGATAAAGATGTTGCTAGATGTCAAAAATCTAAGTATTTACTATTATACTCTTGCAGGTACTGTAAAGGCGGTTGAAAACGTGTCCTTCGCAATCGGAAAGAGAGAATGGGTAAGTTTTGTTGGAGAAAGTGGAAGTGGAAAATCTACTGTAGCTTACGCAATCTTAAATCTCGTCCCATCCCCAGGACAAATTATTAATGGAAAGATAATTTTTGAAGACAAGAACATTCTGGAGTTAACTAACGAAGAGTTGAGAGAAATTAGAGGAAAAGAGATCAGCATGATCTTCCAAGATCCTATGACCAGTTTAGATCCTTTAAGAAAAATTGGTGATCAAATAGCAGAAGTGATGATAGAACATGGGATTGAAAAAGAAGAAGCCTATGAAAAGGCCAAGGAACTGTTAAAGAAAGTCAACCTCCCAGAAGATAGGATAAGTTACTATCCCCACCAGTTAAGTGGAGGCCAGCGGCAGAGAGTTGCTATAGCTATTGCAATGGCGTTTAATCCCAAGCTCCTTATTGCAGACGAACCTACTACAGCTCTAGACGTTATAGTTCAAGATGCAATTATGGATCTCATCGGAACTTTAAAGGATGAAGGAACAAGTATATTCTTTGTAACCCACGACATTTCCCTTGCTGCGGAAAGAAGTGATAAAATCGCTGTTATGTATGCAGGAAAACTTGTAGAGTTTGGAAGAGTAGAACAAATCCTTGAAAATCCACTTCATCCATACACACAATCATTGCTTGCTAGTGTTCCCGATTTGTGGAGTGAGAAAGAGATCAAGGCAATTCCTGGGTATCCTCCAGATCTCAGAAATCCTCCAAGTGGATGTAGATTCCACCCAAGATGTCCTATATTCAAAGAAAAACCAGCTTTAAAGGGTATTTGCGATGTTACTGAGCCTAAGGCCATTGAAATTGAAAAAGAACATTTTGTAGCTTGTCACTTACACAGGTGATAAAAATGAAACCCCTGCTCAAGGTTGAAAATCTTAAGAAATACTTCCCAGTTAAAAGAGGGATTCTAGAAACTCTTAGAAAGGAACCTCAAAAATACGTCAAAGCGGTTGATGGAATAAGCTTTGAAGTACAAAAAGGTGAAACCCTTGCTTTGATTGGAGAAAGCGGGTGTGGAAAAACAACCGCAGGAAGGGTCATTTTAAGACTAATTGAACCAACTGATGGCAAGATAATCTTTGATGGTGTAGATATAACAACTCTCAGTTATGATGCTTTGAGACCTTATAGAAGAAGAATGCAAATGGTATTTCAGGACCCTTACGCAAGTCTAAGCCCCAGGATGAAGATTGGTGATGCTATCGCACATCCCCTCTTAATTCATAACCTCGCCACAAAGGAAGAAGCTAAAGAGATGGCATTGAAAATGTTACGCAGAGTTGGTTTAACGCCCGAAGACGAATTCTATGAACGATACCCTCATCATCTAAGTGGAGGGCAAAGACAAAGAGTTGTGATAGCTAGGGCAATGATTCTGAAACCAGAATTTGTAATTGCAGATGAAGCAGTTTCAATGATAGATGTGTCAATGAGGGCCTCCATCTTGGAACTTTTAGAAAGTTTCAAGGAAGAATATAATCTAAGCATGCTCTTCATAACTCATGATATAGCAGTTGCCAAACTCATAGCAGATAGGATAGCAGTCATGTATCTCGGGAAAATAGTGGAAATTGGGCCAACTCAAGAAGTGTTAAATAATCCTGTCCATCCATATACTCTTGCTTTAATCCAAGCAGTCCCATCCTTGAGAAAGAGAGAAAAGAGAAAACAGATAGAAATCACAGGAGAAGTTCCAAATGCAGTCAATCCACCCAGTGGATGTCGCTTCCATCCAAGATGTCCATTTATGACAGAAGAGTGTAGGACAAAAGAGCCAGAATTAATAAAAACCAACAAAGGACATTACGTAGCGTGTTATCACCCTCTAGTTTAACTGACTTTAAAATTTTTCAACTTTCTATCGATTTTTACCATTTCTCTCCACTGCCTTCCGGGCCAATAGATTTGACCGCACTGAGTACAGATGTAGAATTCATCGTAGTCTTCGTAAACACCTTCCAGAACTTTTCCCCTGATTTCTTCTTTTTCTGCTCTTCTTATAAGGCCGTTGCATTTCGGACATCTTGCATTTTCAGGGAATAGTTCATCAAACTCAAAGCCTAATTCCATAAGCTGCTTTACCTGCTCTTCAAATTTGTTGGATTTTATTAAAATACTATCCTCCAAACGTTTTGCTAGAGTTTCATCTCTAGTAAGAAGGATCCTATTTTCCTCCCTTGAAATTCTTAAAATCTCGTCATCATCTTCTATCCCGTAGACTGTATCATAGCCATACAATCGAAGCCACCTTGCCAAACGACCAAGCATCATATCCGCAATGAATTTTGCATTTTTCCCTTTCATAAAACTTGTCTCGAAATAAGACAATAAAGCTCTTTTGGAAGAAAACTTATAACCTCTATTACATCTTTAAAGGTGGTGAGAATATTGATAATCTACTTTATTGGTACCGGAGGGAGTGAAGGAATTCCCGCTCATCTATGCACGTGTGAAACATGTGAAGAGGCCAGAAAACTCGGCTTCGCCCAAAGAAAACCTTCAACCCTAGCTATAATCACCAAAAACAATAAAGCCGTCCTTATAGATGTCGGGACGGATATTAGAGATTTGTTGCATGTCCCGTTAGAAGCAATTCTCCTTACTCACTGGCACCATGACCACATCTATGGGCTTTACAAGCTTCGGTGGATAGCCAAGAGAACAATTCTTTATGCCCCGAACGGAGACGCTGATTGGCTTATGATCAATGACCCTAAAAATATCGAGGTGAAGTTCATTAAAGCTGGAGATGTTCTAAACATCGATTCTCTCAAAATAACTGCTTTAAAACTCAATCATCAAGTAGAGACACTGGGTTATCTAATAGAAGAAGACGACAAAAGGGTGGCAGTTCTTTATGATACCAAAGGCCTACCAGAGGAGACCTTTGAAATTTTAAAGGAGAAAAAGCTTCGCCTTGTTATTTCAGATGCCACGTATTCCCCAGAGATTAATGATCCATACCACAACAATGTTGATGAAGGTGCAGAAACAGGCCTTAAACTGGCCGAAAGAACTCTGTTAAGCCATATATCTCACAAAAACTTGCCTTTCTTAAAGCTTGAGGAATATGTGAGGAGAAAGTACAATGGAAAAGTTCTAGTGGCTTATGATGGAATGCTCTTCTATGTGTGAGGTGATCAAATGATACAAAATCTCGCAAAAAGAAGAAAGACCGTAAGAAAATTCAAGAAAAAAAACCCCCTATTGAAAAAATTCTAAAGATTATAGAAGCTGCAAAAGAAGCTCCCTCTGGGATGAATGCTCAGCCATGGCACTTCATCATTATTGAAACACCTGAGAGAAAGAGAGAGATTCGAGGCCTCTGCGAGGAAGGAGAAAAGAAATTCTATGAAAAAATGAAAGGAAAACTTGGAAAATGGTTACAAGATAAAGGCTTCACGTGGAAGAAGCCATTTTTAAGTGACGCTCCATACCTACTTCTTGTATTCACTGATGTTAGAGCACCATTTGCAGTACAGGCAACATGGCTGGCAATAGGGTATTTACTTCTTGCCCTTGAGGAAGAAGGCCTTGGCACGGTAACATATACTCCCCCCAATCCCAGAGAAATTGAAGAGCTTGTGAATGCCCCCAAACACTACAAACTGCAAACAATACTCCCAGTGGGTTATCCCAACGACGAAAAGCCAAAATATGAAAGAAAAGCTCTTGAGGATGTTATCAGCTTTGAAAAATTTGAAAAGAATGAATACTAATCTCATGTTCGTTTTAAGTAGTTCTCCAGATCTTTCAGAATCCCTATTTGTTCCTCTGTTTCAACAGCTGAAGGTTTCAAAGAACGTACCCGGGCCAAGGCATCTCTGAAAGAAAGGCCCTCAGAGTACATGAGATATGCTGTAACTATGGTACCACTTCTTCCTTTGCCACTAAGACAGTGTACCAGCACCTTTTTCCCATTTCTGGCCTTTTTTTCTATCCATTTAACAATCTCAATTAACTCTTCTAATGGAGGAACGCTGAAATCCTTTATTGGAGAATAAAGTACCTCAATTCCATTTTTAGACAGTTCTTCTAAGTCGTAATAGAGGTCGTGCTCGTAAATAAGTACAACGAAAGCATCAAACTCCTTGGCAAGCTTAGGTATGTCCTCTGGATATGGCACCGACGAAAAAGCTACTTTATCATTAACAAACTTTGGATAAACCATACTTTCCCCTCAATTGTAAATCAACGAATATGTTATAAAGTCTTTCGATGAGCTTAAATTGAGGTGAAGAAAATGAAGAAAGAGGATGTTAGACTTTTTCTGCCTTTCTTGGTGTTTGCACTAATAATATGGCTTTTCAGACCCTGGTTTCACGGAATAATTATGGGGTTTTACCGAAACCCAACAATAATATATATCTTCATTGCTTTAGGAGCTATCTTGGTGTACGCCTCTAAACAAAAACTCACAGAGGGATATACACGAAAAAACGCTTCTATTAGCGGAATTTTCGCTCTCATTATCTTATTGCTTGTAGTTCTCTCAGTTCTCACAGGAGCCCTTTCAAACACTGCTCTATACAAAGAATACCACCCTACTCAAGTCTCAAGTGAACTTGAGCTCTCAAGTAGCAAAATAAGGATTCTCCCCAAGCTAACTGCCTACCGTTATGCTGTTGATACTATAGAGTACGCCAGATATACCTTAGGGTGGTCGCACTTAACTATTAGAGATGGAACACCAGTCTGGGGGTTCTTTATAGTTCCAGATGGAGCATGGAACGCAATAAGGCTCAAAGATAAGGGACTTCTCTTCGTTGATATGAACACGACTGAAGCAAGAATGGAAAGAATTGAAAACGAACTCCAAGTTGGCCCCGGAATGCAGATTTTTGACAACCTTGAGTGGAACCTTTACAAGAAACACTATCTTATAGACTTAGATATTCCTAGAACGCTCTACTATGATGGCAGAACCTATATTGTAGTCCCCTACATATCATACAGCTTCCGTGTTATTTACACAGTGCCCAAATGGGGAGGTGTTTTTATAGTAGATGAAGACGGCAACATAGAAGACTTAACTCCAGAAGAGGCTCTTAAAGATGAACGCTTGAAAGACTTTCCGATATTCCCAGAACTTTTAACTAGGAAGATAGTCAATAGTCAGAACTACTGGAAGGAAAATGTTTTCTCCAATATAAAGAATCTCTGGCTCCACCACGAAAATCAGATAGAACTAATAGATGTAAGTGAGCAAGGGAACAGACAGCCCTTCTTAGTCATATCAAACGATGGAAAAGAATACTGGATGATAGCCGTAGAACCCTATGGAAGGGCACACGGACTAGCAGCAATATACCTAGTAGATGCTCAAAGTGGAGAGATGAGTCAAGTAAAGTTTGAAACTCCATTAACTGGGCCCGTAAAAGCCATAGATTATGTTAAAAAGGCCTTACCAATGTTCGATTGGAGCCAGTTTATGGCCGTTGAGCCAATACCAATTTTCCTGAATGGAGAACTCTGGTGGAGGATTGCGATAATTCCCGGAAGCGGTTCTGGTGTTGCAAAGATAGCCTTTGTAAATGCAGAAACCAAAGAGGTGCAGATTTTTGAAAATGAAGATGAAGTTAGGACATTTCTCCTCTATGGACAGGTGGAAGTTAAAGTTAAAGAGGTCAGCGGAGTTATTGAAGGAATTTATTCCTATATTAAAAACGGGAACACCCACTGGGTGCTAATAATTGGGAACGAAACTCTCTATTTAAGCTCAGATCAACTGAGCGACGAACTCATCCTTAAGGTACTCAACCTAAAAGAGGGAGACAATGTAACCGTGAAAATAAGTGAAGGACGGCTTGTGGAGATTAAGAAAAGATAGTGACGCTTATGAGGAGGCTTCTTTTTGTTTTTCTTCTCTCTTTGGTTGTTTTAACTTCCCTATGCGTAAACCAATCCCCTTCCAAATCCTCTTCTCCCACACGTTTAATGCCAGAGGTTATTTCTTTTTTAAATAAGGCTAATGAAAACCTCAATAAATGCAACAACACCTTGAAGTCGCCTTTAAACCCTCAAAGCGACCCAGCATACCTAAATATGACCATACTAAATGAAACAACCCTTAGACTAAAGGGAGAATTATATGAATATGCCGTTTTGGGTGTTGGAGAGATTAGCTTCTCAGGAGAAATATCGTTTAGAGGTTATCAGATAGTATGGAGCACTCCCAAAAACCTTACAACCACAGGAGGGCAGAGAATAGATTTTAGAATCCAAAAGGGAAACTCAATCGTTGATTCATTTACGTACTGGTATATTCCGTTTCAGCTTGACTCGTATTGTGCCTCAATCTGCACTAAGGAACTCCCTGAGGAGGGAATAACTTTTGTTTTCATCCACACAGAGGGGAAAGATTTGTGGATGGTCTTAGCAAATAAATAAATATCAGTAGAACTATATTAATTCGAGAGGAGGGAGCACAATGAAGCGCCAAACTCTTGCCATGATTTTAGTTTCCATAGTCCTTTTGCTTCTCTTAATCCCCATAAGCATTGCTGTAATGATATTGCTCGACATAAGCGACATTTCCAAGCTTTTTCCGTATAGTGTCTCCTCTTTGATAATAACTGGAATCGGGATTGTCCTTTCTGCGCTTATTGTGGGGTTTTTGGCTAAAATTGCGGCGTTGAAGATTTATAAAGAGGAAAAATCTGCAAAAGTAGCCTTTTTAGCAGTCTTTTTTATCGCAGTTCTTATTTCTGCATATAGTATCAATATCCCCCGTATTGGGCCGTCACCGCAGAAAGTTATCTATTACACCCTCTACGAAAACGAAGTCTACGTCAATCCCTATTTTGGAAAGATCTCCCTTCCATTTGAGGAAAAGGATTGGACAAAAGAACATGGGCTTAGGCCTAGTGGATACCTAAAGAGAGAAGAAGGAATAGTTAACGGAAGCAGTGGATTTGTATTCCAGAACATAACGGGCGTTTACATAGGGATCTTCGTCTATCCAAATTCCCAAGAAAGCCCAAAATGCGAGAACGCCCTCCAAGACTTGGAAGAGAGGCTCAAAAACAGAGGATGGCAAGAAGTGGAAGTCCCTCCCGAGGCTCTGGAAAAGAGAAATTTCATTGGAAGGCTCATTAACGCCAAAATGCTCCAGCAGGGCAGTAAAGCCGTATACTTGGAATGCTCTGATGTAATGGCTTACGGAAGGCTGATAATCCTCTATGGAGAAAAAAAAGAAGTTATCGAGTTGGCTTCAATTTTGAGTTAACCTATTTCCGCACGAACAAAGCCGCTCCCATGCCAAAATATGTTGGGCATACATACGCTGAAAGTTTAAGCTTCATAGGGGCCCTCTTTAGAACTCCATAGAGGACGAGGAGCTGCCAGTAGCTATCAGGCAAAGCTTTGTTTATCAGTTCATCTGATATTTCAAGGAGCTTTTCAAGCCTGTTCTCTTTAATTATCCTCATAATGAGCTCATCGTATTCTTTAGCTTCCGGTGCATGGCCATAGGGCCCATTGCCATGTGCATGTGCATGATCAGCACTCGCAACGAAAGTCACCTTTTTGTCATATTCTTCAAGGACTTCTCCAATCACTTCCCCAAATTTAACGAGAGTATCTCTTGAGACTTTTCTTGCAGGAGTTAAAAGCACTATCGGCCTCTTTTCTAAAAAGTGGAGGGGTATGAGCTCTCCCCAGGTTAAGGGAAATCGAGAGTACTCCCCACCCAGTGATGCAAAGTTTATATCAACTACGGGTAGGCCTTTAACCTTTGCTCTTTGATATATCTCCTTGGCAAGCTCTTTCTCGGTTTTGTATTCTCCTGGAAGGTGCACTCCATCAAAGCCAAGCCATGAAATTAGGTTTTCGACCATTATAACCCCAATGGCTTCACTCATGCGGACGTTGTGAGGGCTTATGATGACATACGCCTCAGCCTTTGAGAATTCCCTCCCGATTTCCTTAAGAGCCTCTGCGAGCTTTCTCGTCTCTTCATCTTCGGGTTTTAGAACGGGGTTTCCGTGGGACATTATCGCAGCTCCGATCAACATTACTTTCACCCCATACATTCTTCAAGGCTCTCCAAGCTGCACTCCATAACTTTGACCGCTTTCATTTGGCTATGGGTTTTCAGTCCGGAACCTGTTAGAATGCTCACAACCTTTGTGTCCTCTTCTATTCTCCCTCTAAGCTTTTTTATTGCAGCTATTCCCGTTGCAGACGCCGGCTGGACAAAGATACCTTCTCTTCCAAGGTCTTGTTGAGCCTCTAAAATCTCCTCGTCGCTAACGGCAACGCAGAGCCCTTTGAGTTCATTCAAAAGTCTTAAAACTGCGTTCCCGCTTGGAGGGTAGGGGTTCTCTATGGCGTGGGCTATGGTATGGGGATTCTCAAATCGCTCAATTTTTTGCCTGCTTTCATTAAAGGCTTTGCATATTGGAGAGCACCCCTCAGCTTGAACGGCAACAAAAGTTGGGAGGTCTTCTATTAGCCCACTCTCTTTGAGCTCCAAAAATCCCTTCACAATGCCTCTAAAAAGTCCGCCCGAGCTTGTGGGGATTACGACGTAATCGGGCGTTACCTCCTCAGCAATTTCAAAGCCTATGCTCTTGTATCCCTCAACCCTGAACGGGTCGTCAGAGTTTATGAAATATATGCCCTTTCTTTGCCCAATTTCAAGGCTTCTGTAGTAGAGCCCCCCATAATCCCCCCGAACTTTAATGACCTTTGCCCCATAAACCTCTAGAGCTTTGAGTTTTTCCTCTACTATAGTTGATGAGACTAGGATGTATGTTTCAAGTCCAAAGCGCGCCCCATAAGCAGCAACACTGGCGGCCATGTTGCCTGTTGAGACCGTTCCAATTTTATTAAAGCCAAGCTCCAAAGCTCTGTGAATACCTATAAACGTTCCTCTATCTTTAAAGCTCCATGTTGGGTTGAGAGTTTCATTTTTAAGGTAAAGTTCAACTCCAAGCTCTTTTGAAAGACGCTTCGCTTTCGTGAGGGGAGTATCACCTTCACCGAGGCTATACTCCAAATCGAGCTCAAAGGGGTAAAATTGCGAAAACCTCTCCCAAACCCTCTTTCCTATGCCTGGAACACTCTTGAAAAGCTCCAGCTCTAAAGGTTCACCACATTCGCACCTCTGGTAGGGTTTTCTCAAGGAATACTCCCTTCCGCATGAAGTGCACTTCAGCATAGCTTAACCCCCAGCATGCAAAGTTAACTCATTTTTTGCAGTTTTTCCTAAAATTTCTCTAACTATCTTTGCGGCAGCGAAAGCAGTTATGCCTTTGTAATCATAACTTGGGTTGAGTTCAACAACATCAAAGGCAACCACTTCCGTTTTTATGCTCTTTATAACCTCAACGAGCTCTCTTGTGGTTAATCCCCCAGATTCGGGGTTACCAACTCCGGGAGCAAAAGCTGGATCGAGAACGTCCATATCGAAGGAAAGATAAGCTTTCTTAAAAGGCACATCTACTTTTTGACAACGATATATTTCAGAGGCCGAAATTATTTTTATCCCGTGCTCTTCTGCAAATTCAATTTGCTGTTTGGTGGGAGCTCTAACCCCTATTTGGACTACGTCTTTTCCTTTCACAAGATCCTCTTCCACAAGCCTTCTCACAGTACATGCATGGGAATATTTATCCCCCTCGTACTCAGGATAAAGATCTGGATGCGCATCGAAGTATATGAGACCAAATTCCTCCTGAGACACTTTTTTCAACGCCCGGAACGTTGCATAGGTTATTGAATGATCGCCTCCAAGGAAGAGGAAGAGTTCTCCGGTGTAATGCCTTTTAACGAGGTCATCAACCCTTTCAACAAGCTCTTCAAAGTTTTCTACTTTTACATCCCCTAGATCCTTGTAGCGCCAGTGTTCAGCAAGGTTCACAAGACTCTCGTTGAAGCTGTTGTAAAGTTCCTCAGATGTTGCTTCTCTTATAGCTTCCGGGCCCTTATCACAGCCTCGCCTATAAGAAGATGAGTTGTCCCAAGGAATTCCGAGGATGTAAAGGTTCGGCTTTTCAGAGGGAGGAATTCCAAAAAGCATTTACCACACCTTCGTCCCTATGGGCACTTCATCTGGAACAGGTAACAGGTAGACCTTACCGTTCTCATTTTCAGCTACAATAAGCATTCCTTGGCTTTCCACGCCAGATAGCTTCTTGGGCTTTAGATTTAGGACGAAAACGAACTTTTTCCCTTCAAGATCTTCTGGAGAATATTGATCTGCTAAGCCAGTTACTATCGTCCTTTGTTCCTTTCCAAAGTCCACTTCAAGTTTTATGAGCTTTTTAGTCCTCTTCAGCTTTTCAGCCCTCTTAACGAGGCCAACCCTAAGGTCAAACTTCCAGAATTCATTAACATCATAGAGTTCCATAACTAACACCAGAATTATTATGATTGGGAATATTTAGAGTTTTCCCTTAACTCAACCACGCTTCTATGCCCTCTTCTTCATAACTAGGGCTCAAAGCTAAGAGGGTGAATCCCAAACTTAAAAATGCCATTGCAGCACCAGGCGAGATAATCCACCACCATTTGCTTCCATATAATGCACCTTGCTCCATTGCCTCAATCATGAATGAACCCCAATTAGTCCCAGGGATCATTCCAAAAAACCCAAAGAGAGAAATCAAGGCAACAATTCTGGGCATTAAAAATGTGAAATGCCTCAATGCGTGTTCTAGAATAACTGGCCCTATGTGCCTTCTTAGAATATAAACTCCACTTGCCCCTAGAGACACCTCAGCCATTATATACTCCTTGGCTTTCTCTTTTATTGTGATCATTCTTATCGTTTTAGCGAATTTTCCCATTAAAAGAAATGCCAGAATTAACATAAATTTCAGAGGAGGTACGCTAACTTTTCCCCCATTCCTTGAGTTGATATTACCCATGTTACAACAATTAGAATAGGAAGCACGGGGAGTGCAGTGAGGACTTCAAGCAGAAATGTAACAAATTTGGAAATCCCATTGTCAAAATATCCTGAAACAGAACCTATCAAAAACCCTAAAACAACAATAATTACGGAAGTAACCAAGGCAAGATAAAGTGTATTTCTCATGCTTTTAACAAAACCAACCCATATGTCCCTTCCGTAATTGTCAGTTCCCAGGAAACCATAAGCTTCTCCCTGAACAATGACTTGAGGAGGTTTACCACAGTTGCACAGCACTTCTATTTTGTAAACTCCTTCTAATGTTGCAAAACTGACATCTTTTGCGAATAAAATCTTCATAGGAGTCAAAATAGCCTTATCTTCCTCTTTAAGATTTAGATGTTCCCTCATAGCTGAAAATATTTGCATACTCATTTTAGGCTCAGTATTTAAATTAACACTCTCTTTAAGTTCATCATCATAGATTCTTATTTTAATGCCATCTGGGCGTGTAATTTCGATTATATAATACCCCTGATCAATTCTATCGAACACTATATTATTCGGGGGCCTAGAATATTGATGGAGGTAAACATAAGTAAAAAGGTAATATTCCTCCCCAACTTTACTCACTTCTGAAGGGGAAAGTACAGTGGTGGGCACTTGTTCACGAAAAATAGAGAACCATATCGGGTTTGCTTTTTTGGGATATTTGTCCCAGTATAATGGATTTTCCCAATTGTTGATTTCTGTTTTGGATACGCTTAGCTCACTGAACAATACAAAAGCAATGAAAAGAATTAAAATGACAATTCCACCTTTCTGGTGTCTTTTTAACTTCATTTAGGTCACCCTCGGATCAAGTGTTCCCTTTATCAGTTCAATGACCAAAGAAATACCAAAAAACAATGTGGCTATAATTATTGTAAGCGGAAAAAACAGATATGGTCTGAAGTTAACCACGACCCCCACGTTTGGGATGACCTCTCTAACGAAACTGTTTTTCAATAACAAGCCCAAACCTTGAAGTGAGAAAAAAGCATCCAATACCAGATAATCCGTAAGCATCTCCCCAAACTTCTGAGCAGTAAAAGAACTCAGGGTTATCCCAATATTTTTGAGTATATGTTTCCAATAGATGACCGTATTTGGAACTCCTTTAGCAATTTCAGTGATTATATAAACCTCTCCAAATTCTTTTTGAGTTTCCCTAGCTACTATCGCTATAAACTCCCAAACAAAAACAGAAACTATTGTAGCTATCGGCAGAATTAAATGCTTTAATATATCGAGGGCTAAACCAAAACCATCTTCAGGTGGCATGCTCATCAACCCACTTGCAGGAAAGATATTGTATTTGATAGCAAAGAGGAACACAAAAAGAACAGCAATCCACCAAGAAGGGATTCCATTGAAAAACCTAGCAAGGCTCTCTATGAAGTTTAAAAAAGAGGATTTTGTTGCTATTTTCATTCCAACCGTAATACTTATACAAAGTATCAGAAGAAGAGAGGCCAGCAACACTCCCAGAGTGATTAAAATTGCCCTTCCCAGCTGAACATTTTTCGCCATTTTCAGCTCATCCCAACTTTATTTAAGAAGTTGGATTCCTCGGATGAAAACGTTTGTATTAAGTCCTTTTGCTTCTACTAGCTTTTCATAGTAGTATTGAACAACAGTTTTATTTTCTTTTGTGGCGTTTTCTCTTAAGAGTTCATAAAATGCAGGATTTCTAAGTTGTAGAGTAATCAAATCTTGCTCAGCTTCCATTTTGGCTAATTTTCCAGTAGCTAATCCTGCTGTGGTGGTTATTATAATCAATACACAGACAAAAATAGCAAACAATCTAGCAACAGTCTTGTAAGGGAATTTCATAGCTCTTCCAAGATGGTATGTATATAATATTATAAGCTTTGCTTTTTCAAAAATACCAATAATATAACTAAAATTTATCCAAATTTTTCAGCATTAGTACATTAGGCGCACTCTTCTTTGACTTCCATATCACTCACCAGTTGGTTGGTATAATTCACGGCAATATCTGTGAAGATTACTTGAAGTAAGCAAAAGTACAATAACAAAAAATAAAATGCCTCCTTTCATAAACCCCCTCAAATTTTAACCCACCAATAGACATTTAAAACCATTTGTGCTATACTTTTTGAGGGTTAATCAATGAAAGTTTTAGGCATAGCATTCAGTGCAAGGAAAAATGGAAACTCTGCAAAACTTTTACAATATTGCCTTGATAATCTTGAAAAGCGAAAGTTCGATACCGAACTTTTGGAAGCTCATGACTTTCAGCTCACGCCATGCAGCCACTGCAACTATGAATGCTTCTCGGGGGAGTGTCCAATCAAAGACGATATACCCTTATTCTACGAAAAGGCCATGAAAGCCGATATTCTAATCTTTGCCGTGCCGACTTATGGAGGGCACGCATCAGGCCTTTACAGGGCTTTCTGCGAAAGGGGTCAAGCAATATTTAAGAGCTACGATGAGTGGAATAACTTTGCAAGAAAGCTAAACTTCATCTTCGTAGGAAATCTCTCCTCCGGGGGAGATATGGCGCTCCATGAGGTGCTCTATGGAATTGCAACACCAGAGTACTGGCCCGAAGCAATGTTGATGTCTTCAAATGAATATATGAAAAGCTCAGTTAAAGGGGACCTAATTGAGGAAGATGAAATCAGAAACCGGATAAACAGATTTGTGGAGAGAATAATCCAAAAGTTTGTATCTTAACTAATAATGTAGAAAACTAAAAATAAGGTGATATTATGGAACCAATAATAAGGCTCGCTCACAAAGAAGACAAACCCTTCATCGAGGAGATAGCCCGCTTGACTTGGGAAGGCGAAGACTACCTCGCGAGTGTCTTCGACGAGTGGCTTAAGGATGGGAACTTCTACGTGCTCGAACTGGATGGAAAGGTCATCGGTACGGCGAAGCTGACTTTTCTCCCCGGGAAGGTCGGCTGGCTTGAGGGTCTTAGAGTTCACCCCAGTTACCAAAAACGAGGTTTTGGAAGGCTAATCCAAAACTTCATGCTTCATAAAGGGAATGAACTAGCAGAAAAAGGTATTATTAATGCCTTGGAATTCTCAACCTACTTCCTCAACAAAGAAAGCATTGCAATGGCAAAGAAAGATGGATTTAAGATTGTAGAGCGGTTTTACTATATTCAAAGAGCGCTTGGAGAGGAAGAAGAACCAACTCTTTCAAGAATCAACTCTTTAGATGAGCTCGATTATGAGGGATATATCCCCTATAGCTGGAAGTTCTTGCATAAATGTGAGGAAAGCCTTAATTGGTTAACCAAAAAGGCAGAAGTTAGGGAATACAAAGCCTATAAATTCTTTTATGCTTTAATACATGAAAATGAACCTACATTTACCCCCTTCAAGCTCTCAATTGCGGCCATAAAAAACATTTTACCTGCAATGAGCTTTGAGACCAGAAACATAGGCTACGACAGCATCGACATAATGCTTCCTGAAGAGAAGCAAGATTTAATTGAGCTCTTAAAGGAGCTCGGTTTTAAGAACTGGACAGATTTTAAGGAACCTGATGTTTTGGTGTTTAGGAAGGAGCTTGTTTGATATGCAAAACGGATAGAACCAAAGGAGGAGCTCCAGAGGATTGGTAACAGACTCTTGAAAAGAAGGGTTTTATTAGGTTGCTTGTATACATATCTAGATTGGCGAGAAATCCTGCTTTGATTTTCTACAGTAATTAAAGAATAACAAAAATCACCAGCCATCCTTATCCCATTTTTCTTCCTCGAAGAACTCTTCTTCAGATCCTTCAACCTTCTTCTTTTCCTTAGGTGGTTGCATGTTTGATACTTCCCACCCACGAGGGATGATTATATGTGCAAAACCCTAGCTTATAAACTGTATAATGGCATTACATAAATCAATACCAAGAACTAAAAAATTTAGGTACCATTAACAAAGTTAAGGGCTAATAACAAACTCACCTGGGAGAAAGATTTATATACCCGTAACATAGTTTAGAATAGCCAACATCAGATATACTGTGAAAAATCATGTTGGTTAAAAAGTTAAAGGTCAGATATCACTTTAATGAAAAATTAAAGATATTTGGTGTCAGAGATGGAAGATGAAAAAAGCTCCGATGATGATGGTGGCCCACCCCTGATAAGGGCTCAAAAGCTCGAAGAGTACTTGGGCATATCCAAAATATACATTAAACTCGAAAGCTTTAATCCGACAGGCACTCACAAGGACAGAATAGCAAGAGTTCACGTTGAGGAGGTTAATAAGCTCGGGTTTTCTGCGATAACTACGGGAACATGTGGAAATTACGGCATTTCTATAGCATACTTTGCACAGAAATACGGATTAAAAGCTCATATATTTATTCCCAGAGCTTACAGCAATATTAGACTTAAGGAACTAGAAAAATATGGAGCTGAGGTTGTTTTTATCAACGGAAGCTATGAGGAGGCGGTTTTCGAAAGTAAAAAGTTTGCAAAAGAAAACAACATATACGACGCAAATCCTGGGAGCAAACCATGGATAGACTACGAAGGATATGCAGCAATTTCCAGAGAAATAGCAAAGAATGTAACGCCTTATGCGGTTTTTGTACCCGTTGGAAACGGAACTACCCTCGTGGGAATATACCATGGCTTCAGGCAGCTTGGGTTTACCCCCCACATGATTGGCGTAACAACAAGCTTCGGAAATCAAGTTTTGAACGCGTTTTACACAAAGAGCTTTGACGAAGTTAAAGATTTCGCAGAGACAAAGTTCAATGAACCCCTTGTTTCATCAATCTCTTTTGACTTCGATAATGCTCTGGAGGCAATTTATGACTCTGATGGCTACGTTTTTGGTTTTGCTGATGACGTCTCTTTCAAATACGCTTATCTACTTGAAAGATTCGAAGGGATAAAAGCTTTCCCTGCCTCAGCTTTGGTTTTAGCAGGATTGGTAAAGTTCGTGAAAAAGTTTGGAGTTAATGGAAGAAATTTCGTGCTTATCCTTACTGGAGGGTTAAAAGATGGAAAAAGCCCTAATCTTGGCTGAAGGAAGATACAACACAAGTGATGGAAAAACCGCTCACGGTTTGGTTAGATACTCTCAAAGATACCAAATAGTTGGAGTTGTAGACTCAACTCTAGCGGGGAGAGATGCTGGAGAAGTCTTAGATGGAGTCTATAGAGGCATCCCGATATATGGAAGTTTTGAGGAGGCCATTACGGAGAATCCCGATGTAAAATACCTGATAATAGGTGTTGCTACTCCCGGCGGATATCTTCCATCGGTTTATCGTGAGATAGTGAAGAAAGCGATAAAAAGGGGATTGAACATCGTAAGTGGCCTTCATTACTTCCTGAGTAGTGAATCCGAATTTGCACGCCTTGCAAAGAGATACAAGGTACAGCTGATTGATGTTAGGAAGATTTTCAGGGAGCTTAAAATACCATTCAGCGGAAAAATCGAAGAAGTTAATGCGATAAAAGTAGCCGTTTTGGGAACCGATGGTGCAATAGGAAAAAGAACAACAGCTATAATGCTCCACGAAGCTTTCAATAGGTTTGGGAAGAAAAGTATCTTCATTGCTATGGGGCAAACAGGATGGATGCAGGGATTTAAGTATGCAATAGTTATGGACTCTATCGTCAACGACTTTGTAGCTGGAGCAATAGAAGACGTCATCTGGAGAGCCTGGAAGGAGGAAAACCCGGATGTCATCGTTACCCACGGTGAAGGTTCGCTTTTACATCCTGCTTATCCCGGAGGATTTGAGCTGATAGCCTCTGGAAGACCAGATTATATAGTCCTCCAGCATGCTCCTGCGAGAAAATACTTCGATGACTTTCCACAGTACGAGATCCCCCCTTTGGAAAAGTACATCCAACTAATCGAACTCCTCTCAGGCAAAAAGCCAATAGCAATAACTATAAACTCCGAAAACCTCTCAAAAGAGGATGCCTTCAAGATCGCAAGAGAAATCGAGAGCACTTACGGGATACTAACTAAAGTTCCTCTTTACGAGAGTATTGATGAGATAGTCAAGCTCATCCTAGAGGAAAGGATGAAGATAAAACAGATGGAAGTGGAAGCAAGTGTCGAATCTCAAGTGCTTTGATTATATTATAATTGAAGATCCAAAAATAAGCTCAAAGAGAATCTCGAGTATTTACCGGCTGAGCCTGGACAATGAGGAAAAGGTATTCAAGTTAATTCACACCTACAAAGAGAGGATTCCAAAAAAGGAGAGTAAAACCTTCGCAAAGCTTATGAGCATTGTTCCAGCAATTAACTATGGCCTATTCACTCCCCTCATTTATTTTGACTTCCCAATCGACAAGAGAGATTTGAAATTCTTTAAAGACATGATGGAGATAACAGCTAAGGATATCTTCGTTAACAGGATAATTAAAAGAACAGGCTTCGTAAGGGAAGAGTTCATACCAAAGGAGGTTAAACCTGATTTAGCCAGACCCATAGCGAAAGTTAAAGCTAAAGAAGTCATAAAGGAAGACGTGAAATTTAATGCAGACTACAATAAGTGTGCCGTCATGCTCAGTGGCGGAAAGGAGAGTCTTTTAACCTACGGATTACTAAAAGAAATTGGTTGCGATGTTTATCCCTTCTTTTTCAACGAATCCGGTGGTCATTGGAAGGTTGCTTTGACTGCCTATAAATGGTTTGAGAAGAACGAGTCCAACACAAAAAAAGTTTGGAGTAACGTTGATAGACTTTATAACTTTATAGAATCCAATATGAAGATTTTACAGGATGTCAATAAACCTAAAGCAGAGGTTTATCCAATAAGACTGTTCTTCTTTGAGCATTACATTTTCTCCTTCCTACCGCTGATTTATAAATATAACATTGGAAATGTGCTATTAGGAAATGAATACGATGACCCCAGAAACCTCAGCTATGAACAACAAGGGATTCCTCACTTCTACGCAGTTTTTGATCAAAGCCAATACTTTGACAAGTATATGAGTCAATGGTTTGCCAAGAGGAGTTTAAAAATAAGACAATGGTCAGCTGTTAGACCATTGAGTGGCTTAATTGTTGAGAGAATACTCCATAACCGCTATCCTGACCTCTTCATGCTTCAAAGAAGCTGCCATTCTGTTCATAAAGAAGGAAACGAATATGTTCCCTGTGGAACGTGCTTTAAGTGCAATGGCATTCAAACGTTCCTCTTAGCTAACGGGATTGATCCCAAGCTCATAAAATATAAGGAAGAGCACATAAAAGGGCTTGCAAAGAGAATTAGGGACGGAAAAATACGGCTTGATGAAGATGAACTCCTGCACTCCCTCTATTTAATCAAGATGCACAATCCAGAATTCGAGCTCAGCGGAGAGGAGAGAGAACACGTTGAGATGCTTCATTTTGACGACAGGAACTCACACTTCGATAACATCCCAGTGGAGTTTAGGGAAAAACTTTATTCTATATTTGAAGGCTACACAAAGGGGTATCTCTACCTGAAGGACAATGAATGGAAAAGGATAACCCGGGAGGAGGCTTTGAATGGAGTTTTACGTAACCGACGGTGAGGACTACCTTGACGAAATAATAGCCTTCGATAAGTTGGTCAGCTATAATTTCCTCAAGTTTCCCATTCCATTCGACGAATATTCCGAGAGATACGAAAAGCTCATTAGAGAGCTCCTATCCAGAGGGGAGCACAAGTTTTTTGTCGCACTTGGCAAAAATGGCAAATTTCTAGGCCACGTATGGCTCTGCATGACATTAGACACCGTTGATTACGTGAAGATAGCCTACATCTACGACATTGAGGTAAAGCAAAAAGGGGAAGGGATTGGTTCCGCACTCCTCAAGAGGGCAGAAGAGTTTGCAAAGGAAAAAGGCGCCAAAAAGGTAGTTCTAAGAGTTGATTTGAGCAATCCTGCTTTGGAATGGTATAAGAGGAAAGGCTACACAGAAAGAGCTGTGATCGTGGAGAAGGAGATATGAAAGCAGTGCCAAGGCTAAATTAAGTGGCTTAACGCTCCTAATTAACCCAACAGCCTTTTTGTTTAAGTATAAATTCTCTCTTTTGTTTCTTACTAAAGTTCACTTCATAGCCTGAGGGCATGTCCATAAATTTTTAAAAACCATTTTTCCCATGGGGATTTATGAAGCAGAGAATTTACTTTCTCCTATTGCTCACTACGGTTCTCAGAACCATCGGGGATGCCATCGAGAACATAGCTCTGCCGTGGCACCTCTTAGATGAAACCGCATCACTCCTCAGCGTGGCGGGCTATTCTTTAGCTTCCATGCTTCCCTGGGTTATAGCACCACCTTTAATGGGTCGCTTTCTTGATAAGACCGAGAAAAAAGTTAGACTGGCTTTTATCGCATTGTTTATTCAGTCTTTCCTTGCCCTGGCAACAATAAAGTTTGCTTCAAATATTTGGGCGTTTTATATTCTAATTTCACTGATCTCAGCTCTTGATGTTCTTCACAGATACTTTGGCTTTACGCTTATAGCTTCCATGACCCTTGAGGAGTCTGAGCTTCAAAAGCTCAACGCAAAAGTACAAACCGTTGGAGAAGCAACGTCTCTTCTTGTGTTTCCCATCGTGGGTTATCTTGCTTACCTCTTCGGAGTCAGGCTTATGCTCTTGGATGCAGTTTTTCTCTTAATTGGAGCTCTACTTCTCATTCCATATATTAACATTCCAGTGAGACAAGAAGAAAGAATTGAATACGAAAGCAAATCTGCCCAATTCGAAGTTTCCCGCAGAATTGTTTTTGTAGGAATTGCATTAGTCCTGCTCTTCAACTTTGCAATAGCACCAGCCAGGATTTTTGTCTTCAGTGCTCTCAATGATGTAGCCATTGGGGAGATCGTTTATGGTCTGCTTAATTCCGTTGGGACTTTAGGAAGCTTGATTGGCGCTGCTGGAATAGCTATCTTTGCCCGTAAGTATAAAATCGGAATCTCAAAGCCACTCGTCATAGGAATGCTGCTTGAAAGTTTGGCGATTTTGATTTTGGGCTTACATTCGTTGCTTCTGCTCTTCGCTGGAATTTTAATCTTGAACTTTGGAAGACAGATCCTAAATATTTCCTTTGACAGCCTGTTTCAGAGAGTAATCCCGCTTGAAAAGCTTGGTACTTACAAAGGAGTTTTTGATGCACTGGCTACCCTTATAATTCCATTATCACAGCTGAGTTTTGCATGGTTAATTGAGCAAGGCATTAATGTTTCAATTCTGGCTGTTGGAGTGTTTGGACTTGGTGTTTTGACTGCAGTGGGCTTTTTCATTTTGATAAACAGCATCAAAAGGGAGTAGAAGCTCCGGAAAAGTTAAGATGCCTCAAAGAGAAAGATTGAATAGCTAAGAAGGTGACGTATTTAGGGTTAGGCTTCATTCTTCAAGGCAGAGAAAAGAATGGAACATTTTCTATAGAATCCTATCCAAAGGTATTTGAATTTCGATTTACAAATTTCAAGAAGGTGCTTTTGATGAAGTGGAGCGAGATTCCAAGAGAAGCTAAAGCCTACATGCTCTATCACACGCTAATCGCACCGGGCCTGATAGTCTGGATACTCTTTCCGCTTTATCTCATGATGACGGGATATTCTGTCCTTCAGGTAGGAGCATTCTTCAAAGCCATCAATATTGCCTCAATCCCCCTCTACATATCTTTTCGGCAGATTTTTCAACCGCTGGGACATCAAGAAGGGGCTTATTGCGATAGACGTTTTGGATGGCATCGCTTACGTTTTGTATGGCCTTGCTAAGGGTGTAATAGCTCCACTAATGCTCTTCGCAGGAAGGGTTATTGAAAAGCTCTCAACCATGCTCTACCCCCTCTACCAAGCCTATGAGCAAGTGATCTATCCCGAAGATAAATACGAGGAAATCTTCGCTTGGCACCTCCGCTTACCTGAGATAGCAACTATAGTGAGCTTCCCTGTTATAGGCTATTTCCTCGACTACGTTTACAACAGACCGGAGCACTATCGTCTGGTTTTTCTCTTTTCCGGTCTCTTCTCGGTCGTGACAGTTGCTTACCTTGGGTTTTTCCTACCCTCTGTCGGCAGAGAGGAGCGTATTAGTCCGGAGGGCTTCACGTTTAAGGTGGGGGAGTTCAAGGTTCTCCTCACTTTCGAGGCTTTACTAACGCTAGCGTGGGGTCTGGCCCCAGAATTTATTCTCATTAACTACGTCGTCTTCGTGCTCCACAAGACAGTCTTTGAAGTGACGCTGATAGCAGTTGCTAGTAGTTTAATGAGGATAATAGGTACCTACGCAAGCGAGAGAGTTCCCAAAAGAAAGGGCTTCTATGCTATAGCTTTTGGAATGTTTCTCAATGCCTTCTATACCTTAACGATGGCACTCGCTCCTCCATTCTGGCTCGCTCTAACTGTTTATGCTATTGGAGACTTCGGCAACGCTCTTTGGTTTCCGTTCTACCGGTCTTGGATATTCAAGATAATCCCCAAGGAAAGGACGAGTGAGTTTCATGCAGCTATATCAAGCTACAACAGACTTATTGGCCTCATCACCCCGTTTGTGGCTGGTGCTCTGGCAAGTATCCACGCAACGCTCCCATATGGGGCTAGTTTGGTGCTGTTTTTGATGGCAGGGGCGATGTTCTGGGTGTTGCCGAGGATGGGAAAGAAAACTCAGGCTTCCCCCATCTGAGAAACGTAAAATCTGTAAAAGTGGCCCCTTCTCTCGAGGAGCTCCTCAGGAGAACCTTCCTCGATTATCCTACCATCCTCAACCACAACTACTTTATCGGCGAAACGCGTGATTCCAAGCCTGTGGGCGATTATTATGCTGGTCCTGCCTTCCATCAACTTAAGCATGGCATCCTGAACCAGCCTTTCAGTCTTGGGGTCAACACTCGAAAGGGCCTCGTCGAGGATTACTATATCCGGATCCTCTAGGAGGGCCCTAGCAAGGGAGATCAGCTGCCTCTCGCCGACGGAGAGAAGCTTTCCCGCCTCACCAGCGGAAGTATTGTAACCCTTAGGTAAGCGCATTATGAAATCTTGGACACCGAGCTCTTTACAAACCCTAATGACATCCTCCTCGCTCGCCTCAGGGTTCGCCATGAGAATGTTCTCCATTATTGTGCCCGGAAAGAGGTAAGTCTCCTGCGGGACGTAGCCAATCCTTCTCCTAAGGCTTTTTCTACTTATTCTCTTCCCATCAACGCCGTCGTAGAGAACTCTCCCCTCAGTGGGATCATAGAAGCGCATTATTAGGCCGGCTATGGTGGTTTTTCCGGCCCCTGTTCTCCCAACTATTGCTATCTTTGATGCCGGTGGGATTTGAAGGTTTATCCCCTTGAGAGCTGGTATGCCTTTCTCATATTCGAACCACACATTATCAAATTTAATTTCACCTTTAAGTCTCTCAACGTGGACTCCTTCGTAATCTTCAACACCTTCATCGTCAAAGATTTCATATATCCTCTCCAGAGCAGCCAAGGCGGATTGAAGGCTGTCGTAGAGGCCTATGACCTCATTGATTGGCCCACGAAAGCGCTGTGCATACTGGATAAAAGCTATCACAACACCGATACTCATCGCCCCTTGATATGCCAAATAACCGCCATAGGCTATGACAATTATCACCGAAACAAGGCTCGTGATGTTCATGAGAGGCCAGAAGAGGCCCATGTAAACAGCAACACGGAGATAGGCCTTTATCGTTTCTCTTGAGACCCTTGAGAATTCTCTCTCGACTTCCCCTTCCTTGCCGAAGGCTCTTATGGTCTCAACTCCTGCAACGCTCTCCTCCACCACGCTCGATATCTTTGCTATCTTCTGCCTCGTCTCCCTATAAGCCCTCCTCATCTTCCCGCCGAAGTAATAGGCTACCAAAATCATCAGCGGGATGCTCGCGAGGGTAACAAGGGTGAGCTTAACATCCAAAAGAAACATTGCAATGATTATGCCAATGAGACTGAGAAGGCTTCCAAGGCTCCCGAAAAGGCCAGAAACCAAGACATCATTAACAATCCCAGTGTCGTTCACTATTCTCGACACAAGGTCACCGGTAGACTTGTCCTTGAAGAACTCAAGCCTTGAACGGAGGACTTTCTCGTGTAACCTTGCTCTAAGGTCGCAGAGAACCTTCTGGCCAAAGACCTCTATGTAGAAGGTCTGAAGGGTAGCGAAGAACCACTGGGCTGTGAGAGCACTAAGGTAAAGAAGGGCGATAAACCAGAAACGATTGTAATTACCGGCGAGGATGTACCTATCAATCGCCACGCTTAGAATGTATGGTGGGGCAAGTGTCGCTAGGGCTGAGCCAATTATACTAACAACAACTATGATAAGAGTCTTTCTGTGGGAAACTGCTTCCCCAATAAACCTCTTGAGGAGAGAAAGTGATGATCTTTGATTTTTACTGTCCACTCCAACCACCTCTGCCAAGCATCTCGCTGAAGAGCCCTCCTTTTTTTGCAAGCTCTTCTGGACTTCCATCTTCCACTACCCCTCCATCTACCATCACAATTACCCTATCAGTTAGTTTAACCATTGAGAGCCTTTGAGAGACTATCAAAGCAGTCTTACCCTCGAGTATATCCTTGAGGTCTCCAACAAGCTTTTCTTCCGTCTCAGCATCGAGGTTTGAAACTGGATCATCGAGGAGAAGTATTCTAGGCTCAAGGAGGAGCGCCCTCGCCAGAGCGATCCTCTGTCTCTGTCCACCGGAAAGTGTTACACCCTTCTCACCTACAACTGTCTCATATCCTTCCGGAAGAGAAGCTATAAAGTCGTGGATTTTTGCTATCTTAGCCGCCCTAATGATTTCTTCCATGCTTGCATCAGGTTTTGCAAGGGCTATGTTCTCCCTTAAGCTCCTATTGAAGATAAATGGCTCTTGTGGAATGTAGGCGACTGTTTTTCGAAGGCTTGAGGTCTTTATTTTCCTCACGTCAACATCGTCAACCAGAACTTGTCCTCTTTCGGGCTCATAAAAGCGCGCTATCAATTTCAAAAGGGTGCTCTTTCCAGAACCCGGGGGGCCCGTTATGAGAATCCTCTCACCAGGCTTTATTTTGAGATTTAAGCCCTTGAGCACGGTCTTTCCGGTGTGGTATGTGAGGTGAACGTTGCGGAACTCGATTTTTCCCCTCGGGTTCTTGAGCTCCACAGCATCCGGGGGATCAACCTCAGCCGGGGCCGAGTCTATAACCTCAAAGAGCCTTGAAGCAGCGGCCAGACTCCTCTGGATGTCCCCAATTGTGAAGCCCAAAGCTCTCAACGGCCACGTCATCGTTAGCATATATGTGAGAAAAGCTGTCAGTTCACCCACTGTTAGAGTGTTAGCCATTATTGCCCTCCCACCGTAATAGAGCATGGCACTCATGGCCGTTCCCATTATGAGAAATGGAGCGTTGCCGTAGAGCGCTGTGATTTTCGTTGCCTCTACATTAAGGGAGTAGAGCTCCTCGTTCTCCTTCGAAAACTTTCCCTGGATGTTTTCCTCTACGGAGAGAGCCTTTATCGTCTTGACCCCCGCTATACTGCCCGTTGATACAGAAGCTATAACGCCCGTCTGATGTCTCACCTTATCGTAGATGGGCCTTACTTTTCTTGCATAAGTGGTGTTGAGAGCCACGACAACAGCTATTGTGACGAGAGCAACACCAGTAAGTGTCACATTCATCATGATCATGTAGTAGAGCGAGACAAGGATAAGAAAGATGGAATACACAAACATCCTCACACGGAAGGAAAGAAAGCGTGTTATTCTTTCGGTGTCGTTTGTTATACGGCTTATAAGCTGGCCCGAGTAGGTTTTATCAAAAAACTCCATCTGGTGCCTCTGGATCGCCCTAAAGGCATCCATGCGGAGGTGGTAGACCGCATACTGTGCCGCTTTGACTAGAAGGTACCTCCCGCCGAAGCTGAAGACCCCATTTAGCACAGCCACCAGAAGGACGATAAGGGCGTAGCGAACGGCTACATGGTACTCTCCAGTCGTTATGCCTCCATCTATTGCCTCTCTTATGAGAACGGGGATTATTCCATTCGTGTAAGACATGAGGAGAACTATGGCTAAGCCGGTAATAAAATAAAGCTCATTATCCCTAAGATAGCTCAGGAGCCTTTTGAGTTGTTTTAGTGAGTTACTCATAGCGGAAAAATATACGTTCGCTACTATAAATATTTACCGGTTAAGATGTCTATCTGATGAAAACTTTCAACATGCCTAAAGCTTAAGCATCAAAACCAATGTAGCTGGAACCACGTAATAATAGTCAGAAAAATTTCAGCGGGGTTTTTCTTATGGTATCTGCGTTGAGGAGGGTAAGTTAAGCCAGCTAATGGTGAGAGAAAATAAAAATCTATGAAGAGAGGGCAAGCCACCTTCTTCACAAATTCTCACTTAAAACTCCGGAATCCTCAATGGTGTTTGAAGTTCCTTCTCATTTTTCTCCAAATCTGTTGCTAACATCTTTATTCTTTCTACTCCCTTAATCTCCTTTATATACTCCACCACGCTCTTCGGCACTAATTCTTCCCAAGTTTGATCTTCTATCATTCTCCTTCTTATCTCTGTGGCGGAAAGAATGTCCTTTCTAAACATAGGCTGTACTATGACCTTGTAGCCTCTCTCTCTGAAGAGCTGCGCGACAAGCGAATTACCTGTGAAAACGATGTCAAACTTCGGCACTATTGCCTCAACATAAGGAGCCCAGATTGAGTTGAAGTTTATGTCTGGCAGAGCAACGAGAAAGTATTTCCCCCTTGGAATTCCCTTTTCGTCTAAAGCTCTTATGAGCATCTCCATTCTTTCACTCGTTGTGAATGGGTTTTTCAATGTATGGCTCACCTGAGCGCTTCCAATCCCGATTATAACCTCTTCAACTTCTTCAAAAACATATTCAAGGGCTTTTAAATGGCCATTATGAACAGGCTGAAACCGACCAACGAAGAGACCTCTCATTTTTATCCCTCCTCGTATATTAATTTAACTTCCACCTCATCTCCAACTTTTAGACCAAGTACATCTGCAGCTGAGCCTTGATTAATCGCTATCTCAAGATAATCATGACTCCCAGGTAGAGCCAAAAACTCTCCGATATTTACTTTGCCATATGTTTCAATGTATGGAATCCTCCTCCCTAAAACCTCAACATATTTCGGCTTTTCGTAGTTTTCAAGGTTTAAAATCACATTCCCAAAATCATCAATGTAGATAACACTTAAAATCCAAGAGTCTTCTTCCTTTTTGGGTTCTAATTCAAGTTTGATAACTTTTTCCAAGTCAATTTCTTTTCCAAACCTTGAGGGCTCGTAGCCTAAGCTGAGCAACGCACCAGCTGGTCCAAAAACATCCCTTCCATGAAATGTCGAACTTATTTTCCTCCCTATAATGGCTTCCATCTTTTGAAGATCTATTTCATATGCACTTTTTGCATCTATCCACTTAAGAGGAAGTGTGGCGATCCCATTATCTGGAACTACCAAAAATTGGTGTCCCTCTATTATAATGGCCCTCCTTCTTGTACCTACTCCTGGATCAATGACACCCACATGAATCGTATCTGCCGGGAAATACTTTACAGCTTGTTCCATTACAAAAGAACCTTCAATAATACTGTGTCTTGTTATCGAGTGAGTAATGTCAATTACCTCCACTTCTGGATTTATTGCTAGAATAGCACCTTTCATCTCTCCGACGTAAGGACCCTTGAGGCCAAAGTCAGTTGTCAGGGTTATCACTAGTACCACCTAAAAATTATTAAGGTTCATCCTTAAAAGAACTTTGGGGAGAAACATGAAACATCTGAAGCTCATCTCAATTGCACTTATTTTCTTGATATTTGTTTCGGGGTGTTTAGTTAAAGAACCAGCTAAAGTTGATATAACAGTAGATAAAAGCGTTGTTAAGGAGGAGAATGTTTTCCATCTCATTGTTAAAATAAACAACACTGGAAAAGTTGCAATAACTGGAATAAACCTCTATTTAAATGATCCAAGGTTTAAAATTTCTCAAAACCCTAAATTTGACGCCCCCTTGGGAGTAGGGCAAGCTAGAGAGTTCATATGGATATTAACGGCCCCTAAAGACGCAGGTAGATACTTTCTCAAAGTTTCTGTTGAAGTGATTGATGAACTACAAAGAACCTGGGGCGGCTTTTATAAAGAGTTTATCATCAACGTGATTGAAAAAGAAAATGAAATTCCATCTCTAGGAATCCTGAATGCAATAATAACCTCTCCGACAGAGGTCATGGGTGGAAATGACTTTCAACTCCAAATAACTCTACAAAATGTTGGAAATGGGCCCGTAAAAATTAAAGGTATCTTTGTCTACCCCTTAGAGGGCATGGAAGTGACAAAAACTCCCTCCCTTCCAAATGATATTTCCCCAGGGGAGGTAATTAAGTTGAATTACACAATTAAAACACCTTACATGCCAAAGACTGGTTACTTAACCATTTCAATAGTTTACATGGAAGGAGACATAGAAAAGAGGGAACTCAAAAATAAATTTGTAAAAGTAATTTGGACGCCCTGGGATTATGGGGAAGAAATACTTAAAATGGCGTATGGGGAGGAGTACTACTGGATCAACCTCCAATACCTTGTAGACGAATACTGGAAAGAAAAATTCAATTCATCTCCTATTGTAGATAGAGATGTTCTGAGAAATACTTTTTTAAAAGCTATCTATGGAGCCCAATCAGAGAAAGAAGCAGCTCAAAAAATCTACAATTTTATCACTAGCAAGTATTCACTAGGGAATAAAACAACTTCATTGAACCTCACAGAAATAATGTCTAAAAAGGAAATAAGTTATGAAGAAGCTACACTCCTATTTACTGGAGCTTTACGATCATTCAATATCCCCTCCAGGGTTATTTCATTGTATAATGGTACAGATTGCACACAAAATGCTATTTCCGAGTTTTATTTTGCCGGGCTATGGTACGTTGTTGATTTCAAGAGAGGATTCTTTGGGAGTAGAAAAGAATATTTATCAACTCCCTACTTCCCCAAGACCTATCAAATGCTAACCCAAGAAGTGTACAATCTGGTAGCCCACTCTCCCGAAGAGCTCAAAGGGCACGAACATCTAGATGTAACCCCGGAGTATTTAGTTAACATTGAAAAAGATCTCACTGAAGTTGTGACAGAAAAGCTTTCTCCTGTATTTAAACCAAGACTTTCAATGGTGCTCGCGGATATGGGCAAGAACGAACGAATATTTACTCTTTTCCTTTTCGCCTCTGCATCTGAGGATGAACTAAACTTAATTTTTGAGAAAACTACACCAAAAAACCTTGCAAAGAATATAGATGCACTATACAGCTTTTATAAAGACAAACCATGGCCAGAAGATTTTAGAAAATACTGGAATATTCTAAAGGAGGTGCATGAATGATAGTAGTGCTCAGACTTGGACATAGGCCGGAGAGGGATAAAAGAATAACAACCCATGTAGCTTTAACTGCAAGAGCCTTTGGAGCTGACAAGATCATAATAGCAGCAGAAAAAGATGAACATGTATACGATAGTGTTGTAGATGTTGTAACCCGATGGGGAGGGCCATTTGAGGTCGAATTTAATCCTCACTGGAGGCAAGTTTTGAGGGGATGGAAAGGGAAGATAGTGCATCTCACAATGTACGGGATTCATATTGATAAAGCTCTTCCAGAAATAAAGGAGGCTCTAAAAAGTGAAGATATATTAATCGTTGTTGGAGCAGAGAAAGTGCCAAGAGAAGTCTATGAAATAGCCCATTATAATGTTGGTGTCGGGAATCAACCACACAGCGAAGTTGCAGCGTTAGCAGTCTTTTTGGATAGAGTCCTAGATGGAGAGGGTCTAAGAAAAGACTTCAAGAATGCAAAGGTCAAAATTATTCCCCAAGAGAAGGGGAAGAAAGTAATATCTCTGGAGGATAATTAAAATGCTGAATAAATATCGTTCAAATGTTAAAGATTACCTGGAAATCATCGTTAAACCTCTAGCCAAAATGGGCCTTACTCCAAATCAACTCACGCTCATTGGCTTGCTGATATCTCTAACTGGGGCATATTTTTTTGCTCATGGTTCTCAACAAATAGCAGCTTTAGTGCTTCTTTTTGGATCACTTGTAGATGCTCTTGATGGAACTTTAGCAAGACTTACAGGGAAAAATTCACGATTTGGCGCTTTTTTAGATTCTACATTCGATAGAATAAGTGATGGTGCAGTTTTGTTTGGAATCGCATATGGTGGATTAGTAAAATGGGAAATCACCGCAATAGCATTGATAGGCTCTTACCTTGTAAGTTATGAAAGATGCAGAGCAGAACTTGCCGGAAGTGGTACATTAGCAGTTGGCATAGCTGAAAGAGCAGAAAGGCTGCTCATAATAATCATAACTGCCCTCTTCAAAAGAGTAGACATAGGAGTTTATACTGTAGCAGTCTTAGCATGGATTACGACCTTCCAAAGACTGTGGGAAGCCAAAAAGAGATTAAGTTAAAGAGAAACGGGATGATGAGAATTTCGCTAGCGGATTTGTGAAGATCCCTGCCGTTACTGACCGTTTAGCTCTTCAAGTATTACCAATACCTCCCTCAAATCACTTATAACGAACTCGCATTCTTTCCAGAACTCTTTTTTGTCTCCTTTTTTGTCTAAAAGTACACTTATCATATCAACACTCCTCGAACCTACACAGTCTTTGAGGGGATTATCTCCAACGTATATTGCTTCTTCTCCTTTCAAATTGGCTTTTTGAAGTGCCAATTCAAACATGCGAGGATGGGGCTTGTAAAAACCTGCTTCTTCGCTTGTAGTTATGCTATCAAAAAATCCAAGAATTCCCAATGCTTCAAGCTGGGCATTGAGGTAATCATTATCGGAATCGGTTATCATTCCTACATGATACCCATTTGTCTTTAGAGTTTTAAGAACCTCAACAGCTTCATCATAAAGTTTACCATATTCCTGATGCATTTTGAGATGAATCCTCCAAAAGTCATGAGGGACTTCAAACCCATGTTTCTTTGCGATTTCTTCTACAATTTCTTCCTCAAGCACTCTAATTGGTTTGTAAGGCTTGCCTGCATATTCTTTAAATTTCTCGCCTGTAAGAGTCTCATATTCTTCCCAGACTTTTAAAGGATCTACGTTTTCTGCTTTTACTCTGCGTAGAGCTTCTCTTATTATATTTTGATGGGTAATATCTTCGAATTCTTTGCTAAGTAATGTACCGACAAAATCAAAAAACACTGCCTTTATCATTTTCCCTCACCAATGAGAATTGACTTCTCTATTTAAAAAGGCTTTTAGTTTAGGAGTTAGATATATACTCAATCTAAACAATGCTTAACATAAAGACAATATTTTAACTTTTTTATTGTCGCATATTGACAATTTAACATAATATCTTGAAAAATGTATTTATAGGAGGAATGTGCCAAGAATAACAAAGAAGGGGGTGATTGACCTCAAAGCAGTTTTGGTGATATGGGGTGTAAAAGACGATATCTTAGAGAAACTTCCCATAGAGGGTCACTGGATCTATGGAGAGTATGATTTCATATCAATCTTGGACTTTGATAACAGTGGAGAACTGGAAGAGTTTAAAGAGAAATTGCGACATTTAATTGGAGACGAAAAATTTAAGGTATACCTAGTCAAGTATGGGGGTAAAAATGGGATTAATCTCAATGATATTTCAAATGAATTCACAGTTAAAATGAAGTATAAGCTATAATTTCGGTTTCATGAGGCCCATCTCTTTAAGTTCTTCATAGGCCTTTCTTAAGATCTTCCTGATTTTATACCTCTTATCTAAACCTCCCAGTTTGTAAGCAGTCCTCCTAAGGCTACCTGATTGCAAGAATAGTTTCAATAGAGCAACTTCTTCAAAACTTAGATTATTTAAATGCTTTAACGCAAGTTCCGCTATCTCAATGGGATTGTTTCCTTCATAAGGAAAATCTGCCGAGAGTACAGGATTATCAAGCATTTTAACAAACTCAAATTCAATCAATGTCACTTCTGCATCTGGTTTTATATTTTTATAATGCTCTCTAAGAGCTTTCATGAGTTCCTCCTTATCCTTGAACCCATCTAATTTAGCATCTTCATCTGTAAGCTCAAAAACTTTCTTTTTCTCAACCCTCTTAACTTTAGCCTTGCCAAGAACATAACCAGCTGAATGTATTAAAACTTCATCTCCCGGCTTTATATTAACTTTTCCGAATCTTATTGTGGCCCGTTTTTTTCCACTAAGGAGTAGTCCTTTGTATTTCCCATCAAACTTCAGATTCTTCACCCTGCTCCCTCCTTGGTCGTAGAAGGCGGAACTTTATTGCAAGCACTCCATATCTGTTCTCTTTCCATTTTGGATACATATTATGAAATCTCTTTACGGCCTGTTCAAAACTTGGCTTGTCGGGAAATATTCTCTCAATTGGCTCCTCTCTTAGAACCTGTCTAAAGGTTTCATACTGTTTTATAGTCAGAACTTCAGCAGGGATTGTGTTATTAAAGAGTATTTTATCCTTTGGTTTAATGTTCCTAAGTTGTGGGTACGCCACCCTAACCTCTATGTTTTTCTTCCCACTCTCAATCATCTCTAAGTATTCTTCCCTCACATAAAGCTTGTAGATTTTCATGGTCCCTCAAAAGCTGTAGGGGAAAGCATTTAAAAAGATTGCACAGAAAAATGAAAAGATTTAAATCATTTGACATCCAAATGTAATTAGGTGTGATAGGAATGCTAAGAAAAGGTCAAAGCGCGCTTGAGTACTTATTCATATTAGCCGCAGTTCTTATATTGGTTACAGTCACTATAAGAGTTATTTTCAGCAGTGTTCAGTCCATTAACTCATCGGTCACTCAATACGTAGACACCATCAAGAATAAACTTCTCGAGACACTGTGAGGTGATTTAATGGAGCTTCTCTTAATACTCTTAGGGGTTATTATGGGAATTCTTACATCTTATACAGATATCAAAACTGGTTTTATTGATGACAAACATGTCTTTCCAATTGCAGGATTGGGTGTTTTGTATTACCTCTATCTGGGGTTTCTTATAAAGCATAATACAATCTTAGCTTTATCTGGGATAATTGGCCTTGGAACCGGGTTTCTATTAGGGTATCTCCTTTATATGATGGGCGGCTGGGCAAGTGGAGATGTGGTAATTTTAATGGGGTACTCAGCTCTTTTTCCATATGCGTCTAAATATGCAAAAATCATACCTCCATACGCCTCAAAATACCCCCTTCATTCACTAACTATCCTATTAAACAGCATCTTAGCTATTTTTCCCTTCATTTTTATTTATTCATTGGCAATGCTCTTAAAAAACAAGAGAGTGGATCGATTGAAACAAATTTTCATTGGGAAGTGGTTTAGGCCATTTGAATTTGCTCTTTGGGTATCAGGAGCATTTGTAGTTCTCAGAGTATTGCAACAATTCTCGATTTTCGGCAATCCTCTTCTTGGTTTTTTAATCTGGGTGATTACAATAGCTCTGATGGTAAAACTTGGAAAAATCGGGGACTTAATTGGGGCTGGTCTTTTAATTTATGATATTGTCTTTAACACCCCTCAAGTAATTTACAGTTATCTAAAAATCGCTGTGACATTCTATCTCTTCAAAACATTCTTCTCTCTTGTGAACATTATGCGAGTAGAAGTGCTCACAAAAAAGGTCAGTGTGAACGAACTCAAAGAATGGGATATCCTTGGAGAGTGGATATACGAGAAAGATGGAAAAATCCAACGGGAGCGAGAAGGATCATTTGATAAACTCGTCCGGGCACTAAAAACATTGGATGTAAATGCTCTAAGAGTAGAGTATGACAAATTGATAGCCTCTCCAACTGCTGAAGGCCTCACAAAAGAAAACATTGAAATGCTAAAAAGACTTGTGGAAGAAGGGAAACTTGAAGATGAGTTTCTGGTTAGGAATGCAATGCCCTTTGCCCCTGCACTATTCCTAGGGTTCTTAATCTCTGTGCTTTATGGAGATTTGTTCTGGATCCTGCTAACAAAAACCAATGGCCTTTAAATTTTTAAAACTTCGGAGCCCTTTTAAACACGGGATGATGAGCTTTTGCTTTGCTGAAAGATGAAGAACACGCCCTTCACTGACCGCTTTCCTTTAAAATTTTCCCGATTATTTCCTTTACCTCGTAGAGATCCTTTGCTAAATAATCCCCTTCCACTCCTTCATGAGGATTTATGGCTATACTAAAATCAGCAACCTTGAACATGGCAATGTCATTATGACCATCTCCCACAGCTATCGTGAGTTTAGGCTTAAGTTTCTCCTTGAGTTCAAGTAAAATATCACCCTTATTCCTGAAGTCCACCCAGGGGAGAACATCTCCAGTGACTTTTCCTTCTTCATCAAAGACAAGTTCATTAGCATAGACAAAATCCGCTTTAAGCTCCTTTCCAATTCTATCTGCCAGACATTTGAGGCCTCCACTAATTATGGCTATTTTAAACTTATTCCTTTTTAAAAACTCAAAGAGCTCTTCAACTCCTTCAAAATAGTCTACAGAATCTGCCCATTCCATGATCTCCTTTCTACTTTTTCCTTTCCATAATGAAGCATCTAGCTTTGCCCATGTTGCGTAATCAAATTCGCCTTTGAAAAAACGTTCTGCATATTCCGCTCCCTTATCCCATGTCCCAAATCTCTTGTGAAGTTCCACCCAGCTTGATTTCGATTTTACTAATGTGCCTTCCAAGTCAAATGCTATTAAATACATTTTACTCCCTCCAGCCATGCTCACCAATTAATGGAACAAATGCTACTCCTCCATGATTCTTTATTTTTATTTTATTATCTTCATCTAACTTTATAACTTCAAGAAGCTCCTGCCATAAATGATAACTTCCAACAGGAATTAAAAGTTTTCCACCAACTTTAAGCTGCTCTATTAGGGGTTTTGGAACTTTAGGAGCCCCAGCGGTTACAATAATTCTGTCGTAGGGAGCATTTGGAGGAAAGCCCTTGGTTCCATCACCCCAAATAACATGGACTTTATCTTTATATCCTGCCCTTTCAAGGTTTTTCCTTGCAAATTCTACGAGATCAGATACTCGTTCAATCGTATAAACTTCTCTTTTTACGAGTTCATAAATTAAAGCAGCGTTCCATCCACTCCCCGCCCCTATTTCAAGAACATTCATGCCATCTTCAAGTTCAGCAAGTTCAAGCATTATGGCTACCATATGGGGGGCACTTATCGTCTGCCCAGCAGGAATAGGGAGTGGCTCATCTACATGTGCACATTCTTTGTACCTATCAGAAACAAACTTATACCGGGGGACTCGAAGAAAAGCCCTCTTAACCTTTTCACTTTTAATTATGCCCTCCCTCTCAAGGTTTTCAACAAGCCTCATCCATCTCTTATAGAGGTCACTTTCATCCATAAGGCTCACGAATAAAAATGTGTAAAAGAGGATTTTAAGTTTATTGGGGGGATCAGTCCTTTCCGTATCCTCTATAAATTTCCAAGTTTCTACTTGCTCTACCACGTATAGGGCGGCCCATTATCCTAACTATCTCATCGGCCTTTGCTTTTCCATATCTAAGCATCTTACCCTCTACCTTTATCTTGTCTATCTTGAAGGTATAACCTCCAACCTCAAGCACTTCCCCAACTGCAAATTCTTCTTCTCTGTCAACTTTGACCTTGAATGACTGTGTAATCCCTTTGGGGAGATATATTGAGACTCCTATAACCTTGGGGTACGCCAAACTTTCCCCCCACAACATCCTTACATCCTTTATCTCAGCTTTTTCGACCCTTTTATTATCTTCAAGCTCGATACTGCTTATTCTCACCTCATCGTCTTCAAGCTCCACAATGTCTCCTACTCTTATTTCCTCATCAAATGGCAGTTTGACAGTTTTCTTAAAGCTTTTCTCATGTTTACTGACTATTATAGGCACTTGAATAATTTTGCTCAGTGTTATTTGCCAAATATGACCACATTCGGCACACCTTAAAGTTAAATCTCTACCCCTTTCTTTAATTATCTCAACGTCCTCACTTTTACATTCAGGGCAAACAAAATATTCTTCCATCTCTTTCACCTCGCTTCTTTGGGGTAGTATGTTCACTTTATAAAGATTCACATCTCCTTTAGTTTAACAAGGTATGTTCTACCCTCTTTAACCCGTTCTATTAATCCTTTTTTCTCCATATTCTTCAATAAAAGGCTAACTTTTGCTTTTGAGAATCCCAACCCTTTTACAAGCTCACTCTGATACATCGGGCCCTCTTTCAAGAGTTCAATAACTTTTTCTTCATCCGATCTTAGGTCTATTCCACTTTTTTCTCTACCCTTATAAAGAATCCCAGCAAAAAATCCACCTACAAAGGCTATTAATATAGGAATCACAAAATACATTAGTGGAAAAGTGTTGTTTAGCTCTCCAGAAAAACCAACTATGAAATAAAACTCTTCTCCTGATCTAACGTCCTGTTTTTTCCATTCCATTAAAAGAGCGTTCCCACTGCTTTCAACTTTATCAGGAGATGGAACAATGGGAGAGAGAATTGCATAACCCTTGGGAATGTATAACCTTGCATAAAAGTATCCTACTGGTTGTTCAAATCTTAGATAATATGAAAACTGCTTTTTACCATTGATATCTTGAAGCATTCCCTTAGAATAAAAGCTTATTCGTATTTTCAAGTTGTCCCCTGAGGATACCTCAGAAAATCCTATGTAAATTGCATTTATGTCTCCTACAATCTTAGAAACACTAACATTTGCTATTTGGGTTCTACCATTTATCTCAACTATCGCTTCGGGATTTTCGATGGGATACTGTGAGTAAAATGTATATCTCGATAAGGGCATGTTTGGAGAAATAGTAATCTCTATGGTCTCTTTAACCCTTGTATCATCCAGTATATCAAAATAGAGAGAGTAGCCATCTATATTATACTCATATTCCTCCTGGGATCTTACGGGTTTGGGAAATAGGAGAATAAGTATAAGCAGAATTAAAGCTGACTTCCTTCTTGCGGATTTTTTATTTTTAACAATGGGCATACTTCCACACACTCCCTACAGTGAATACATTTCTCCCAATCAACCTCTATCTTTCTTGTATTGGAGTTTATTCTTAAAGCATTTTCTGGGCACCTTCCAACACACACACTACATCCTACACATTCATAGGCTCTTTTTATCAGATAATAGGCCTGTATGGCTTCATTTTCATCACTTGCCCTCACTTCATTTTCCGTGAATATTATATTGCTCGCCTTAAGGAAGTTCTCTCCTTCAAAAACTGGGCCAAGTATCGGGGCCACTTCCTTCATCCTGCTAAGAACAATTTTCGTGTTTATTTTAAGGACAAATTTCTCATTTTCTTTTTTGAGAGTATACCGGATTGGTTCCCAGATCCTTTTTTCAGGAATTTTGATTCCAAGTTCCCTTGCTACAACCTTTTGCCCCTTAGTAAGTCCCCTCCATCTCCAAAAACCATACTCTATCCATGCTTCAGGCATCCCAAAGCGTTTTCTCCATTTCCTCAGTTCTTTTTCCCACTTTTTCCAAAGTTCTGGTTTTTCCTCTTTTAAAGTCTGAAATTCCGCTAAAGATGAGCTTGGGCACATAAAACAACCAATTCTATCAAGTCTGTTTTCATATAAAGGGTTATACTTTAAACCGCGGGAAAATATGTAAAGCCATACCTCAAGAGCATTCCAGTGAAAGATAGGAGATGCTCCAATTTCATTCGGCACCCATGGGTTCTTCCAAACTCTGGGTTGCTTATATCGGTTTATACTTTCATATTTCCTCTGACCCACAAACATTAGAACTCCATCAGGATAATACTTCCTTATCGTCAGGGTAATCGGTCCAAGTTTTGTAACTTTGCAACACCACCGATAATCTCTCCCTGGAGGAGAAAAAACACTTAAAGCATGCCAAAAAGCATCTTTTGCGTCTGCAATGATGAATTTTATATTTTTCTCCCTTAGATTCTCTTTCACCGTATCTATGTACTCAAGCGTCTCTGGGAATTCTATACCTGTATTATTAAAGAAAACGAAGAAATTTTCCCCAAATTCTTCGAGCATGAGCCCCAAGACCGCTAGACTATCTTTCCCACCACTAAAAGCCACTCCCACTGGCCGGTTTATATTTTCGAAAGTCTTTCGCATAAATCTCTTGGCTTCATTGACTTTTTCTTCCAGAGCAGATTTGTTAGCCTTTATCACATCCTCCATCTTTGCCTTTCTGCCTTCTCTATAAGTAACCACCTTTTGATGACGTGTCTTTATTCCTGTACCTCTTTCATTCTTATCAATTAACTTCTCCCAGTCTTTCTTTGCTATCCCTGTGGCAATAACCTCCCCATCTTCGCTAACCACTACTACATCGTTACCAACTTTAATACTGGCCTCTGCATCAATAATCCCAACCGGGAGGACATTTGCTCCATTTTTTATGGGCTCTTTTGCACCCTTATCCACTATAACCCATTTTTTCATTTCTTTTCCAAAATGCCTCCAAAGGGCAATTGTTCCCTCAACCTTGAGGCCTGGTTTCCATTTAAGTTCTATAGGATCAAAACGAAGCCATCCAAAAATATATCCGTCCAAAATAATCTCATATACATCGTCTTCTCCTGGAGTCTTATTTAGAAGAACTATTTTCCCATCAATTATCTCTCCTATATCAACCCCGTAATGCCTATTAAATTCTCGTTTAACAAAATCTAAATCTTTTTTAAATGCAAATCGAACGTCTGCTGGCGGAGTAAGATTTAACCTAAAGCCCTTTCCATGAATATCACACTTCTCACTTATTAAGGGAACATTGCACTCCTCACACCAATAAATATGAGCTTTACCAAGGAATACTGGACCTTTCCTCATTCTCTCACCTAACGGGAGAAACAAAGCAGAGTTTATAACTGCTTTGGTTGGGTTTTCTAAATTTCAAAGGTTATAACAAAAATATTGATAGAAAGTCCATTAAAAGTCCAACAGCTCTCCCCTACAACATGCCTCTAATCTTAGAATAAGACCAAAAACTTTATAAGCGCATCACAATCTCTAACTTATCGAGGGCCGGTAGCTCAGCCTGGTTAGAGCACCGGGCTTTTAACCCGGTGGTCGCGGGTTCGAATCCCGTCCGGCCCGCCAC
>LDZR01002359.1_pt1 | contig 79077 bp, 97 predicted proteins | sample 615371 | NCBI WGS metagenome assembly LDZR01 (sample SAMN03408294, study PRJNA278302) | terrestrial metagenome | isolation source: oil reservoir sample K2 | place: USA: Alaska, North Slope, Kuparuk formation | collected 2013
ACAACCTTCCACTGCATCAGCCTCGTGTCAAAAACCGCCCTCTCAGCTAAACTCTCAACCGCTTCGGGCTGAATGCTTTTAAGTATGCTCTCCACCTCTTCGGGTTTTGCTGGACTGAGCTTGATTCTGTAGGGGTCGATCTCAACCGCCACACTGCTCCCCCTCCTTGCGGTTAAAAGTAAAGCGAGAATTCTGCCGAGGGTCTCGTTCACCTTGTGACCGAAGCATGCGTTAACCACAACAACATTTTCCGACCCCTCAATGGTAATGTGGCTGTCAGAGGGGACTGAAAAGCCCTTCTCAATCTGCTCCCTCAGTGTTTTGACCACCACACTGACATCTCCCTTAGCTCCCAGAGCCTTCAACGCTGCCTTCTCCCCCTTCGCCTTTATCAGCCCGGCTAACCAGTTTCTCAGCATTCCGACTTCCTGAGCAACCTCAAAGGGGACGGGAATCTCCTCCCCCACCCATGAAGGTATCTCTCCTTCAGCAGATACTGGCTCAACCCTCACGACCTCATCAACGCTCAGAACTCTCCAGAGCTCTCCTTTCATCGCAAAAATCTCCCCGCTGAAGGTGGAGAGAAAGCTCTCGTCGAGGGAGCCTATGGTTTTTCCGCTTGAAACATCAACAACCCTGTAGTGCTTCTCGTCGGGAATCATCGATATGTTCTCGTAGAAGTACCTCCTCGTGTTTCTCCTCGCACCAATCTCCCCCTCGTCGTAGAAAATCTTCCCGATCCGGGCGAGGAAGTTGCAAACCTCATCAAACTCCTCAAAAGTCAGATTGCGGTAGGGAAAAGCTCTCTTCACTATCCTGTGGGCCTTTTCAGCATCAATTCTGCCGTATTCGAGGGCGAGAGCGCATATCTGATTCGCCAGCACGTCAAAACTTTTGAAGTGAATCTCCGCATCCTCCAGCAATCCCTCCTTGGCCCTTCTGACAATTACAGCGGACTCAAGAATGTCGTCGAAGCTGCTCGCAACAACGTAGCCCTTCGAAACTCTCCCCAATCCGTGACCGCTCCGTCCTACTCTCTGCACGAGCCTTACAGCCTGCCTCGGACTGTTGTACTGCACAACAAGATTTACGTGGCCAATGTCAATCCCAAGCTCCATTGAGGAAGTGCAGATTAGAGCATCAAGCTCGCCCTTGGCGAACCTCTCCTCAGCCTCTACCCTCGTTTCCCTCGAAAGGCTGCCGTGATGCACCTCCACATCAATCAGCTTTTTGAGCTTGATTCCCAGTGCTTCAGCCGTCTGGCGTGTGTTGACGAAGATTAAAGCAGAACCGTGTTCCTTCACCGCATCAGCAATAAACTTCAGCTCTCCGGCAATCTCCGCATCAACGCCAAGCTTTGCTGCAAGCTTCTCATCAACCTCAGGCTTTACAACCTCAATTTCGTACTCCTTCTCAGCCTTCCACTCCAGAACTTCCGCATCAGCCCCAACGAACCTTGAAACAAGCTTGGGCCTGCTTACAGTTGCTGAGAGGCCAATGGTCTGAAACCTTGCCATCTCCCTCAGCCTTTCAAGGGCAACGCTAAGCTGCACTCCCCTCTCGCTGTCAATTAGCTCGTGAATCTCGTCAACCACCACATACCTCACGTTCTTCAAAGCCTTCCTCAGGTTTTTTCCGAGGAAAAGAATCTGGAAGGTTTCTGGAGTGGTGATTAAAAGGTGCGGGGGCTTTCGGGACTGCCTCGCCCTCTGGGAATCTGGAGTATCGCCGTGCCTGACGTCAACCCTTATGCCAAGAAACTCGGCAATCCCCCTAATCCTCCTCAGCATGTCCCTGTTCAAAGCTCTTAGAGGTGTAATGTAAATGGCAACGATTCCCTCGGGCTTCTCCATTTTTAGCATTGCCTCGAAAATGGGGATTATTGCAGCCTCCGTTTTCCCGCTTCCCGTTGGAGCGATGATTAGCACGTCCTTACCGCTCAAAATCTTCCTGAAGGCCTCTAACTGCAGCTCGGTCAGCTCCTCAATTCCCGCAGCACTCAAAGCCTCTCTGAGCCTTTGATTCAGCATCGTAAAGGCTATGTTGGCGGGGAGGTGATTAAAGCTTTTGCCTTCAGTTTCGCGCTCAGCTTCAACCTGCAAAAACCTTAAAAATTCTTCAAATAATGGAGTTCAATGGTAAAGATTGATGAGGTTGACATCAAAATTTTGAGAGAATTGCAGGATGATGCCCGCAAAAGCTTGAAGGAAATTTCAGAAAAGGTAGGAGTGGCCGAGGGGACGGTTTACAACAGAATAAACAAGATGAGAAAAATCGGGCTTATCAAGAAGTTCATTCCCGTCGTTGACTACTCAATGCTGGGATACGACCTCATAGCGATAATAGGCATTACCGCAGAGGGTGGTTACCTGACGGAGATTGAGAAGGAGATTGCGAAGGAGAGAAACGTGACAGCCGTTTACGACGTTACAGGTGACTACGACATTATCGTTGTGGCCAAGTTCAAGGATAGGGACAGCCTGAACGCCTTTGTAAAAAGAATAGCGGGGATGGACAAGGTACTCAAGACATACACAATGCTCGTGCTGAATGTGGTTAAGGAGACGCACCTGATAGACCTCTAAGTTGTGTACTCGGCATTCAGCTTCACGTAATCGTAGGTTAGGTCGCAGCCGATGGCAAAGCCCTTTCCATTACCTTTTTCAAGCCTCAGCCTGATTACAAGCTCCTCTGCTTTCTCCATCAACACTCTCGCCCGCTCTTCGTTCCCCAAAGGCCTTCCGGAATCGATTAGAAAGACTTCATCCCTCCCGTCTGAGAGGCTAAGAGTTATTCTCTCATCCACATCTGCCCCGCTGTAGCCGGCAGCAGCAATAATTCTCCCCCAGTTGGGGTCGCAGCCGAATATTGCCGTCTTAACAAGCAGCGAGCTTGCAACAGCTCTGGCTATCAGATTCGCATCCTCATCATTTCTCGCTCCGTCAACCCTGACTTCGAAAACCTTCGTCGCCCCCTCTCCATCTCTCGCCATCTGCTTTGCGATGCTGTAAAAGACCGAGCAAAGCTCCTCCTCGAAAACATCTCTCTCCACCCTCTCCTTGCCGGTTGAAATCAGCAAAACGGTATCGTTGGTTGAGGTATCCCCGTCAACCGTAAGTCTGTTGAAGGTTTTATCGGCTGCCCTTCTCAGCATATCGTAAAGCTCTCCGCTGTCAAATTTTGCGGAGGTGAAGGCAAAGCAGAGCATTGTAGCCATATTCGGTGCAATCATTCCCGCCCCCTTTGCAACAGCAGCAATCCTCGCCTTCTCTGAGTAGGCCTTCTTGACGAATCTGTCCGTGGTTACAATCGCCCTTCCGAACCTCTCTGCATTCTCCACCGAATTTCCGAGACCTGAGTAAACCTCCGGTGCTTTTTTTCTTATCCACTCCATGTCCAGCTTTCTTCCGATTACGCCGGTAGAGGCGACCGCAACTCTCCTCTCCTCACATCCAAGAAGATTTGCAGCGATTCTGCACATCTCCCTCGCGTCTCTCATCCCCTGCTCCCCGGTGTAGGCATTTGCATTTCCGCTGTTCACAATCACACCCTCCACAACCCCATCCCTGATGTTCTCCTCGCAAACGATAACCGGAGCAGCCCGGATTTTGTTCTGCGTGAAAACTCCTGCAATACTTCCTCTAACCCTAACGAGTCCAAGGCCGTATTTTCCCTCCTTTATTCCGTTGCAGAGGACACCGCCAATGTCCGTTATTTCCATGAACCAATTCTGAGCAGGTAAATTAAAATTTTCAGAAAGTTTTTAATTTCACCTTCCGAATTGAAGTGATGATAGACGGCCTTCCAACACTAGACGATATTCCGTACAGAGGAAAGCACGTTCTGCTGAGGGTTGACATCAACGCTCCTATTGTGAACTCAACGATTCTCGACACGAGCAGATTCGAGAGCCACATTCCGACAATTGAGGCTCTTGAAGACTCAAAGCTCGTTTTGCTCGCACACCAGAGCCGACCCGGAAAGAAGGACTTCACGAGTCTCGAAAGCCACGCATCCACACTTTCCAAACTGCTCGGGAAGAGAGTCGAGTACATAGACGAAATTTTCAGCAAAGGCGTTCTGAGAAGAATAAAGGAGATGGAGAACGGTGAGGTAATTTTGCTCGAGAACGTGAGGTTCTACTCCGAGGAGCAGTTGAACAGAAGCGCTGAGGAGCATGCCGAGTGCCACATGGTCAGGAAACTCAGCACAGCCTTTGACCTCTTTGTCAACGACGCCTTCTCCGCATCCCATCGAAGCCACGCATCTTTGGTCGGCTTCGTTCCGGTTCTGCCATCCGTCGTGGGAAGGCTCGTCGAAAATGAGGTTACCGCCCTCAGCAAACCCCTCAAGGGGGAGGGGAGAAAGATATTTGTCCTGGGCGGAGCTAAAATCAAGGACTCGGTGAAAGTTCTAAAAAACGTGCTGGAAAACAACATTGCGGAAAAAGTCGTTCTCACGGGTGTAGTTGCCAACTACTTTCTCATGCTGAAAGGTTACGATATAGGTGAAGTGAACAGAAAGGTTGTGGAGGACAACAAGGAAGACGTGAGCGACGAGGAGATGATAAACATACTCAAGAAGTACTCCGACAAAATTATCCTTCCCATTGACCTCGGTATAGAGAAAGACGGTGTCAGGGTAGATATCCCATTGGAGAAGTTTGATGGGAAATACAGAATAATGGATATTGGGCTTGAAACCGTTAACCAGCTTTCGGAAATCATCCCGAAGTACGATTATGTGGTTCTGAACGGTCCTGCGGGAGTTTTTGAGGATGAGCGTTTCTCTCTCGGAACTTACGAGATTCTGAGGGCCGCGACAAGGGCTGGTTACTCGGTTGTTGGCGGGGGGCACATCGCCTCAGCAGCACGCCTCTTCGGCCTTTCGGACAAGTTCAGCCACATATCAACTGCAGGAGGGGCGTGCATAAGGTTCCTGAGCGGTGAAAAGCTGGTAGCTCTTGAGGTTATCAAGGAATACTGGGCGAAGAAGTGGGGCAAATCTTAATTTTTTAAAATTTCATACGATAAAATTTTTAAGCTGCCCATTTTCCTAAAGGATTAATCAGAGTTATGTTTAATTCAGAAAACGTTAAATATTCTCCATAATTTTCAAATGAAGAGGTGTGATAGAATGAACTACAGGGAAGAATATGAAAAAAAGCTTATCAGTCCTGAAGAGGCTGCGGGGCTTGTAGAGAGTGGAATGCACATCGAGCTTGGCAGTGCCGCAAATACAGCGCTCATAATAGACAAATACCTCGCAAAGAGAAAGGACGAGCTTGAAAACGTTAAAGTGGGTACTTTCATAGACCTCGCCCATTACGAGTTTCTCAAGGCCGACCCCAATGGGGAGGTCTTCGAGTGGTCGAGCGGCTTCCTCTACCGACCCGTAAGAAAAACCAGCAAGGAGCTTGGACCGTGTGTATTCAGGCCCAACCTGTATCACGACGTTCCGAAAATTGTCAGGGAGTTCTCCAAAGACTACGACCCGATAGACATCGCCTACCTCGTCACCACGCCCATGGACAAGCACGGCTACTTCAACTTCGGCCTGACCTGCTCGCACATGAAGGCGCTGGCAGAGGTTGCAGAGAAGGTTGTGGTGGTCGTCAAAGAAAATATGCCCTGGGTCAATGGAGGCTACGACGAGTGCATCCACATCTCGGAAGTTGACTACATCGTTGAGGACAACGAGATGCCAGTTCCGTTCATACCATTCAGCATACCCCCAACGAAGGAGGATGAGATGATAGCAGAGAACATACTCAACGCAGAAACGAAGGACGGCAGGAAGCTCATACAGGATGGCTCAACGCTTCAGGTTGGCATTGGCGGTCTGCCGGATACGGTTGTTAAAATGCTCAAGGAAGGAGGGTACAAGAACCTCGGCGTGCACACCGAAATGATGGGCGATGGCACGCTTGAGTTGATTGAGGAGGGCGTTGTTACCAACGACCAGAAGAGGCTCGATAGGGGGAAGAGCGTTTTCACGTTCGCCCTCGGCTCTCTCAAGCTCTACGAGTACCTCGACAGGAATCCGGAGGTTGCAACCTACCCAGTCGACTACACCAACGACCCCTTCATCATAGCGCAGCAGCCGAAGATGTTCTCCCTAAACCAGGCCGCAGAGGCCGACCTGATGGGCCAGATAAACTCGGAGCAGATGGGGCTGATATCACCAACAGGCAAGCTCTATCAGGTGAGCGGGACTGGGGGGCAGTTGGACTTCGTTATGGGCTGTCTTTTCAGCAGAGACAGACAGGGCTTCAGCATTCTCGCAATGTACTCCACACACAACGGTACGTCGAGGATCAAGCCCATCCTGCCTCCTGGAGCCGCTGTAACCGTCCCGAGAAGCATGGTTCAGGTTGTTGCAACCGAGTGGGGAGTTGCCTACCTGAAGGGGCTTACGGTAAAGGAAAGGGCAATAGCGATGATTCATCTCGCGCATCCAGACCACAGGGAGTGGCTGGAGAAGGAGGCTGAAAAACTCGGTCTTCTACCGCCGAACTACACAATCCCGGCAGGCAAGCCGGATTACTTGCTCTACAAGAGGGATTAAGTTTTTAAATTTTTTCGCATAAGGCAAACTCATGCAACTGAAAAAGGCAGCTCTGCTGACATCAGGTGTTGCTTCCTTTCTCACCCCCTTCATGGGCTCTTCAACCAACATAGCCCTGCCCGCAATAGGCAAAGAATTTCAGATTGACGCCATAACTCTCGGCTGGATTGCCACGGCATATCTTCTCGCAGCCGGCATGTTTTCCGTCCCCTTCGGCAGGATTGCAGACATAGCGGGAAGGAAGAAGGTTTTTGTGGTTGGACTGCTTGTTTTCAGTCTCGGCTCCATTCTCTCAGCAATTCCTCCCAATGCGGAGATGCTTATAGCTTTCAGAGTCCTCCAAGGTGTTGGCGGTGCGATGATTTTCGCCACCTCAGTAGCCATTCTCACTTCGGTTTTCCCTCCCCAGGAAAGGGGGAAGGCCATTGGCATCAACACCGGAGCGGTTTACACGGGATTAAGTCTTGGCCCCATAGGTGGAGGGTTTCTGACCCAAAATCTCGGATGGAGGAGCTTGTTCATCGCCAACGGAGCTTTGGGATTCTTCGCCCTAATCGTTGCATCAGTCTATCTCAGGGGGGGGTGGGCTGATGCGAGGGGGGAGAAATTCGACCTTGCCGGTTCCGCAATTTACGCGGCCATGCTCTTCTTCCTGATTTACGGTTTTTCAGAGTTCTCAGTTGCTTTCATAGTTCTCGGTGCAATCTTGGCCTTAATTTTTGTTGTTTACGAGAACAGGCAAGAGCATCCCGTTTTTGCTGTAAGGCTTCTTCTGAGCAACCTTACCTTCTCCCTCTCAAGCCTCGCCGCACTGCTCAACTATGCGGCAACCTTCGCCGTGGGCTTTTTGATGAGCCTCTACCTCCAGTACGTAAAGGGGTTCGACGCTCAGACGGCTGGCCTCATCCTCGTATCCCAGCCCGTAGTCATGGCAATCTTCGCCCCCATTGCCGGCTGGATTTCGGATAGAATAGAGCCGAGGGTTGTAGCCTCAACGGGCATGGCTGTGACAACTCTGTCCTTAATCCTCTTCGCAGGCATCAACGGAGAGACGGCCTTAAGCAACATAATCACTTACCTCATGCTCCTCGGTTTTGGAATTGCACTGTTCAGCTCTCCAAACACCAACGCAATCATGAGCTCGGTTGAGAGAAAATTTTTCGGCATAGCCTCAGCCACAGTTGCAACAATGCGGCTCGTAGGGCAGACTTTGAGCATGGCTCTCGTTATGCTCGTCTTCTCAATGGTAATTGGAAGGGTTGAGATAACTCCTGAGTACTTCGGCAGGTTCATCGAAAGCTCAAGAATAGCCTTCTCGATCTTCGCCGCGCTCTGCTTCGTTGGAATCTTCGCATCGCTGGGGAGGGGAAAAATAAAGAGAGGCTAGTCGAGCTGCTTTAATGTGTGAAGCATGCGGTGCAGTGTGGTTATAAAGCCGAGCACCGCCACAATCCACAGCGTTGCTGCATAAACGCTCACCGCATTACCGCTGGCGTATCCGTAGAGCAGCCCAACCATTATGATGGCAAGCCTCGTGTCCCTTCCACCAATTCCAACTTTGCATTCCGCGCCTTCAGCTTCAGCCATAGCCCTCGTTATGCTCACTCCAAAGGAGCCAACCACCGCCATAAAGCCGGCAAGCCATAGCTCAGAAGGATAAAGATAGACAATTCCAATGACAATTGCAGCATCCACGAACCTGTCGAAGACTCTGTCGAGGTACGCTCCGCTCCTCGTAACCCTCCCCGTCAGCCTTGCCAGGTCACCGTCAGTGCAGTCAAGAATTTGCGAGATGAAGAGAGTTAGCACGCCCCAGTATATTTCTCCAGCTGCAATGACCGCTGCTGCCCCCAATCCGACGATTGTGGCAATAACGGTGATTAAATTCGGCGAAACACCTGTTTTCGAGAGAATCTTTGCCAGAGGTCGGGAAAACCTCCGATAAACAAGTTCTGTCAGCAGATACTCCCATTTGATTTAAATCACCTCCTTATGGGTAATTTTAAATAACTCTCCTTTTAACATTTTTCATGGAGGCAGTAATACTCGCTGCAGGTTTCGGTTCACGATTGGGTCATCACACTCGCGAAATCCCGAAAGCTCTCCTGAAAATTGGGAAAAGACCGTTGATATACTACACGGTTCAGACTCTGATGGAGAACGGTATCAGGGATGTTGTAGTGGTTACCGGACACAAAGGATACGTTTTGAGGGAGTATCTTTCGCAGTTCGACCTCAATTTCAAATTTGTCCACAATAGTCTCTACAAGAAAACCAACAACATTTACAGCCTCTATCTGGCAATGGACCACGTGAGCAAGGGATTTTACATCCTAAACTCCGATGTTCTCTTCCATCCCGGCATCTTTCGGGAACTGCACTCCTCCACGAAGGAGAACCTGATACTGTCCGTTGACACGTTCAAGGAGCTTGGAGAGGAGGAGATGAAGGTCAAAATAGAGGATGGAGTTGTTAAAAGAATAAGCAAACAGCTCAACCCCTCAGAGGCTGATGGTGAGTACATAGGCATTGCAAGAGTTGAGGAAAACATCATCGACGACCTCTACAACCACGTTTCCAGAGTTATGGAAAGGAAAGGGAGAAGAGTGTTCTATGAGGAGGCTTTTCAGTCAATGATGGATGATGGTATTCCCGTGAACTACGAGACAACAAAAGGGCTTCCGTGGATTGAAATAGACACCCCTTCTGACCTGATGATTGCCAGACACGAAATCTACCCCAAAATCCAGTTTTGAGAAAAAGAAATATAGACCCATTTTTTACTTGAAGCATGGCAATCGGTTTTACCTTTACCGAGGAGCAGGAGGATATCAGAAGGGCTGCGAGGGAGTTTGCGGAGAAGGAGTTCACGCCTGAGCTGGCGAGGGAGTGCGACAGGGAGGAGAAGTTCCCCTACGAGCTGTGGAAGAAGTGTGCAAAGCTTGGCTTTCATGCTGTCGACATCCCTGAGGAGTACGGTGGAGGCGGTTATGGGCCGATAGAGAAGATGATTGTGATGGAAGAGTTCTCAGCCGTCAACCCCGGCCTCGGACTTGCGTGTTTGCTACCGACCTTCGGCTTTGAAATTCTTGTTCTGCACGGCAGCGAGGAGCAGAAGGAGAAGTGGCTGACGAAGCTCGCAAGGGGAGACGTGATAATGGGCATGGCCAACACCGAGCCTGATGCGGGCAGCGATGCTGCAAACATCAAAACGAGGGCCGTTAAGGAGGGAGATGAGTGGGTGATTAACGGGACGAAGCAGTTCATCAGCAACGGCTCCATTGCGGACTTTCTGCTCGTCACTGCAAGGACGAGGGAGATGGACCCCAAGGCTAAGCACAGGGGAATAAGCTACTTCATCGTTGAGACGAACAGGGAGGGTTACAAGGCGAACAAAATTAAGGGCAAGATGGGAATCAGGGCGACTGACACAGCAGAAATCAGCTTCAGCAATGTAAGAGTTCCGGCAGAGAACCTTGTCGGAGAGGAGGGCAAGGGATTCTACTACATGATGGAGTTCTTCGACATGAGCAGAGTGTGGGTTGGAGCGCAGGCTGTGGGGATTGCCAAAGGGGCTTTGAAGCTCGTAATTGACTACGTGAAGCAGAGAAAGGCCTTCAACGTTCCCCTCGCAACCTTCCAGTTTATCCAGTTCAAGATTGCCGAACTGGCAACAAAGATTGAGGCCGCAAGAACCCTCGTTTACAGAGCCGCTGCTGTGCAGGTTGAGCAGGGCAAGCCTGACAACACCCTCTCATCCATGGCGAAGTGGTATGCTGGAGAGGTGGCAGTTGAAACAACCAACTGGGCTCTGCAGTTCCACGGAGGCTACGGATACATCGATGAGTATGCGATAAACCAGTTCTACAGGGATGCCAAAATCACAGAAATCTACGAGGGGGCGAAGGAGATAGAGAAGCTAATAATAGCAAGGAATCTTCTCGGATTCCGCTAAATTCTTCTCAATTTTTCAAAGAGTGCTGTCATAGCGAGAAGGGAGAGAACGGACGAAAGGATATCGGCCAAGGGCTGGGACAAAATAAACCTCGGCGATAGGACTGCGTAAACAGCCCCAAAATTGACAAGAAGCAGCCCCATCCACTTGAGGAACCCCACTTCAGGGAAGTAAATTTCTTCTCCCTTCTGCCAGAAGATTATTAGCGAGGATAGCATTGAAACAATTGCGGGAATTGCAAAGGCCATAAAGAGGTAGAAGGAATTCTGGCTCACAATGAAGGCTATGCTACCTGCTGGAAGGGAAGCGGCGAAGGAAATGACGAAAATCAGGCAGGCTTTGGACATAACAAAGCCCCTCTTGCTCAAGGGAAGCATTCTCAAAAAATCTACGTTCTCAAGGTTGCCGATAATTCGCAGGTCGATGGTTGAAAGTGTAGAAATCGTGGTGATGATAAAAATTGAGAGGTTGGGCATGTTTGCGATGCTGACAACGTTCGGCATTACTATGACCAGAGGAACGATTAAGGGAAAGAGGGCGTTTTTCCTTAAAATCAGCCTGAAATCCTTGATGAGCATAGCCCAGAGCGGAGAGCCTGAGCTGAGCCGAGAGCTCCCCTTCACCTCCACAATCTCGGGGTTGAGTATGCTTCTCCACACTCTCCCTGTTGATAGCTTGATGGTGGCCGAGGAGGCCGCATAAGACAGAAGGAGAAGATGGGGTGTCAAGTATGGTGTGAGGTCTGGAATTTCCTGAAACCGCCTTAACGCAAATACGAGCACGGCAAAAAACAAAATCCCACCGAGGACTGACTTGGAAAAGCCGCTCCTGACCTTTACGCCGAAGAGGGCGTAGTAGAGGAAAACTATGGCGTATCCCAGCAAAATTGCTGCGATTACCCAGAGAAGGGAATAAAGTCCGAAGTAAGGACTCTTCACCATCAAAACGGCAATTGTTGGCGTCGCAAAGGCCAGTATGTTGATTGAATCGATGAAGAAAACAGCCAGCATTCTCTCGGAAAATCTCACGGGCAGATAACGTAGAGGCTCGAAAACCCTTGAGGAGGCTGATATGGCGATGTTCTGGGCTGGATAGATCAGGGAGAAAACGAGCGAGAGGGTGAAGATTAAGCTAAGGCCCAAGCCGCTGCTGATGAAGGCAACCCAGCAGAGGAAGGAGCCAAGGAAAGTCATAATGAAAAAGGATTTTGCAACCTGCACTCTAATCGAGAACTTCCTCATTGACTTAACCACTCTCTCATGCGAAATCTGGGGGTTTCTTTTCATGTTCTGGTAGTTCATCTCCCTGTAAATCACGTCCAGAATCCTGCTGAGGGGCTCAGCCAGAAGACAGCACCTCCAGCAGAGGTTTGATGTCCCTCTCTATTTTCGTGAGCTTCAGAAAAACATCTTCAAGATCCTCATCCTTTTTCAGCTCATCAGGAGTGCCCTGAGCGATTATTCTGCCGTTTTGAATTATGAGAATTCTGTCGCAGATTCTCTCGGCAATGGGCATGATGTGGGTTGAGAGAATCACCTCTCTCCCCTCCTCTCTGAACTGGAAAATCAGGTCTCTGAAAACCTTTGCTGAAGCAACGTCGAGGCCGTTGAAAGCCTCGTCGAGAATCAGCACCGAGGGGTTGTGGAGCATAGCAGCGATTATGGAAACCTTCTGCCTGTTTCCGAGGCTTAGATTTGCAAAAAGTTCGTCCATCGCCGTGAACTCAAGGGCCTCAGCAAGCCTCTCAACCCTCTCTTTCAGCAGAGAGGACTCAATTTTTCTAACTGCCCCGACAAAGCTGAAGAGTTCGGATGCAGTAAGGCTCTCGTAAAGCACTGGAGTTTCGGGGACGAATCCAACAAGCTCCTTAACTTTAAGGGGGTTCTCAGCTACAGATACGCCGTTTACAATGACATCCCCTTCATCCGGGGGAATAACTCCGGCGATTATCTTCATCAGCGTTGATTTACCGCTCCCGTTTGGGCCGAGAAGGCCGAGAATCTCATTTTCAGCTACAAAACTCACTTCGCTGAGCACTGCCTTATTGCCAAAGCTTTTGGAGACGCCTTTTACCTCAATCAACTCTACCTCCTCCCCACCTTCTTGATGAGGATTATCAAAGCCAGAATGGTTACTGCAATGATCCCCAGCCCCACGAAGGTTGCAGCGCTGCTCTCTCCAACCACAACGCTGATTCTGTCACTCATGGTCACCTGGTCGGAGGTCGTTTCAACTGTTATTCTGTACTCGCTCGGCTTGGCGTCGGGGGGAACCCTGATCCTAAGGTTAACTTCCCCCCTCTCTCCGGGTTTTACGGAGGGAATCACTTCGGGGCTAACCTCCCCGCTCCATCCCTGAGGAAGTTCAAGCTTTACCTTAACGTTGGTCAGCGTCACGCCCCTCCCTGAGTTCACCACGTATCCCTTCAGCTCAAGCTCCTCTCCCTGAGAGGCCTTTACCGTGTACATCCCACCCTCAAGGCTGAAGTAGGCTGCCATTCTCCCAACAACGCTGAGCTTGAGGTCCTTTTCGGCAGTGTACTTGCCCTTGGCAACTATTTTCAGGCTGTAGTCCCCCACTTCTGCGGTTGCCGGTGTGTAGATTTCGAGGGTGATGTCCTTCTCCTCCCCGCCCTCCAAGTAAACCTCAGAGACTGCAAGCTCACCCTCCCTGAAGTTGTATGTAAAATCAGGGGGCAGGCCTTCAAGGCTGAGGGCATACTGGTCCTCCCCGTAACCCCTGTTTTCTATTCTGACGTTAAGGGAAGCCACGTCACCTATGGAAACGGTGATTCTTGAGCTGCTCACCGAAAGCTCTGCATAGTAAGCTTTTTTCTCAAGAAAAACCGTTCCGAGGTCGTTTGTCCTCCCGCCCCTGACCTTAACGTCCCTCATCGTCTTCTCGTAGTACCCACCCTTTTCGATTTTCAGGTCGTAGGTGCCGGGCTCAACCTCGAAAATTGCCTCTCCATCACCGGAGGTAAAGAAGGTCTCGTTTCCAGCTGTGATTCTGGCCGAAGCCACACCCTCACCATCCTTGTCAACAACTCTGAGCCTCACCTCCCCCTTCTCTCCCGCATGGCTCTCCTTCACAAAAACTTCAAATTCTTTGGTTTGCGGGCCGATATGCAGTGTAACCGCATACTTTCCCACATCAGCGGTTGAATCTATATCAACCTGAACCCTCAGCTGCTTCCCGCCCTCTCCAACCACAGTTCTGTAGACCTCCACATCGCCGTCGTAAAACCTGCACTCCCAGCCTTTGGGGGCATCACAGCTCAAATCAACCTCTAACGGCGAGTTTAGGGTGTTCTCCAGCAGTGCGTTAACCTCAATTACGTCCCCTCCTTCAGCAACAATGCCCGTGTTGTCGAGGGATATCCGCAAAGGCTTCTCTGGAAGCTCAACGTTCACCGTAACGCCTGCACTGCCGTCTGCGTGGAGATAAAGGTAATACCTCCCCGGCTTTTCCGGAGCCAAGAATTTGAAGGTTAAATCTGCCGACTCGCTGGAGTTCAGCCTTAAGGAATTAACCCTCTGTCCGTTGTAGTAGAAGTAGCCCTCAGCCTCTCCATACCAGAAGCTGTAGCTTAGCTGAAAGGTGCTCTCATTCCCCTCGTCATTTTTCACGGTGAGGGGGATGGAGACCTCTTCTCCCGGGGCAGCAGTTATCTCCTTGAGTTCACACTCAATCGAGCCAGTAAGGAGTGCCGCAATCGCAGCTAAGAGAAAAAACCTGAAAAATTTCATAGCTCCTCCCTCGTGAACCTGACGTAGCTTAGAGTAAACAGCAAGAGAGGCAGTATGACGAAAGAAAGAGCGTTTTTGGTTGTGTCCGTTGGCTGGAAGGGCATGAATTCAGAAGTTGCCGCGAAGGAGCTTACGAGGGTTGTGTAGCTGTTTTGGGGCGAAATCAGCAAAATTGTCTGGGTAATCTCCTGAATTCTTCTGAAGTGCTCCTCTCTCTCCTCCTCATACTTTTGCCATTCTGGAGATTCAATAACGCTCTCATCAACTTTTTCAAAGTCAACAGGCGGCTGGGGAGCAGGACCTGCTAAGATGCCGGCGATGAAGTAGGCCATTATCGGCACAAAAATAGCCAGCATGACGAAAAGTGTTAGGGAAACTGTTAATGAGGTAGTGGAGCTTTTGAAGACTGCTGAGAAGAACAATCCGATGGAGAACATGGTGAAGAGGTATGCAATCGTTGCCAGCGCGAACTTCGCAATCAAGCCTAAATCGTCTGCTGCTGGTATGTAGCCGTAAAAGGCTGAAACTCCGATGATGAACATTACCGTAACGAGAACTATAATGCAGATTGCCGCCAGTGCAGCAATTGCTTTGCCCAAAACTATTTCATCCCTGAAAACCGGGTGGCTGAGGAGCGTTCTTAAAGTTCCGCTCTCCTTCTCCCTCGAAATCATGTCAAATCCTATTGCCAGCCCTAAAATCCCTCCGACAAAGGCTATCGTTTGAGAGCCAAGGAAACCAAAAACTGCTTTGATGCTGATTGTCGAGAACTGGCTCATTTGAGACACAAAGAGCAGGTATGTGAGCAGCATCGCTGCAAGCAGAGCTAAAAACCTCTTGCTGGTTACGATATCCGCAAACTCTTTTTTTGCTATAATCAGCGCCTTCATTCTCCCACCATGCTGAGGTAAATTTTTTCAAGGCTTGGCTCCCTCAGAGAGAGCTCTTTAACAACAAAACCGTGCTCGAAGAGTGTGCGCGAAATTTCCACTCTGCAGTCCGATTCAACCTTAATGACATATACATCTCTGCTCTCATCATACTCAACCTCTCCAAACTCCCTCAGCAGAGATTCGTCAGCTCTGGGCTCGGTTTGAACAACAACCTCCATGCTGCCTGAAAGCTCCGAAATCTTCCCAACCTTCACGATCCTTCCCCTGTTTATGATTCCCACAACGCTGCACACCTCCCTGACCTCTGAAAGTATGTGGGAGGAGAAGAAGAAGGTCTTGCCCTTCTGGTTGAGCTCCCTTATAATTTTCCTGAAGTCTGCAATCCCCTGCGGGTCGAGGCCGTTGGTCGGCTCATCCAGAAAGACCACCTCAGGGTCGTTTATCAGTGCCTGAGCTAAGGCCAGCCTCTGCTTCATTCCCCTGCTGAACTCTCCAACCTTTTTGTCTGCGGAATCCTGAAGGCCTACGAGGGCGAGAAGCTCGTCAACATTATCCTTAGGATTGGCGTAGAATTCCGAGAAGTAAAGCAGGTTCTGCCTTGCCGTTAAGTTGGGATAGAAACCGTAATTTTCTGGCAGGTAGCCACAAATCTCCTTAACCTCAACCGGCTTCTCCTCAACGTCCATTCCGGCAATCCTTACGCTGCCTGAAGTTGGCTTAATCAGTCCGAGGCAGCAGTTGATGGTTGTTGTCTTTCCAGCCCCGTTTGGACCGAGAAAACCGAAAATTTCGCCCCTCTCAACTACCAAGCTTATCCCGTCAAGAGCCCTGAAACCGTTGAAGACCTTGGTGAGGTTCTCAACCTCAATCTGTGCCATGCTGGAGCTTGGTAGGGGAGAATATAAATGTTACCAAATGAGATGTGATATGGTAAATACATTATGATGACAATTAGGAAGCTGAGAAAAAATGGGAAATAGCTTACCCAATTTGGAAAGCTCCTGTGTCGTAGAGCGCTGCGGTGAAATCGATGTTAACGCTCTCACTCCAGAACCACTTGTTAAAGTCTGCTTTGAACTCATGGTGTGCTATCATTGGCAGGTTTCCACCCGGCTTTGTTGGATCAAGCAATCCAATATCCTCAACGACGAAAATTCCAAAAGGTCTGGCCGAGAAAGCCACCAAATCAGCTTTAAAAATCCTTTCATCAAGCTTAAGCGATTTTTTGTCTTCGGTAACTTCCGATACAGGCAGAACGGTAACCTTATGGCCTGATTTCGACAGAGCTTTTAGCCATGCCTGAATGAATTTCTCCTTCTCCTCCTTGCTTACCTTGTGGAGCACTATGGTAAAGCTGCTATTTTCGATCTTCTCTGCAAGGCTTTCGTAGAGCTCAAGTGGAGTGACTTTTTTGAGAAAATCCTCCTCGGCGAGGTACATCTTTTCTCCTGAGTTTAGGTCCTCCAAGTCCTTCAGGACTTTTCCGCTTGCTGTTGGCTCCAGAACGGTTTTCTCTTTTTCTGTGGTGAACACGCCAGCGCATGCGCTTAAGACAATCACTGCGAGCATAGCTGCCGAAAGCTTGAAGATACCTCCTTTATCTCCCATATTATACACCTTATTGTTAGCAAATGACTTTTGCTTATAAAATTGTTCCGTGTTGTCGTCTTTACCTAAGGGAAAAACAACCCATTTGGCGTAAGGTAAGTTAAAAAGTCAGTGGGGAGTCACCGGGTACACCCTTACCTTCTCCAGCCACGCCCCAACTTTCGGAAAAACCTCGCTCGGCGCCTTCAGCCCGAAGGGCAAGTCAAGATGGGCTGTGCCCTCAATTATGTAGTACTCGTCGAACTGGTGTGGTGTCTTGGCCTCCATCAGGTCTCTGATTATCTGTTCCGCCTCAACAAGCGCATCGTATTCTGAGAGCAGCGTTATGAACGGGACTCTGACTTTCTGCATGTTCAGAATGTAATAGTAGTAGCCATCCTTTCCGGGATTTGGTTCTGGGGGAACAATTAGGTAGCTTCTGCCACCGTTCTCGAAGTATTCCCTCGCAGTCCTGTGAGTTCCGAAATCGTTGTAGTGGGCCAGTGTGGGAGTGTAGAGGCTGTCAGCGACGTATCTTACAAGGAAATCGTTCAGCTCGTCATTCATGTTGCCGGGGTTTGTGAAGGTTAAATCTCTTATGAGTTCGCTGTACTGCCCGTACTCCTCGTTCATCTCAAATATTAGCTCAAAGACCTCATCTATAGTGTGGGTAGTGGCGCACCACAGCCTGTCGTTCTTCGCAATTAGATTCATGATCCCCCTGATGTCGATGTAAAGCGGGGTGTCGAGGAGAAGCCACATCAGCTTCAGGTCTGTGAGCTTGGGCAGTGGTGGAATCATTGCCGGGTCGAGGGCAATTACTCCAACAACAGTCTCCTCACCCTCGGTCAATCCGTTCCTTTCCCTCACCAAATCATCATCCGAAACGACCTTCTTGCACCACGGCTTTTTGAAAAGGCAGGCGAAAGTCCATTTGAATTTAGCGCCCTGCAGGTAAACGTAGCTCACAAGCCCACCGGTGCTGTGCCCCCCTATCACCGGATGCTTTCCCGTCACCTCGTAAACCTTCGTAATCGCCGCCTTTGTGTCGTAAATCGCCCACGTATCGAGGCTCGTTCTTGCAGAGCCGACACCGCTTTTCAGCTCCCCAACGCCCGTCCCCCTGTAGTTCACGAGCCAGACGTCGTATCCCTGCTTCCAGAGGTAGTATGCAAGGCTGTAGTAAAGCATGGGGTCCTGCTGGATTCTCTCATCCCCCACGGCCCAGTCCGCAAGCTCTGATGGAAGCTGAGTTTTGTAGAGGTCTTTGAGTTCCGGAGGTGTGTGAGTCAGGTATTCGTTCATGTTGCAGAGCAGCCCCGAAAACAGCACAACCGGCTGTACACCGTCGTTTACACCTTCTCCCGGCGGGTGGTATCTCAGCAGCTTGATTTTTACTCCGTCATCCGTTTTTGCCGTGTAAACCTCGCCGAGATACTCAAACGCTCCAGCGGCAGGAATCAACAGCAGCGCCATAACCAGAGCAACAGCCCTAAGCATGCAGTCTGTAACCTAAGATAATTATATAATTTTCTACAAATTAATGGTGATAATTAGGATAACAAAAAATAAACTTAAAGCTCGGCCTCGAAGTCCTCAATGCTGTAGGTGAAGTCCTGCCCCCTGATTTTCGCAATCTCCCTTGCGAGGAGCCAGTAAACAATGGCCAGAGCCCTTCTGCCCTTGTTGTTTGTGGGTATGACAAGGTCAACGTCAGCGGAGGAGTTGTTGGAGTCGCAGAGGGCAACGACTGGAATGCCGACAGCAGTGGCCTCGCTCACGGCCTGCTTGTCAATGGCGGGATCATTGACGAAAACGACCTCAGGCTCCCTGTACTCGGAGAGCATTGGATTTGTCAGAGTTCCCGGAATAAACCTCCCCACGATGTAATCGCTTCCAACCACCTTCGAGAACATTTGAACGGGCTTGTGAGCGTACTGTCTCGCCGCAACCAGCAGAATCTTCGAAGGCTCGTACCTCGAAAGGAACTTTGCGGCAACTCTGATTCTCTCGTCCAGCTTTCTGATGTCCAGAACGTAAAGCCCATCCTGCCTTACCTTGAAGATGAACTTCTTCATGTCGCCCGTTTTGATTTGGGTCCCTATGTGCACTCCCGCTGCGAGGTAATCATCCGGCGGAACCAGATACTCGTACTCCTTCTCCATCATATCATCACCATTCTCGGTTTGTCCATCAATTCTTCAATCCTGATGAGCTCGTTGAGCTTGGATATTCTCTCTCCCCCAACCACTCCGGTCTTTATTAACTTTGCGTTGAAAGCAACGGCGAGATGCGCTAAAGTCTCATCCTCCGTTTCTCCGCTTCTGTGGCTCACAACAACGCTGTATCCGTTATCCTTCGCAATTTTCACCGCCTTTGCCGTCCCGCTCAGAGTCCCGTTCTGGTTAGGTTTTATTAAGACTGTGTTTGCTGCACCAACCTCAATGCCCCTCTTTATGATTTCGGGGTTGGTTACGAAGATGTCATCCCCGCAGACCATGCACTTTACCTGCTTCGTCAGCTCCGCAAACCCCTCAAAGTCCTTCTCGTGGAGGGGGTCTTCGATATAGAGCAAGTCGTACCTGTCAGCAAGCTCCGCCATGTAGGCAATCTGCTCCTCCGTTGTGAGCTTTCTGTCGGAGTAAACGTACCTCTCACCATCCCATAGCTCAGTTGCCGCAACGTCAATCCCCATCCTGACCTTCACTCCCAGCTCGTCCTCAACTCTCTGGATGGCCTCGCTGAGAATCTCGAAGGCCTGCTCGTCACTTATCTGTGCAGCCCAAGCCCCCTCATCGCCTTTGGCAGCGAAAATTCCCCTTTCTTTGAAAATCTTCTTAAGCTGCTTGTGTACGGCGGCGTTTGCTCTCTGAGCCTCAAAAAAGGTTTTTGCCCCAACTGGAATTACCAGAAACTCCTGAATGCTTGTGGAGCCTTCTGCGTGTCTCCCACCACCTATGACATTGCCCAAGGGGTAGGGAAGCTCCTTTGCAAAAACTCCACCAACGTAAGCGTAAAGCGGAAGGCCGAGAATTTCCGCAGCTGCTTTGGCAACTGCAAGGCTTGCGGTTATGGCGAAATTGCCACCAATTCTGGAAAAGTTATCGGTTCCGTCAAGCTCTCTCAATGCCTCATCAACGCTCTCCTGATCAAAGACGCTCATTCCGATAATCGCCTTTGAAACTTCCTCCTCAATCTCCTCGTATCTGTAGGGGCTGACTACTACAGCCTCTCCACTGCCAGTAGAGGCTCCGCTCGGAGCCATCGCCTTCGCAACAACCTCCCCAGCAACGACTTCACACTCAACCGTCTCGTTTCCCCTGCTGTCGAAAACGACTCTGTAGTGAACGTCCTCAATTATCAAGCTACCACCTCAGAAAAGGTCGTATCTTTCGAGCCATACAAATTCATTTCTCCTCCTCCTGACGGTAATTGGAATTACGCCCCTGTTGAACTCTTCAAGGGCTATTTCGAGGGGTTCAGTTTTATCAGTCTCAATTAAGACAGGAGCTCCCATTGCAATCTGCAATGCTCTCGCTCCAATAATCCTGGCCTTTTCAAATCTCGTATATTCGAACGGGAACTTTACTTTAATGCCCATCACCCCTTAAAGCAGATGGGGCCGCCGAGATTTGAACTCGGGTCACGGCGTCCCGAACGCCGCAGGATCACCAGGCTACCCCACGGCCCCATGAAAGCGGGATAGCTCCTTAATCACGGATTTATGAGTTATGAACATTCTCCTGCAGCAGTACCTCTCGATTCCGAGTTCGTCCAAAGCCTCTTTTGGACTCTTGCCCTCGCTGAGCTTCTGCTTGTACTCATCGTATAGGTGGCCTATAACCGCCCCGCAAGAAAAACAGCGAATTGGGAAATCGCTGGAATTCTCGTTTCTCGGTACGTCCATTGTGTTCACCTGTAGGATGTCTGTCTCCTTGCTCTCGCTCCCCTACCTCCCTGAATCTTTGGAAGCTTCCTCCTCACGTCGTTAACCAGGAGGGTTCTGTCATACTCTAAGAAAGCCTTTCTCAGCTCCTCATCTCCGCTGAACTCAAGGAGCGCTCTGGCAATGGCAGTTCTTGCGGCCTCCGCCTGAGCCATGAACCCCCCTCCCCAAGTTTTGACCTCAATGTCAACCTTCTCTGCAAGCTCCTTGGCGATGATGAGGGGCTCCATTATCTTCATCCTTGCAAGCTCGGGCTGGTGTATCTCAACCGGAACGCTGTTTATCCTCACTCTGCCCTTGCCCGGCTTTATAACAGCCCTTGCAGTTGCCGTTTTTCTTTTACCGCTCGTTACAACAATCTTCATCTCAGACACCTCTGAAACCGAGATACCTGCTTACCTCTGCAAGAGTAACGTACTTGTCTGTTTTTGAAACTTTCTCCAGAAGTGCGTCCTCGATTTTCTCAAACTCCCTGCCCTGAAGCTCCTCCGGAACGCCCATGAAAACTCTGAGCCTTCTGTAGGCATCTCTTCCCCTTGAGCTCTTCCATGGGAGCATTCCCCTGACGGTTCTCTTGAATATTCTCTCGGGATGCCTCGGGAAGTAAGGCCCCTTCTCCTTGCTTCCCCTGTCGTACTTCTCCTTGTACCTCTCGAAGACCATGTACTTGTCCCCCGTAATCACCGCCTTCTCTGCGTTAACAACAACGATTCTCTCGCCGTTGAGCAGTCTCTTTGCAATTTTGCTTGACAGCCTTCCGAGAATGTGGCCTGAAGCATCAATAACTGTGAAGTCGTCTCCAAGAGTCTTGATAACCCTGCTAACGTTTACCGCCATTCCAACCACCTCAGACCATCAGCCTCACTCCGCTACCCTTCGGATTCTCCTTCAAAAGCTCCTCGATTTTCATGCAAACTCCGCCAGCCTCCCTGATTTTGCTTGCCGCCTTCTCCGAGAAGCTGAGCGCTGCAACCTTTACTGGCTTTGTGATGCTCCCTGAACCAAGAACTTTCCCCGGAACCACAACATACTCGTTGGGCTTTGCATACTTCTCAATCTTCGATACGTTTACCTCCGCCTGCAACCTCCTCGGCTTCGCCAACCTCTCTGCAACCTCTTTCCACACTGGCGCCTCATTTTTTGCTGACTCGCTCAGCAGTACATCGATGAGAGTAACGAGGTTTGGATTTGACTTCCTCCTCTGCAGCTTCCTTATCTTGCTCATATCAACTACACCTCAGCGTAGTTTTGACCGTTACATTACGTAATTTAAATCTTTGCCGCATGTTAATTTTTAATGTTCCTTCCGCGGAAGGCTAAAAACGATTTCGATATGAGGTGAAGCTAATGCAGATTGGGGTTATAGGAGCGGGAGAGTGCGATGAGGAGACTTACAGAATTGCGTACAGAGTTGGGGAGCTTATTGCCGAGAAAGGGCACGTGCTGATAAACGGCGGCCTCGGAGGGGTGATGGAGGCCAGTGCCAAGGGGGCGAAAAGCAAGGGTGGGCTGGTTGTCGCCATTCTGCCGAGGAAAAAAGATTTCTGCAACGATTTTGCCGACATCAGGATTGCCACGGACATGGGGCATGCAAGAAACGTTATCATCGTCCACTCCAGCGACGCTTTGATTTCTGTGGGCGGTGGTTACGGAACAATTTCGGAGATAGCCATAGCACTCAAGGAGGGGAAGAGGGTTGCATCCCTTAAGCCTCCTGTCGTGATTGAGGGGATGAGGGTTTTTGAGACTCCGGAAGAGGCAGTTAATTACTGTATCTCATCATCCGTCAAATAGCAGCTGGGGTCAGCACCCCACAAATCGCCGTAGCGGTAAGCTCTAACTCTGAACCCTCCACATATTTCCTTAAAGTGACACTTCCCGCATTTATCCCTGAGATACTTGGTTTTCTCCCTAAGCTTTTTCAGCAACTCGTCCTCACCCATCCATATTTCCTCGAAGCTCCTCTCCAAGACATTTCCGACAGTGTAGTCCCACCAGAACTGGTTGGGGTGAACATTGCCCTGATGGTCGATGTTTGCGAGCCTTATTCCGCTGCTGTCTCCGCCTCTGAACTTCAAGAACTCAAGAGCCATCTCTGCCTTTTCAGAATCAGCCTCTTTCAGCTTCAGGTAGGTGTAGATTCCATCCGCGGGATTGTCCACCGTCATAATCTCCATTCCCTCTTTCTCAGCCTCCCTGAGAAGGTTATCGAGGAGAGCCCTTCTCTGCTCGTTGGTGATGTCGTCCTTGAACTCCGCTCTGCCGGATGGGACGAGGTGGTAGAGGCAGAATCTCGGAATTTCGTGCTCCCTCGCCAGCTCGATGAGAGAAAAAACATCTTTGTAGTTGTATTTGCTCACGGTGAACCTTATTCCAGATAAAACAACTTCTGAGGCCATTAGCAGTCCCTTAAATGCCCTTTCGTAGGCCCCCTCGACTCCCCTGAACCTGTCATTGGTTGAAGCAACGCCATCGAGGCTAACTCCAACGTACTCAAAAACCTTAAGATTTTCTGCCATATCTCTGTCAATGAGAGTTCCGTTGGTGGACAGAACACTCTTTATCCCCTTCTTTTTAGCGTAACCAGCAATTTCGAAGATATCTTCCCTTAAAAGGGGTTCACCACCGCTGAAGAGGATTAGCGGGACTTTAAACTCGGCAAGGGAGTCCACAATCTGGAAGCACTGCTCTGTCGTTAACTCCGAAAAATCGGAATTGGCGGATGCGTAGCAGTGAAGGCATCGCAAGTTGCATCTGTTCGTAACATTCCAGACGACAATGGGGCGGAGGGATGAGGCAAACTGCTTGAGCTTTTCAGGAATGAAGCTGGAATCCCCTCCGTAGGTTATCTGCCTTGAAACCGTCGCTTCTCCCGCAATAAGCTTGCTCAGACTGATCATCCTCAACCTTAGCGGCAACCTTCAAAAATAGTTTTCGAAGGAAAGCTTATTATCTCATTCGCCAACTAAGGCTAAGCCGGGGTTGCAGAGCCAGGCCACTGCGGGAGACTCGAGATCTCCTGCCCGAAAGGGCGCGTGGGTTCGAATCCCACCCCCGGCGCTTACCAGATGAGCACCTTAACCACGCCCTCTGCAACAACTTTATCGCCTGTATAGCACTTGACGTCGATTGTGTAGCGGTTTTTCTCCACACCGCTAACCACTCCCTCAACCCTCACAACGTCTCCAATTCTTACGGGGGAGGTGTAGCGGAAAGATTGTTCAAGCAGCACCACAGTGCCGGGAAGCCTTGCAACAGCGGCAGAAACGAGGCTTGTTGTCAGCATTCCGTGCACGACTCTGCCTCCAAATCTCGTTTTTGAGGCAAAGTCCTCATCAAAGTGCACAGGATTCAGGTCACCAGAGATTAAGCCGAACATCGCCACGTCAATTTCGCAGAGCTTCTTTTCATACTCAAACCTGTATCCTTCCTTCAACTCACCTTCAAACTTCTCAAAAGGCTTAACCTTCCCTCCTTTCTTGGAGTAGATTCCCTTCATCTCTTCCAGAAGGCTCATCATTTTGACCTCTCCACCACCCATTTTATAGCTTCCGGCCAGATTTTTCTGTGCGAGCTTCCGCTGACAGTTAGACCGATATGCCCTTTATCAGACAGAAGCAACTTTTTGTCCTTAGACGGAATCTTCTCAAAGAAGGCTGTAACGGACTCTGGTGGAGTTATGTGGTCCTTCTCTGCAGCAAGAACGAGAACGGGCATTTTGATGTTTTTCAAATTCACCCCCTGTAATCAAATTTTCCTACATCTTTGAGAAGTAAAACACAAAAAATTATTTGGATAAAAAATACAAATTACCTGCCCTTCCACTGAGGTCGCCTTTTCTGAACAAAGGCCGCCATTCCCTCAGCAAAGTCCTCAGTTGGGATTAGAAGCTCAATCTCCTTTCCAGCAAGCTCTAAGGCGTTCCTGAAAAGCTGCCTTACAGCATTCATCGACCTCTTTATCGACTGCGCCGCTAAGGGAGCAACTCTGCAAACCTTATCAACGTGCTCTATCCCCGCATCCTCCAAGCAGTGCTTCGGCACAACTAAATCAACCAGCCCGAACTCCTTAGCTTCTTTAGCATCCATCGTCTCTCCAGTTAGGGCGTAGTAGGCCATCCTCCTGCCGAAAAGGGCGTATCCGAAGGATGAGGCGATAGGCGGGATAGCTCCAATCAGCCCCTCAGGAACGGCAAAGCTTGCATCTTCGCTGGCTATAACGATGTCAAAGAACATGTTGAGCTCCATCCCTCCACCGAACGCATTTCCGTTCACAAGAGATATTATGGGCTTGTCGTAGTCAGCAAGCTCCGAAACGAGGGGCATGGCAATGTTCTCGAAGAACTCAACGCCATCCCTGAAGCTTTTCCAAGAGCCCATTACAGCTATGTCGTCTCCAGCGCAGAAGGCTCTCCCCTCTCCAGTTATGATTACAGCCCTAACATCCCTGTCAAGCCTCGCCTTCCTGAAAGCCTTTGTCAAACCAACCCACATCTCCTCGTTTAAGGCATTCAGCTTCTCAGCCCTTCTCATGGTTATAACTGCATAGTTGTGCCTCTTCTCATACCTTACTGGCCCGATATCCTCAAGTTCGTAGTTCCACTTGTAAAAACCCTCTCCGGTCTTCTTTCCGAGCTTTCCATTCTCCTTAAGCTCTTTCAGCAGCTCATCCGGCTCGTACTCCTTCAGTCCCGTCTTCCCCTTCCTCGTTTCCAGCACCGAAACAACCCTGTCTATGCCATAGCTGTCGGCAAAGTCCAGAATGCCCTTCGGATAGCCCATTCCCTTCACCGTTGCCTTGTCTATGTCTTCTTTCGTTGCGATTCCGTTTCTTATCAGCCACGCAGCCTCGTTAATCCCCGGAGCCAGCAGATTTATCGGGTTGACGCTGTATGCAAGGTCTTTTGAGATTTTAGCCCTCGTGTAAAAGCCACTGTACTCATAGAAGCCTTTGCCAGTCTTCATCCCCAGCCTGCCCTCTAAAACCATTCTCTCGAGCAGTCCAGGCACCTCCACCTCAAAGCCCCTCTTCCTCACTTCATTGAGGACATTGTAAACCGTATCAACTCCGCTGAAGTCAACAACCTCGAAGAGGCCCATAGGCAGCCCTGCTCTGTATTTAACGGCTGCATCAATCTGCTCAGGTTTAAAACCCTCCTCAAGCAGCCTTATCGCCTCCACGAAAACCCTTATGTTTATCCTGTTAATCAAAAACCCGGGAACGTCCCTCTCAACGAGAACGTAGTCCATTCCAATTGATTTGGCAAACTCAACGGTTTTCCTTACAGTTTCATCGCTCGTGTCTCTCCCCCTTATTATTTCAACCAGCCTTATCAGAGTTGGAGGGTTGAAGAAGTGCAGCCCCACAACCTTGTCCTTTCTCTTTGTTGCCATCGCTATGTCTGTTATTGGAATGGTGGAGGTGTTCGTGGCGAGAATGACGTCATCCCTGCAGTTCTCATCAAGAGTTTTGAAGACCTCATGCTTCACTTCGGTCTTCTCGACAACAGCCTCTATGACGAAATCAGCCTCTTTAGCAGCTTCAACCAAATCCGTTGTGGTTTTCAGCCTCTTCAGCACATCATCTGCCCCTTTTATCCTTCCCTTTTGTTCAAGCTTTCTGACGCTCCACTCTATCCTTGAGAGCGCATTTTTCAAAATGTTCTCGTTTATGTCGCAGAGAATTACCTCATTTCCAGCAAGGGCACAAACTTCAGCAATTCCGTGCCCCATCGTGCCCGCACCGACCACAAGAACCTTCATAATCCAGTTTGATAATGATATTATTTAAGTGTTTCTTATTAGTGTAGGCATTGCCTTGCAGATTTCAACAAAAGTGGAATTTTTTACTAAAAATGGTAATAGAGGCGTAATTCACAGCAGAATTGTACGCCGGCTATCCTTCACCGTCTCCCCAACAAACTGGGCCATTGAGTCTATCTTTATCCCGCTCCTCTGCAACCACTCAAGGAATTTTTCTCCCTCAGAAACAAGCTCCTTCAGATTCTTGTATCGCACAACGACCAGAAGATTGTAATTGGAGCCAACGAGCTTGTATATCTTTTCCACGAAGTCGAACTTCGCAAGCCTTTCCGTTATCTTCTTCAGCCCCTCGTAATCGTTGTGCACTCCCAGAAGAAGAATCCCGATCGTGTCGCACTCCGCCTTCTTGTAATCGATTTCCCATGTTCTTTTCACCTTTTTCACTATTCCCATGTCTTCGAGCATCTTTATTCTGTTGTAAGCCGTTTTCTTGGAAACTCCGGCATATTCGGCGATTTCTTCAAGAGAGAGGCCTTTCGCTATTGCTTCCAGGATCTTCAGATTTTTTTCATCAATCATCGAAGAAAATGGTGTCTCAGAAAAATAAACTTTTTTATCTTACCTCCTGCATCATTTCCACAATAAGGCTGGCCACTTCTCTGTCAAACCTTCTTACAAGTTTCTCCAGCTTGCTTTTGCTTGGCTCAGCCTCCTCCATATCCCGCAGAAGAGAATTCAGCGTGAGAACAGCCCCTTCAAAATCTTCGGTCATAATCTTGCCTAGCTGCGCTCTCGACCTCATCAACCTCTCGATTTCAAAGTAGAAAGGAGTCACGAGGAAGCAGAGCCTCCTAACACCATCGAGCATCCCGTACAAATCCACTAAAGCGTCCCCGCTTCTCGATCCAAGGCCTGCTGTGAAAATGATGCAGTCGTAGCCGGAAAGCTCCTCCGCCAGAGCCTCCATCTCCTCGTAACCGAAGTACCTTGCATTTTTAAGCGTTCTCCTCTCATTGACGTTGTAAGCATCAAAATCAGAGGCTATGCCTAGCATTTCTCTCATTATGCTCGTTCCTGCCCCTCCTAAGGACACCACCGCAATTTTTGCCATTCCCCATCTTCTCACAAAAAAATTTAAGGTTTTTCATTGCTTGGCGTGGATGTAGATGGCGTATCTGCCTGTAGGAGCATCATCGTCAACATCGATGTGAACGTGAATTACAGTTTCAGAAGGGCTGTCAGCTGTGCCTGCAGGCAATCTGAGCTTATTTGATCTTGAAATGCTCTCTCCACTTTCGGTGTGGAAGGAGACGTCGATGGCACTCTTGTCTGGACCTTCAACAATGTCTTCGAAGTAAATCTCAGCCTCTCCCCCGGAATTTTTCACCTTAACCTTCTTCACGTAGTGCGCCCCTTTCGCAATGTCGATGCTGAAGCTTGCAGGAGAAACAGATATCGCGTCTTCAATCACATCTATATTTCCCTTCATCGAAAAGTACACTGCAGATGCCGACGCTCCTCCGAGTATCAGCAGTAAAAGAACTATGGTTTGCCATCTCAATCTCATACTCTGTCATAACACTTCAATAATTTAAATTTTTTGCTCAGATAAAAATGCTCACTCTAATAATCATCAACTCAACTTAAAGCTTATATTGGTTAAAGAACATCATATAGCATGAAGAAACTGCTGGTGGCATCGCTGGCTCTGCTTATTCTCACGCCGGTTGCTTTGGCTGAAGACTTCTCCATGGATGCCGAGCAGCTTGCGGTTGTGCTTCTGAAGAACACGATTTCCAACCTTGAAATGAGCAACAAATTCGTTGAGATTCTCGACAATTCCGGCAGTGATTCGGTTTATCAGAATCTCTGGGGAGTGATTTACGGAGCGCTGGCCGTTATGGCAGTGAACAACGAAGTAACTACAGCTCTCCTTGATGAAGTCTCAAAATCGCAGGAACTGTCCTCAAAAGTTGGTGATGCTATTAACTCGCTTGGTGAGAACAGCACCGTTGTTTTCGGCGACGTAAACGGAAGCAAGGGGCTGACTTTGATTCTGAGGAAGGAGAGCGAGGTTCTGCAGAACGGAAGTTACCCGTACTCAGACAACGAGACTTTATCTGAAGCTTACGCGAGGGTTGTGGCTGAGTTTACTTCCAGGAGCGTGGATTTCATAGTTAAGCTTTTCAGCAAAATCGATGAGGCCTGGGTTTGATTTACATTCTTAGTTAAATTTATATTGCTTCCCGACCCAGCAAAGGCTGCGGTGATGATTTTATGTACGCCCGTATAAAACTCAGAGATACTGTTAGGGTTCCTCCATCAAAGCTTGGAGAGGATATTGAAAAGGTAATCAACTCCCTCCTCTGGGAGCAGTTTGAGGGCAGGCTCGACAGAGAGTACGGAATGATCATAGGCATCGAAAGCATAGAAGAGATAGGAGAGGGCAGAATTATTGAAGGGGACGGAGGAGTTTACTTCGACGTCGTTTTCAATGCTATATGCTTCAGACCGCTCCACCAAGAGGTCGTGGAGGGGGAGGTCATCGAAATCGTAGAGTTCGGAGCGTTCGTTTCCATCGGCCCATTCGACGCTCTTCTGCACATGAGTCAGGTTACCGATGACTACATGGTGTTTGACGAGAAGAACAAGAGGCTGGTGGGGAGGGAAACTAAAAAGGTTCTTCAGGAGGGTGACAAGGTAAGGGCAAGAATCGTTTCGCTCAGCCTCAAGGAGAGAGAGCCTGAGAAGAGCAAGATTGGTCTCACCATGAGGCAGCCCTGGCTTGGGGCGCTGAAGTGGATTGAGGAGGAGATTGAGAAGCTCATGAAGGAGAGTGGGGTTTGATGGCCGAGCTTGCATGCAAGAACTGCAGGTTCATAAATGTTGACACCAACATCTGCAGAAATTGCGGAAGCACTGACCTGACGAAGGAGTGGTACGGTTACGTCGTAATTGTTGACCCCGAAAAGAGCGAGATTGCAAAGAGGCTCGAAATCAAAATACCGGGCAAATACGCCCTGAGAGTAGGATGAAGGGGCTTAGACTTCCTGAGAGCATGCGCGAAGAGCTTGCAAAACCGCACGGGAAGCTTTACAGGGGCAAGGGGGAGAAACTGCTGCTTGAGGTGGAGGAAATCTCGGAAGCAAAGCCCTTTTGCACAGTCGGAGATTTGGTGACCGCTTCAGCCATCAAAGTCGGTCTAACTCCAGATTTGGCTGTTGCCGACGGAAAAACGCTGAGAGAGGAAAATGTTGAGTTCGAACAGGAGGCTTTCGATGAAGTAATCGAAACAACCAATCCTCCCGCTCACATATCCTGCGAGCTTATTTCCGCCCTCCTCAAAGCCTTAAAGCTGTGCGAAGATGGAAAGAAGGTTCTCGTGTTTGTTGACGGTGAGGAGGACCTTGCAGTTGTCCCACTCGTAAAATTGCTCCCTCTTGGAGCTTTGATCCTTTACGGTCAGCCGGGAGAGGGTGTCGTGGCATTGAAGGTTGACGAGGAGAAGAAAGTTCTAATACTCAACCTGCTTAACAAGATGGAGATAATCGGAGAATGTGATGAGTTGAAGTACTTGCTTGGAGGTGATTGACTTGGAGGTTTACGTTGAGAAAGAAAGGCACAACCCTCTGCTGAGGAGGAGAGAGGTTTACTGCAGACTGAGCTTCGAGGGAAAAACACCCTCCAGAAAGGAGGTCAGGGGCAAAATAGCGGGGCTGATGAACGCCGAGCCGGAAAGAGTTGTTGTGGACTACATAAAAACCGAATTTGGCAAAACAGAGGCGAAGTGCTACGTTAAAATCTACGACACGGTTGAAGACCTGCAGAAGATAGAGGAGGAGCACATAATCGAGAGAAACAAGGTTGAGGAGCAGGCTGAAGAAGCTGAGGAGGCTGAAGCTGGCGCTGCCGAGTAAATGGAGGTGGGAAAATGGCTAAAGGTGCGGAAAGCATTTACAGATACTACGAGATAAAGGGCGAGAAAGTCGTAAGAAAGAAGAAATTCTGTCCGAGATGTGGTGAGGGAGTCTTCTTAGCTGAGCACAAGGACAGGCTAAGCTGCGGCAAGTGCGGCTACACTGAGTTCAAGAAGAAATGATTGCTCTCGGAATAGAGGGCACGGCCTGGAGTTTGAGCATAGGTGTTGTTGATGAGGAGGGCGTTATAGCCCTCGAAAATGACCCCTACATCCCGAAAGAGGGAGGGATACACCCGAGAGAGGCTTCACAGCATCACAGCGAAAGGCTCCCCTCCCTGCTTTCAAGAGTTTTTGAGAAAGTCGATAAGAATTCCATCGACGTCGTTGCCTTTTCTCAGGGCCCCGGAATGGGGCCTTGTCTCAGAGTTGTGGCGACCGCAGCCAGACTTCTGGCCATTAAGCTCGAAAAACCCCTTGTCGGTGTAAACCACTGCCTCGCCCACGTTGAGGTAGGGAGGTGGCAAACTGGTGCAAGAAAGCCGGTTTCTCTCTACGTGAGCGGCGGAAACAGTCAGGTCATTGCAAGGAGGGGGAACAGGTACAGAGTTTTCGGCGAGACGCTCGACATAGGTATAGGCAACGCCTTGGACAAATTGGCGAGGCACATGGGACTCAAACATCCCGGTGGGCCTAAGATAGAGGAGCTTGCAAAGAAGGGGCAAAAATACCACTTTCTGCCATACGTGGTAAAGGGGATGGACTTCTCCTTCAGCGGTATGGTTACTGCAGCACAGCGCCTTTTTGATTCAGGAGTTAGAATGGAGGACGTTGCATTCAGCTTCCAGGAGACTGCCTTCGCAATGCTGACGGAGGTGACGGAAAGAGCCCTCGCCTATCTTGATCTGAACGAGGTGCTGCTTGTTGGTGGTGTAGCTGCAAACAAAAGGCTGCAGGAGATGCTCAGAATTATGTGCGAGGACAGGGGAGCAAAATTTTATGTGCCGCCAAAAGAGCTCGCCGGAGACAACGGGGCGATGATTGCCTATACCGGCCTGCTGATGTACAAGCACGGTCACCAGACTCCCGTAGAGAAATCCTACGTCAGGCCCGATTTCAGAATAGAGGATGTTGAGGTAAATTGGGATTAATCCTTCCCTTCAATCTCCTTCTTCATCAGCTTCTGCCTCTCCTTTGCAGTGTAACCGGTAAGCTCTTCGAGAAACTTGTTGTAGGTCTTAAGCGTTTTTAAAGCCGTCTCATCATTCGTCAGCCTCGTCTTAGATTCTGCGTAGAGCCTCTTGTTCTCAAGCTTGAGCCTCAGAACCTCTATGGCGCCGAAGTTCTTCACAACATAGTACTCCCCCTCAACCTCAAAACCGCCGAAGTGCTTGTTGAGCATCTCCTCCAGTCTTTCTGCAGTTGGCTTGAACCCCCTCTTGAACCTGTACTCACGCATGTCGATTGTTGAAAGAGGAGTTGAAAAATTTTTGTCAAAATCCTTATAACCTTAGTATTAGGTTTTATTTTATGGAGTTCTACAGCCAGTCAAGGTTCAGCAACTGGGTAAACAAGATAGCTGAAACGGAACTTGATGAGGACAATCCGGAAACTTTCGCGGTATTTGATCAGATGCTCGAAGACGTCATAATTGCCTGCCTCAGCATAATAAGGGCCGTCAAGGAAAGGGAAATCAGGAAGGCTGACGCGGTGAAGGAAGTGGAGAAGATTTTAGGGCTGATTCCCAACCACGACTTCGGAGATGAGCTCAAAAACGAGCTCTTCCAGTTCACTCTGGAAAGCATCAAGGCCGTTCTGCTGTCTTTCAGGCTCTACTTTGAGGGCAAAATCAGCAAAAAGAGCTTTGAGGCTCTGCTCAAAGATGCTTTGAAAAAGGAGCAGAGCGGAGACTACGAGGGCTCACTCAACGCAGTTGCTCAGATGGGAGCGAAGGTTATCAAGGGTGAGCAGCTTCCCGAGCTGGACATTCCTGAAGACAGTGCAGTAATTAGCTGGATTGACGGGATTGACGCAATAAGCTCCGTTCTTGAGTTAAGCAAGATTGATGCCCCTACCGAGTGAAGTGGAAAAGGCAGCGAGGAGCGGCAGTGAGTACGAGCTTTACAAGGCGCTGCTGCTGAGCTTCGGAAAGAGGGGGGACAAGGCCTTTGAGTATTTGAAGAGGAGCAAGGTCAAGAGGTACAAGGACTTTTTTGTGGTTGTGGGGAAGGAAGAATACGTCGTTGAGGGAGGGTTCTGCACCTGCCCCGATTTTCTTGTAAATTTAAAGGGGAAATCCCCGTGTGCGCACATAATTGCCGTCGAGGTTGCAAAGATAACGGGGAAGTACGACTACATCGACGCATACTACGTTGACTACCCCGACATCTTGAGGAAAAAGAAATAACTCCTTCCCACAAAACCGCTGCATGGCGGTTCTGAGCGGGGATGAGATCAGGAAGTTGATTCAGAAAGAGGGGTTAATCAGGGACTACGTAGATTTGGAGACGCAGATTCAGCCCAACGGTTTTGACTGCACTCTGAGAAGCGTTTACAGGTTGAGAGGTTGTGGTAGGGTTGACTTCGATAACAGCAGAAGAGAGCTACCTGAGCTTGAGGAGGTGGAATTCAGAGATTGGGTTTACCTTCCCAAAGGCGTTTACAGAGCGAAACTGAATGAAGTTGTCAGGCTGGGAAACGATATTATGGCAATAGCCCGTCCGAGGTCAACGCTTATCAGATGTGGAGCAAACGTTCTCACCGCAGTCTGGGACGCTGGATACGAGGGGAGGAGTGAAGTGAGCATAGTTGTACACAACGATTACGGGATATGGCTTTCGAGGAACGCCAGAATCATTCAGCTTGTGTTCATAAGGCTCTCCTCACCGACCAAAGGGTACGAGGGGGTTTACAAGGGGGAGAACATTGACTCGTAGAAAGTGTTTAATATTTTAGTGACATACCAGATTCTGTGCTAGTGGCTGAAGTTTACGGACTGTTCGGAGTCAAAACCGCCTTTGGCGTAACTCCTGTAGTCGTCCTCAGAACTGAGGACGGCAGAGTTTTGCCCATATACATAGGTCATGCCGAGGCCTTTTCGATTTATTCCGCTCTGCGCGGATTTGTTCCTCCGCGCCCCATGACTCACGACCTGCTTATCGATATAATCGGCAAGCTGAACGCAAGAATTGAAAAGGTGATTATAGACGACCTCATAGACAACACCTTCTACGCCAGGCTTATTTTGAGCCAGAACGATAAAACAATAGAGATTGATGCGAGACCGAGCGACAGCATTGCGATTGCCGTGAGAACCTCATGCCCGATATACGTGGAAGAAGACGTCATGGACGAAGCAGGAGAGGATGAAATCCCGCAGGAGTTCGTTGACTTCAGCGAGAGCTTCGGCTGATTTTTAAAATTCTGAGTTTGAAAAGCATTTCATCATCGTAAAAAAAGAGCCATTCATCCCCCTTAACGACAACCTTTTTCCTGAACTCCACCTTTCTCGTCAGCTTTAAACCCGCTTTTGTTTGGGGTATCGCACCAAAAACAAGAGGGTCAATGGGGGCTTTGCCCTTGAAGACGGCTGGACTGTCATCCATCTTGATCTTGTTCACGTTGCTCAGCGTGAAGCTTACCTCAAGCGTCTTCTCTCCCCTTTCGTAAAGATTCAGTATTGCGGGATTACCCTTCACCTCCGAGATTATCCAAAACCTCTCCGCAATCCCCGCCAAATCCTCCAAGCTAAGCTTACCCCTGTTGACGTATTTCCAGTTGAAAAACCTCGCCAGAACCTTCGCAAACCTCCTCGTCTTTCTGCCCGGCTTCCTGGATGTCGTCAGAACCTGCATTTCACGAACCCATCCAGATAACCGATAAGATTTCTCCCGGACTTCTCCGGAATTATAACCCCCTCAGCCTCCTCAGGATTGCTGAGCCTTTTTACGGAGGTAATCGAAAAGTTTTCAATGGTAACGTCCAGAAACTCCCCCTCCGCCAAGGGCTCGCACTCAAAGCCCTGAATGTTGGCAGGAGTCAAATCATAAGCTCTGCCATTCTCAAAGCCAATTTCCTCGCCGAAGAGGATTTCCTGAAGGCTTTTCGTGAAAAAGCTCCAGTCAGCTTCAACAAGCAGCTGGCGGGGAAAGGCAGAGAAGTAAGCAAGAACTTCCTCAACGTTCTCCTTTTCGTGAATCCAGTGGCAGTTCCTGCAGCTCCATACGTATCTGCCATCGGAAGAGACGATTATCTCACCTCCAAGGCGGTAGAGCAGGCAGGGATAGAAGGGACAGTAGCAGATTGAGCAATCCTGTCCATCAAAGTGGCAGGGGTAGTAGGTGCACTCAAAGGCAGGGCCGGCAAGCCCCTCCATCGCTGCGAAGAGGTCAACCAGTGCCCTCTCCCTCGGGTTCATTCGACCACCTTTGCCACCATATCTCCAACGTTAACGCCAATGTCTCTCGCAACAGGCTCGCATTTTGCTGTTAAAAGGAAAGCTATCGGCTTTAAGCTGCCATCAGAAAGGCACTCGTAGTTGGCCATTCCCTTCGCAACAATCAAATCAGCTTCCTCTAAGGCTTTTCTGGTTTCGTCGGGAAGCTCGTCCATTATTATGCCTATAGCCCCCTTCCCGTTTGTCAGTAGCTCGTCTGCTATCTTATCAACTCTCGCCAGCCTCGCATCTTCAATGGTGGCGTCGCTGATGATTGGCCTGCCCCTCACCACAGCAGTCAGCTTCTCGCAGCGCCTCTTAATCTCTTTCATTAAGAGGGTGTCGAAGAAAATCTCACCCGCGTTGTCGGTCAGATAAACAACCTTTCCACTGCTTAGCTCCTTTATTCTTTCGGTGTCGTTAATCTTCAGCCCTTCTTGAACTTTTCTCTTGAGGAAATCCCTGAACTCCTCCTCAACAACTTTGTGCCCCTGCACGCCGTAATCAAAATTGTTTCCCACTATAGAGACTATCACAGCAGTCTTGAAGGGGTCGTCGGAGCCTTCAACGATTTCTTTTGCAAGAGGTAGAACCTGCCTCGCCACCTCGTTGGCTCTGGCCTTCACCTCCGCGTAAGGATCTTCAACGCCGAGAATCTCGTAAACCCTCCTGTGGATTCGCGTTGCAAGGTGAGCGTTTATCGGGCGTGATGAGTAGTTCTCGGCGAGAATTTTAAGGGACTCATCAACGCATTGTGAGATTAAATCCTCATCGTCAGTGACAAGCTTCGCTTCGTAGTAAACCCTGCCGAGAAGGCATGAGGGGCAGAGGGGTGAAATTTTCATGGTAAGCCTCTGGCAGTTCTGATTTAAAGTTTATGGATTCAGGCTAAGCTGCACTCTGCCCTTTGGCACCACAATGGAGCCGTCAATCCCCTCCAGCTTCACTCCCATGCCCTCGGAGAACAGCTTTACTGTCAGCGCAGCTATTACCGCATCAACCTCATCATGCGAAAGCTCTGGAATCTCCACCCATCTCGAAAGCTCTGCCCTTATCTCCTCAAGCCCGCTTTTTGTATGCTTCTTCGCCTTCGGAGCGATGTTAAGAATCACCCTCGTTGCGTAGGGGTAAACCTCGTAAACCTCCACGCCCTTACTCCTCAGCTCTTCCGCAATCTCCATTCCTCTAAGCGCAATCCCCCTGAAAAAGGGTGCTCCTGAGGGGAAAAGCCTGATTCCCATTTTCAAAAGCAGCCTCTCGCACTCCCTCAGCGAGCCTTTTGCTGGGAAGCTGAGAGGCGCATCTATTCCAGTAACCCTAACATTATCCAGATCAAGCTCAGTGTAATCCCCAACAAACTCAAGCCTGTCAGAAATCAAAGCTGCATGGCACTTCTTGAGCCCGACATCTATTCCACAGTACACATTAATATTTTGTGTTGTATTTTAAATTTTTTACTCCTTTCCCTCAGCTATCCTCTTAAGCAAATCCATTTTCTCCAGCGTGAGTTTTTCCAGCTCCCTCGCCGCATTAAGCACGTCATTCAAACCCAATTTCTCAAAATCCTCCGCCCAGTCGGGATGCGAGTAAATGAAATCCTGAAGGTAGTAAATCATGTTCCTGATATCGCCAAAGGCATCGTTCAGCACGCCGAGCATCAGCATTGCCTTTGCCTTCTCATCCATAACCGACATAGGCTTTCATAAAATAAAAAAGAATTAAAGGTTGTCGAGAACCTCCTGAAGCATGCTGTAGTAGAGCTCTCTGTCCTTCGTTAGATTGGTAAAGCTGAACTTTGCGTGCGGCTGGTAGAACTCGTCTATGGCTATGGTTGTAATCTTGGAGAAGTGCTTCAGCGATGACAGCATCCTTGAGAGGTAGTACGGGAGGAAGCCGAGGAAAATTACTGTGTCATAGTTTCCATTGCCATCAAAGCCCTGAAACTCCTCATCCTGCAGGAACTGGGTTATCTGGTGGAGAGTGTAGGTCTTGGACACGGGCTTAACTCCCTTCTCTATCAGCGGCTTGCTTGAGCCTGCCGTTGCTGCTATCGGAATCCCTTTTTCAGCGAACTTCACTGCAAACTCCACCAGCTTCTCATCCTTCAGCAGCTGTCCACCCGTTACAAGCAGAGGCCTCTTTGCCCTCTTAATCATATTGGCAACAACCTTTGGCTTTACCGCAGTCGCCTCTCTGCTCACCTGTATGTCGGCAATGTCGAAGCGCTTTGCTGTCGGAAACTTCTCCTCCTTAGCTACCGCCATTTCCATCACCTCGGTGCCTTCTCTCCAGCATACTTCTCATACACCTCTTCAACTATCGTTGGGTTGAATCCAGCATCAAAGTGCCTTACTGGCCCCTCGACAATCTTCTTCTTGTCCCAGTCAATCTTCCAGCCATACTGCTCCTCAAGAACCTTCAGCAGCTGGTCTCTCATCTTCAACGGCAAATCAGCCTCGCTTCTCACATACACTGCCCAGTCATCGGGCAAATCGCCGAAGTACTTCTGGTGAAGCTCGATGTAATGCGTGAGCTTAATCTGCCTGCCCTGATTGGTGTCGTTGGGCCTTATGCATAGCCTTGCCAGCTGGACAATTGCCTCCTCCTTGGTTTCAACGGCAACCAGCAGCGAGTCTGGAGCTGGCTCGATGAAGACCTTCTGCCTGCTCTTTATGTCGTAAACCCACCACTTGTCCTTCTTCCACGGCTTTCCGATGTAAGCCCTCCTGTATTTCGTGCCGTGAGGACCTACGACAACAGGCACACCAAGCCTGTTGAAGCCCGTTGCAATTGATGCAGCCTTATGGCTGTAGGGACCCCATGAAAATCCGACGGCACCAACCCTGTTCAGCACGTAGTCGGCAATTTCTGCATAGTTACCTCTCAGTGGCCTCATGGCGAAGATGTTGGCAATCTTTATTGCAGCCCCCGCAATGTGGGAGTTGGCAACACAGCTTCCCGTGTTTACAAGCCCTCCTGCATCAAAGTTGCCCGGATACTTCTCGTAGAGTGTCTTTCCTTCCTCGTCCTTTATCATTCCAATGTCCATCGCGTGGCAGCCTGAAGTGACGACGATGTAGCGCCTCTTCAGGAACTCCTCAAGAATCTCCCTGATTGACTTCATCTCGTCCGGGAAGTTTATACATCCAACAGCAGCGATAACTCCCGGAATCTGGCCGAATACGATTGGCTGCCCGACCTTCCTGATTTCCGTGTCCTGAATAGGCCCTCTTCCAACCCTCGTCTTGCCCGTCTTGTTGTATAGCCTGTCGTAGTTTGCCCTCATGATGACGTTTATGATTTTGATGTTCTTTGGACAAGCCTGCTCGCACTTCATGCACGCAAGGCACTGCTCCTCAAGCTGTGCGAGCTTGCTCAAATCTCCCGTTTTCTGCGCGTGAGCCATTCCCTGATCAACTCTAAGGCTGTGCGGGCAGGTGAAGACACAGTTCATGCACTGAGTGCACTTGTTAATCTCCTCCATCAGAGCTTCATCACTCTCGAAGAACTTGTACTTCCTCTCTCCGCCGTGCTTCTTGAATATTGCCTCAGCAACAAGCGGTGCAACCTGCCCCACTTTCTCAGGAATGGGCAGGAAAACTCCGGGCAGCTTTCCGCTGACGAGGGCATCAACAATCTTCTCAACGGGCCAGTCGCTCACATCCGGCAATCCGCGAGCGGCAGCATCGCTCGTTGCTATGAGCGGTATGCCCATCTTCTTGCATGCTTCGAGCAAATCAGCCCTGATACACTGCTCGTCGCTGATCATGACGTCAGGAATTCCTGCCCTTATAACTCTCAGCTGGTAGCTGATGGGCCCGAAAATCTTTGCCTTGGCGTTGTATCTCGTCATGTCGTGGGCTGTGCAGCAAAGCCCCGCAAGCTCGAAGTCGTCAATTCTGCCCATTTCCTCCAAGTAGTCGGCAACAGGTCTTGCGTACATGACGTTGTGCCCTACAACTACAATCGTTGGCTTGGATTTGTCGACGATGCCAAATCCAGTATCAACGAGCGGCGTATCTGGCTCAGCCTTGGGGAAGTTGTAAGCCACAATCTGAGCAATGTCTGCAACCTCCATTCCTACGTGGTCTGCCATGCTGACGTGCATCGCCTTGCTCTCGTAGTCGAGCAGGCTTTCCTCATTTCCTATGTGGGTTGAGTGGAGAACCTTCACAATCTCCTTTTCGGCCCAGTTCAGAGCCTATCTTAAATCTCCCAGCGTTTTCGGTTTGATTCCCACGACTGTTCTTATGATTGGGGCCTCAACGTTCACATCCCCTCCCAGATCAATGGGGAAGTCCTCTCCAAACTCCTCAATGAGGTGGTCAACCAGATGCCTCGCATGGGCTGTGTGGGCTGAGGCACCAATGCAGCATGCAATAGTCACAAGTCTTGCCTTTGCAGTTTTCAGATCTATGCCGCAGGCTCCCCTCTTGTTCATTGACAAATCGCATGGCCCCATTGTGCAGAGGTTGCAGAAGTCCTGCATCGGGGCGTAGAAGGGTTCATAGCGCTCAAGCAGCTTGTGATCCCACTTCCTCAGCTCAAGAATTCCGGGCTTTGGTGTAGGGCCAGCCTCCTCCCATACTTCTTCCTCTTCCTCAACAACTTTGCCTATGCGGATGCTGACGTTTCTTAGTTCATCCACAACAAAAGCTCCTTTTTTCAGTTCGAACATAGAACCACCTTCCTTATCAGTTATATGATTACCTTTTAGCTTTTATTAAGCTTTTGGTGTTTATGAAAATTTTTCAAAATTCAGAAACAAAACAATCATTATTTTAAATCCTAACTCTCACTGAATGCATGGAGTTTGATGCTGTTGTTAACGCAGTTGTGGATGCTCTGAAAAGGGCCCATACAGAACTCCCCCCAGACGTTCTTGAGGCGATTAAAAGAGCATACGGTGAGGAGGAAAACGAGATTGCAAGGAAAAACCTTGAGGCCATACTTAAGAATATTGAGGCTGCGAAAAAGCTGGGAGTTCCGATGTGTCAGGATACTGGGATTCCTGTCTTCTTTGTTGAGGTTGGGAGGGAGCTATGCCTCGACTTTGACCTGAGGGAGGCGATTGTGGAGGGAGTTAGGAAAGCAACGGCAGAAATCCCTCTGAGGCCCAACGCAGTTCATCCGATAACAAGGGAGAACAGCGGAGACAACACTGGCTTGGGAATTCCGCAGATAAACGTCGAGCTGGTTGAGGGGGATGAGCTGAGAATGGTCGTGATGCCGAAAGGAGCGGGGAGTGAGAACGTCTCGGCCCTTAAAATGATGCTTCCCACTCAGGTTGACAAGATTAAGGACTTTGTTGTTGAAACTGTCAAAAACGCTGGAGGCAAGCCCTGTCCCCCCATCTTCGTTGGTGTTGGCGTGGGATCGACCTTTGATGGGGCAGCAAAGCTCGCTAAAAAGGCTTTGCTGAGGAACGTTCTGGAGATGAGCGACTTCGAGCTTGAGCTGCTTGAGGCGGTGAATGAGCTTGGAATCGGTGCGATGGGGCTTGGAGGTAAATATACTGCTCTGGCCGTGCTGGTTGAGTTTGGCCACTGCCACACCGCCTCGCTGCCGGTTGCCGTGAACATCCAGTGCTGGGCGAACAGAAGGGCTGAGGTCGTGCTGAGGTGATGGTTATGGAGTATGAGCTCAGAACACCTCTCGTTAAGGACCAGATTCTGAAGCTGAAGGTTGGTGATGTTGTTTACATCACTGGAGAGATTTTCACCGCCAGAGATGAGGCACATGCAAGGGCTTTGGAGTGGATGGAGGAGGGGAAAGAGCTGCCCTTCAGCTTTGACAAAGGAGTGGTTTACCACTGCGGGCCGCTGGTTAAGAAAAATGATGAGTGGAGGGTTGTGTCGGCAGGGCCGACAACCTCAGCCAGAATGAACCCCTTCACGCCGAAAATTCTTGAAAAAGTAGAGTGCATGGGCATAATCGGCAAGGGAGGGATGAGCGAGGAGGTTGTTGAGGCGATGAGGGGCAAGGCTGCTTACTTCGCCTTCACGGGCGGGGCAGGGGCTTTGGCGGCGATGAGCATCAAAAAAGTCAAGGGTGTCGTGTGGGAGGACCTGGGAATGCCGGAAGCGGTCTGGCTGCTTGAGGTGGAGCGCTTCGGGCCGTGCATTGTGGCAATTGACGCTCACGGGAACAGCCTTTACAGGAGGTAACCTTTTTTAATTTGTTACCAACCTTTTTTCTGCCCCCGTGGGGTAGGGGACATCCTGGTGGCCTTCGGAGCCACAGACCCGGGTTCGATTCCCGGCGGGGGCATATTTTTTTGCAGTTTTACGCCCTACCATAACTTTCAACCTGGCGTCGAATTTTATAAACCCTTCGTTTAGTTTTTCTGACTGATGTTTGGTTATGGCAAGGCGAGATTGTTTGATGGTGTAGAGGCTGTCAAAAGGGAAATTGAGAGCGCTGAAGAGCTTCAAGAATGGATGCAAGGACTACCAGAGATTGTTTTGGAGAAGGAATCGGCAGATGTGCTGGTGGTTGTATTTGTTGTGGAGAAGATTGGCGATGGCGGGGTGAGCAGATGCTGATCGGCATTTCAGGAAGTTCAGGGAGCGGCAAAACAACCCTTGCATCCCTCCTCTCCACGAGACTTAACGCTTGTCTGATCGGAGAGGTTGCCAGCTACATCGCTGGATTATGGAAAGCTGAGAAAGGGATGACCCTTGCAGAGATAAGGGCTTACGATGCAACAAGATTCCAGCTTGAAGTGCTTGAGGAGCAGATAAGGAGGGAGGATGAGGCTTTGCAGAACCATGATGTAGTGGTGGTGGACAGAACAATCTACGACAACCTCTTTTTCGCCCTCTTCTACCATGACAATCTCAGCATGCTGAACCGCTACATGAGGCTGTTTGAAAAGAGGGAGAGGGAGCAGAGCTACGACCTCATTCTCTACTGCGAACCCCTGAGCTCATCCAATCCCGTAAGCTCGGTTGAGAACTGCATTCTGCCCAGATTAATCCCCCCATCCATCCCTGTCTGCCACCTCCCGCCTGTATCTCCTCAGAAAAGGGTGGAGGTTGCGGTTAACACCATCAGGGAGGTGGTCAAGGCATGCTGATTGAGGTTGTTGGCGACATCAAGGAGTTCCTCTCCAAAGTCAACCCGAACTACACCCTGCACTACGAAATAGATGCAAAAATCGCTGGAGCAATGGGAGAGGTCGCAATCATCCGCCTCATCCTTTACGGTCTGGCAGATGACCGCATAATCATCTGCGAGATAGCAAGAATGGCAAGCTGGGAGGATGAAGAGGTTGAGAGGTTTTCCACCGGTAATGCGATGGACAACCTGAGACTTTGGGTTGAAGAGACTGCAGACCAATTCGAATGCATGGCTGCGAGACTGAATGCGACGAGGGGGAAGTATGAATGGAAGTGCTGACCTCCTATCTTTCAATTTTTTTGCATTTTTAGAGGATTTCCACAGAAATAGACCTGTTTCATCAACTTTCAGCGAAAACAGAGCAGTCAGAACTGATAAAACAATATATAAAGAATATAAGAACTATATAAGAAAAATATATTCTTTCTATATCCTTAATATATTCTTAATATATTGTCAGAAGCTAAAGGATGCGTTTAAATCGAAAATTATCGAACGATTAGCGCTAAAAGACAAATCAACACCTTCAACGGCATTCACTCTTGAGAGAGTTCTCGATGTCTTCTCCTACTGGTTTCCAAAAGCTCTGAACTACGGGCTGAGAGCAGATACAATCTACCACGTGGAAGAGAGGACAGCGATGATACTAATTCCGATGCCGATAGTCAAGGATGGCAACTACGCACTCTGGTTCTTTACATTCACGCAGGTTGAGAGGATAACTCCCGGGCTCAGAGATCTCCTATTGGTGGACATCTACAACCACTCTTTCAGTCCTACTCTCAGGCTGGTTGAGAGGGAGACCCACTTCATCGTCTCTGACATCATCAGAGGCAAGATAACACCAAAATTCGGCAGAAGGAGCGTTTATGTAATCAAATCCGATTACGCCTGGAAGGTTTACGAGATCGCAGCAAAATCCATCGAGGGCTTCATCAGATCTTTCAGGAAGAACGTGAAGTACGGTGAAGACCTTATTGAGCTATGCGATGAGATGGAGAGATTCGCTGCGATTCTGAGGAGAGAGGCAGAGAAGCTGAGAGCCACATCCCACACCCGCTCCCCCACCCACCACCCTGCAAGGGAGGGGGCTGATGAGTTCAAAGACACCAGAGCGAAAGAGGAAGAAGTGAGAAGAGAGGCAAGAGATTACCTGAACCTCTTGAGCAGTGCAGAGGTTGTTAAATGAGGCATAGCACCCTCACCCCCGTTCCCAGCTACAGGGAAGTTGTTGAAGTCATCAACAATTCAAAAACCATCAGAGAAGCAGCTGAAAAGCTCGGAATGTCTGAGATAGAGCTTCTCGAAGTCATAGCTTCTCTCTACCTTGCGGGAAGGATAAGGGGATTCCGATTCAAGTAGCAGGTGATCGCTTGAGGTGGATAACCCACATAGCGATGGCATTCCTCTTCATCAAGCTCATTGAAATCTCTCTTCTCGTCGACCTCTCATCATACTACCTCTGGCCGGTCATAGCCCTTTACGCAGTTATGCCCGATTTCGACACTATTGCCGGGATTAAGCACCGCACCTACACCCACACCCTATACGCCCCCCTCATAGCCTCAATCCCGCTCATCTTCAACTTACAGCTATTCACAGCAGCTTTAACAGCCTACCTCAGCCACCTCTTTGCCGACATGCTCACTCCAGCTGGTTTGCCTCTTCTCCACCCAAAACCCACAACCTACCACTTACTGCCAGCAGCGTGGAGGATAAAGACCGGAAGTGGTGGTGAACTCCTATTGCTTTCAGTCGTTCTTCTCCTGTCCGTTTCCTTCACAATGGCTGCATCGACAACAGAGCTGGACAAAATTTTTTACTATCACAGGACAAGCGATATCTGGGTGGATATCTCATTTTATGAGAATGGCATTTTAAAATCTTTCAAAGACAAGAAAGTCGTCTGGACGGACAGGAAAAGCAGAATTGGAATAGTTGAGAACAAAAAGCTGAAAATTATTGGCAGAGAGCAGATCATCCACCTGAAAGTTACGGAAATGAAGCCGGTCAAAAGATACGAGAAAGAAATCAGGACTACGATGAAGAGGCTGAGAGACATGGACAGGCTGATAACTGCTTACAGAACAGATTCCATCTGGAGAGACTTTCTCGGCACGGGAAGGGACCTCTTCCTGGAACTGAACAAAAACATGAATGATAAAATAGACATCAGAGTTGTATGCTCGACGAGTTAGAGCTGCTCAAGGCCTTCAGGGAGGAGAGGAATCCAGTGGAGGTTTTCAACTCTCACCCATGGGGCTTCTCAAGAGCCACCTTCTACAGAAGGCTGGAGAAGCTGAGAAAGCAGGGACTACTGGATTGGAGAAATGGAAAAGCGAGGATTACTGAGAGGGGAGAGAGGTTGCTGGAGCTTTTTGATTCTGGATTTGCTGGGGAGAGATCAGGTGCTTTGATTGACAGAGACGATAAAAAACCAGACACAAACTTCTGCATAATCGAATCCGACAGGCTGAAGCAGCTTGAGGGGTTCATCTACATCCCCTACCCTTCTGCCTCCTACATCCTGAAAACTCTGCTGCTTTATGCAGGCATTCCCACAAAAGGGTTATCAACGAATGCTGAAAAGTTCAAAGCTCTGGTTAAATCAGATTTGAAGACAAATCTGGCGATAGACAACTTCGAAAATTCGTCGAGACAGACTCTCGTATTCCTGAGGGAGCTGATCAATGCAGGAAAGCTGGAGAAGGTTTATGTGGGAGTGAGGGATGAAAGAAAGGCTTTGAGGAATGGCAAGCTGCTTGACTTCCTGCAGGAGTTCGGTTTTGAATCTGGGAGGTTGAGGCTGGAGTCCGACTCCGTAACTTTGTTCCCGCTACTGCTTGTCATCCTTATCGGATTCGGGATAATCATCGCCTATCGCCTGGGCGTTGAGTACGCTCCGGTCTATGCCTTCTTCATCGTGATTTACTTCCTTCGCTCCTCACTTTTCAGGGAGATTAGGAAGTAATTGCCATTTCACAAAGTTGAACGAAAAATTTAAGTATAACCAAACCTATCAACTATTAATGATCACGCAACTTGTGTTTGTCGGCCACCACAAGGAGAGACTCCTTGAGTCGATAAGGGCTCTGAGAGAGCTTCCGATCTCCAAAATCATCCTCTTTGTGGGTGAGGAGGATCTCCCAGGAGAAAAGAAAGCAAGAAAGACAGCTGAAGAGCTGAAGAAGGAGCTTGAGGTTGTATGGGAGGTTGAGATTGCCAGAGTTGATAAGAGGAATGCAATCAGGGCTGCAATGCAGCTCATCGAGATTATCAAGGCTGAGAAGGCTTTAGGGAGGGAAGTTATAATCAACGCATCAGGCTCTCTCCGCTCTCTCGCCATTGCAGGCTACATCGCTGCCTGCGTTACGAATTCAAGAATATTCACATCCATTCCGAGATACAACGAGAAAGAGGAGGAGGTTGGGATAGAGGAGATCATCGAGATTCCAACTCTGCCAGTTGATTTTCCCGCCAAGGAGCAGATTGAGATTCTGATGGCCATAAATGGTGGAGTTAACGCTCTTGACGAGCTTATAGCGAGGCTGAATCCTGGAATGGGGAGGAAGAGCGAGGAGTTCTTCAAGGAGAGGAGCAGGGTGAGCCATCACCTCGCCAAACTTGAGAGGATTGGGGCAGTTAAGAAGGTGAAGGTTGGGAGGAATGTGAGGATAGAACTTACACCTCTGGGAAAGTTTCTGGTTGGGGGTGTTGGAAATGCGTAAAAGAGTGAATAGAAGAAAATTTTGCAGAAGCCAAATAGAAACGATTCCAAACGTTCCTGGAGTTTATGAAATACTCGATTCAGAGTTCAACACAATTTATGTGGGTAAGTCAAACCATGTAAGAGACAGGCTACTCGACCATCTTGGAGAGTTTAAGGGAGCAAGATACTTCAGAGCAAGATTCATGCCACCCAAAGCTGCAGAAAAAGTCGAGAACAAGATAATTCGGAAGAAGAAACCAAAATACAATAAGAGGTTATGGTAAGATGCCAGATTACCTCACTCTTGCCCTCGGAATTTTTCTCGTAATCGCCCTAATTCTCATCTACAGGCAGAGAGGGGAAATTAATGCTCTTTCGAGAAAGCTTGAGGAGCTTAACGGGAGCATTCCATTGCTGGTGGAGAACTCGATCAGCAAAACATTCACAGAGTTCTCGGGTGTGTTCGAAAGTATATTCAGCTCTGCAATCAGCAAAAACACTGATGTAATAAAGGGAGCCTTTGCAACCTCCCTTAAGGAGCTTGGAATTCAGGAAGACCTTGGGAAGCTGAGTGAAGCTTCATCAGACCTCAAAGCCATAACCTCTGACCTGAAAACGATGTTTCAGGTAAAGCATTCGAGGGCTAAATTTGGCGAGCTGCAGCTTGAAAGCCTGCTGAAGGACATTTTCCCGACAAACAGGATTATGTTTCAGAAGAACATCGGCATTGGCATTCCAGATGCGTGCGTTCTGGTTGAAGACGGCAAGTACCTCTGTATAGATTCCAAATTCCCTCTGGAGAACTTCAGGAGGTATGCTGAGGCTGAGAATGAGGCAGAGAAGAGACAGTACTGGAACGGCTTCGTAAAAGACCTGAGAAAACATGTGGATGACATAAGGAGCAAGTATGTCGGGAAGGAGAACACCCTCGACTTTGCCCTTATGTTCGTCCCCTCCGACACCATCTTCTACCATCTAATCTCGGAAGAACCAGACTTGGCCGTTGATGCCTCCAAGGCAGGAGTTGTTCTTACCTCACCTTCTGTTCTCCCCGCATATCTCAGCCTTATCTCAGCGAGGATTCAGGCTCAGGAGATTTCGAGGAGGGCTGATGAGATACAGAAGAAGCTGGGGAAGATGGGAGAACACATCGACAATCTTGAGGAAAACCTTGAAACTCTTTTCAGACACGTTGGAAACGCATCAAAGAAGGCATCAGATGTGAGAACATCCTTTGGCAACCTCAAGAGCTTTTACTCTTCCGTCTGCAGCTTTGAGGAGGTGGAAGAGTGAAAATAACGGTTTATGATGGGGCCGAAACCATAGGCGGGAACAAGATCTACGTGGAGGAGCGGGAAAGAGGGGTCTTTCTCGATTTTGGAATGAACTTTGCGAAGTATGGGGAGTACTTCGAGGATTTTTTGCGGGAGAGATCAGTGAGGGGAATCCACGACCCTCTGTATTTGGGCCTAATTCCAGAGCTCAACATCTACCGCTCCGATCTCATCCCTTCCGATGTTGACCTTTCCCGGTATCCAAAACTGAACGTTGAAGCTGTGCTTATCAGCCACGCCCACCTCGACCACTGCGGGAATGCTGGCTATCTGCACGAGAGCGTTCCGATAGTTGCCTCAGCTATCACTCTCGCAATTATGAAGGCTATGAGGGACTGCGGGAGACCAGGTCCGGGAGGTGAGGTGACATACCACTCTCAAAAGCAGCCATGTGAGGACGACAGGGTTCTGAAATCTCCCCAAGGAAAGAACTTTCCCTACATTGGGAGAGATGTGGTCTGCGTTGACGATCTTAGCGATGAACTCAGGAATTTTATCTGCTACAAACCAGGACAGGATGATAAAAACACCAAAAAGCTTGAAGCTGGAGAAGTTTGCAGTCTTGCAGACAGTAACTTTCCTTTCGAAATCAAGGCGTATGGTGTGGACCACTCCATATACGGGGCTACGGCTTACGTTCTTTACGGGGATACAGCCGTTGCATACACTGGAGACTTAAGAATGCACGGCAAATTGAGGGATGAGACGAGGAAGTTCGTTAGAGAAGCGAGAAACGTCCCCGTTCTCATTATCGAGGGTACGAGAGCTGGAAGAGGGGAGGACTTCAATGTCTCCGAGCAGGACGTCTACGAGAACTGTCTTATGGCGGTTGAGGAGAGCAAGGGGGTTGTAATAGCCGACTTCTCGCCGAGAAACTTCGAGAGACTCGAAACCTTTAAGGAGATAGCCAGAGAAACGGGCAGACAGCTTATCGTTACGGCCAAGGATGCCTACATGCTCCACGCCATAGAGCTTGTGGACGGCGTTGACAGGATGGAGGGGCTGGGAATTTACGGGGAGCTGAAGGACAGGAGAGAAAAATGGGAAACGGAAGTTGTCATGAAGAGGTGGGAAGAGCTGTATGTTGATCCGACGGAGATTAACAGAAATCCAGAAGGCTACATCCTCTGCTTCTCCTTCTACGACATGAAACACCTTCTGGACATCAAACCCGAAGGTGGAGTGTATGTTTACTCCTCCAGCGAGGCCTTCAGCGAGGAGCAAGAGTTCGACTTTCTCAGGCTTTACAACTGGCTCAGAACGTTTAACTTCTGGATTTACGGTTTCGAGATAGCTGAAGAGGGTGGAAAACTCAAGCCAGAGTTTGTAAAGGGCTACCACGCATCGGGGCATGCGTCGAAGGAGGACCTGAGGTGGATAATCGGGCAGATCGATCCCGAAACCATCATCCCGGTGCACACCGACAATCCGGGATGGTTTGAGGAGAACTTCGAGAACGTGAAGGTGTTGAAGGATGGCGAAAGCATCGAATTTAACTGAGCTGCTTTTCGGAGTACCATCCAATATTGAGGGTTATCCAGAGATCGCTCGTGGATTTCTTGGGAGAGGAGAGTACGGGATCGATGCGTTCAGGAGATACGTGAGAGAGCTGGGCTATTCGGATGCGAAGGTGGAAGAGATCTTACTTGAGATATACAGAGAGGCTAAGAGGAGATGCGCAGATACGAGTTATGAAGAGTTGCTCGCAGCGATATGTTCAGAAATCGGAGCTTTCTATTTAGATTTAGGATACGAAGGAGCCGAAAAATTCTTGCTCGAAGCTTTCAACTTGAGGAACAGGCTTTACAGCTCGGAAAAAGCGTTCTTACTCGCCAACACAATGAATAAGCTCGGGATATTTTACGTGCAAAACGGAAAGGTAGAGAAGGCGGAAATTATGTTTGAAGATGCTTACACGATAATGAAAGAACTCTATGAACGATTCAAAGAGTTCGAATTTGATTACGCTTTAGCAGCGATAAACCTCGGGACGTTCTACTTCGAAACTTACAGGTCGGATGAGGGCTTGAAATACCTGTTTGAAGCTCTGGAGCACAAACATGCGTTGCCATGCGGCGGAGCAGTTCCGTACTTCAATATAGCACTTTGTTACCAAGATTTAGGGGAATACGACAAGGCGGTCGAATTCTACATCAAAGCATCGGCAATCGCTCTCGATAAGGGATTTGTAGACGTTAAAGAATCGCTGGGTAGAGCTTTGAAGATTGCGAGCCCAGAGCAGGTTCACTCCAAGGTTGAAGAGCTACTTAGCAGAGGAGAGATTGACAGGAGGAAATTTGTGGAGTTAACATCGATTTTGGGGAGGTTAGGTTGATGTGCGAACTCTTCGGTTTGAGCTGCAACAAAAAGGATAGAGCGATTTTCAGTTTGCCGCTCTTCGCTAAATATCATGAACCGTACTGGCACGGCTGGGGTATTGGATACTATGAAGAAACGCATGCGAGAGTGGTGAGAAACACGGACGATCCTAACTTCAGCGAGAGTTTCAGACGAGCAATCCAGCAAGCCAGAAGCAACGTCATCGTAGCTCACATAAGGCTCGCCACGAGCGGAGACATTTGCCCAGAAAACTGCCATCCGTTTAAGTTCAGGTACCTCAATAGAGACTGGCTGTTCGCCCACAACGGCACGATAGATATCGACTATCCAAGCTACGTCGACGGACACAACGATTCGGCGAGCGCGTTTTCCTTCATGATGAACGAAATCGACGAATACCTGAGGAGGAGCGAGTTTAGAGGAATTTATCCGGCTGTGAAGTACGCCACCCGCAAACTGCTCGAAACTTACTGTGGTAAGGTGAATTACCTCCTCTCCGATTCGAACGCTCTCTTTGCCTTCTGCAACCACCGAAGGATGTACATGCTAAAGAGGGAGAAGGATTACGGCGGAGCAATCCTGATAAGCACTCAGAAGTTAACCAACGAGAACTGGATCGAGATTCCGAAGAACAGGGTTTTATGCGTGCTTAATGGGGAGATATTCGTTTTAAGCGACGTGTTGGGCTGAGGGATTGAGTATGTTCCCTGAAGAATACATTAAAGGGGGCGAAGACTGGCTTAGAGCTGGAAGAAGGAGATTTTTGCTTTTGAACGTGATTTACTACCTTCAGAACTTTGCAGGAAAAGAGAATGGGGTTGGTAAAGAGGACATTTCAGAATTTCTCGAAGCTCTTAGAGAGGTCAATATGGAGATGTATCTGAGCATTATAAAGCCCAAGATCCCGTTAGAGGCGACCTTAAACGAGCTCTTGAGTGATGGGCTAATCGTTGAGATGGATGAAGGGAAGTATGGTGTGAACAAGGAAAAGATTAAGTCGGAAAAAGATTTGATTTACTGGAGAGGAGCAAAAAGGATATTAGATAATGTCAACCAAAAAATGTGAGTTTTTACTACGAATGGGGGATACATATGGAGATTAGAGATAAAGAAAAACTTGTCAAATTGTTGGAACATTGGAGAGATTCGGTGTTAAAGACTCCAAAAAGCGAACATTATGATCTAAGCAATGAGAGCTGGTGGTATGAGCATTTAAAGGAGATAAATAATTTGATTAGTGAATTGGAGAAAACAAAAGACGAAAAGGAAATAAGAGAAATTCTCAAGAAACTATTTAGACATCGAGGTGAAAAATTGATCTTCGCTTCCCAAGCAGGAATTATACCGTCCTTCATCGAAAATTGTGCAGAAGAGCATCTATTGATGCTTAAAGATATAATATTGGATGTTAAACGGTCGGATGAATTCAAGAGAAAGTGGATTGATGAATTCTATTCAGAACTCGAAAAATGGAATCCAGATGGCGTTCAAAAGTTCCGTGGTCTAAAGGGAATTCTGTCAAACATCTTTGGGGAACTTTTCGGTAAGCTGCACATACAAGAGTATCCGATAATGAATTCTTGCTCACGTCGTTTTCTGGAAAAGTTATTTGAATTTGATAAATATGACTACAATGGCTTCTACCAAGCGTTTGAGAAGCTCAAGGAAATATATCTTAAAGAAGTTGGAAGGTTGAATGAATATATTCCTACAAATATTGAAATCGACATGATGTTTAATTACTTCGACAAAGATGAAGAGGGTAAAAGAGTTTTTAATGAAATCCTCAAAGGTGCTTTGAAGATGAGCAAATACGAGCAAAAAAGCAAAACCGAGCCATCACAAAATTACTGGATAGAAATAGGGGGTCCACCATCAAAAGACTTCATAGGCAAATTCCTCTGGGCTCCAAAAGCACCACAATGGAAATTATTTGAAGAAATTCAAAAAGACGACGTTGTTTACCACTATGTTACCTTAAAAGGGCCAAAAGAATACAGAGAAAAATTTGTCGGAAAGTCTAAAGTCAAGGAGCGAGCCAGGGAAATTGGCAAAGATGAACTAGTCAGAGTAATGAGGAATATTGACGAAAGTTGGGAGGAGTTCTTCGAAGGCTGGGAAAATTATGATACCTTTTACTTGGTTGAACTTTATGATTATAGAGAATTCAAAAAACCAGTCTCGAAAGATGAGGTTGGATTCAATCCTCCCCAGAAATATTTTATCAGGGCACAACCTGAAATTGTGGAGAAGATTGAACGACTAACATCGGCTCAAAAGGAGCCGAAAATCGATGAAAAAACAAGAGAGGAGATAGACAGTTTACTCACATCCAAAAAGCAAATCATCCTCTACGGCCCTCCCGGAACCGGTAAAACTTGGCTTGCCAGAAAATTCATTGAGAGCGAAACAGGAGATGACAGAGAATATTATGAGTTTGTGACTTTTCATCCATCCTATTCCTACGAAGAATTTGTAGAAGGGCTTAAGCCAGTTCCAGCCGAAAATGGGGTAAAGTTCTTCGTTGAAGACGGAATTTTTAAGAGAATGGCTATTAAAGCCATGTGTGGAATCCTCAAAAACCAAAAAGACTACCCAGAAATTTCGAAAATCGCCGACAATCTTCTGGAAAAGCTAAAAGAAATCGAGAGAGGTATTACAGAAAACAGTATTCTTGAAGAATGCAACAAGTTAAAAAAAGAACTCTGGACGAATCTCATTTCTTTGGACGAAGAAATACTGAAAAGTCTTTTTAAGGGTTCCGACCAAGCTCCTAAGTTCTATCTAATAATAGACGAAATCAACAGAGGAGACATCTCAAAAATCTTCGGAGAGCTTATTACTCTTCTTGAAGCCGACAAGAGGCTTGGAGGGGAGAATCAGATAATCGTCACGCTTCCTTACTCAAAAGAGCCCTTTGCAGTACCTCCGAACCTCTACATTATCGGTACCATGAACACAGCAGACAGGAGCATAGCTTTGATAGACATAGCATTGAGAAGACGTTTTGGATTCATCGAGCTAATGCCCGACTATGGTATTCTCGAAAGAGTGCTTTTGGAAAGCAACATCCTTGAGGACGAGGAGGTCAAAGAGATTAGAAAACTGGCCATAAACGCGTTGAAAGCATTAAACGAGAGAATAAAGAGAGAGTACGACAGAGATCATCAGATTGGCCATAGCTACCTCTTTAAGCTGAAAGAAGCGGTTGACAAAAATAGCACGCTAACCACACTCAAATTTATCTGGTACCACGAAATACTGCCTCTGCTGCAGGAGTACTTCTACGACAGCCCGGATAAGCTCGAAAAGGTTCTCAACGGCAGATTCGTCGAGGTGGGAGATAGCTATTTTGAGTTTAAGGAAGTAGAAGGAAATGACTTCTTAGCCGAACTTAAAGGAGTGGCCGAGTCAGGAGAGCAAGCATGAAAACCTACTCCACTTTCGAATACACGGAAGTGAAGTATGAGGTTGGAAAAGACGAAAGAGTAAATCTCGAAGAATCCAAGCTCTATCTGACCAAGGACTCCATCGAATACCTCGAAAAGCTCAACATCGCTCAGGTTTTCAGGAGCAGAATAAGATTCCAGAACTACGTGGGCGTGATATCATTCAGGGATCTGAAGCTGGAGATACTCCCAAAGTTCATGAAAACGAGTGAAAGGCTTGTAGAGCCCGAGCACGTAAAGGGAAGAGAAACTATTCTCTCGAATCTCGTCAGGATGCTCGAATTCTCTGGATGGGGTGGTATAAGAAGCGCAGATTTAACCCACCTCGGGACGGAAAGAGATTTCTTTGAAATTTACACCTACCTGTTCGCCAGAAATCTCGCAAATCTCCTCAAAACGAACAGAGATGCTGCCTACACATCAAATTACGACGAGCTCAGGTTTGTGAGGGGCAGAATAGACTTCAGAAAATACGGAAATCCCGCGAGGCTCCACAGAATTCCCTGCCACTACTACGAGAGAAGCACGGATACGACCATAAACAGAACACTGAAATACGTCTCATTCCTCCTTCTGAAGAAGGTTGAGTCGGCTGAGACGAGGAGATTGCTTAAGCTCATAATTTCAATTCTGGATTCTGCACAGCTAACCCCCGTTTCGGTTTCAGAAATTGAAAGAATAGTCTTTAACAGACTGAACTCCAGCTTCGAGCCATACGTAAACTTCTGCAAGGTCTTCTTGCAGAACTCGATTCTTTCTTTGCAGAGTTCTGACGTGGAGTTCTTTTCCTTCCTGATACCAATGGAAGTCCTCTTTGAGAGGTTCATAGCGAGGGCAGTTGAAGACACGGTTGGGGACAATTACAAAATTAAAATCCAGCCCTACGCAGGGTATCTGGCCAGAAGAGATGGCAGGGGAATCTTTGCCCTGCAGCCGGACATAATTCTGGAGGGCGAGGAGACTAAGATCATAGTGGACACCAAATACAAGCTTCTAAACCCTGAGGACAGAAAGCTCGGAGTCTCCCAGCAGGACCTTTACCAGATGTACGCCTACTGCAAAGAGCTGAACTCGAAGAGATGCGTCCTTCTCTATCCGGAAGGTGTGAATGGTGAGATAAAGCAGGACTTCAAACTTGGAAAGGATGAAATTGACCTGCACGTTAGAACGGTATCGCTGGAATATCCATTCGAGGGTGATAAGCTCTCAGAAGATTTCAAAGGCGCTTTAATTGAGGCGATCGGAATTAAACCGTGGTGAAAACCCCCAATTGCTGGCTAAATTATCTGATATAATTGCCAGTAAATCAAACCTGCTCTATAACCCTCCTCGCCCTCTCATAAACATCAACACTTAACCACATAACCTCTGCAAGCTTCTCCAAATCTCTCAACCCGTCCTCATTCGAAATCAACCCCATTCTGACTGCCTTAATAATCACTCCAACTGAGCCAACCACTTCCAGCCCCAACCCCATGGCAAATTTCCTTGCATGGGAATCGTCCAGCAATACTGGAATGGCGAGAGATTTGGCGAGCAAAATCGCACACGCCTCGCCACGATGCATTCCAGCCTTCTCAGCCAGATCATCTGCATTGGAGGGATCGCTCACAACTCTGATCCACTCGGCACTGTCAACAAGGAACGCATCAGCTTCCCCCTTCTCCTTTCCCCTATCTATCACTTCCACCTTAACAGTCTCCGGGATGATTATCTCGCCGAAAACTGCCCTGAGCAGCTCAAGTCTTCCGATTTTTGCCAGATGGATTAATGGCCCTGCGTTGCTGACAGCCGTCATTTTGTGGCCCAGCTCACATCAGCTTCGAGATCCCCCAGATCGTACTTAAACTGGATTCTCCTCTTCTTCAGCTCCTCCAGAGCCTCTCTGTAGGTTATCCCTGCCATTTCGGCAGCCTTCCATAACGAGACCTTTCCCTCCCTGTAAAGCTCCAAGGCCTTCTTGGTTTTGTACTCCCTGAGAGATTCTGCCAGAAGTCTTCTTACAAGCGTTCCTTTATCCACACCTTCATCTCTGCTAATTTTTTCAATCTCCTCCACCATCTCCTTAGGCAGTCTTACAGATGTTGTTACCATCTTCACAATTACATCTTATTACAAAGTATACTTTAAGGTTTTGTTCTTTCGATGACCGCCTGGATTAAAAAAGTTGAACAAAAAATTTAAGTATAACCAAATCAATCAAACATCATGCCTGAAAAAAGAGCCTACATAACCCTGCTGGGCAGATCAGCATGGGCAGTTCTCAACACTTACTATGCAGTTCTGGTTGAAAAGAGCTATTATCCTGACACAATTCACATATTCGCCGAAAAATCCTATGCTGAAGATCTGGATAGCATTACTGAGGGAATACGAGCTCTGAGCGAGGAGTTTGGATTCAAACCAGAAATCAGCTCAACCATTATCGAGGACAACGACTTCATCACGGCAGTTGAGAAGATTGGAGAGCTGGTTAAGGAGCTGAAAAAGCATGGATGCAGCGTGGCAATAGACATAACTCCCGGCAGAAAGCCCCTCGTCTCTGCAGCTCTCATACCCGCAGTAAAGCTGAGGCTGGAGCACGTCTTTTATCTGGCAGTCAAGAAGCTTGAAGCCAAGCCCTACATGATGATTCCCATTGCCAATCAGCAGCTCAGGGATTTTATGGAGGAGGCTGGAAGGGTGAGAGAATGAATGAAGCTGTTGTTTCAACCGATGAACTCCAGATTCTGCTGAACCTTGTTGATGAAATCAGCGTAATGTATCCTCTCTACAGGCACTTCAGCCTGCTCAGCGCTGAGCATGAAGAGGAGGGCTACAGGCTGAAAATCATGCAGGGAGATGTGGATTTTGATGATCAGAAACTCCATGAAGAGCTGCCATCTTACAGCGACTTTCTGCAATGCCTCCTTGCAGCAGGGGTAATTGGATACGCTAACCAGGAAGTCTTTGAGGAGAACATGAAGGCCTACAAAAAGCTCAGCAAACCCCTTTTCCTCTCCCCCGACACCAACGTTCTTTACCACCGCTTCCTCACCAATTCTGCAATTGACCTGCGAGAAGTTCTCCTCGTCAACACTGTAAGGGAGGAGATCGAAGCCTCCCTGAATTTCAAGTACTCTCCAGCTCAGATAAGCGAGATTAAGAAAGAGGTCAGATACCAGCCCTTTCTGCTGGATGAGTTCATCAACAGGAGGATGAAGAAGTCAAGGCTTGCCTGCATAGCCCTTTCCGAATACAGGCAGCTCAGAAGGTATGCCGTGGAGATTGAAGGTGTCGAGCCATCAACAAGCGATAAGGAGCAGAATGACCTGATAATTGTGAAGACTCTCAGAAGGTTTGAGAGGGAGAGAGCGGCAATGCCTGTAATGCTCACCGCTGATAGGCAGATGGCAGATTTGTGTGAGGCTGAAGGGGTAGAACACATTCTCTTTGTCCTCCCACATGCAGTCGAAGCGGACTTCTGCTCTCACTCATCAATGCTGAGGCTGATCTACAACCTCGCAATGGTTTTTGGAGCAATCAGGTTAAACAGCGTGGTCGTGTTTGGCGAGTTCAGGGGGAAGAAAAGGATTGAAGATCTGAAGCTCAGGTTTCTGGATGATGGGCTGTGGGAGAAGTTTGAGAGGCATTTACGAATCTGCAGGAGGCTGATGAAGCTTGGCATCCAATCGTAGAATAAAGGCTGTAATCTTCGACCTCGACAACACCCTTGTTGATTTTGTTGAGGCAAAGATAAAAGCGTGCAGGGCTGTTGTGGAAAAAGCAGGTTGCGGAGATGCAAACGAACTCCTTCGCTACTTCCTGAGGCAGAGACACGGCTTTGAGAGTCATTACAACATAGCCGACTACCTCAGGGATAGGGGTGTTTACGATGATGAGCTCTACAAGGAATGCTGCGAAATTTACGAGAGGGTGAAGCTGGAGAGTGTGAGAGTTTATGAAGGTATAAGGGAGGTTCTTGAAAAGCTGAGACAAAATTACAGGCTTGCAGTTGTTACGGATGCTGAGAACGGCCATGCTATTTCGAGGCTTGAGAAGGCCGGACTGCTGAACTTCTTTGACGTTATAGTTTCAGCAGACATGACGGGGAAGAGGAAGCCTGAGCCCAACTCCCTTCTTCTGGCTCTCAGGAAGCTCAATGTCAGCCCTGAAGAAGCGGCAATCGTTGGAGATAGTTTGAGGAGGGATATTGAAGCTGGAAAAAGGCTTGGAATGCTAACAATATATGCTGCTTATGGCGACAGGAACTTTTTTGAAAGTAGGAAGGGGGAGGCAGATTTTGTTGCCAGAAAGCCGGAGGATGTCCTGAATATCCTGAATCCCACCCAGTAGCCACCACCTCCGCAAGCAGCCTTACCGAACTTGCGGAGGTGGTGAGATGAGAAAAGGAGTCTGGTTTGAGGTTTTGCTGGACAGATGCGGGCTTGGTGAGGAGGTTGTTGAGAGGGTTGTCTCAGAGAGGCTCGGGCAGGGACAGCTCTACACACCATCCACCGGCACAATACCTCTTAGCTTCCATGCAGTTACGAGCGAGAACGGCACTTCTGCGATTCTGCTCTGCTTTACAAATGAGAATGCGGAAGCAGCTGCTAAAGCTGTCAGCGAACTTCAGAACTCTCTGCAGGATGAGATTCGGGAGCTCGCAAGGCTGAAGGAAAGACTGCAGGTCCTGAAATCCGACAGGGAGATTTTCGCCAGAAACGGAATCGAGGTGGTCTGATGATCGAGGAGGTTTACAGGATAGCTGAAGAGATGATCCAGAGAGTAAATGAGAGAGGTGTAAGGACGATTGACGACGCCATAGCAATAAAAAGAATTCAGAGCATCACACCATTTGGCTGGAAGACTGATCACTTTTCCCTTATTTTGTCAGAAGATCCTCTCGTCTGTCTCTACACGACAGGCAAGCTCTACGTTTACTGGTTCGGTGAGGATGCGGTTGTTGACATTGACAGCAAAATTGCCAGCGAAATCCATTCTCAGCTGGAGGGGTGGTAGTGTGAGCTTCAAAAGGGCTGACCAGATGAAGAGGGATGTTTACGTCGTCAAGTTTCAGAGAAAGTACAGGATGCTGGTGATTAAAGTTGAGAACGCCTACAGCGTGCTCAGCCTGAACTCGACAGCTGGGGCGGCGAGGCAGTACACTGTGAGGTGGGATGGGGAGAGGTTCACCTGCAACTGTCCTGACTACACCAGTAATGGCAAAGACAAATCTTACACCTGCAAGCACATCGAGGCTGTCTTTCTCACTGCTGCGAAGATGGGAGAGAGTGCGGAGGTTGAGGTGAACGGCAGGGTCAGGAAAGAGGACAGAAGTCCATAAATCTCATTTTTTCGAAGAGGTGTTGAAATGGCTGTTTTGTCAAACAAACAGGAAAAGATAAAGCAGGCAATGGAGACAGTGCTGAAAGCCTTCGAGAGCAATCCAGAGAAGGTTGCCCTTGCCGTTTTTCGTGGAAATTCAAAGCCCTCAGACAGCTGGAGCTTCTTCAACCGCCTGATAATGCTGATGAACGACACAGCAGATGCAAGAGGATTTCAGCAATGGAAAAAGGCTGGAAGGAGAGTTAAGAAGGGTGGGAAGGCGTTCTACATTCTTGCTCCAGTCAGGAAGAGGGTTCCGGTGAAAGTTAGGAGAGTTGAGAAAGCCATCATTGAGGGCGAGGAAGTTGTGATGGAGATCGAGGAGACTGTGATGGTGGAGAAGCTCGTCAGCTTCAAGCCCGTTCCTGTTTTCCGGTACGAAGATACTGAGGGCAAACCTCTGCCTGAAGAGAACTTCAGCGTCGAAATACCGTGCGAGTTTTTCGGGATAATCGAGGAACTCGGGCTGAAAGTGGAGACAGCAGCTTTCAGAAACTTCTACGGCTGCTACAGTCCATCCAGAAAAACCATTAGCCTTGCTTCTCCCGAGCTTATAGTTTTTCTGCACGAGCTCTGCCATGCTGTGGATGACCACCTGCATGGTATTCAGGGAGGGCAGATTCCCCTGCAGGAAGTGGTTGCAGAGTTCAGCGCTGCTGTCATAGCAACGCTGCTGGGCTACAGAATCCCGATGGGGAATATTAAGGAATACATAGAGAGCTACGGCTTTACCGAACTTTTCAGGGCATTTGCGAGGGTTGAGAGGGTTGTGGGGTTTGTGGTTGAAAGAACATCCGTCTCCGAAATTTCGTGCTAAGTATTTTATTTTTTGAAAGTGAGAGAAATTATGCGCCACAGCTTTCACAAATTTATAGGTGACCTCGTCTCAGCCACAGAATACACTGTAATGAAGGATGCTGCCTGTGGCGGAGATGGTAAACTTCCCCTCTACCATGGAAATTTCAGATTTGCTGACGTTGACATGGCGATTGTACACGATAATGCGGTAAGGGTGATAATAGAGATAGAAGAATCCGGCAAAAACCCCGTGCACATTTTCGGCAAGTTCTTAGCATCAGCACTCTCTACTCACCTCTCAAAGGGGATAGAATACTACCCGCTCGAATCTGTTCTTTTCATTCAGATAGTGGAAACTTCCAATCTCGACGAAAGGACGGGAAAATTTGAACAGTTTGAAGCAATTGAAGAAACGATAAGAAGCATTTTGCCTTTAAAGGGCAGTGAAGTGGTCGATTACAGGCTTCTGGCTGGCGATAGATACGACTTCTCGGCGGAGATGGGGAAAGAGCTTATTGGGCTGTTAAAATCACATATAGGCTGACGCTCCGCTCACTCGCTCGCTTGCTTCCGCATCCCGGCATATTGGCCTCCCAACCTGCAAAAGCTCAGCAGTGCCTGCTAACTTTGTAGTTAGGACACTTCTCTTCGCAGAACTCCTGCTTCTTCGACTGTTTCAAAGTATAACCAGCCACCATCACGCTTTTTGGAAGGAATTATGCAGCATATCACTAAAATTATTCTATCCTCCCTCAAGCAGGGCGAAAATCTCCCCCCTATCAGTTAGATTAAGAAAGACGTTCCTTCCTGTTTTTTCTCTCCTTATGAAGCCCTTCGACTCAAGCTTGAGCAGCACTCTCCTGTTGAGCTTCGTCAGAACTTCCTGCTTATTCTTTCTGTCCCATCCTCCTCTCTCATCCAGCTTGCATTCGTAGATGAGCGGAAACCTCTCGCAGAACTTTTTTACCAGCTCGTCGAGTTTAGTAGTTCCACTAAGGATTTCCGAGAGGGCGAACCTCTCTTCCTCGCTCAGCCTGACCACATCCACCTGTGGGACTCTTAGTATGACTGGCTTCTCGCAAACACTCCTTCCACGCTGTTTAAACTCCTCCTCGTCTCTGGCATATCTATCTGCAAGAACGTAGTACATTGCTACGTCGTGATACCATCCAACGAGAGCCGAAATGATGGATATAAGTCTGCCATGTGAAGACAGGTTAATGTAAACCTCCCTGCCCTCCTCCTTCTCCCTCACAACTGCAGAGGCAATGGCTCTAACAGCCTCGTTAAAATCGAAAAGGTCTGCGTGCTCTATTTTTACTTCAAGGCCGAGCTTCTCCAGATCCTCCTCTACGACCTTCTCGAAATGCCTCTGCTCCTCAGACAGTTCGTATTTCTCCTCAACTTCTCCACCAATGGTTATCAGAATTGCTCTGCTACCTCCAAGCTCTCTTATTGGTTTAACAGCAACATCTCTCTCGAATCCGAGTGGTATTATATGAGTTCTTTCGATTGTTTTCATTGTTATCGATGTTAACGAGAATAAGTTAAAATAATTTTTGGTTGAATAGATAATATGAAGTCTGGAAATGGCAAATTCAACTTGAGTGAAAAGATCGAGGGCATGAAAAGGACTTTAGAAGGGTTCGAAAAGGAGATTTACAACTACACCTACGAGAGAGACATAAGAACGAGCTGTTATGGAGCTCTCATAGATAATCTTGATTACTTTGTTTCAATACTCACAATTCTTAAATCGAAAAATAGAAAACGCTGGAGTGGAAAGGCTGCAAAGCAGGTCTACGTCACAATGATTTCCATTATTGAATATGCCATGGACAAGATAGTAGAAAAGTATCCAAGATCTCCTCTTTACCGTAAAGTCCAAGAATGCAAGAAGAATAATGGTTTTTCGCTCAGAAAACTTGTGTATCTCTCTGCTGATTTAGGATTGCTAAACAGAACATTAAAAAGAGACTTTGAGAACATCATAGAGATAAGAAACCTGCTCGTTCATAACAATGCCATAAGCAATAGAACTGGCGTGATGATGATAGGTGATGTCACCATTAAAATGACAAAAGGAGATCAGATTCCAATTAAACTTCCAGAGCTTCTTGAGATTATTTTGACAGCATTAGAGATTTTTCATAGATGGAACGTTGACCTGGCGAAGAACTATGGGATTGCTAAAAGGTGGTGAATGTGGTGCTGACAACCTTGGTAAGTGTCTTGGCCCAAGTACCTATGGAGGTTTGGAACAAAATCGTAGAGAAGGAGCCCGAGTGGCGATTCATGCACGACCTCCTCCAGTTCTGGGGCTTTGGCAGATTTGCAGTTCTGATGGTTGCTGCTGGCTTGAACGATTTTCAGCTGAAGGGAAAAGCTGAGGTAGCTTACTGGCCCAAAGTAAGAGAGTTGCTTGACAGGGAGCCCATTCCAACATCAATAAAAGATCTTGAGCTGATTTTATCCAGATTCTACTCCAAAGAAAGACTGCCGGAACTCAAGCTGAGGAGGCTTAGAAGATTTCTATCCAGCAGGCTTGCCAACTGGCTCTGGAATTCCTCGCCGCCTGAAGTTGCGGAGAACTTCGTTAGGGTTTGGCACGATCTTGCAGCAACAATGAGACAGAGCAAGGATGCCAAAACCATAACCTTCGCAATGAAGTGCCTTGGCATCGCTCTGCTTATAGCAGGAGAAAGCAGCTTCAGCTTCGAGAGGATTCCTATTCCTGTTGATTACAGAGTGAGGGAGTTCACGAGGAGGCTGGGTGTGGATGTGGAGGATGACGAAGAGGTGCGAGAGTTCTGGAATCAGATTCTGAAGGAGATAAGGAAGAGCGTGGAGATCAACATCAACATGATCCACCTCGACTCTCTGATATGGCAGATCGGAGTTCTCAGCAAGCCCGAAATTGTGGATTACTTCGCAAAGCTTGGTTTGAGGGAAGTTGGAGAAAAGATTAGGGAGGTGATATCGTGAGGTTGTGTGTTGTTCCCTGCGGTCAGAGAAAGATCTGGAGTAAAAATCCCTCCGACGGGCCGACGAAGGCGAGGGATGCCTACATCGGACCCTTCGCGAGAACATGCATAGAGTATGCGGAAAAATTCTATCCCGGCAGATATGTGATACTCTCGGCAAAGCACGGATTCCTTTATCCGGACGAGATCATCCCGGAAGACTACAACGTCACTTTCAACGATCCGGGAACAAATCCTATAGGGGTTGAGGAACTCAGGAAGCAGGCAGAGCGAAAAGGGTTGATGAAGTATGATGAGATAGTGATTGTTGCCGGGAGCAGTTACGTTGAGATGGTAAGAAAGGTGTTCGCCGGAAAGAGAATCGTCACGCCGCTGAAAGGACTGGGAGGTATGGGGGCAATGATGGCGGCGATGAAAAGGGCTATAAGGGAGGGGGAAGAATTAAAATGAGGTGTTAGCATGGATGCATTTTGCGAGCACGGACATTTAAAAACCAGATGTCCGATCTGCTCAGAAGGCAATAAAGCCTTCACACCTCTCTATTCCAGAGGATTTAACCTCGCATTCAAGTGCAACTGGCTTGATTCCGATTACGAGGGACCTTGCGGAAAAGAAGGCAGGAGGTGGAACATTTACGTGAAAAGATTTCCATGGTGCACCCAGCCCGAAAATCCGTGCTTTCAGTATGAGGCTGGAAAAATAAAGGAAATCCCGCTCTATCCCTGCTACGAAACCGAGATATTCTCAAAGTCGGAGTATGGTGCTGGAGTGAATCACTCGGGTCCTATGAAGGATAGGGGCAGGAAGATAAAGCATGTGATTCCGGGCAAGCTGGCACTCTTTACGACCGTGGAGCCACGAAAATCTGGAGATACGAGATACATTTTCGGATTCTTCGTCATAAAAGATGACTACGAGGATGGGGACGGAGCTACGAAAATTGTGGGGTATCCAGAGTATACCCTGAAAATCCCCAAGGATTCCAGACTAAGATTCTGGGATTTCTATAGCAATAGCGACGGATCAACTTTCTGGGGAACGGGACTTTTCAGGTATTTAAGCGATGAAGTTGTTGTGAACTATCTGACAAAGCAAAGAGAGGTTTTAATTGAAAATGGACACACGAAAGAGGCTGAAGTTGTAGAAAGAATTTTAGAGGAATTTTTAAGTTAATATATAATGGTAGTTGATTTGATGTCACGCCACCCAAAAGAAACGCTGTTCAACCTCCCCACTAAAACAGAAATTGCAGACATCCAGCTTCATGGCAAAAAAGCTAAGATAGCCAGAGTTTTCATTGTGGGGAACTACAGCAGAAGCCCCGAAGACGCCAAAAAGATACTTCAAAAGATTTCAGAGCTTGAATTCAAGGCCACCTACCTGCTCACACCAAGTGCTTTCGCAATCATGCCATGGAAGTTCAGCAGCTTTAAAGAAGCTGCCAGAGCTGGAATGAGCTTTGCAGTAGAGCTGCTTGAAGGCATTGAAATCAACGCAGACCACATCTTTCTCGGCATCGATTCTTACAGTGGCGGATTAACGAAGCCTCACGTCGAGCTTTCCGTCGTTTGCTCTCCTGAGCCTTGGCACATCACCGGTAAAATTTATCCCACACCAGCCCAGCACAAAGGCCTGATCAAAGCTGATATGGACTCTCACTTTCTTGAGCTCGATGATAGAATTGCTATTCTGTGCTGCCACGACCTCAGCATGTTCAATCCGAGATCTGATTCCACGGCAAAAGGGTGGAGAAGGGAGATGAAAGAGAAGTTCAGAGAGAGGATGAAAGAGTTCAATCCTAAAATCGCTCTCCATCATTCTCATTACACTGACACACCGTACACCTGGCTTGCTTCATGGAGAAACCTTGAAAGAAAAGTTCCGAGTGTTGAGCATTACGCCACATCTGGTGTTTACTACAACGAGAAGGGTGTGAGAGCGGGAATAGGAGAAACTCTAAAGCTCACGAAAAAGGGAAGCGTTCTGGATGTTTTGGTGGATGTTTCGTAATCATTCCGCTCCCCTCACTCGCTCAGCCTGATAGTGGCTGTCCCGGCATATTGGCTTTTCGTCCTACGAAGTGGAAACGAAAGCCAGACGGAACGCTCGTTGGGCGAGCGAGAACAGGCCATCCCCCTTCTGCTTTCCAACCCCTCCCACCACCCTCAGCTTCACCTCGCCCTCCTCGCTCGAAAAGCACATAAGCCGGGCACGCTCGCTCGTTCGCTCCGCTTTCCTGTCTGGAGTTGGCAGCTTCAGGAGGGCACCACCTCCGTCATTTCCGACCAAAAACGGAGGTGGTGCAGATGCTGGGTGGTATGGAAGTCTCGGCTGAATACATCCGCCTGTGGAGGGTTGTGAAGAAGTGCGAGGGATGCAGCAGATACAGAGAACTCGCAGTCAAGGGCGTGGAGGTGCAGATGGCTGTGCACGGCGACATCATCAAAATAAAGCGAAGAAGGGTTGGCGAAGCTGCTCCCTGCATCGTTAACTGCAAGAGGCTCTCAGATGAGGAGAAGGCCAATTACGACCTTCTCCGCTTCCAGGAACTCAGGGAGACATACGAGCCGGTTGTGATTGATTACAGCGAAGACAATGCGAAGGAGAAGGCGTGGATGAGGTTTGAGTTGAACTCTTTTCTCTGATTTCTTTTTGTTTTTTGTGTAGCATTTGAGGTGCGAATATTTTCTGAGTGACGAAACCGTGTTAGTTTTAAAAAATTGGGTTGATTTTACGAATGGTAATAACGTAAACTCTTTTTAAAGACTGAAACAGTTCTTATCCGATCAACCATTTTTTGGTTGTGGGACCGATATCAAAGATGGCGAAGTACTTTGATGAGGGACTTGAAACTAAAGCTATCCTCAAATTGTTGCAAAGTTAAGGTTTTTTAACCCTTATTTCAGGAAGTTTTGGTGAGTATTCTTTGTCTATCATATTTAGCTGCTTTCTTATAAATCCCCTCATTTCTATTGCCGGTTGTAAACAATATTTCTCGAAGTCTCTTCTCGAAATGTTTTCCATAGGTTTAACATTTGGAAATAATAATTTTAGAAATCCTGTACAAAGCCTTTTTATCGCTTCTACATCTCGTGTATCAGAATTTGGAGGCACTTGTAAGATTTCGTCGACAATTGCTCTGTAGTATATATCATCTCTTAATCTGTGCAAAACTTCGGTGAAATACTCAACGTTAAACGCCCATCCTTTTGCTTTCATACCTTCTTTTATTCTTGGGAGTTCCCAGCCCCTAATAAAGCCATGAAACCTATCCAATAGTGCAGATTCTTGGAAAACTTCAGGCAAGGTTGCAAAGACTTTTTCATTTTCACTTTGATAATTGTAAGGTATATTTCCTAACAAAATTATACCAGCTTCTCCAACACCTATTTGATCACCAACTCTGTACTCGCCAGTCTCAAGATAGCCTTTTAAAGCTCCTCTCATTTCATCTTTGTCTGGGAAACTAATAGTTTGTATTTCATCAAGAACAACAAAGTCATATCTACTTACGAGCCCTTGCCTCCTCCTGCTTAAATCATAGAATAATTTAGCTCTGCTGATACTACCTCCACTAATAAGCCAACCATATTTACTAAGCTGAGAATAAACATAAGATTTTCCTGTCCCTTTTGGAGCTAATTCTATTAAGTTGACCCTCTTTTCAACGAACGGTAATAGTCTTGCAATCATCCATAATTTCTGCCTCTCGTTAATGAAGCCGTCTGGATTATAATCCATCGCTCTTAGAAGCACATTTATCCATTCATTGATAGAGAATTCATTTCTTGCTTCCTTATAATATTCTAAGTCTATTTTATAAGGTTTAAAAGGTTTAAAATCTACACAAACGATTCTTCCTTCTTCTTTTGACTTTCCGCTAATTTTTTCCAACCTCCACTCAAGTGTAACAACGCCCCAAGATCCACCCAAAGATAGAAGTTCTTCTTTGTATTTATCTAAAATATGAGTCTCAATTCTAGCTTGATGCTTTCGATCCGGTATTCCCAGTTCTGGTAAGGTTATTAGCGCTTCACCAGTTGATATGTCAAATTCTACAATCACTTTAGCAAGAATTGATACTTTTTCTTGTTTGTTTATAAGTCTTTCACGTACTAACTGTGTATGCTCTTTTCGAGGAATTTTCTCCTCAATGAATTTTTTGACACTATGCAAGTCTATATTGCCGTCATTAAACGAGAACTTCCTTATTAACCAATCTCTCAAATATGACGGAATGTTTAAAGCGGAGAAGAACTTTGATTTTTGAGGGTCTTTATACACACTCTCGTTCGGGAACACAAGTTTGATTTTCTCACCAAGGGGGTCTTGCCACATTTTGTACCACCTCAAAGGAGTTCTTCTTCTTTCATTCCACTTTCAATTTCTATTTCTATCTTCTCCTTCTTTGATTGAACCTCTACGGTTGCACTGTAGATACCAGGTTTCAACTTCAACTGCTTTAAATTAAACTCCCAAGTCACGTCGTCAATTTTTTTACCTAGGATATTTTTGCTAAGAATTCTCAGATTGACCCTATCAACTGGCGGAGAAATAACAATCCGTAAAACAGGATTATAGGCTGGTAACTTACTCTTGACTATGTTAATGTTTAGAGAAATTGGCTTTGAACGTCTAACTAAAATCACAGGTATTAAAACTTCTTCTAAAGTTGCACCTCCATGTAGTTCCCCTGGTACTTTCCTACCACCTTCGAAAACCCTATGATCTTTTGAAATTAGGTAGTTTCCATCTTCTGATTTTTCGATGTAATAGTCTATACCCTCTTCTAATTCTTCCGAAGTTATAGCATATCTACCATTTCTTTCTATTATCGCTTCACAAGGTAATTTTATTTTATTGTCGTCCCATCCCGAAAATCTAGTAGCTCCATGGTCGGAAGTAATAATAACTCCACTATATTCGTTTAGAGCTAGCAGAGCTTTTTCTAAAGCACTCTTTATACATTCTATCTCCTCTATTAGGCTCTCTGGATATTTGTAATCATTTTTATGAAATATCTGATCAAGACAGCGGTGCATTTCTACACCTTCAGGAACTTTATTATACTCAGTTGTAGTAGGTAAATTAGCTCGAGCTAACTCGATTAAAACTTCAATATTATCTTGATACTTGTCTTCAATAAGCTGTTTTACAAGTCCGATCCATTCTACCCCCATGCCATCAATCCAAAATTGGGGATACTTTTTGAACTTTTCAAGTAAACTGTTTCTTGATGGGAATTTCCAAATTATATTTCGTTCTGCTGCGGATCTTACTAAATCTTTGAGTTCTTCGGTTAATTCATTTCTAACTTTTGAATTAATATAACATTGGAAGTATTTATTTAAGAATGGATCGCCTAAATCTGGGAAAGATAGATAATAGTAAAAATCCGGAAAAGTTGTTTTAATAATCTCAGATAACTCCACAATTTCTCCCCCTTGTTTTAAACATGAACCTATACATTTTATAATCTCAATTTTTTCTAGGATCGTAATTCCTGAGAGGACTTTAAGTTTTTTTAATGGGTCATCCATTTTTTCGAGTTCTATAGAATATTCAATTGGAGGAGTTTTAATGTTCAATTTTTTAATTAAATCTACTCTCTCTCTTATATGTTCTGGCGTTATTTCTGGTAATTGAAAAACAGATAGCCAAACTGTCTTTTCAAAATCTAAAAAAGACCTTGTATTCTTGATTGCATGATGTAAATAGCTATTGGTATTTTTAAGTTCTTGTTTAATCCAGTAAAAAAGCAACCATTTTTCAAAATCATTAAGACTCCTCCACTTATCTATAAGCTCTGTAGAGAATCTAATAACATTAAACTTCTTTCTAAGATAGTCCGTAAAACTTTTTACTTTATTTTTCGATGATAGTTCTTCCAAAAGTTGAACCCAGTATGAACTTTCTGTTTCGAGATACTCTATTGGGGTATAAACTCTAAGGATCTGGTGTATAAATTCTTTGGGTGATTTTAGTAAAGTTACGTTAACCTGACCAACAATTGGTACATTTACCAGATGTTGCATTAATTTCGAGTAGATAACGACTTTACTTGGAACTTCTCCGAGCTCCCATAATTTTAAATATTCTTTAAACCCTTTTACGACTGAAACTCCTTCAAGTTCTACTTGCAAGTAATTTTCGTCTTTTACTATCCAAGCATTAATCGCGTCTTTTTCAAAATCTTCAATTAAGTATGGTGCAATATGTCTTTCTTTGTCGAGATAAGATCTCCATATTTCACTAATTTGTGTTGTGAGGCCATATAATGGCACATATATTCTTCCGAAGCCTGGGATAGTTTGAAAATCTAATAATTCGTAAATTCTTTCTTCTATTTTCGGATCAATTCTTAAAAGTTCACCAAGAGGTAGTAATAATATTTTTTTACCATCTTTAGAAAGTTTTTTAGCTATATTAAGGGCCTTTTCCATATTAGGGTATGTATCGTTACTAAAACAAAAATCAGAAAAATATATCACTTCATCTACGAAATTTTTCAAAGAACTTAAAAGTTTTCCCCATGTATTTAAATTTTCTGATAGTATGTATCTCACTGGGAATCTCCCTAACGTTCTTTTTTCTAAATCTTTTTTTAGCTCATCCAAAAGCTCTGTTACATTTCTAAAACTATTGAACTTGGCAAATATTTCATCATTTGACATTTCGTTTCACCCACTTAATAATTTTATAATTCTTAATCCCAAATCGGAATCTTCAGCCATTTTCTTTAAGAGCTTTTTAGCATCACTCTCATCCATTTTCTCGATTTTCTCTTTTAATCTTTCATAGAACTTTTCTTTATACTTAGCCGATTTCCATTTTTCGAATTCCCTTTTAATTTGATTTTCGTTCCAAAATTCTATATTTTGTCCTATCGACTGTAATAAGTACTCTTTTAGGTCTTCTATGTCGTCGTCTGCAAATAATCCTTCAATCCAATCTTTTCCAAAAAAGCTTTTGAACGCCTTGTTCACTAACGCCGGTTCTTTAAGAGATTTTAATCGTATTTTATTTTCCTCTAGTACCTTTGTGTACATTTCTAATTCTTCTTCACGAAGATTGTCAATTCTTGTGAGACTCTTTAATATTTCATCGATAGATATGTTTTCTGGCAAAGACAGATCCGAGAATTCTGGCAAATATTTAACAATTGATACCGGAAGATGTGCTTCCCGACAGAATTTTTTAATGTCATCTGTTCCAAGAATATCGCATAATTCTTTTCTTATGTTTTCTCGGAGTGTAGTTATCTTAAATTCTCTTAATTCTCTTTTTACCAACTCCAATAGCTGATTTTCACCGATTTTTGGATTTTTTGAGATTGTCTCCTTTATTTTATCGAGAATGGTATCTAATTCCTTATCTCCCAATCTTCTCTCCAAATTATCTTCGATCCACAATTGTGTTGCACTTCTTGAGTCTCTGACAATTTTTGATATCATTTCCTTGTTTTCCTCTAATTTTCTTTTGGTTAGTAGGAAATCATATTCTACTAAATGAGGTAGTTCAGTACTACATATTTCTTCTAATACTTTAAGAACTTGTTCTATTTTTTCATCAGTCTCTGGATGATATTTGTAAAGCCAAAGTGGCAAATATTCTCCATCTGCGATCTTATCTCTAATAGTTTTGCAGAAGTCATCTATGAAATACTCCCTAACACCAAATATTTCTGATAAAAACATAGACGTCTCAAACTCTACAGACATTTTATCGAGAATCTCTTTAACTTTTTCTTCCTTCCATGCCCAAGGTTCTTCTTGAAGTCTTTCTCTTAGCTTGCTATCCAGCAATTTTAATAAGAAATCTTCTGCTTCTTTATGCACTTTTTTGAAAAACCTTTGTAAGACAAATTCTTCAAATCCGGTTCTAAATTTTTCTGGGGCTGAAAATTTTTTAAGCCTTGCTAATATTTCTCTGTAATCGTACTCAGACAAGATGTCTATGCACTTAACGAACTCTTTAATTAGATCTTCTGTAGTTTTTGGCATATCTCCTTCGAGATCACTTTCAGTTGGAGCTTTGATTGTCTCATCTAGTATTTCAATTAACTCTATTGAGTCTTGTATGTATTCTTCGAAATCAAACTGCTTCTCCTTCTCAATGCTATACCTTAAAATCCATAGGGGGTAGCGGTAGTGGGTTTTTATCTTGCTTCTCAAACTTATAATTGCACGCTTTGGGTATTTCACATCTTCTTTAGGCAACCCAAAAATTTCTGCAATTAATTTACAGAATTTCTGTTGTTCAGGGCTAATTTTTAGAAGTTTCCATTCTTTCTTTCCCGATATAGTGTCATAAAGTAGCTCGATCATTTTTGTTTGGTCGATCTCTCCATAGACATTGCCATCAGTAAAATAATAGCCTTCAGAGTATTCTTTCATAAGCACACCAAATACGAAACATCCAAGTGGAGAACTATAAAGGCCAAAAGGTGACTTTTGAAGAATTTCCCAAATTTCTGAAAGAGAGATAGTCTCGCTTTTTTCAAAAATTTCTTTAACAGTTGCTCTCATTTTACAAAGGGGATGCTCCTTCTGGAACTCACATTGGTCAGTAAAATTACCTTCGTCATCTAAAATTCTATCCCTAATAACGAATCTATTATACACATCACCGTACATTCCTTTATTTGCTTTGAACTTAAATTCTTGGAGACCAATCCGTAATCCTTCTTTACTTTTCATTTCGTTCCACAGGGGATCATTTAGTATTATGTTATCTAATCCAAATGGAAATGTTAGAATAACAATATCCTCTAAAACTTCTTGAATACCCTTTACTCCTTCGATTTTTTCGAAAATTTTCGGTTCAGAATCAAATTTCGTAAAAACTCCATAGAATCTCCCGCTTCTGATGCTATTCACCCATTTCCTTACGATCTCTTTAATTTCATCTTGATAGTATTTGGCATCCTTCTCCTTATTCGATTTCTGCAGAGCTTTTTCGTATGCCATATTAGTCACGATAGTATTCCACTCTGCTTCCCCAAGATATTCAAATGATACCAAAAACAAAACATTTGGCACATTTTTTGATAATTCAAGAATTTTTCTTTTTAAGTCCTCTACTCTTTCAAAACTTTTCATTAACACAAGAACGGTACCAATTTGGTGAAGTCGTACGTTCACTTTTGGTACTCGGCCTTTCAGTACTTCGTCGGCGGAAGTAGCCTTCATTATTATTCTTCTATGTGCAATAACATCTCTAAATTCGTGTTCATTTTGACTTATAAACTCGTTAAAGTTATCAATCAATTTTCGCTTAATATCTTCAATATCTCTTTGATCTATGTCATGTGTAGGAATCCAATACTCTATGTCTTTTGGAGTTTTATGCTCTCTTAGAATATGTTTATTCACTATCTTTTCAATTACTTCTTCAATGTATCGATAAAGCGGTGTTCCAGCAAAGGCAAGTTTTAATGTACTTCTTAAAGGTCTAAGATGTCCACTTACATCTTGCACTCTTTTAGCAAGTGCAGATAATAACATAACTACTTTAAAAACTCTTAATTCATCTTCAGTGAGCCTATCTTTGCTTGAGTTCCAATAATTAATGACACTCAAAACTTCAGGATAAAATTCAGCTATTTCATCATTAAGAACAAAGAAATAATCCCATAAAAAGTCGGGAGTAAGTAGATACCAATCATTTTTAGGATAATTGTTTAAAAACGTTACAAATGGTGACCCTTCTTCAGATTTTAAGAATTTAAAGAGGGTTCTTTGACTGGATCCAAACCACTGGGCAATTTTTGCAGAAAGGTAGGCTGTATATGGATGGATTGGGAGCAACCTTTTGAAATCCACTAGACTAACATTTTTCTCTATATCTATCAAACTATGAACTTCTTTTAGGAGAGAGAAGTTACTATCTAAAACCATCCAAATTAGTTCAGAATATTCATTCCAGTCTTTTGATTTTTTCTCTGTTGGGTAAAATACATTTGAAATCAATTTGTAAATAGTTACAGGTTCCATAGTGTAATGGATGTAGTGAAATCTATCTTTAAGTTTTTGCACGTCTTCTGTTAGCGTTTTTGCCCAGTGTTCTAAATGCCTATGTGTAACTATCAACAAGTAAAAAGGCAGTTCCTGAGTTATGTGGGCTACTTCTTGTAGGATGTCTAATGGTGCTCCAGGTTTAAAAAATTCAGAAAATTCATCCCAAATAAACAATATCTTGTCTATGGAGCTTCTTTCTGATAATTCACGGATCCAATCCTTGAATTTTTCAATTGAGAACCTAAATATGGTTATCCCCTCTTTTTCAAGAACATTTAATAATCTCTCTACAAAATCTAAATCAATGTCTTCTTCATTTAATTTCATCTTAATCTCTTCGACGCAAGATACCTCCTTTAAATCAGCTCTATTCTTTTCGATGAGCATATTCCAGTTTATAACCTTATCATCAATACGTTCGCGCAAAAGTTCGATTTCGGTTTTATTTGGTTTGTAACTTCCAGATTCATTACAATAATCTTTGTAATATTTGTATATCGTTTCTTGGATTTCCAATAATAATCTTTCAGGTGTTCTTATGTAGCCAGATCCACTTTTGAAGACTACAAGTATCTTTTCTCTTTCTCTAAGTGCTTGAAGTTTTTTTACAAGATTTGAAGATAAATTACGCCTTTTTGTATAATCTTCTACCTCCCCAATGTCATCTTCGAGTAAGTGTTTGATTACAAAAATAGCATGAGTCTTTCCTGTACCATATGGTCCGTAGATCCAGATTGATTTTGCATCATCTTTGTTAGCTCTTTCAAGAGCTTTTATCACCTTTTCAAATACTTCTTCAAATTTCTCGTGAGGAATAAATGTTTTCCACAAATCTTTATACTCCCTGTCCACTTCTTCATTGAATACTGCTACAAAATCCTTGTCTATTTGTAAATAATCTGCATACTTTCCTTCGAACATCCCCAAACCACCTCTCCCCAACGTAGTACTTTAGAAATCCTCAAAAATGTTCTGTAATCTCTTATTGCCATAATGTTATGGAATTCAATCATACTCAACACCTGCATACAGTTTCAAAACGTCCATACTATTCTTTGTTGGATTTAAATTTATATTATCTAAATCTGCTACCAATTCAACGTTTATCCAGTTTTTCCCATATAGCTCCTCTAATCCAATTAAAATTTTTTCTAATAATGTCTTAGGTATACCAAAAAGTTTATACGGACCCTCTATTGCAGAAGCTTCGTATAATTCAGAAACAGTAAAGTGATATCTGCTGGTTTTTTCAGAGTATCTATATAAACTATATAGGACTGCTAACTGATGGAGATTCTTTAAATCAGATTCATTTGTTAGTCCTATTTTCTCTATGGCAGTTGTAGTTTTGCCTCTTTTAACTGGAACACCAATTTTAAGTTCTCTACCAAGTGGAGTATAATCAAAAAGCTGAACTAATTCCAATATCGCGTTTTTTCTAGTTCTTACTCTATACTCTTCCCCTAAAGTTTGGATCAATTCTTCCCTATTATAAGCCCTACCCCACGGAATTCTTTGGACATACCATTCGATTAATGGAGAGTTTCTAACCAAATTCGTCCAAATAATTGCCCAAGTAAAAAGATCGCTTGCGCCAATCTCTCTTAGGAGTTCTCCAGTTTTTGACAAAATTATTTTGTTACCTTTCACTTCAAGTATCTCCGAATCAGTAAGCCACAACCTCATTGATATTTTTTGGATAGGCCCTAGCTTGTTTTCTATCCACCACTTGTCTGTATCAGAAAAAAACTCCTCTAACCACTCCTTTCGCATCCCAAATGTCCTATATCTAGCGATATTGTTCATACTTTTCACCACCTTACTTTCCCTATAGGAATCTGCAACAATACAACCCCTATCTATGAATGTCAAACATCTGTAGCAATTTTTACATTTCTTTTCATCAATTCTAATTTTATCTCTTTCGATTTTAATTGCAGACGATGGACACTCAATTTCGCAAGTTCCACACCTAATACAATAAGCAGATTTATATGAAACATTTTTAATATAAAATAAGTCATCATTTTTTATTTTAGATGTGAATTTTATTTTTATGTTATTTCCAGTTTTTTGCCACTTGAATGGGTATTGTATACCTTTTATCTCGATATAACCTGAAGGATTTCCAACTACAACTTTACCGAGTGTTTTTATCCACTCAAACCAGTTTTCATTGGGAGTATTTATTGAGATTACGGTAGCTTTATCTTTTTCTTCGGTTATATTTACTTTGTCTGCCAAATTTAAGCCTTTATTCCCTACTCTCTTTTTCCAAACCCCTTCTTTTACGAATTCTTTTAGTTCACTACCTTTACATCTTCTATCTCTTGCATACTTTTCAATCACTTCTAAATACGGTTTGATTTCATCTCTGAACTTCAACCATAAAATTGCTTCCTTCCAGTAAGACTCAAAAGGACAAACAGCACAACCAACTCTCACGATACCATATCTGTATAATTTATTAAGCGGCAGATCTCTCATAAAAATATAAAGATAAACCATTGCAGAATTCCAATCGATAATAGGGTGGATATTAATTTGTTGAAGATGTTTTCCTCTACTAATATGAGATAGCTTTGCTCTTGTTAAACTTTCATCCCCTCTTATTCCATCATAAAGTAAAATTTTTGGAGTTTCTTTTTTTATTAACTCTTGTATTAATTTTATTGTTGGGACTGTTTTGTAAATTGTACAACACCATCTATGGATTTTACTTGGAACTCCAACTTCTCTCCACATTTCAATGGCTGGTTTTTCGTATCGTGAAACTAAAAACATAAGATTGGAATATTTTTTCTTAATTTTTTCAATAAACTCGTAAGTTGGAGAAAGTTCCATAGTTGTATCATTAAATACCACAATATATTCATCGGGAGATAATACTCTTTGGACGAGGTCAAGAAGAACTGTTGAATCTTTACCCCCACTAAAAGCAACAACTGTTTTATCAATTTTATTTTTGTATTTTACATACATCTCGCTAATGAAATCAAGTGTTGTGTGTGCAACACTCTCTATAATCTCAATATTCTCTTTAACCATTTTATCAACGTCAACAGGCTCAATACTTAGTCCTTCTTTAAAGATGTGGAGTTTAGGATACTCATAGAATCCTCCGCCAGATGCCTGCGCGACTTTTTCTCCATTATAGAAGTAACTTCTACCAACACTCCAAAGGAGTGGTTCCTCAGATTTTGGATAATCCCAGTATTTACCGAATCCTAGTATATCGAGTTCTTCGTAAAATACAGGTCTTACCATAGAAGCAACGTCTCCGTCTCCAGAAGGCAATAACTTTATACCTCCTGTTTTGTTGTCCCATTTTACACTGTACATGCTTATGGTTTCTTTATTTAGTTAGGATTTAAATATTACGGAAAAGTAAGTCCCAAAAGCATTCCAAGTGCTGTGAAACCTAACAGCCGTCAGAATCAAAACCATCCACTACGATGCCTGCGGTGCAGCTGACGACAGAGAATGCCTCAACGATGAATACGTCGTAATAGAGAACACGGGCAGCGTTGCAGTCAACATGCAGGGCTGGATTCTCAAGGACGAGGCAAATCACCGCTTCGAGTTTCCCTACTTCACCCTCAATCCGGGTAAGACTGTAACAGTCCACACTGGCAGGGGCAGCGATACATCAACCGACCTCTACTGGAACAGAGGAACAGCTGTGTGGAACAACGACCACGACACAGCTTACCTCTACGACTCCTCTGGAAAGCTGATTGACAGCTACAGCTATTAACCAAAAACTTTTTACTTTTTACCCACAAATGGGTAATCAATGCCAGTAACAAAAATTGACAGAAGGGGAAGGATAACGATCCCAAAGGAAATTAGAAGGGAGCTGAACCTGAAAGAGGATGAAGAGCTTTTAATCTTCAGGCTTGCGGGCAACATCCTCCTTCTGAGAAAAGCTGACCTCAGCAAGCTTGTAATTGACGCGATCAAAGAGTTCAGGGAGCTTAAGGATGAAGATATGGAAAGGATTGAAGCGGAGATAAACAGACTGGCGAGGGAAAAGATTGAGAAAATTGAGGGTGTTTCCTGATACGAATCTGTTCATTTCAGCAGCAAAGTCTGGGATAACCAAGTCAACAGCTTTAATCTTCAAACTCTGCTTTGATGACTCAATAGAGCTGGTGGGAAATTCCGTGCTTGTCGAGGAGTACGAGAGGTACGCTGAGGTTCTGGGAAAGTCTGGAAGAATTCTGCTTGAAATCGTCAAAAGCAGAATGAAAGTTGTGGAGCCAGATAAGGAGAGCATACAGATCTGCAAACAATACATTCCCGAAAGAGAATATGCAGACCTCTACCATGCTGCAACCTGCCTGAAGACTAAAGCGGTGCTGATAACCAACGACAGGGGTTTTGATGAGATTAAGGAATGCGGGCTGATTGAAGTATGGAACATTTCAGAAGCTATAAGGAGGCTTGAGCTATAACTGATGTCACCAGATTGGAATTTTCGCATACAAAGAGGCTGAATCGGAGAAACCAAGTGCTGTTATTGGGTTAACTGATTTGGATGCGAGGATGAATGTCAGGAGGCAGCTTGGCGATGATGTCATGACCTTCGCAACTCCCTACAGACTTTTCAGGGATATAGAAGACAGCGTTGATGGATGCTTTCTGGAAATCGGGATCTGGAAAAAGTTTGAGAAGTCGTGGAATGATGGGAGAATGATGGCCGATTAAAATCAGGAATCCAAAAGCCTGTCTCTCCAGACTACCCCGAGGAAAATCACTGTTGCATGTGGAACGAAAATCAACCACCATGGTCCCACCAAAACCACTTTCCCTATTATCTCATCTCTCCAGCAGTACCCATCAGACCTGTCCACATTATCTCCTTTCGTCTCTACAACCCTTCCATCAGCGTAGATCCCTATCACTCTGTGTGCAACCAGATTGTCAAGCCCTTTGAAGACAACCACATCTCCCACTTTGAATTCTGCCCCTTTCCAAACTAAGACTAAATCGCCATCGTGAATTGCCGGATACATGCTCGTTCCGCCCGCTCTGCCTATAAGAACTGGAAATTCTTCGAAGCTGTCAGCAAGTGCTACAAAGGCTGAGTATGTGAGAATAAAGATGCAGAGAATGGCAAATTTCTTCATCATTTCAACCCCACAGCTTCTATTGCTCTCAGCATCTCCCCGACGTTATATTTCCTGTAAATCAGCCTTGTATTTCCCCTTCCCTTCCTCGCATAAACCAGATCAATGAACCTGAGCCTTTCAAGCTTCTCAAGAATCTCAAAGAATGTCGTGTAGCCCATTTTCTCTCTCACAGCCTCGTAAACCTCTCCTGTGGTTGGAGAATCCCTTGCCAGATAAATCTCCTTCAGCACAGCCCTCTCATTCTCTCTTAGTGCCAGAACGTTCCTGAAGTGGAAGTCGCTCTGCGTTGAACTGCACGCTCTCTCAACATCCTCAAGCTCCACCTTCATGGCTTTCCTCTTCTCTGCAATCATCCCGGCCTTCCTGAGAAGCTTTATCCCCAGTCTTAAGTCTGAATGCCTGAAAGCCACATTCGCTACAGCATCAATGACCTCCGCATCGAACCTTCCAAGCCCTCTCCTCGCTCTGTCAGCGAGAATAACCCTCATCTCATCCAGAGAGTAAAGCGGAAAGTGGATGACATCCGCCTGAAGAACCGCCCTGGCAGGGAATTCCATCACAGGAACATCATTTGAAACCAGAACAACCCCAATCCTAACACCGTATTCCTCATCAGCCTTCAGAAGCACCTCCAGAACTTTGTTGAGTTGCGACATTTCGGAGACATCGTCAAGGGCCAAGATCAGCGCTCTCCCATCCTGTATCAGTCTCTCGCAGACTGCATCGTAAATTTTCACGAGCGGGTATCCTGTTTGAGGGGCCTGATGCCCGCAAACAGTCTCGAAAACCCTTGCCATTATCCTGTAGGTCGAATCTGCAAGCTGGCAACGTACATAAGCAGTGTGGCAGTTCCTGAACTCACCAAGAACCTTCTGAAGCACGCAAGTCTTGCCAGTTGAGGGAGGACCCACTAAAAGCGTGTTGACTGGAGAGCTGCCTCTCAGGGCAGGTTCGAGGTTTTCCAGCAGAGCTGAAATTTGCCTGTCCCTGAAGTGAACGACCTCTGGAATGTGCTCAGCATCAAAAACGTTCAGATCGGACAGGAGTTTCATTTTCCCACCTCTGACATTTTGATTCATGGTATCTATACACAATAAGATTTTTAAAAATTGTTGAAAACTTTTTATGTTTATCATGTTTTGCCGTTTATTTTCTCTCAGCCCTGAGCCTCTCTATCTCCTCCTTCAGCCTCTTAACTTCATCATTCAGGGACATGAAAATTCTGAGAAATTCTGGATCTGTCATCTTCTGCAAGGCTTCAGCCTTCCTCCTCTCCCATTCCTCAAGTTCTAAAGCTGCCTCTTCGCTCAAAGGCAAACCGCAGCGGGAGCAGAATCTGGATGTTGCAGGGTTGATGAAGGTGCATCTGGGACAGCGTTTGACTTCGAGATCGTTGCCGTTGCCACCCCTCTTGATGCCGTGCATCTGCAGAATAGCTTCATCCACATCCTCGCTGGAAAGGTGGACATATACCTTTACCATGTCGCTACCTGGAACCCACCCCATGTACTTCGCCCCTATGGATTCAGGAACCTTTGCCAGCAGTCTCGTAGCCCTTGTATGGCGGAAGAGGTGGGGGTAGATTCTCTTCTTTATTCCAGCTCTCTTAGCTATCTTTTTCAACTGAATGTTTATATCAGCATACTCCATTCCCTTGAATGCATTTTTGCCAGTCAACTTTATCCAGAGTGGTGCTTCAGGATCCTCCTTTAAGGGGTGATTTGCAACCCACTCTGCAAGATATCTAGCTGAGTATACAACCCTGAGTTTCCTCCTAACAGTTTTGCTTTTCGGTAACCATACTACTGCTCCGTAATCATCGAATAGAACATCTTTAATTCGCATTGAACCAATTTCGCCAATTCTGGCTCCAGTTTCATACAGCATAGATATAAAAGCTCTATCCCTTGAATTCATACAGTGTGATATCCCGAAATAATTTCACTCCTCAAACAACCACCCCCTTGTGTACTCAAACACCCTTTCAGCAGGTAGCTTCCTCAAAAAGGC
>LDZR01002224.1_pt1 | contig 76437 bp, 87 predicted proteins | sample 615371 | NCBI WGS metagenome assembly LDZR01 (sample SAMN03408294, study PRJNA278302) | terrestrial metagenome | isolation source: oil reservoir sample K2 | place: USA: Alaska, North Slope, Kuparuk formation | collected 2013
AGGTTTATTGCCCTGGTTTTCTTTTTTGCTGGGATTTTGTTCCGGCGAAAGGTTTTTAAGACTGAAACCAGTAAGTAAATAATGGTTTCGAAAAAATTGCAAATAGTGCTATCACCAGTACAAAGGGGGCAGTACCAATGTCATCTACTCCAATTTTTATTTGGAACAAGGTTTATGGAGTTCCAGCGTGGACATCCACAGACTCAGGAGATGCTGATATTCAGTATCCAAACAATGTGGGTCCGGACCCCGATCCATGGGAAGAGTGGGATGGATGTGCTCCAATATCAGGCTCAATGATAATCGCATATTATGAACTGCAATTACAGGACGATTGGAACAGGGAGGCAATAATCGATATTTTACACCACACAATGGGCACACTAAATGGGGGAGGCACCCTCGCTCCACAACAAGTTACAGCTGGTATAGCACTTTTTGACGAGGAGTATAATCAACTTTTACAAGAAGGCATAGTCTCAGAAAGTATATCTCATGAATTTTCTGCTTATACTGATTTCTATGTATCCGAAAGCGATGTAATTCGAGAAATTGACGACAATCAGCCATTTGTACTAAGCATGAATTATCACTGGTTTAATGGTCATGCGGTTGCAGTAATTGGCTATACCGGATGGAAGTACAACGATGGTGGTTTAGAATATGTTGAGTTAAGTTACATAATTGTTCACGATCCTAACAAGCCGGGAGAAGATGATTACATAGCTTGGAATGACTGGACAAGTGCAGCGGCAAGTTTCATCACTGCAACAGAGGTGTAAACCCATGAAGAAAAATTTTGTTCTTTTGCTTGTTTCATTCTTTTTCCTTGTTGGAGTTTTGTTTAAATTGTCTGACAGGACAATACTGTTTGTTCCCTTCTTTATATTTGCCCTCGTCTTCTCGTTTACTAGCGAAAAGCCTCTAATTGGATTTGCTGCATTTGGAGGGAGCTTGTTGTTTTCCAAAGTAGTTGAGGAGTGTTGGGCACTTTTTTCTGACCTTTATAAAATTCAGGGATGGGTAGCTTGGATTATTGGAATATTTGTGCCGAGTATTATATTCTCCCATTTTGTATCCAAAATTACACAAAAAAGCAAGCGTACTGTTTTCATTGTTTTCGTTCTTTTCCTAATCTTAACAAGCATGAATATAGACTCACCCCCGCAAGGAGTTGCATTTCGAACAGCTTATGCCCTTGGAGCATCTTCTAAGGACTATGATGATAACTGGCTTGAGGGTTATCCCTTCCTACCCAAGCGCTATGGTGGATTATGGGCAGGAAAGATCTCCCAGTATTATGTTGCAGTATACGTTTGGCGGTGCCATACTTTCTGCCCATTAGGAGGATCCCTATGCCGGAAGGCGTATGATAAATCTTTGAAGAACTTAAAACTGAGGGGATTTAAGGAGCAGAACATTATAACAAAACGGAGAGCGGAGAGCAAGAGTTTGCTCTCAAATGGGACAACCATGATATATCTCGAATGCTCGGGAGAAGTTGGGTACCAAAGGCTAATCTTCCTTGTTGGGAACGCCAACGAAACTGAAAATTTTCTCCGGTTTATTGGGGAACTTAGATAAGTTAAAGATTGTTGCAATTGCAAATCAAAGGCATGGTTCGAACTTGAAAACTCTGATAAGCTTTCACGAACCCCTGTCCATTAAGCCGGAACATTATTGCGGTCAGCCCCGCGAAACCTCCTCACCACTCAGGGGGCTCCAGACTCATCATTCCATTTTTTTATGTAAACCTTCTTCTTTTAATCTTTTGTTTTAAGGTGAGATTGCTTAAGAAGTGAGAAAAAATTAACAAAATGGCCCCCATTGGTTAGATAACATAATGTTCAGGTCTCCTATCTTTAAACAGGTCATTGAACTCGTTAAGCTTTTTATTCCTTGCTTTCTCTACGTTTATTTCCACTAATCCAACTTCCTCCTTGTTCTCGCTTGCCCTGAGCAGGATCTCTGCTTTTGGTGAGTTTATCTGGCTCATCCCTATGAATCTCAACCCCCTCTCCTCTCCGATTCTATTTGCGGTTATGCTAAACACCCTGTTTTCAAGGCTCCTTATTGGCATGGCCTTTGGTGCGTAGGGCAGAACGAGGTTTGCAGGATGTGCAACTATGTCAGCTCCTTTAAGAGCAAGAGTTCTCATGGCTTCTGGAAAAATCCAGTCAAAACATATCATAATTCCAACTTTCGCTATGCCTATGTTGAACACATGAAACCCGAGATTTCCGGGCTCAAAGAAGAGCTTCTCCCTGTAAAATAGATGAATCTTGCGATACTTCCCTATATAGCCCCCTCCTATTGGGCCTACTATTACGGCAGAATTATAGAGTTTCCCTTTTTCATCTTTTTCCGCAGTCCCGGCCACTATAAACATATCATGCTCCTTTGCCTGCTCCATTAGAAATTGGGTTGTTTCACCATCCGGGATTTGCTGAGCTATTTCTTCCACTTCTTCCTTGGTTTCAAAATTATACCCTACATCAAAAAGCTCCGGTAATACAATTAACTTAGCATTTTGTTTTGCGGCATCTTTTATCAGCGTTTCAGCTTTGCTTAAATTAGCATTTAGATCCAAAAGCTTCGGTTCCATTTGGATAAACCCGATCTTCATTATGTACCCCTCATTAGATATATGGGTTGGATGATTAATAACTTATCGAAAGCCATCTCTACTATTGGAACGCAACATTTCAAAATATAATTCACTGAATCCAAATACACATCTTTTGAGGCTTTTAATATAATTCAAAGATTAAACTATTCTTTGTTTGCATAAAAGTTTGCTAATAACATCACAAGGACAATAAATCATAAGCTAAAAGCTTTTTATAAGGTATAACGGGCTTAAATTCCTGGTAGATATTTGAAATAAAGAAAAAGCTCTGATTAGTCAAAATCTCTTTCAAACCCTCTTGTTTTGTTCTTTTTGTTTTTGCTATAATCTAATTTCTTTTGGGGGAAAAGCTTAAAAACCAAGCGAAGTGAGCTTAGTCTGGAACGATTATTGGGGTGATGATCATGAAGAGAAGACCAAGGAAATGGAAAAAGAAAGGAAGAATGAGATGGAAATGGATAAAAAAGAGAATTAGGAGATTAAAGAGGCAGAGAAAGAAGGAAAGAGGGATTATTTGATATCCTTCCCTTATCTTTACACTTCCCCTTTTTGAGTGGTAACAATGGAGGTTTTTCCACTTTATGAAAAACTTTCCCTTGACTTCGAGACTTCTCTTGGAAAAACTCTTGTATTAGCAGATCCTCACATAGGATTCGAACTTTCAAGAGGTTTAAGAATCAGAACAAGGTTTGAAAAGTTCCTTGCAGATTTTATAAAGTCAAAGAATCCCGATTTACTTATTATTCTAGGAGATGTTAAAGAACCCATTGGATTGGGAGCGTTCACTAAGAAGCTCCTAATTGAATTCTTTTCTGAAATTAGTGAGTTTAAAACCGTTATTACAAAGGGGAATCACGATGGAAAGATAGAAGAAATAACAGAGGCCTTTGATAACATAAAAATTACAGATTACTTTCTTCTTGATGGCACACTTTTTCTCCATGGGCATCAGCTGCTTCCGGGTGTTAAATTTGAGAAGGCTATCTTGGGCCATATACACCCCGCAATTAGTGTAAGAATCGGAAGCGCAGTTAAGAAAACTAAATGTTTTTTTAAAATTAACAAATTTTTGATCCTCCCCACTGTAAATCCTTACATAGAAGGTTTTGATGTTAGAGAGGGAATAAAAATGGTGCCCTTCTTAAAGCAATCTCCAATGGGAGAAGCATATTTACCTGATGGTACATACCTTGGAGTTATTGAACTCAACCCAAAAACTTAAAATATATGAAGATAAATCTTCATAGGTGTGAATTGGGTATGGGGGACATCTATGAGAAACTAGAGGGCTTGTTAAAAAACCTCGGTTTTAAGAAAAATGAACTCAGGATATACCAGCTCCTTCTTGAAAAGAACAGTGCTATGCGTATTACAGAAATAAAAGAGGAGCTTGGAATAAGTGAAAGAAGCGTCAGGGAGCATGTACTCAACCTTTATAGACGAGGAGTTCTTAAAAGAGAGCTCATACAGAAGGGATGGCTTGGCTATGTTTATTCAGCAGTCTCACCAGCAGAACTTTTGACAAAAATCAGGGAAAATATGGTAAAAAAGATAAATGAGCTGGAAAAAGAACTAAAAAGAGATAATATTCAATGATTTTAATATCTCAAGGGCCTTTTCAAGTTTTTCACGATCTATATCCCCAAATTCTTCTTTTAATGCTGTGTAAGCTTCCTCTTTTGGTAACATTTCTCCGAGCATTAACAACTCATGAAGAAGAATCGCTGTTTTTCTATCCTCCAAAATTTTGGTCAATTTTTCTCCTTTATCTTTGTCTATTTGCATTATAGACCTCGGGGAGATTAGCCCTTTCTTTTTCCAATCCAACCAAGGTTCATATTTAAATTCATGACCAATGTGTAGACCCAAAAATCTTGAATCCCTGTATAATCCGTCCATGACAAGCTTCTCGGCCACTTCAAGGTCTCTTTCCATGTTTAATTCTCCTAAATACTTCATTATATAAGCCCTTGCAAATCTCTTAAGCTCCTTCTCATCCCCTTTTGAGAGAGCTAATGCTGTGGATAAGACCGCTTTTCCAATAATTTCAAGACTATCTTTACTAATTTTCTCAATTGTGTCCTCGCTTGAATGGTAAAACTTATCGGGCCATGTTATAGGCATTACACTTGGAATCCCAAAAAAGTTGAAAACATCATGATCGCTTCCCATCTCGTAGGAATAGCTTTTCATTTTCATCTTTGGTAATGGACTTCCACCAAAACTTTCTCCTCCGGAGTTTGCTAAGTTAATGAAGTACTCCAGTAGTCCGGATATTATAGAGAATCGTGAAAGAGGTGTTTTTATTACCATTATAGTTGATCCAGATCTGTCTTCACTACCACCAACCATGTCTAGATTTATCACTGCATAGTACTCTTCAAGACGGGCCCAATTTTCTATAAAAGCCTGGGTACCATAGTGCTCTGGAATCCAGAGAAATGCAAATCCAAATCTGAAGGAGTCATAGTAAAACTCTTTGAGAATTCTGGCCAGCTCTATCAACATGGCCGCACCACTTGCATTATCATTTGCTCCAGGTTTAGGATGGCACATATGCGCCGTAAAGAGAATGTATGGAGGACTTCCTATTTTAGCATATACAAGAGGTAAGGTTTGTTTCTCTGAGATGACACTCTCAACTTTTAATTTTACCTCTACTTTCTTCCCTTTCTTGAGCTTCTGGATAATCTTATTTGCGAGATCTTCACTAAGAGCAACTGCTGGGATCTTCGCCCATTCTAAGTCCCTTTTTGTTAAGAATAACCCTATATAAGGAAAAGCTTTACCAGAACCTTTTCTATACGCTATAAATCCTAAAGCTCCATTTTCATTGGCCTTTTTATAATTTTCATGCCATTTTTCGCCGATTAGAACTACTTTTTCTTTTGCCTTTTCCCAGTCTTCATCTTTTTCAATTGTTATAACTTCCCCCTCAGTTTCTCCTGGTGGGGAGTGGGCCATTACTACTAAGGGAGTTCTTGATGTCGTTATCTTCTCTCTCCCTATCACTATCTCTCCATAAATTAAATCCCATGCAATGGGGGAGACCAGTGTTAAATGCCATTTTTTCCCATCATATACTTCCTCTAGAAGTTCTGCTTTTATTCCATTTATTCTCAACTCTTCCATAATGTACCTTGCAGCTTGTACCATCTCTTTTGAACCCTGAATTCTGTGGAACTTGGTGAGCTCTCCAATATGGCCTATAACATTTTCAGGATCAAAAACTTCACTTTCTTTCAAAAACTTTCTCATTCACAACACCAGATAAAATAAGTTAGAAATATCAATAAAGTTTACCCTTCTCTTCCAAAAGCTTCTTTCATTAAAGTAGAGGACTCAATCTTCTTCACCAAGTATCTTGGGTAAGGAAAGCATTTTTGGAGCTTCTATGGATTTTATGAGTTTTATTATCTCGGGAGGTTCCATTATCTTTGGCGTTTTTGCAAATGCCTGGTAATCTTCTTCAATTTCTTCTTTTTCTTTGGTTTTGGTGGCTTCTTTTGTACCCTCTGGGATGATCTCAGATTCTAATTTACTGAGTCCGAGTTCTATTTCTTTTAATCTTCTGATCTTTCCGTCTTCTATGCCTTTTTCATATGCTGCCCTTACTTCATTATATATACTAAAGAACTCTGCCTTTTCGTAGATCTCTCTCTTTTTCTTGGAGATCCAGGAGACCCATTCTGTATGCCCCTTATATCCAACAAAGTATCCAAGCCTGTAAGCCTCTTTTATAAGTTTTTGCCTTTTGGTTGCCTTTTCATTCATATTACTCACCAAGGTGCTTCATTATACACCTCTATACCATTTTCTGTGATCTTTATTTTCTTCAAATTACTATCATGGGAAGTCCCTCTCATTTTTAGTATTTGAAGTGCTCTTATCATGTTGTACTGTCTCATAAAATGATGCATTATTATCACCCCACTGGCCACATAGTAGTCATCTGTGTATTTTTCGGATTCTATCATCTCCGTTATTACGATTGTTGTTATTTCCATGGTAGAAAGCAGTTTTATTAGGCCCACAACTTCTTTTCGTTTATTTTCAGGGTCTTGTACCATGAATTCTAATGGAGTAAAGGAATCTATAACAACTCTTTTTGCATTTTCATGTAATATAATCCTTTTTATTTCCTTTAAAATCTCCTTCCATGTTGGTTTTTTGCCTCCTTGACTTAAAACGGCTCCTAAGTCATATATCACAATCTTTTTGCTTCGAATATGGGACAGAAGATTGAACCTATAATAGAGCATATCTTGGATTATAGTCTTGGAGTCATCAACCAGAGAAATATAAATTCCCTTTTCCCCGTTCTTAGCTCCTTCAACTAGAAACTGGATTCCCAAGGTGGTTTTACCACTACCCGGGGGCCCGGTAACAACGTAGACTCTGCCGGGGATGAGCCCTCCACCGATGAGGTTGTCAAGCCCTTTTACTCCAGTAGAGACGCGGCTATATATTGGGAGTGATTTATTTTCCATTATGTTCTCCTCCATTTGTATTTTGGCACAGAAATATTTATTTCTTTTTCTTTAAGGATAGGCGAATCATCCCCATGTAATATTTCGATTAAAGAGAAAACGCACTATAAATGAAAATCCAATTCCAATTAAATTCGCAACTAAATAATGGAGGCCCACATGAAGGAGAACTAGGTAAATGGCCCATTGAACCAATGCCCCCGTAAGAGCCGCAAAGTGGAAGTTCAAAAGTCGTAAATAAAGGGCTTTTCTTTTAAGGTCTTTAAATGTCCAAATATCATTCCATACAAAATTATTCAATACTGAAAGCTCTGTAGCAGGAAGTACAGCTAACCTTTTGTCCCAACCTAAAAACTCAACAAATCCCCATAATGCTCCTTCATTGACTAAAACTCCGCTTAAACCTACAACAGAGAACTTTACCAACCTATCTATTTCTCCTTCCCATCTCATTAAGCGGTAAAGATGCTTTAAATAATTAAAAATCTGTTTCTGGCTCAATTTACTTTCTCCACCCTTTCTTAACCCGAATGTGAATGGAATCTCAATAACTTTTTCATACTTTCCTTTTATGAGGATCTCCAAAAGTATTTTAAAGCCCACAGGGTTTAAATTGACATTTTCGATGACCTCCCGTTTGAAAGCAAAGAATCCACTTACTGGATCTTTTATATTCCGTATTTTAGGTAATGCGACCCTTCCAACCATGATAGCACCTTTGGAAATAACCTTCCTCCACCAGTACCAATTTTCAGCCTTTCCTCCCTTAACATACCTGCTAGCTATCGATATATCTGCTCCATGTTCAATAGCTTCTATTAGTTTGGGGATAACCTCTGGAGGGTGCTGAAGATCAGCATCCATTACCACAATGATGTCTCCATTAGCTTCTTCAAACCCTCTTATAACTGCTGAAGAAAGGCCTTTTTCGTTTGTTCTTCGTATAACCCTCACAGGATATATTTTTCCGAGGATTTCTGCTTTTTTCCAAGTTTTATCGGGGGAATCATCGTCCACTATTATTATTTCAAAATCTCTATCTTCTAATGCTCTTGAAATTCGTTCAAAAAGTTCCTCTAAATTTTCACGTTCATTGTACGTTGGTATTATTATGGATATCATGAAGACCCCCCAACACTATGCAACCCAGACCTTATATTTATTTTTGTTAGGTTAGAAAGATTTATAACTTGATTCTTAAAAGTTAGCCCTGGGGGGCCGTGGGGTAGCTTGGTCCATCCTTCCGGCTTCGGGAGCCGGAAACCCGGGTTCAAATCCCGGCGGCCCCACCAAAAAAGACTTCTAGGTGAGTATAATGCCATATCTACTGATCGAGCATCTTGAAGAAATAAGTGAATGGCTTTGGCTTGAATATTCTCACGTGGCACAGTGGTGGAAAGATAAACTCATCTTTACAAATGTTAGAGCGGATGAGAGAGAAAAGCTCGCAAAACTGGGGAGTGTCTTAAGTGAGACTGTCACAAAATTTCCATTTGAGTGCTCAAAACTTATTGTTCTTGATCTTCAAGCCGAAGAAGAACTTAAACCAGAGGATATTGAAGATGACACCATAATAGTCATTGGGGGCATTTTAGGAGATGCAATCCCCAAAGGGAGAACTAAGGAGTTTATAACCTCAAAAATGAAAGGAGTAAAGGTTAGACACATAGGAAAGCCACAATATTCGATTGATGGAGCTTCAATAGTGGCAAAGCTTATTGCAGATGGAAAAAGGCTCGAAGAAATTGAATATGTGGAAAACCCAACGATAAGACTTGACAACTTAAGTGAAATCACCCTCCACTATGCTGTTCCAAAGCTCAACGGGAAACCTTTGATCACTCCAGGTTTAATAGAGCTTCAGAAAAAAGAGCTTGGATTTGGAGAGGAAGAAATAAATGACGAAGAACTTTTAGAGTTTTTTGAAGGAAAAAAAGAACTCTAAAGTTTTTCCCCAATTTTTCGCAAAGTCTATATTAGTTTTTTCTTAGCCAAACTTTATCCGATACTTGTATCCTTATGAGTGCAAATCCTCCCTTCAATCTAATCATCCTCTCAGGAACCTTTTGATTGTCTTTTCCATATCACCCCTCCAAATTTGCATTCTTTCTAACTTTGCATTTATGTATATAAAACAAGTTGTCTATATAGGAGTATTCCTCAAAGAGAACATGGTAAAAAAAGAAAAGCTCAGTCTGTCATATGTCCTATATGCTTATCTTGTTACCTTGACTGTTTATTTCTATTAAGTAGAAGTAAGATTTCAACAAGAGTCAATGATATTCAAGTACCCTTATTTCTTCGAGTCTGATAAGGAGGTCTTTGATTATTTCGTATTTTCTTTCTTCGAATTCTTTTTTGGGACTCCATATGCGTCCACTACTTGAGAGCATGATCTCCAGCCCGCCGTAGTCTATGAAAAGAACGGAGAGGTAGCCACCATATTCTTCGAGAAATCTATGATAATCGGGGGAGTCTTCTAAGCGTATACCTCCGACTGTAGCGTTTTTCACGAGCTCATGATCCATATCTCTTGTATAGAATCTGCTGAAGTTCCCGAACTCTTTTCTAAGGACTTCTTCATTCTCGTGAAGGTTAAAAGTAACGTCGTAATACCACTCTGTGGTTTCTAAGAGTTTGCTAATTGTGGCAATGAGATTTTTTAGGAGTTTATCTTTTGCAAAGATTGCCATGAAGCCTTCGACTTTCTCGGCAGTATATAAGAAGAATGTGACTTTGTTAGTAGGTTTTAGTGCTATTAATCTGCCGGCACTTTCTGTAGTCCACCAACTTTCAATTTTTGCATTGAATTCTACTCCTAACCCACTATATTCTTCTCTGGAGATTATTTTTGTGTAAAGTTTGGGATCGTTGTTGATTAAACTTAGATCTAAGTCTTCCCTTTGTATGGGAATTTCGTCATAGTCTATGGTTGCTTCAGGGCTGAGGAGCTCTAAGAGTTTTCCAAGGTGTAATGCTTTGACTTTTATTATTTTGCAGCTTTTCACCATATAGGAAACCTCCTAAACCTTATAGAGAACAAAGCTTCAATTACTCCTACATCAGCATTTCTAATGTTTATTTCGATAGTGTCCATTGTGGGGGTTGGTTCTGGAATGTTTGCAAGTGTGGCAATATTTTTTGAGGATATAACCTCATTGAGTTTAGTGTAAATCTCTCTGGCTGTCTTTTCATTATCAAATTGGAGTTTTAGTCGTATGATGCCTTTTTTAACGGCGAATTTCTCTTGAAGTTTTGATTTTAAGTTATCCAAAATGTCTAAAATGTCTCTCATTGCTTTTTTGCTTTCTTCTTTTGAGAGTTCTCTCAGATTCGGAATTATGAAGAGTGTCAAGTCTGTAGCAATTACCAAGTCATATATTCCCTCGGCCATATCTTCGTAGTCTTCTCCAGATATAGACAAGATGTCCTCATCATAAGGTAGCAGAAAGTTTGTCTTGATCTGATATTCAACCGCACATTGAACCTTTTTCCCGGAAATTTCCAATATTAGAGTTCCATTACTTTTGTTAAAATTGTATTTGTGAAGGGCTTTTATTACTTCATCCTCAACTTCTTTGAATTTTGGCCAAGCCCTTTCTTTGAATATCGTGACTAATGCAAAAGTCACATAAACATCCTTTCCAAGAGGTAGTTTTGAAGAGCGTTTAAAGTCATTTAGAAAGTCTTTTCCAAGCTTATAACCATAATAAGCCCCTTGCATAGCTTGAACAACTGTAGCAATCTCCATTTCTCACACCCTCTCCATATTAATTTATTGTTTATTTAACCTTATTCCTTTGCCAGCGATTCTATCACTTGTTCTTTCGTCATGCTTGGTTCTTCTGGAGTACATTGTAATACCACATGCTCTTTTGCAAGTTTGTGTATAAAACAATTTTGTTGCTTGCACTTACATCTATTTTTTCCATCTATCCTCTCTCTAATTAAATATTTATTATTAATATCATTAAAAAGTTTCGGTTAATTTCTATCTTTTTCTTCCGGGAACCTCGCTCTTTCAGGGAGGGGCAGATCACAAATAAAACAGCCCTCTGAGAGGAATAAACTAGAAAATAAGTCCAAGATAAAATAAAAATAAATTAATTGATAATCAACTTATTCCTTAGAATATAATATTTGTTTAAGAGGATTTGATTTCAAGAGTTCGACTTCTTTGTCTGGAGTTAAAATTTCATATGAATTACTTTTCACTTCTTTCAAAATGAAATACTCTTTTCTCCAACAATATCTTTGACTCTAACATAATCAACGAGTAAGACTTCGACAAAATCTCCTTCTTTAATATCTAACTGTTTCCTGAGACCAAGGAGGATTGTCAATCTTCCGTAAATAGTAAGTTAAGCCCAAAAACGCCCTCTCCCGTGGAGAGTGCGTATAATAAGATTTACACGGTCATATTGGTTGAGTTTAAAATACTCTCTCGTTACTTGGGATTACAATTCTCCCATTTTTATAAACCTGTGTATGAAACTTTGCGAGTGGCTCAACTATTTGTTGTTTTCCTTGTCCATTGCATCACTGCGTGGATGAATTAACTCTTTCTCCACTCTTTGTTGATCCTGTGCATTTCTTTTCTGATTCTTTCTCTGTCTGCTTTATCAACAACTAAGAATATTTCCTGAATACTTCCATCACTCTTTGCCAGAAGCTTTAGGCCGGTAAGCGTTTCTCTAACCACCTTAATTTCAAAACCTCTTGAATCACTCGAATAAATTCTCCCTGGAATAACTTTTTTAACTCCCTTTAACGCTGAGATTTCCTCAAGGGCCTTTTCAATACCCTTGAGTAAATGATGCTCTCGTTTGACACCTCTTTTGAAGTGCTTTGGCATGTTCCCACCAGGAGCTATGCTTTCTTTCTGACCTTAACAGCAATTCCTCTTCTCGCTTTTATCATCTCTTCTCCACTTAGAATGGCTTTTCCAACACCAACCACTTTTTCGTCTCTCACAACACCAACAATATCGTCTGGCCTTATTTTGGCATCAGCCTCATTCACACCGATAGCAAAAACGTCTCCTCTAAGATCAAAGTCTATCTTCACATAGTAGCTTTTTGTCGCTTCATAAATGCGTTGCATTCCAAAGGGAGTCACGCTTATGATCCCATCTTGATACGTGCCTGTTTGTTGATTATCTACCTGAATACGAAGCATTTTAGAGCCCGTTATCTTCGCACTCTCTGGAAGAACAGCATCCCCTGCTCCTATGCCAAAATAGAAATCAAAAACTTTTCTTATGTTTTCATAGAAACGGTAAATTCTATCTTCCTTTCCAACCATTAATTCCAAATCAAGCTCTTTTATAGTCTCTTTTAGAGAGTCCAAGCTCTTTTTACTCGTTGTTCCATTTTTAACTTTGGTAAAAACTATTTCTCTTCCACTTATTTCGCTCGCTCTCTCTGCTACTTCTACATAGGCCTCATCCAGATGTGCTATGATGGGAATGTGGTTTGGATATTTTTCGAGGGTTTTAGCTAATAACTCTGCTGCGCTGCTTATCTCCTCCTCACTCCAATGCCCAGTAACAACAATATCATATTTAGCCAGCCATTCCCATTCTCTCGGAACAACACCAAAAGGTGACGTTAAGATAAGCTCATGTACCCGGTAAATTCCATTTCCCAAGCTCTCTTTAAGGGCTTTCCTATAAAGAATGTGACTTCTTGAGTGTGAATAAGGTTTCTTTGCAGAGCATGGGAAGAGGAAAAGAGCCTCCACATTTTCTGGGGGTTTGAACCTCTCAATCACTCTCTGCCTCCATCTAATAACTTCAGGCCTGTTTTGAGATGCATCACTTATGAAATAAACGGTATCCTTCTGGATCGGTGTGTATTTTTCCAGATAATCTGAATGCTCCTTATCAGCTATTCTCAGTACCCCTGTGTGAACTTGAGTATAGAAAAAGTTCTCAACTAAGTAACGGAGTTTACCCTCTTCCAATGCTTTTCTAACAAGCCCTATAACATCCTTTGCAAACTCCAAGGGATTTTCTTCCTCTTTCCATAATATCGGTGAAAATTGAGTAAAACCTTTTTTATGAAAGTCATAAAGTTTCAGAGAACGGGTATCGAATGCATCAATCCCAAGATAAACGGCCAATGGGTAGAAGAATGGTTCTAAATCGATGATTAGCATTAAGTTCGGATCTTTTTCACGAATTAAACGGATTACTTCAACAAACTTCCTGTATTCCTTCACAAATATTTTGGAATTTCCAATATAAACCGCATCAAAAGACTCACGAGAGAGAACTTCTTCGAGAAATTCATTTATGTATTTTAAATCCCTAACTACAGGGAGGTAGAGAGCATTAAATCTTGAATAATCAACTTCATAAAGCCTTTTTAAGGCCTTCTCTATTATATCTCTTGGAGTGTAAAAACTGAGGGGAATTGAAGGCGCTAGATTAAAATCGTACTCTCCAAAGTCTTTGGGGTAGAAGTATGAATTGAATGGAGAAAGGGTAAAATCAATGTTCACAAGTGCAGGAGTTTTGAAAACTTTATCATTAACTCTACTCAAGCCAAGTCTTCCAGGGCCTTCGTGTTTTAGAGTTTCCATTCCTCACACCAGGTTATACCTCTGCAGGAGGAGTAGCTCATCAAGAGTAAGTTTTTCTCCACGTTTGAATTTTTCAAGGGCCTCTACTGCGCGCTCAAATGTAGCATCTTTCTTTGATCTCATTTTTGCTACCATTTTGTAGGCTATAAGCTCTTTGTGTTTCTGATCAAATTCAAAAATTTTCTTTTCTACTTCTCTTAGTTCCTCTCTGATTTCCCTCATTTTATCCCGCAACTCTATAACCTTCTGATGATATTCATCCGCTTCTTTCTTGATTTCATCTGCTTGTTGATAAGATTTAAGCATCTGCTCATGGAACTGTTGACTTTGATTTGCTAATTTTTGTATTTCCAGACCCATAGCCCTTCTAGCTCTTTTCAAACTTTCTATCTTTTTTCTAGTCTCTTGTAATCTCTTGTGGAATCTATCGGCCTGCTGAAGAATCTCAAGCTCTGTTGCCAGAACCTGAATTTGATCAACTATTTGTTTTTCCCTTTCAGAAGTTATGGTCGGGTTAGTCTGTAATTCCCATTCAAGCTTCTCTATTCTTTCCTCTATTTTTTCTTTTGGCATTTTAAGTCTTCTAAGTTGTCGGTATTCATCCCTTTTAGCTCTATACTCCATAGCCTCTTGATACAGGAGATTAAGTTTGGCATTTATCTCCTCTCTGTTCTTCTTAAGTTCCTGAATCTGTTGATTAACTTCATCCCTCTTAGTTTTGTATTCCCTAGCCTTTTCTCTTAGGTGTTTTACTTCTTTATTTTTCTCATCTCTTTTTTGTACCCAAATATTCAGCTCTTTTTGGAGCTGTTCTAATCTCTCTTGAATTTCCTTTTTCTCTCTTTCTAAAACCTCTATTTCGGCTTTTATCCTTTTAATTTCTTCTGGGTCTACTTTCACTTGCATGGTCTCTTCCCCTTCCTCTATTTTAGAATAGTTAATCATGATCTCACCCTGATTTAAGCCTCACTAAGTTGAAGTAAAAACCCAATAAAAACTTTTTGGCTATTATGAGAAATCATCCAATAAAATTAAGAGCATTTGTTTAGATTTACTAAAATTATTAAAAAATAAAAAACAAAATCGTATCTAATCCCGTCCCTCTTGTTTCACTGGATAAGGCATGAACTCTACAGTCCCCCTTTGTTTAATAGGCTGTCTGTACAGCTCCATTAATGTATATACTTCCATTGGAACGTTTGTATTTACATTCAATCCAAGTTCCCTTGCGTGTTCTACTGTTATTGGATAATCATGTGTCCATCTACCTTCCGTTAAAACTTGAGCCAGTTGTTTGGCTTTTTCTTCTCCATATTTGTCTTTCAAGAGATGGTACACAAAATCCCGTACCTGATTTATAGCTTTCTTTGCTACATCCGCCAGTATTAGAGTTTGATCTTCCACTTTATCTATACTCTTTTGCTCAACAGCTTTTATTATACTTGGTGCCGGGTATTGGCCAAGTTGTGGATCAACAGGACCCAAGACGGCATGTGGATCCATTATTATCTCATCCGCAGCAAGTGCTATTAAAGTTCCACCACTCATTGCATAGTGGGGAATTATTACCCTTGTTTTAGCAGGATGATCCCTCAAGGCCTTGGCTATCTGAGTAGCTGCTAGAACCAAGCCTCCGGGCGTGTGAATGATCAAATCTATGGGTTTATCTTTCGGTGCCATCCTGATAGCTCTGAGTATCTCCTCGCTGTCTTCTATGCTTATAAACTTGTACACCGGAATTCCAAAGAACCCTATGCTTTCTTGTCTGTGTATCATTGTGATTACAGTAGAATTTCTTTTTCTTGCTAGTTTTTCCAATAGTTTTGTTCTTGCCACTTGTAATTGCCTGTACTGAATTTGTGGACCCATGAGTAAGTAGAAGAGGAATATCCACCATACCAAAGATCCTACTATCCCACTAAACGGATCCATAAAACCACCTCTGTGATATCCTAAAAATTACAACATCAATGTCTTTAAGCCTTTTGGTAAATAAGATTATAAAGAATAGAAAATTAGATAAAGGTCATCTTCTTATTTGGGTGCCTGTTTTTCCTTCCAATGCCTCAACAGCCTTATCCAGTGCCGCTATTATTGCCCTCTCCCCACCCCACTCAATAAACCTTATTGCTGCAAGTACTTTTGGCCCCATGCTACCCTTTTTGAAGTGGCCTTCCTCATAATACCTCTTTATTTCTCCCAAAGTAACCTTTTCAAGCCACTTTTCGTTAGGTCTACCATAATTGATGGCGGCCCCATTGACATCCGTAAGAATCATGAAAATATCAGCGTTAACTTCCTCAGCAAGCCTTTCTCCAGCCAGATCTTTGTCAATAACTGCTTCAACGCCCTTAAGCTCACCATTCTCCTCTACAACAGGAATTCCTCCACCACCTGAAGATATCACTATAAATTCTTTTTCAACAAGATCTTGGATTATGGGAGCCTCTACATGTCCCTTTGGGTCTGGACTTGGCACTACCCTCCTCCAACCCCTTCCAGCGTCCTCTATAACCACCCAACCTTTCTCCTTAGCGAGTTTTTTAGCAGTCTCTTCACTATAGAAGGGCCCAACTGGTTTTGATGGGTGCTGAAAAGCGGGATCATTCTTGTCCACAATAGTTTGGGTGACTATAGTCGCCACGGGCCGTTCAACACCCCTCCTCCTCAATTCATTCATTATTGCCTGCTGAATCATGTAACCTATTTGACCCTGACTCATTGCACCACAAACATCCATAGGTTGAGCAGGAATTCCATGCACGTGCTCTCCAGCATCCTGTTGGAGAAGAAGAGCTCCAACTTGAGGACCATTACCATGAGTGATAACCACTTCATACTCATTATCAAGAATAATATCAACAATCTGCCTTGCAGTCTTTCTCACATTCTCCATTTGCTCTTCATAAGTACCTTTCTGACCCCTTTGAAGAATAGCATTCCCACCTAAAGCTATGACAACTCTCTTTCTCATTCATAATCCCTCCATCACTAGTGCATAAGATTAGACACTGAAGGATTAAAAGAGTTTCTTAGTGCTAAAATAAATTTTATAGAAAAAATTTCGAATTCTTCTTGAATCACTTTACAAATATAAAAATAGTAAACCAAATCGGTTTCTAAAGAACTTCAGAGGTACCATTCAGCGAAATTCCCTATTTCCAGACTTTTTAGGGTTTTCATTACTCCCAGGGCAATTCCTTCAACCTCAATACCACCTTCACCCTTATTAGCGTCTCCTACAATGTAAACATTCTCCATTGGAAATTCAACATGCTGCCCTGAGGCAACCCTATTAACTGGATTCCCATCACGATATGTCTGAACCATCAAGACTTCTCCATTCTTTTCAAGATCTGGAAAGAGGTAGTAAAGGTCTTCAATTCCAAGTCTCTGTTCTTTCTTTATATCTCTGCTTTTTAAGGCCTGGTGGGTCATTACAAGAGTGTATCCCTTCCTTGCGAGTTGGGGAGAAAGAGATGAGGGTTCATTATAACCATTTATTCTCTTGGTATCTAGGGCAAACACAACAGTATTCCCTATTCTTGGTTCCCCTTTTAGGGCTACATTAATTTTAATGCCCTCAGCAGGCTTTAGAGAATCAACTCTCTTTAAATAATTCCTATCAAATTCATCCCGTCCAAAAAGCTCCACCGTCTCCCTTATACCAATATTCGAAATGAGAATATCATAAAGGTATTCTTCTCCATCTGCAGTTATGACTCTCCCATCATCCACTTCCACCGCTTTCTTCCTTGTAATCATTTTTCCCCCGTTTTCTCTCACAATCCTTGCAAGTTCTTCACTAACTGCCTTGCATCCGCCTTTTATAAGGCCTGGTCCACCCCACTTTAAAGTTGCCTTGATTTCCTTAGCCAATTCTATTGCAGAAACTTCTTCGGGAGCTAGACTAACTGCCCATCCAAGAAAGCTTTTTATGAAGAGATATGCAAATTCATTCTCTCCTATCTTTTCACTTAACCATTCCCATGAGTTGAGATGAGCTTCCTCCCCCTTTGGGAGTTTATTGGCCTTTATCTCTGCTAAGAGCTTCATGGCTTTAGCCTTCTCTTTTAGGCTTAGATACTTCCAGCCTTCCCTGTAGTGATATATTTTTCCATCTATGAAGAATTTTCCTTTGGGAGTTGAGTTTACTATTTCCACATTTGCATTGAGAAGCTTTAATAGATGGGCAAGTGGACCGTTCTCACCGTGGGGAACCATATGAAGAGCACCTGTTGAAAGTTGAAACCCCTTGTACGCAATGTTGGTAAATCTCCCCCCCACAAAGGGAGATTTTTCTAAAACTGTGACATCATATCCATTCTTAACCAAAAAAGCACTGGTTAAAAGACCTCCAAGTCCAGCGCCAATTGTTACAACTTTCTTCACTATTTCACCTCCTTGGATTGCCAAAAGGGTCTATTAACCCTGCCCTTATCAAGGAAGAGCTTATTTTACTTCCAATTTTGCTTTTAACTATGTCTATTGTAACTATATCAAGAGGTTTTAATCCTTTCTCCTTTCTTGCTTTATTAACTAAGAGAGCCCCTTTGTAGGTTTCTTCACTTACCACTATAGCATCCAAACTTCTTATTTTATCTGCAAATCCTATAGCACTATTAATTTTTATTATCCGATAATTACTATACCCATTAACCTCAAAAAACTTCAATAGATCCCTTAAACGGATATCATAAGGAAGGATTTTTTCTGCATACGGCTTGTCCTTTATCATCTCGTCAGAGGTTATACCAACATAAACGTACCTACCTACCTCAAAGGCCTTTCTAAGAAGAGCTTTATGCCCCAAATGCAACCTATCAAAGGTTCCGCCCACAACGACCTTTTTATACCTTCTCATCTGTATCACATCATATTCTTCTGTGCACACCAATAAATTTTTGTATTGCTATTTGAAAAACTTTTGGAGGTGAATGGATGGAGTTCTTTTTTTATCCCTCATCAGTGGCAGTATTCGGATCTTTCAAAAAAGGTGCAATTGCATATGAGATTTTGGGGAATATTATTGAGGGAGGCTTTGAAGGGGATGTAACACCTGTAAACCCAAAAGGAGGAGAAGTAGAAGTTGCAAATGTAAGGCTCAAAATCGAGAAAAAACTAGAGAAAAATGTTGATGTTGCTATAATAGCTATTCCCGCGAAGTTTGTACCTCCCTTAATTGATGAAATCGGTGACAAAGTGAAAGGAGCTGTCGTAATAAGTGCCGGATTCAGCGAAGTAGGTAATGTGGACCTCGAAAAGGAGCTCATTGAAAAAGCAAGAAATAAAGGAGTTAAAGTTATCGGGCCCAATTGTGCGGGAATTTTTGGAGTTCACGCCAATTTCTTCGGTTCTTTTGAAGTACGGGTTAATAAGGGAGGACTTGCCTTAATATCTCAAAGTGGAGCTTTTGGTGGGGCCGCTTTGGCTATGGGAAATGAAGAAGGAATTGGATTTTCTGCCTTTGTCTCATATGGCAATGCAGCAGATTTAACAGAAAGCGATTTTCTAAAGTATTTTGCAGATGACAAAAACACAAAAGTTATCGCACTGTACATTGAGGGAGTAAAAGATGGAAGGAAGTTTATAGAGGCCCTAAAATATGCAACAAGCAAAAAACCAGTGATAGTATTAAAGGCTGGAAAGAGCAAGAGCGGAAGCAAGGCCGCCCAGAGCCATACCGGAAGTATGGCGGGTAGCTATGAAATCTATAGAGCAGTTTTTTGCCAATTCAATGCAATAGAGGTTGAAGAAATGGAAGAACTGTTTGATGCCGCAAAAACCTTTGAGATGTATGAAAGTGGAGGAAAAAGAATTGCTATAATAACAAACTCTGGAGGGCCAGGGGTTCTCGCTACAGATAAAGCAGAAAAATTAGGTTTGGAAATCGCAAAATTGAGTGAGAAAACGATGAATGAACTTATGGAGTTTCTGCCTCCCCAGTGCTCTGTTAAGAACCCTGTTGATTTAATAGCTGATGCTGATTACGAACGATACAAGAAGACCATAGAGATCCTTTGTAGAGATGAAAACGTGGATAGTCTCCTCATTATCTGTGTTCCCCCAATATTTATCCCAAGCGAAGAAATAGCAAGGGCAATAATAGATGCAAAGTGTAGCAAACCCATTGTAGTGAACTTCATGGCTGGAGATCTCGTGAAAAATGGAATCAGACTTTTAGATGTCCATGGGTTTAAAAACTTCTTAACACCTGAAAGAGCTGTCAGGGCACTAAAATGGCTAAGTTTGAGGAAAGTTTTTAGTAACCAAGATCAATTCCAATAGAGAGGTGAGAGGTATGTACCACCTTATTTACCCTATGAGGACATATCTAGTAGTTTCGGGCCAAGGTGATGAGGCCAATATAATGGCTGCTGACTGGGTGACAGTACTTTCCCACCGGCCGAGTTTAATTGGTGTTGCAATTTCCCCAAAAAGATACACCCACAGGTTAATCTCTAAATATCAAGAATTCGTGATTAGTGTCCCAAGCTTAGAGATGCTTGAAGATGTTTGGATTGCAGGTACAAAAAGCGGCCCATCAAAACTTAGGGAGATGAACATGACCCTAGTCCCATCCAAAAAGATAAACACACCAAGCATTAAGGAGGCCCTAGCAAACATAGAGTGTAGAGTTGTAGACGCAAGAGATTATGGAGACCACACCTGGTTTGTTGGAGAGATCGTGGGCTACACATACAATGAAGACGCTTTTCCAAAAGGAAGGCCTAATGTAAGAAAAGCAAATTTCCTCGCTCATGCTGCATGGACAGACTTTGTAACATTCGAGAAGCGAGTTTACAAGACTGACTGATCTCCATATCCTATACAGTTATAGAAAGCTACAATGGAACCATCTCTTAACAAAAACAAATGCTTTTTAAACTCCATTCTATACCTTTTTTGATGATCGCTTTAGGAATTGAAGGTACTGCACATACGCTGGGCATAGGGATCGTAACAGAAGATAAAGTACTTGCCAACGTATTTAACACTCTAACCACCGAAAAAGGAGGTATACATCCAAAAGAGGCAGCAGAACATCATGCAAAGCTCCTACGCCCCCTCTTAAAAAAGGCCCTTCAAGAGGCCAAAGTTAATATCAAGGATGTGGATGTTATAGCCTTTTCTCAAGGCCCAGGTTTAGGGCCAGCTTTGAGAGTTGTGGCAACAGCGGCTAGAGCTTTGGCCCTACGATACAACAAACCAATAGTAGGGGTAAACCATTGTATTGCTCATGTAGAAGTTACCAAGATGTTTGGGATTAAAGATCCAGTGGGCCTTTATGTGAGTGGTGGGAATACCCAAATTTTAGCCCTAGAAGGAGGAAGGTACAGAGTTTTTGGGGAGACCCTTGATATAGGCATTGGCAATGCAATAGATACATTTGCGAGAGAAATTGGTCTTGGATTCCCAGGTGGCCCCAAAATTGAAAAACTTGCTCAGAGAGGAGAGAAATACATTGAATTGCCTTACACAGTTAAAGGAATGGACTTAAGCTTTTCTGGAATTCTAACTGAGGCCGTAAGAAAGTATAAAACCGGAAAGTATAAACTTGAAGACATAGCATATTCTTTCCAAGAAACAGCCTTTGCGGCCCTTATTGAAGTTACTGAAAGGGCTGTAGCACATACTGGAAAAGAAGAAGTGGTTTTAGTGGGAGGAGTTGCTGCCAATAACCGCTTAAGGGAAATGCTCAAGACAATGAGTGAAGAAAGGAGTATAAAGTTCTTCGTTCCTCCCTATGATTTATGTAGAGATAATGGAGCCATGATAGCATATAATGGCCTGAGAATGTTTAAAGCTGGCATAAGATTCAACATTGAAGAAACTATTGTCAAACAAAAATTCAGAACCGATGAAATGGAAGTGACTTGGTGATTTAAAATTTTTTCTTTATTTTCAAAGTATATTTTGGATAAATTCTCTCTGAGAACCTTACAAACTTCGTTTTTCTTGGTGATTTTTCAACCCTTATTTTTAAGTTAGAAGGCAATTGAGTATAGAACTGCCCATCAACTGTAAGAACAATCTCCCTTTCAGTCAATACTTCTATTTCTATACTGGAGCAATCAGGAACCACAAGAGGTCTAGCCGTCAACGCCACAGGAGCTAGAGGAACTAACAAAATTGCATGCAAACGGGGATCAACTAAAGGACCCCCTGCAGATAGGGCATAGGCGGTTGAACCTGTAGGCGTTGAGATTATCAACCCATCCGCTCTTATATCTTCAGCAAGTTCGCCATCAACGTAGTACTTGAGGTGCGTAACTTTCCCCGGAATGCTCGTAAGAATCACTACATCATTAAGCGCATCTGGTATGCTAACATCCTCAACAAACACTCTTATTTTCATTCTCTCATCAATAAAGTAGTCTCCCTCAAGTATTCTCGAAATTGCAAAAAATGTCTCTGCTGGTTCTATCTCGGCCAAAAACCCCAAAGTTCCCATGTTTACAGCTAAAATTGGAATATCTTTTGAGGTGTTATGTTCAACTCTAAGTACAGTTCCATCGCCCCCGATTGCAATTATCATATCTACATCCATCTTTTTTAACGGTAGAACATCTTCTGAAGAAAAATGGGGAAAGTGTATATAAGCCTCCTCATCAACATAAACCTCATAATTATTAACCTTAAGAAAATCATATACCCTATAAGCCAGCTTCAATGCTTCCTCACGATCTCTCCGAGCTACTATTCCAAACTTCATTTTCTCACACTCTTTTGAGTAAATTTTGTTCCTAGATATATACTTAGCCCTCCTCCAATAATTGTTGGAAGCCAAAAAGATATAAACCTATCTAAGACCGTTGCACTGACAGCTAAGCTTTTACTAATTCTTAAACTTAAATAAAGAGCCGAATTTACAGCTTCCGTTATTCCAACCCCTCCAGGAAGAATACTTATCATTCCCAGCGCTATTCCTGCCATTTGAACCATCAAAATTTTGTATATCTCAAGATGATACCCAACACTCTCAAAAACAAAGTAAGTACGGAGAAGCATAAAACCCCATAGAGCTAAAGAATAGAATAAGGTCTTTCCCATAACAACTGGGTCTTTTGAAAGTTCCAAAAAAGTTTCCCTAAACTCAAAGATTGATTTCTTAAGCCTCTCCTCAATTTTTGATTCTATTCCTGCAAATCTTTCAGGGAATATACGTTTTCCAAGGTTTGTTATTTTTGATAATAGCTTGAATGCCAAGTTTTCATTTAATGAGACCAAGAGACTTACAAAAACTATCATGAGAAGCGCTACAGTTGAAAGTGAAAGAACCGACAGTAAAAGTTTGATTTTTAAGGAAAGTGCATATTTAAACGCTACAAGAGTAAATAACAATACAGGGATAACGTCCAAAATTCTATCAGCCATAATAGTGGCAAAAACTTGCCCATAAGTACTATCAGATCTTTTAGTTATCACATACATTCTAGCAGGTTCTCCACCAGCTCTAGCCCCGGGAGTTAGATTGTTTGCAAATATCCCCACTAAGGTAGCTATTAAAATGTCCTTTGTCCTCACAACTACTTCTGCTCGTTTTAGGAAGATGCTCCATCTAAAGACCCAAGCAAGCGTTGCAAAAACTTGCATAAGCAACGCTAAAAGGAGAAATCTCAGATCAGCCCTTATTATAAGCTCAATAGTTTCCTCTATCCCGGCCCACCACATTAAGATCAAAATCACAACAATGCCAATTCCTATTAACGCTCCATCTCTTTTCTTCATCAGCTCACCTTCCTTAGTCTCGCTATAAAAAACCCTTGGGTTTTGTGCTTGTGGGGATAAAAGCGCTGGACTTTATTAATTCCGATGCCAGGGGAACCAATGAAGAGTTTTTGTTCCTCTAGCTTTAAACCCTTTTTCAGCATGTACTTGACATTCCCCTCATTCTCTTCATAACTTAAAGTGCAGGTTGAATAAACTAAAACCCCTCCCTTTCTAAGGCTTTTTATTGCTGCATTTATAAAGTGTTTTTGATATCTAGCAGTTGCATCTATATCTTTTGGAGTCCTTGTCTCCCATAGTTTGGGCCTAACTCCCAATGCCGTGCATGGAGCATCCAACAAAATTTTATCCGCTTGAATCCCAAGCTCAGGAAGATTTCTTGAGTCCATTTGGATTAGTTTAACATTTTTTACACCCAACCTCTCAAGTTCATTTTTCATTTTTGAGAGTCTATTCTTGGATTTGTCTAAAGCCAATATCTCTCCTCTATTTTCAAGTAATTGTGCTATATGTGAGGTCTTTCCTCCCGGTGCGGCAGTCATGTCTATTATAAGATCTCCTTCTTTGGGATCTAAAACGTGAGAAGCAACCATTGAAGGCAGAGTCTGCACATAGAAGTAACCTTTTTCATAACTCTCTAATTCATTTAGACTTGGAAGTTTAAACTTTGGCATAGTCACCTCAACCGCCACACCCCTTGTGGCTATTATCATTTCTTTGGCATTCATCCTAGCAATGCCTATTCCCACCAAAAGTCCCTTTGGATCTCTTATTTGAACTTGGTCTCCCTCCCTAATCCCTTTATCTGCTTTTAAAACTCCAGGAGCATATAGTTGTGCTCCCTGATAAACACTTTCAGAGGCAAACTTATTTGCAACAACTTTGGGCAAATCGGGATTGTAATCATCTAAGAAATTTGGGCCTTCTCTCTCGAAATATATTCCCTCTTCTAAATAAGGACTCCTCTTCGGCTCTAATCCTTCCTTTCTGAGATCCTCGATAAGTCTGTCTCTACTAATCTTAAGGGTATTCACTCTTATGTAATACTTCTCTACAGGTTCTCTTAGTGTCCTCATAAGCTCCTCCGCTTCATCTCCAAAGAAACCGTAATAATACCGCCGAAGTTCCACTGGAAATGCTTCTTTATACATGGAATCACCTTAAAGTTCTAGAACACCATGTTTTTTTGCCAACTTTATGAAACCAAAAAGTTTCTCCTCTATTTCTGAGGCCTCTTCCTCCTCAACTTCAAACTGTAATACTTCTTCTTGACTTTCTGTAATAAGCCTATAAACTTCATCAGGCAACTTGGGTTTTTTGTGATTATAAATATCCTCCAAAAAATTTTCACTTCCATAGATATAGCTTTTGGGGAATTTTTTTAAGAATTCAAGAACAAAACCCTGGCTTATTTTATCTTTAAGAATCCCAAAAACTATATAAAAGCTTTGAATAGTAGCTCCAAGCTCTCCTTGTGGTTTTATCTCAAAAGCAGGGTGTGGATAGATCATCTCTCTCCATTCACCTTCTAGATAAATATAGGCATTAAAAACTTCTTCAACAGGTTCAACTTTAAAGCCCATAGGGGAGAGTTTCTCTTTAAGCTCCTCATTCATTCTAAAAATCTCACCCCAAATTTTATTCAAATGATTATGAATTTCAAGCAAATTCATAATACCTCACCCCTAAACCAAATATAAAAGAGAAATTTAAATGTTTACCCCCATATGCCGAAGACCCTGTTCATTAGGATGGGGGGCAAATCACCTTGAGAGGGCCCAGTTTAGCTCCTCTAAAATGTTTGTTTCCAAGGTTTTTTTAACTGCTGGTAATTCGAAAGTGATTTCTTTACTAAACACCTTTACACCCAATGAAAACTTTAGAGTTAATTCACTTGTCTCTCCTCTATTTATGTGTTCTGCAATCACACTAGGCAGAACTGTTGTATCAACCAATGTCTTTATCTTAGCAGTGGCCCTCCCATTGGCTGGGATTGTAACCCCTTCCAAAAGTTCTCCCTGGGCTATTTGATGGTTATTGGCATCTATTGTATACTTAATCCCAAATAGTGGGAGAGGGAATGAATTAGGGTTATAAAGCTTTACCTCACTCAAGATCACAATAATGTCCTCCTTTACCTCTCCCCATTGAGAAGGCATGCCTTCTATGGCAGGTGTTTCTATCAAATCCCCACTGCTTTCAATACTTACATCACTAATATACGACAACAAGTCAGTTTCCAGAGGCTGAGAAAAACTTCCCCTCAATAAAGGCAACCCAAATATCGAGCCTCGTATCTTTATCTCCACTTCACTTCGTTCTCCACTTCTTATATGCTCTTTCAAAGCATTTATCACTTCATTGCTATTAAGAACCAATACCCCTCGAGCATTCTCTTTAAGGAAACTTATCTTTAGATCTTTAAGAGTTCCTATCTTTATACCGGCCCAATATATCTCCGCCTCTTCAATGCCTCCGGAAATCGGCAATGGTTTTCCAAAATAAAGATTTATATCAAGTTCCACACTATTTTCGTCTACATGCCCCCATGCCCCACTTATTTGGGGGCTCATTGTAAGAATAGCATAACCTAAATAAACACCCCATAAGACAAGAATCAAACTGATTACTGCTAAAACTTTTCCCAGAACTCCCATTCTTATCACCTGTTGAAAAGAAGGGAGTAAAAATTTAAAAAGTTTTGGATTCTAGCTCTTTTTTCTTCTCCAGTACGTCCATAGGACTACTATCGTAGCTAAAATTCCCAATACTGCTCCCGCTATTTTTAAATTACTCTTAGTTCTAATATTTTCCTCGACTGGAACTGTAATCGATTCCTCAAAAACATATACATTATCATCTCCGCTTTCCTTGTCTCCAACTGCTCTAATCCGTACTTGAATTGTGTAATCTTTGGGAATGGCATTGTTTGCAATGTTTAACTCCAAAACACCCTCTCCTTCCTTGCCCGGATCAAGGGTTCCAATGTAGTCCGATCTTTTTGAAAGTGTGAAGGGCTGGTCGGCTTTTACGACACCTTCTATTATTACATTTTCAGCTTGCTCTCCACCGGTGTTTTTGACCCTTATGTACATGAGCACTTCTTGGCCCTGCATGGGCTTTTTGTCAAAACTTACCTTTTCAACGGTTATTTTTGGTTTTTCATTTACAATAATTGGTATTTTGATAATATCTTCCTTGTATTCCCCGGAAGCATCTTTATACTCTATCTTTATTGGAATCTCATAAGTTCCACCTTTTGCATCTTCTTTAACATTTATCTTGAATATTGCCTTTGCTGAATCTCCTTGTCTTAAAGTGCCTATATTTATTATTTGTTCACTTGTCTCACTTAACTCAAAAGGTTCTTGAGGAATTGGTTTTAAAATCACGTAACGAGCGCTTCCACTACCAATATTCTCTAATTCAAAATTCATCTCCACACTATTTGCTCCAGCTAAAACCCTGCTCGGGGATGTTGAGATCTTTGAGATTATTATACGCTCTCTACCGAGAATCGGTACACCAATAAGTCGCTCATCTGTCAATTTTTCGTCATTCGGTGCACTCAGGTATTCCAGAGAAACCTTTAATGGATAAATCCCATTTTCAAGTCTCTCATTAGTCTTTAAGTGAAACTCAAGAATTCTCTCCTCTCCTGGATTTAGTGCAGATAGGTATTTTATGTTATCTTCTCCAAGAGGTAAGAAAGCATTAATGTTCTCCCTAGCTAGCTGCTCCATAATTTGATTCAAAGCAACTTGAAGGTTTTCACTTATACTCTGACTTCCCTGTATCGGAAGACTCTGAAGAGATGAAAGATCAACTTTTGTAACTTCTCCTGGTACACTTGCTTCACTTGGTTCTATTCTAAGGGAAAATGCCTTCAATTTTTCCTCCCCAATATTTTTCACCTTCACTTTAAGTACAAACTCATCTCCAGGCTCTATTGCCTCGGGTTCCATATCAACACTCTCAATCTCAACAAAGGCCTGATTTCTCCTCACAACTTGGATTGAAAATTCAAAACTTTGTTCTTTTTGTTCTTTTGAATCTCCACTAAAGTAAGATAATTTTAAAGTCATTGGATAGCTCCCAGTAACTGCATCCTCACCTACATGCAATCTAAATGTATACTTCATAGTTTTCTCACTGTTTATCACGTAAGTGAAATGCTGATTTGTAGTGTTATCAATTAGTATTGAACCTTCTCTAAGCTCAGTTTTCGGTTTAAGCTCAACTAAAACGTTTTTTGCTTCTTCAAACCCCAAATTTCTCAGATTTACAGCAATCTCAAAGCTCTCTCCAGGGTGCACAAAATCGGGCTTTTCAACACTTTCAAGTTCGAAAGTTGCTTCTCCCTCTTGAATTACTGTTATGGCAAAGTAATTAAATCCTTGAACCATTTGCATACTATCCCCACTAGAGACATAGTATGCTGTTGAGATGTAAAGAGGATAAATACCCGGATCTATATTCTCATTTACTTTGAATTTAAATCCAAGAACTTTTTCTTCTTTCCCATCTAAATACTCTATATATTTTATCGCACTATCTACAGGCAAGAGGGCACTTTGAACCATACCACTTTGAGAAGCCACCTGAGCCAGAACTTCGGTAGCTCCGCCTCCCGGGGAGGGTGTTAAGGATATAGGTGTTGGCGAAAGAACCACTGTGACATATTTTGCCTTTAAGGCCCCTTCATTCTTAATGTGAACCTGTATTGTTACTTCATCTCCCGGTCTAATTCTTTTGGGTGTTTCGGCCCAAGTAGTGAGGTATGCTGGGATCATAGAAGCCTTCCACTCAGAAGGCCCGCTTATGCTTATTCTGGCTCCATTTGGATAAATCTGAAGGGCTGTAATAGCAACTTTTTCTCCATCCACTTCTACTTCTACGGTCTCGTTCTCCCCTATGAGTTCAATATTTGGGTAAGTGATCGTCATCAACAGGTCTTCTTTGGATATTCCCAGCTCTGGATGTTCCTCAACAGTTTGGAAAATCGCATCCACAATTTCTTCTTGATTTGCGTTGTTCAGCCAGAGATAGAATTGAGTAAGCTCTATGGGATTTATTGGGTTGTATCCAAGCGTTTCTGCCATTGCATAGAGAAAAGTAGTATTTGTGAGAAGCTCTTGTATTTTGTCGGGATTTGGAACTTGAATTGACTCATAACCCATGTTCAGCACTTTGTTGTCTTTTATAACTAGTATCATGGCTTTGTATTCTTTCTCTACATAGTCCTTCCGGACATCCTGAAGGACAACCACAAGCGGACCCACAAGTATTGAGTCTCCTTTGTTAAGATAACCCTCAAAGAGAAGTTCTTCTTCTGCTGCAGCAAGATTAATGCTACTCATGATGATTAACAGTCCTAATATAAGCCCAAAATGTTTCCTCATTTTTCTTCACCTCTTATCTTTTCTCCATAAAATACCTGAAGTAGAGCAGGTGTCACAGTGAAAGCGGCAAACATTGAAGCAAATATTCCGATTGCTAAAGTCTTTCCAAAATCATGTATTGCGGTAAGCTCCCCGCTAAGAAGGGCTAAAAATCCTCCACCTGTTGTTAACGCTCCGATCAAGATTCCTGGCCCAACTCCTTCAAGGGCAGATATAATGGGATGGGGATTACCCTCTCTAAGCTCCTCTAAAAATCTATGAGTGAGATGCATTCCGTAATCCACTCCAAGGCCAACAATCATTGAGATAACCCCAGCCAAGGTTTGACTGAAAGGTATTCCAGCAAGCCCCATGTAACCAACCGTCCAAAGAGCTCCAAGGAACATTGGAAGTATCATCGCAATGGAAACCAGGGGCCTTCTAAAGAGGAGAACCACAATTATCACCACAAAGATACTCCCGTAGGTGGATATCCTACCAAGTTCTTGGTTTGTGAGCCCATCTAAAACATAGTTCAGATATAAATCACCGGCCGGCCTTATCTCAACTCCCGGTGGAAAATCTGCATTTTTTGCTTGCTCTTCAAAGTATTGCATAATCTCTCTGAAATTTTCAGGATTGGTTCCGCCAAAGTTTCCCTTTACCTGGATTAAAGTCATCGAATAGTCACCACTTATGGGAGCTGAACTTTCTTTAATAATATCCTTTATTCTTTCCTTATCCTCAGGAATGTAGCCATATTTTTGAACAACAATATCTGCTATACTGTTAGTCTCAAAGACATTGTTGTAATGAGAATCTGCAAGTATCTCTTGTTCAAAGCGGTAAATATCCCTAACTATTGCTGGATCTCTAACATCATCCGCACTTACAATAATATCAACTTCATCCTGACCGCCAAATTCATATCTAACGTCTTTCATTGCCTCAATCTCGGGTATCCCTTCAGGAATCATCTTCTCAAGCCTAACTTCCGTTGTTACCTGAGTTAAACCGTACAAGAACACAAGGGTAAGGATAAATACAACGGTCAAGATTGTTTTTGGGTGATTTTTAATTAAATTCCCCATTTTATGGAAAAAATTGGCAATAAAACCGGAATGCGCCCTTATTTCGGGAACTTCATATTCTCCCTTAATCTTCTTCACTATATCTTCGTGGAGTATTACGAGTGAGGGAGTTATTACAACCGCATTTATCACTGCTAAACTGAGGCCCATTATTAAAACTCCACTTAACCTTTGAAGAGAAGGCAGAATAGAAAGGCTTAATGCAGAAAACCCGGCTATGGTTGTTAATGCTGCTCCCAAGAGGGCTTTCCCTGTTTCCGCTATCGCTTCTTCCGCAGCTTCCTCTATGGCCATTCCCTTTTTCCTTTCCTCATAATAACGATTAGTCACGTGGACGCCATAGTCAATTCCCATTCCAACTATCATGGCCCCAACTACAGTAGTCACCATGTCTATTGGAATCCCAAGAAGTCCCATAAAACCAAGGGTCATGACTACACCGAATACCAGGGGTATCAATGGAAGCATCGCCCTAACAACAGATTTATAGAAATACACCAAAAGTGCCGCAACAAACAGAAAAGCAATCGCCATAGTCCTGTTTAAGTCGCTTTGAAGCATTTTCAGGATTCTATAAGCAATTCCAATTGTTCCGGTTTGAATGACCTCAACGTTCTTGGGAAAGTTTACTTCATTTATATCTCTCTCAATATCCTGGTAGATCCTCTCAACAGCCTGAGCTCCGGAACCAGCTGTTAACGTGGCTACGACAAGCGTTGTTCTATAATCAGAGCTTATAAACCCTTGAACTGCTTCTGGAGGCAGAGTGTTTAAAACAAACTTAACCTCTTCCTCGTTTTCAGGTAATCTACCTAGAACCTGGATAAAAATATCAGCAATACTGATTGTATCCGTCACATATTCATGAACCCTTAAGCGCTCTTCAAGCTCGTGAATAGATCGTATCACTTCTGGGTCCCTTATATCATAAACTCCTTCTTCTTCAATTGAGTTTACTTTGACGATTATTAAAGCAGAATCTCCGCTTTGAAATTCATTTTTAAGTGTCAAATAGTCCTTAACAGCGGGTAAATCTTGAGGAAGCTGTTTGGTCAAATCGCTTTCAAACTCCAGCTGCTGGATACCATAAATTGATACAATAAGTAAGAACATTGCAACTAATGAAAATGCTATCCGATATTCTACTATTATCTTCGCGAGCCTTTTGAGCATTTACTCACCTCTGAACTTTTGGAATTTTCCGAAAGATTTAGATGATTGACATTTAAAAACTTTGCTGGGTTTGAAAGTCGTTTTCTCTGTATCCTTATTATGTCTTTAAACATCCCTATAAGGAAATATTTAAAGAATGGGGACTAAACGTGGATTTAAACCAAGTAAAGGACCTGAACCTTTGGATGTTAATCGAATGGATGAGTGTGAATCGTACCCAGCGCTATCACTAATTGAAACATATTAGAGAGGTGTATCGTTATACCAAAGGTGGAGATTAAAAATGAAAGTCATGATAAATTTGTTCCACTGAAGAAGGAGTGATTTCTCCTTTATTTTTATCTTTTTGTTGTTTGTAAGATCCTTTCCAAAAGGGGAGATTTTTGGGGAAGGTTTTAAATACTCCAAAATATAACATGATAATAATTTAGGAACAGCTGAATGACTGGACAACCCGTAAGGGTTGGTGTAAAAGTAGCCCCCGATTCCGGGAGGATAGGGGGTATTGGCCGTGTGAACCGGCCTGTGGAGGGTAACCCCCCCACGAAACTCCTTGCGTAAGCATGGAGTAGTTCACTTATACTTTCAATCCATTTTCAAGTGAGGTGGTGGAGATGCCGACCATAATTATTGAAGGCCCATCAATTAGTGTTGAGAAGAAAAGGGAGCTTGTGAAAAGGTTTACCGAGGTAGCGTCGGAGGTTTACGGGATAGAACACATAACCGTTCTTATAAAGGAGAACCCACCCGAGAATGTGGGTATTAATGGGGAACTACTGTTAGACAGGAAAAGAAAACAATGAGGCAGTAAAAATGAAAATTGTCCTTGTGAGGACAAATCCAGGAGAAAGCGGATATGCCTCGGCCTATGGTTACATTGCTCCTTCTTTAGGCCTTGTATCCTTAGCTGGGGCTGTTAAAGATATTGCAGAGGTAAAGATAATAGATGCAGAAGCGAAAAACCTCACTGAGGAGGAGACTATAGAGGAAATAGCTACCTTTAACCCCGACGTTGTAGGCTTCACCACCATAGCATCTACCTACGTAAACCCCTCTATAATGATTGTCAGAAAAATGAAGGAGAGAGGAATTAATCCCATCATCGTTTTTGGTGGGCACCATGCAACATTCACTTACCCCCTTATATTAAGAGAAGGAATTGACTTTGTGGTCATAGGAGAGGGAGAGCAGACATTTAGGGAGATCATTGAGAGGCTAAAAGAAGGAAAAGATATTAGAAGTGTTAGAGGCATAGCATACAGAGATGGGCAAAAAGTTAACGTTTCTTATCGAGAACCCATTGTTAACCTTGACAATTTGCCGATACCTGCCTACGATTTACTTGATCCAGATGTATATAAAGCGAGCATTGTTGGAAAAAACGTGAGAATTGCCTCCATAGAAACTTCCAGGGGATGTCCCTACAACTGTGAGTTTTGCAGTGCTTCAGCCATGTGGGGACATGCTTGGAGGTTTAAGAGCAACGAGCGTGTTGTTGATGAGTTGAAATTCGTGAAGAACCTCGGATACAACTGGGTATTCTTTGTTGATGACAATTTTGTTGTTCCTTACAAATATGAAGAGAGAATTGAGCTTCTCAATTCTATAATAGAAGAAGGACTTAACGAAATGAACTACATGATCCAAATAAGGGCCGATATAATAGCAAAACACCCAGAACTTGCAGAGAAGCTTGCCGAAGCTGGTGTTAAAATAGCTTTCATGGGCATTGAATCTGGCAGCGAAGGAGTTCTGAAGGCCATGAGAAAGGGGTTGAAGAAAAACGATACTCTCAAGGCCATTCAGCTACTCAGCGAGCAGGAGATAATTACGTATGGGGGAGTTATAATTGGGGCGCCCTATGAGTCCAGGAAAGATAGAAAAGCAACGTATAAATTTGTTCAAATGCTTGGTGACCACGGCCTTGATGTAGTTCAAATCTCAATATATACTCCTTTGCCAGGTAGTGATTCCTTTTACAGGGCACTTAAGAACAGAGCCCTCCTAACCATAGACTGGGATCTCTATGATGTTTTACACCCAATAATGAGAGTAAAAGAAAAGCTCTGGAGACTCTACTTTGAGAGCAGGGAAAAAACATACATGTTCTATTTTAAGAAATGGCTCCATAATATTGAGGGAAAGGCCGAAAAGTACTCAAAACCAATCCTCAGCACTGGCAAGAGGTATGTCCTTCACAGAATTCCTCATTACCTGAAGAATTTTCTAAAGCTTCCAGTAGAGAGCTTTTTAGTTCAGAGAAGGATTCTAAATTCAGCAAAGAAACTTGATGATTATACCATCAAAATCCTCGAAGAAGTATACACCAGACACCTAACATCGTACCTGAAAATGTTTCACGAAGTTATAAATCAGGGAAAACATACAAAAAGTTGAGAATAACTCACCTCTAGATTAATCCAAGCCCTTAGGTGCCTTTCTTCAACAATAACAAACGTTCCCCCAGAAATCTCTCATAACTTTCTGAAATTTCCAAAAGTTTTATATTCTCAAAACCATAAAAAATCTCAGCAACAATATGAAAACATCCACAGTATTGGTCACAAGGCAATGTACGATGATAACATGTTTTGTTGAGACCTCGATATACCCGTTGAAGTGGGAGTGCAAGATATTAAAGAGCTTTCAGAGTTCAAAAATAAACTCCTAGATAAAGACATGGTCTGTATGTTGAAACACTAGTCATTAAGGGGGGAATGAGAGTGGGTGTAGATGAAGCTAAGCGAATAATGATGGAGCATTTTGCAGATACCGCAAGAAGATTTGGGTTGAGTGAGCTTTATGGATATATCTATGGCGTGCTCTTTTTTGAGGATGAACCTCTAAGCTTGGGTAAAATTGCCGAAAGGACAGGATACTCTCTTTCACATGTAAGCACGGCACTCAAGCTTCTGGAAAATATCGGTCTAGTAAAAAGGATCAAAAAGCCAGGAGATAAGAGAGCATACTACACAGCAATAAAAAACATTCGAGAATGGAGAAAAGAAGCGTACTACAAGAAAATAGAAGAAGACGTAAGACAAACACGAAAGAATCTTTTGAAAGCACTTGAGGCCATAGGAGATGATGAAAGTGAAGAAGCAATGAAAATAAAAGAAAGAATAGAGTTTTCTCTTCAAAGAAATGCCATTACTGAAAGAATTATAAACATCTTTCTAAAAAACGAAGAGGAAAAAGTTTTGAGGGTTCTCCTCGAGTGTCTTGAAGAAAAATTGAATAACATATAGTACAAAGACTTAAAAATAAACTAAAGTTAATTACGGCGGTGGTTAAATGAACGAAATAGCTGAAGCTCTCTGGTACATTCTACCGGCATATTTTGCCAATGCATCCCCTGTAGTTTTCAAGGGGAGGACCCCCATAGATTTTGGTAAAAAATTTGTTGATGGTAGGAGAGTATTTGGCAACGGAAAAACTTGGAGAGGTTTTTTTGGGGGTCTATTTACCGGGATCTTAATATCAATTATCCAATATAACCTCACACCACACTTTTATGGTTCACTCTCTTCTGCTCTAAAGTTAGGATTCACTCTTTCTTTTGGTGCTCTTTTAGGGGATCTTATAGGAAGCTTTGTTAAAAGACGGGTGGGAATGGAGAGCGGGTACCCTGCAGTAGGCCTTGACCAATGGGGTTTTCTCATTGCTGCCCTTATCCTAGCATTTCCTATAAAAACTCTTTCAACTAAACAAGTCTTATTTTTACTTGTAGTTACCCCCTTCATTCACTGGTGGGCAAATATTTTTGCATACAAAATGAAATGGAAGAACGTTCCATGGTAGACACTTAGTTTAAGAACAAGTTTTTTATAACTCAAGAGTTCCTAAATTAGTTGGTGGAGATTATGAAGGTAAAAGTGAGATACTTTGCCCGTTTTAGGGAACTTTCTGGAACAGGGGAGGAAATTATAGAACTTCCCAAAGGAAGCAAGATACGTGATCTAATCGAGCATATAAAAAGTATTCATCCGGATTTCAAGAGAGAAGCGTTTAGTGAGGGTTACAATGATGAAGTGGATATAAATGTGTCAAAAAATGGACGATATGCCTCTTTTGATGAAGAACTAAAAGAGGGCGATATAGTGGCATTATTCCCTCCAACAAGTGGTGGATGAAATGATAGGTAAAAAAGAAGTTGAAAGATACGATAGACAAATCCGGATATTTGGCGTTGAGGGCCAAGAAAAGCTGAAAAAGAGTAAAGTTGCAGTGGTAGGTGTTGGCGGTTTGGGGAGTCCAGTGGCATATTATCTAGCCGCTGCTGGCGTTGGAGAGCTTCTCCTTATAGACTGTCAAACTCCAGAACTTAGCAATTTGAATAGACAAATCCTTCACTGGGAGGAAGATTTGGAAAAGAATCCTAAACCAATTTCTGCAAAGTGGAAACTTGAACGATTCAATTCCGATATAAAAATAAGCACCTTTACAGGGATTTTAAATGTGAAAAACATCGAAGAAGTTCTTAAGGATATTGACGTGATAGTGGATTGCTTAGACAACTTCGAGACAAGGTATCTTTTAGATGAATTCGCCCACAAAAAAGGGATACCTTTAGTTCATGGTGCTGTAGAAGGCCTCTACGGCCAAGTTACCACTGTAATTCCTGGTGAAACAAAAGGCCTTCGAGATTTATTCCCAACACCCCCAAGAAAAAAAGAAAACTTTCCAATCCTTGGTGCGACTGCTGGGGTAATTGGGGCAATCCAGGTAGCAGAAGTAATTAAACTTATCACGGGCTACGGTGCTCCACTAGCAAATAAACTTCTGATAGTTGATTTAATGCACAATTCTTTTGAGGTGGTGGATCTTGAAGGTTAAACTTTTTAAAAAGCCAGAGGACTTTGATATAACCAATGCAATCAAACTAGCCTCCTCATCTAAAAGTGGAGGTTTAGTTATTTTTCTGGGAGAGGTAAGGGACGAAAATCATGGAAGAGAAGTGAAGAAGTTAATATACGAAGCCTATGAAGAAATGGCTATCGAAGAAATGAAAAAAATTCGGGAAGAAGCCTTAGAACGTTTTCCAATATTGGATATGATTATCTGGCATAGATACGGTGAACTAGAAGTTGGCGAAAACACTATCCTAATAATCGCAAGTGGAAAACACAGAAAAGAGGCATTTGAGGCTTGTATGTGGACAGTGGATGAGGTAAAGAAACGCGTGCCCATATGGAAAAAAGAAATAACGAATGAAGGAGAATTCTGGATTGAAGGTAATAAACTCATTATGCACAAGAAAGGACATTAAGATCATTTTTTATAATTTTGTGTTTTAATTAATACAATTACAGATCGTAGTAAAGTTAATAAGTGCAAGTTAACTCCTTTTTTCGGTGGTAAAATGGAAGCAGTGTATACGCCCCCATCTTGGAAACGAACTAGGAATATTACCGCATTTGCAAAGCCACCTTGGAGTGAAAGCAAGCATACAGGAAAACTGGAAAGAGTTATAATACAGTTAGGGGTTGGTCAAGGGAAGTTTTCAGAGATAACCGGAATCCCCCGCTCTATAGGCTGCATTGGAAATAACAGATTCATTTTAAGGGAAGAACCTGTTGAATTAGAGAGACTAAAAGAGATATTGCAGGAATTTTCCACAATCTCCGGCGGAGACTTATATCTCACAAACTATGACGACACAAGCGTATTAGAAGAGATAGCTGAATATGCTGCTTCCTTGAGTCTAAAAAACGTCTATCCCGTTATAAGGATCGAAGATTTTAATGATATTTCGCTACCAGTTGGTGTTAAGACTATTGTAGAAGCAGAATACTCTGAAGAAAACCTAGAAAAGATTGAGGATTTGGAAGATGTGCATGGACTGCTCCTGATGGTTAAAAGCGAATACTTAGACAGAATCCAACAAATAGAATTTTATGGAGAAATATATGTGGATTTGCTCTTCCCGGGTTCCCTGAAAAAGGTAGATTTCGATCTTATGGAGGCAAAAAGGTTGCAAACCCCAATAACCCAACACCATTCATGTCTAAGTGGTACACTGGCCATCACCGGAGAAGGGTTCGTCTTGCCCTGTCCACTCTTAAGAAATTTCTTAAAAGGCAACATCAAAACGATGACCCTAAAACAAATCCTCAGAAAGCGCAAACTCAAAGAATTCTGGAAAATAACAAAAAAGCAGTTTGAATCATGTAATAAATGCCCGATTGCACATGTTTGCCATGATTGTAGGGCCCTAGAATACAATGCTTCAGGCGATATTTATGGTATTGAATATTGTCCTATAAATGAACTAATTACCCCCAGAGAAACCAGTCTTAAATGTGGCCTACCTCATCTTGAATGGTAAGATTTCAGAGAAATGACGTGCAAAAAAGTTTTATGCTTAGAATGACATGTAATATAGGGGTGGATATAATGGTCAAGATTGAAGTTGTTAATGTGGAAAAACCAGAGGGTGTTGAATGTATAATCGGCCAAGGGAACTTTTCAATATTCACCGTTGATGATCTGGCCCGTGCACTCCTGACAGCAGTACCCGGAATAAAGTTTGGAATTGCCATGAATGAAGCAAAACCCCAGCTAACAAGATATACAGGAAATGACAAAGAACTTGAAGAATTAGCTGCAAAAAACGCCGTAAATATTGGAGCAGGACATGTATTTGTAATAGTTATGAAAAATGCATTCCCAATAAATGTGTTAAACACTGTTAAAAACCACCCCGCAGTTGTAATGGTCTATGGGGCCAGTGAAAATCCATTGCAGGTTATAATTGCCGAAACTGAACTTGGTAGGGCTGTCTTGGGAATAGTTGATGGAAAAGCTGCTAACAAGATTGAAAACAACGAACAGAAAAAAGAAAGAAGAGAACTAGTGGAAAAGATTGGGTATACAATTGACTGAGACCAGATGATCCCAACCTTTTTAACCTCTCTAATTATTTATCTAGGTGGGAAGAGTCCTTCCGTAAGGGCGAAGTAGTTCACTGATATCCAGGTGAAAATATGAGAGTACTCTTTATCACATCCAATAAAGGTAAAGTGAAGGAAGCTAAGACTTATCTCTCCCCATTAGGAGTTAAGGTTCTTCAGAGACAAATAGATTATCCAGAAATACAAGCGAATACTCTTGAGGAAGTCGTGGGATTTGGAGTTATGTGGTTAAAGGATTATTTAGATGAACCTTTCTTTATAGATGATTCTGGCCTTTTTATTGAGGCTCTAAATGGCTTTCCTGGAGTGTATTCTGCATACATATACAAAACTCTCGGAAATGAGGGAATATTAAAATTAATGAACGAGGTTAAAAATAGGAGAGCCTATTTTAAAAGTGTCATAGGCTATTACGATGGGAGAATTCACATTTTTACTGGAATCACAAGAGGCCATATTATTAATGAGAAGAGAGGGAAGTACGGATTCGGATTTGACCCAATTTTTCTACCAGAAAATAGCAAAAAAACCTTCGCTGAGATGCAAACTGAGGAAAAGAACAGGATTTCACACAGAGGTAGAGCATTAGCAGAGTTCGCAAGATGGTTAAAAGAAAATTTTAAAAAGGAGTAAGTGACAATAATCCTCGGCAAGTTATTGAAAAAATGACAATTGTAAGGGGGATTCAGATGAGTGACACGATAGACGCTGTTGATATGAAACTCCTTAAAGAGCTTAAAGAGAACTCAAGGGAAAACATAGCTACTCTAAGCAAAAAGCTTGGAATCCCAAGGACAACTGTCCACTATAGGATTAAAAAACTTATTAATGAAGGAGTAATCGAAAAATTCACAATCAAGCCCAACTATAAAAAACTCAACTTAGGGACTACTGCCTTCATTTTAGTAAGATACAACCCTGATTCAGGCCTTACACAAAGAGAGATTGCCAAAAAGATCGCCCAGATCGATGGTGTTCACGAAGTTCATATAATAGCTGGGGAATGGGATCTTTTAATAAAAATTCGAGCTCCTTCAGCCGAAGATATAGGGAAAGTAGTCGTAGATAAGCTTAGAGAAATCAAAGGAATCGGACAAACAGTAACGATGGTTTCCTTTGTATCTGTTAAAGAAGAGCTTTAGTTGTACTGGGCGATGATTACCGTTCTCCTTTCTGATTTTATGATGATGCGAGGATTTTTATGAGCCCACTAAGAGATTTTTTGTCTTTTAAATTTCTTCTAAAAGAGCGTGGGGTGGTGGGGGCGCGGGGATTTGAACCCCGGTCCGCGGGTTTCTCCGGGTCAGAGCTCCAAAGGCTCATCCCCCAAATCAGCAAACCCGCTCGTCTTCACACCTCTGGAGCCCGCGATGATAGACCAGGCTACACCACGCCCCCGTCCCATAACACTAAAACCAACACCAATTTATAAACTTTACTATGATTGCATCTATCACAGAACAAATAGCACAAAAGAAAACTCTTGGGGATTATTCAACCATTTTAGGGATTATTTGGATAGAAATTTGTTTCTAAAAGGTATGATGAACTCGAGCCTTTAGTGATGCTCCATTCCCTATGGACACTAACCTTTGGTTGGTAACACTAATATTTAGAAAGCGTTTAAAAGGTGCTACTATATTGCAAATTGGTGATACAATGCTCATCCTTAACAAACTAGTGGAGGAAAATAAAGCTGAGGAAATACTTGAGTACGCACGAGAATTTCACGGACATGTATGTCCATATGTCGCTCTTGGGATAAGAACCTCATTGATCGCAATGAACGAACTTAGTGTTGGGAGACTTGACTATTCAGCCAGCGTAAATGAGAGCATTCTAGCAATAGTTGAAATTAATAGCTGCTTTACTGACGGCGTTCAAGTTACCACAGGATGCACTCTCGGAAATAATTCCCTAATCTATATGGATCTCGGTAAAACTGCACTAACTCTTGTTAAACGCTCAACTTGGGAAGGGGTTAGAGTGTATATCGACGCTGAGAAACTCGAAAAATATTATCCACCAGAGGCGAGAGAACTATTTAACAAAGTCATAAAGGAGAGAAAAGGAAGTCCAGAAGAAAGAGAATACCTAAAAGAACTTTGGGAAGATATCGCAAGGACTATGCTCTACCTTCCTAGGGAAGAATTTAAAATAGAGCAAGTTAAGATCCCCCCAATTGAACAGGCCCCTATTTTTGAGAGCATCCGGTGCTCAGAGTGCGGAGAGCTGGCGATGTCAAGGAGAATCGTCTACATCAACGAAGAGCCCCTCTGCTACAAGTGTGCCGGGAAAGAGTACCACGCGGTGATTGGGCGGGGAATCGTTAAAATCGGAGGGTCTGGCAATGGAACTTAACCTCAGGCCGATTGGAGTGATACGATCTCCCTACAAGAGTCCTTTGGAGTGCCCCAGTCAGGGGAGGCTCTCGGAGGAAATATTCATAGTGGAAGTCTTTCCCGAGTTTGAGGGGGGACTGAAGGACGTAGAAACCTGCACACACTTAATACTCCTCTACTGGCTTGACAAAGCTAGAAGAGATGTGCTAACAGCCATGCCCCCTCATGATAAAAAGGAACACGGAGTTTTTGCAACCCGCTCTCCCCACAGGCCGAACCCGATAGGATTCGCCGTAGTAGAGCTTATAGAGAGGAGAGGAAGGAAACTAATTGTAAAGGGATTAGATGCACTAGATGGAACTCCCGTTATCGACATTAAACCATATTCTTCAGCTATAGACTGTGTGGAAAATGCAAAGATTGGATGGTTTGAGGAGGTGAATAAAAAATGAAAAGAGCCCTTTCGATCATAGTTTTACTCGTACTCATCTCCGGATGCTTACAAAGTCAATCAGCCGAGGAAGCTACGATAATCGTAAAAGACCTCGCCGGGAGAGAAGTCAAAGTTCCAAAAGGCGTTGAGCGGATAGTGGCTGTTGGCCCCGGTGCCCTGAGGATCATGGTATATCTAAACGCGACCGACATGGTAGTGGGAGTTGAGGATTGTGAAAGGCAATGGGGTTCAGGAGGAAGGCCTTACATCATGGCCCACCCCGAACTTAAAGAACTCCCAAGCATAGGCCCCGGGGGCCCTGGAAAGCTTCCCAATCTTGAGGCCCTGATAAACGTGAAACCCGACGTTATTTTCATAACATACGTCGATGCCAAAACCGCCCAAGATATGCAGGAAAAAACCGGAATCCCAGTTGTAGTACTTAGCTATGGGGAGCTAACGACCTTTGAGGATGATGAACTCTTTAAATCCATTGAATTGGCTGGAAAAATCCTAAAAAAAGAAGATAGAGCGAAAGAAGTTATCAATTTCATTAAATCAATTCAAGAAGACCTCCTTAAGCGAACAGAAAATGTTGAAAGTCCAAGTGTTTATGTTGGAGGAATAGGGTATAAAGGCGCCCATGGAATAGAAAGTACGGAAGCAAAATACCCGCCTTTTGTTGTATTACACGCGAAAAACGTTGTTGATGAGCTTGGGGAGGGTCATAAATTTATAGACAAAGAAAAACTCTTGGATTGGGATCCAGAATACATCTTCATAGACGAAGGAGGATTAAGCTTAGTACTTGACGACTACAGAAAGAGTCCCGAGTTCTATGAGTCACTGAAGGCCGTGAAAAATGGCAACGTGTATGGAATTCTCCCGTATAATTACTACTCCACAAACATCGGTACGGCCATGGCAGATGCGTACTTCATTGGAAAAGTGTTATATCCCGAGCGTTTTGAGGATGTAGACCCTATTCAAAAGGCAAATGAGATATATAAATTCCTTGTCGGCAAGCCAGTTTACGAAGAGATGGCCAACCAGTTCGGTGGGTTTGGAAAGATAGACCTCTCTAATAGGAGCGTAAACTACTCACTACCAACTTCACCGTGATGCAACATGGAGTATGAGAAATACATTGCAAATAGAATTTTAGCGGGCCTTTTTCTCTTTATTCTCATATTTATGGTTAGCGTTTTCTCCATCTCCCAAGGGGGCTACAATCTTTCAATAGATGAGGTTATCAGAGTATTGATTGGAAGAGGAGATTATAAATCCAACATGGTAATATGGAACATTCGTTTTCCCAGAGTGCTTGCTGGAATTCTCGTGGGAGCTTCATTGGCAATCTCAGGTGCGGTTATGCAGGGTTTCCTGAGAAATCCTCTGGCAAGTCCTTTCACTATGGGGGTTTCGCATGGGGCAATGTTTGGGGCCTCTATTGCCATTCTGCTGGGAGCAGGCTATTCTGAAAGTTCAGGTAAGATAATTGTGAATAATCCCTATGCGGTAGTATTATTTGCATTTCTCGGTGCAATGAGTGCAGCTGCCATTATTTTACTCCTCGCAAAATTGAAAGGATTAAGCCCGGAAGCCATAATACTTTCAGGAATCGCAATGAGTTCCCTTTTTGTAGCCTTAACCACACTTATACAGTATTTTGCAGATGAACTTCAACTTGCTGCGATGGTTTATTGGAGCTTTGGGGATCTTGGAAGGACAACTTGGAGGGAAGATATCATGCTTGGAATAAGTTTTACGGCTGTTTTTACTTATTTTATCATGAAAAGATGGGACTTGAATGCTTCTGCACTCGGGGATGAGATTGCAAAATCCGTAGGGGTTGAGGTGGAAAAGACAAGAGTAATTTCAACATTTTTAGCAACTTTTCTGACAGCTATTAGTGTCTCTTTTGTTGGAGTTATAGGGTTTGTTGGACTAATAGCACCTCACGCCGTTAGACTTCTCTTCGGTGGGGACTACAGATTTTTAATACCTCTTTCCGCCCTAATGGGCGCCTTTCTGCTTCTCACTGCAGATACGATTGCAAGACTTCTTTTTTCACCAATTACCTTGCCGGTTGGTGTTGTGACGTCATTTTTAGGTGCTCCAATGTTTATCTACCTGTTAGTGCGTATGGAGGGAGGCAGATGAAGGTTTTGAGAGTAAAAAATCTCAATTTTAGCTACAATGGTTCAAAAATCCTGCATGATATCTCTTTGGAAGTTGAACAAGGAGAATTAGTTGCCATATTGGGCCCAAATGGTGCTGGAAAGAGCACTCTTATGAAGTGTATTGCGGGAATTTTCAGGTGTAAAGAAGTTGAAATTTTTGGAGAACCTTTACACCGGTGCTCCCGAGAAGAACTTGCAAAAATAATAGGGTACGTGCCTCAGAGTATTATTCCCGGTTTTATGAGGGTTTTTGATACGGTTCTTTTGGGCAGGAGACCATATATAGGACTCACACCATCAAGGGAAGATATTGAAATTGTCAAACAGACTCTAAAAAGGCTTAAAATTGACCACTTGGCACTAAAACCCTTAAACAAACTCAGCGGAGGAGAAATACAAAAAGTAAATATAGCCAGGGCCCTTGCTCAAGAACCGGAGATACTTTTAATGGACGAACCCACAAACAACCTTGACCTAAAAAGCCAGATGGAGGTGATGAAAATAGCAAGAAAATTTGCAGAGTCCGGTAAAACATCCATAATTATCATGCACGACGTTAACCTGGCATTACGCTTTGCAGACAGGTTTGTTTTCATGAAAAGTGGAAAAATAATAAAAGATGGGGGCAAAGATGTTCTCACACCGAAACTTTTTGAAGAGGTTTATGGGGTCAGGGGCGTTATTGCGGAAGTTGAAGGTACTCCCATAGTAATTCCAGCTTTAGAGAGCTGATATGTGAAAGAGGCCTTCCATTAATTTTCCAAAGAGATAACTTAAGAACGCTGCACCTAGTCCAGTAACAACCATCTCAAAGATCTTTTTCCTTACTGAAATCCCTGAAAGTATTGAGATAACACTTGCAACCACTGCCAGAGCAGTTCCAGCCAGAAAGATTGAGAAAGGCAATGCAAGCAAAGATGATGAGGCAATAAAATATGGCAACACTGGAAAGATTATTCCCGTTAAATAGGCCAAGCCCGTATAGAAAGCAGAACGTATCTCATTCTCATTTCCACCCTGCACAAGAAGATTTATCATTGCACTTTCATTAGAAGAAAGTTTTTCTGCAACTTCTCTTGCAACATCCTCTGGCATGCCGCTTTCTAAAAGCCTTTCCATAAGCTCTCCCTTTGCTCTCTCTGGAGAGACTCTAAAAAGCACCTCCATTCTCTCTTTTACACTCTCATTTACCTGTCTTTGAGATCTAACCGAGATAAAAGCACCTATTCCCATAGAAAGTGCTCCTGCTACTCCAACTATCAGACCACTAATCCCCACTATCTTTGGATTATGAACGTAGACTGCTGAAAGTCCAGTAACCGCTCCCAAAAGCTCTACAAGACCATCATTCATTCCGAGAACAAAATCCCTTATGTTCTCCACGTGAAAGCGTTTCTTGCTTTCATAGAAAAAGTGTTCATGTTCAAGCTCATCTATAATTATCTTCGAAATCACTTCTCTTTCTTCATCACTAAGCTTGTATTTTGTTAGAAAGTTAAAATACTTCTGAATGGCCGAGTTTTCTCCCATTTCAAGCAAAGAAACAACAGTTCCTGGCCCTAAAAGCTTCCTAAGCATTTTCACAAAAAAGAAACTGAGCCTGCCTATCTTTATTTTTTTCGGTTTTTTGCCTCTCTTGTCCAAAAAGCCGTGCCAGAACTTTGCGTGATTGGATTCAATGTGAGATAGCCTTAAAAATTCGTCTCTCAACTTGAGATCCTTCTCATCTCTACTCAAGGATGCATAAAGAACAGAGTCCTTGTATTCGTCCTCGTAAAATTGACTCGCTAATTTCAGCATTTCCTCCATCTTCGCCCACCAAAAATGTAAAAATTTGAGGGTTAATAAAGTAAACGGAAATCACTCTGCAGGGGCGTAGTAGCACCTCTTTGGCGAAATGATTTTTCCTCCCTTTTTGAGATTTTTAATTGCTTTGTCAACTTCCTTCTTGTCAATTCCAGCTATTTCTGCTATTTCAGCACTCTTTAGAGGCTTTCCAGATTCCTTTAAAACTTTGAAAACTATCTCCTCACTCATAGTCCCCACCTTGAAAATTTTGCATTATGAAGTTAGATTTCAAAACTTATAAAGTTTTCAGTTCAAAACAAAAAAGAAAATCAAAGGTACTCCCAGACACCATAGCCCTTGAAGTTATGCACTATGGTTTTTGTCGTCGTGAACTGTTCTACGGAATAACCTATGCCCTCTCTTCCAACGCCGCTGTCCTTCATGCCTCCGAAGGGATAGTAACCTATCCCGTGCCTCGGGTACTCGTTTATGAAGACGCTGCCAACCTCAAGCTTTCTAGCGACCTTTCTCGCCCTCCTTTCGCATTCGCTGAAAACCGAGGCATCAAGCCCGAAGCGGGAGGATTTGGCTATCTCTATAGCTTCATCCTCGTCCTTCACCTTGATGAGAAGGGCCATCGATCCAAAAACGTCCTCATTAAAGGCTCTGAGATCTTTAATCTTTTCTTTGCTAACCTCAAGCAGGATAGGCCACACGTAGTTGCCCTTCCGCCTGAACTCCGTTAGAGGCCTCGCCCCCTTCTCCACGGCGTCTTTATAAACCTCTTCAATGTACTCTGCGGAGCTTTCGTCAATCAGCGGACCCATCACGGCGTTTTCGTCCTCCAGTGGGTTCCTGGGCTCCATGCCTTTCAGCTTCTCAAGTATTCTCGCCTTTAAATCCTCGTAGATTTTCTCCTGTGCCAGGATGAGTCTTATCGCATCACACCTCTGCCCGGAAAAGCTCACCATACCCTTCACGATCTTCTCACTCGCCAGCTCCAGATTGGCATCATCGAGGACTATGGCGGGATCCTTTCCTCCGAGTTCAAGGTGGTAGGCCTTTATTCCGCCCGTTCTTATGATGTGCTCCCCCACCTCGGTGCTCCCAGTAAATGTTATCGCCCTTATGCGCCTGTCCTTCACAACATCGTCCATAAAGCTTCCCGGGATTGTCAGGAGTGCAAAGCTCTCCTTCGGAAAGCCCGCGAGCTCTAAGACCCTAACGAACATGATAGCGGCTAAGGGATCGGCGGACGCAGGCTTCAACAATACGGTGTTTCCGCTCAGCAGGGCAGGCACTACTTTGGCTGCCGAGATGAACAACGGGTAGTTAAAGGGGCTTATGGCGAGTATCAATCCGTAGGGTTCCCTCTTCACTATTCCCTCACTTTCAAGAGTCTCCTCGCTCCAGTCGCCTGGCACGTAATCACCGAGCATCCTCCTCGATTCAAAGGTCGTTTTTTCGAGCCTCTCGATAGTGGCCTTTGTTTCACCAACGGCGTTGCTCTTGGGCTTGCCTGCATCGAGTATCAGAACGTTCACGAAGTCCTCAAAGGCTTCCCTCATGAGTCCCGCCGCTTTTAGGAAGCTCTGCACTCTCTTCTCCCCGGGATAGTTCCTTATCTCTTCTCTACCCTTTTCGTAAACCCTTGCTAAGGCCTCTTCGACCTGGTCCCTGCTGAGCCTTGAGACCCTCGCTATAATCCGGCCGTCTATGGGGCTCTTCACTTCGGAAAAACTTTCTCCAAAGACCCATTGCCCTGCAACGTATGCCTTGAACTCCGGGATGCCGTCTTCTCCCGGGCGGTATATCCCGTCGAAAATCTTGTTGTGGACAAGTTTGTCCATTTCTAATCACCGATATGTAATGATACCCAAGAATATTTAAGCTTTGCTCACCAATGGTGATACCGTGATAGTTATGGGACTAAAAGAGGCCATATTTGCGGGCGGTTGCTTCTGGTGTATGGAGGCAACCTTTGAGAGACAGCCGGGAGTCTTTGAAGCGATAGCGGGTTATACCGGTGAGAAATTGAAAACCCCACCTATTAAATTGCTTCCACGGATGAAAAAGGGCACATAGAGGCCTTAAAAGCCCTGTACGACCCAAACCTGGTATCCTAAAACACAGACCATTCCGATGGGCCTAACTTGTCGTCGTTGCGTCTGACCAGAACGGAAAGTGATAAGACTCGTGAGTTCAAGAAAGGCAGGACTAGGTTTTTCAATGGTTGACTAATTCTTGTAAAAAATGCCGATAAGTTTTTAAAATTTTTACATTGATATGTTTATGATGATCGGAATAATTGGTGGTGGACAGTTGGCAAAAATGATGGCTCAAGAAGCCAGGAAGCTGGGCTTTGGTATAGCAGTGTTAGATCCTCAAGAAAAATGCCCAGTCTGTGGTTTAGCAGACGTCAAAATAACAGGGAGCTTCATGGACGGAGAGAAGATAAGGAATCTCGCTGAAATCTCAGATGTCCTAACGTATGACATAGAGCACATAAATGTTGAAGTCCTAAAAGAGCTAGAAGAAGAGGGATATCCAGTCTACCCTTCTCCAAAAATACTTGAGATAATTCAAGACAAACTCGTTCAGATGGAGACCATGAAAAAAGCAGGTGTCCCGATTCCAAAATTCATAAGGGCCGATAGAGATGAACTCACGGAAAAGGCCATTGAATTCGGCGTTCCCTTGGTTCAAAAAACGAGAAGGGGAGGGTATGATGGGAAGGGTGTGGCGGTCATAAGAACCGAGAAGGAACTTGACAAGCTCCTCCCAACAGATTCAATGCTTCAAGAGTTCGTAGAAATAGAGAAAGAGATAGCAGTAATGGTTGCTAGGGATCAAGACGGGAACATTGAAGTCTATCCAGTAGTAGAGATGGTCTTTAACGAGGCAAACATCCTTGATTTCCTAGTGGCTCCAGCTCGAATAGATGAAGATATCGCTAGAGAGGCCCAGGACATTGCAGTTAAAGTCGTTGAGGCTCTAGACGGGGTAGGAATATTTGGGATTGAGATGTTCCTGTCAAAAGACGGCACGGTTCTCTTAAACGAAGTGGCCCCCAGGCCTCACAACTCAGGTCATTATACAATAGAAGCCTGCATGACAAGCCAGTTTGAGCAACACATAAGAGCCATTACCGGTCTGCCACTGGGAAACTCTGAGCTTCTGGTCCCTGCCGTAATGTTCAACGTTCTGGGCGAAGGCTATGGAAGACCAAAAGTTCTCGGAATGAAGGAAGCCCTGAGATATCCTGGGGTGTATGTGCATATTTACGGCAAACCTGTTGTTAGGCCTTTAAGAAAAATGGGGCACGTTACCGTTGTTAATAAGGACTTAGGTAAAGCCCTAGAAGTTGCCCAAAAAGTCAAGAGAATTATTAAGGTGGTGGGAGATGACCCCTAAAGTAGGAATTATAATGGGTAGCGATTCCGATTTGCCGGTCATGAAGGAAGCTGCTAAAGTTCTCGAGGAATTTGGTGTAGAGTATGAAATAACAATAGTTTCAGCCCACAGAACTCCAGAAAGGATGTATGAATACGCCAAGACGGCAAGAGAGAGGGGTGTTGAAGTTATAATTGCAGGCGCAGGCGGGGCTGCTCATCTGCCAGGAATGACAGCTTCGATAACGACTCTTCCAGTAATCGGGGTTCCTGTCAAGAGCAAGGCTTTGAATGGCTTGGATTCCCTTCTCTCGATAGTCCAAATGCCTAGCGGAGTGCCAGTAGCGACAGTGGCAATAAACAATGCCAAAAATGCTGCCCTGCTCGCCTTGAGAATACTTTCGATAAAGTATCCCGAGATTGCAGAAAAGCTGGAGAAATACAGGGAAGAAATGAGAAAAACCGTTGAAGAGAAAGCCAAGAAGCTTGAAAAGATAGGATGGGCAAAATACCTCGGAGAAGGACTCAACGGGTGAAGCATTGGGGCTGACCTCCTCCCCGCCCTGAAGTGCGAGGCTTTCAAAGAAAAATCAAGAATAAAGAGCCCAGAAACAATTTTAGTTCTCCCAAGGAACTACCAGCGAGGGAACTTTTATTGCTCTGTTTTGATTTTTTATTCAAGAAAACTCAAAAGTGTCCTCCGAAAACGTTAATAGGAACAATAACAAACATAAAAATGGTGATGAACATGGAGATAACCGACAAGGAAGTTTTTGAAATTGCATTAAATGCCGAAATAAAGGCAAAAGAAGCCTATGAAAAGATGGCGTCCCTTGTGAAAAGTGACATTATTAGAGATGAGCTTTTGTTTCTGGCCAAGGAGGAGGACAAGCATAGACAGATAATAGAGAAGATGGCCGAAAAGTTTAAAGAGAGTGAAGGAGAGCCCAAAAAGATTGAGATAGAGGTCATGGGCGAGTTCAAGGTTATTGCTGAAAAGATGGCCGAGGCTATAAAGAAGCCGGATTTTAACCTTGACGAAGTTTACGAGATAGCCATGGAGGCCGAGCTTGTGAGTGAAAAACTCTACAAAGAGCTCGCAAGCTATGGGGCAAACGAGAAAACCAAGTTTGTACTAAAAATGCTCGCAGATATGGAGAGGCAACACTTTAACATTCTCAAGAAGCAGTATGAGTATATCATGCAGTATCCGGATGTGTATAAGGAAGAGCTCTACGACCAGCTCATAAAGGATATAAACTTCAACTTCTGAGATTTGATTTAATCTTCCGAGGATATAAAGACAAAGCTGGCAAAAATAAGAACCGAACCCCTCCTTTAGTTCTTTTTCTTCAACACGACGAACTCCTTGTAGTCCATCACCTTGATGAAGCCCTTTCTAAGATAGTACGAATATGCTTCAAGATCCGGGAATGTTATAACGTAGGGGTCTTTTCCAAGTTCTCCCAGCCTTTTAAACGCAAATTCAAGGAGCCTTGAGCCGTGGCCTTTGCCCCTATAAGATGGATCAACCATGACGAACTCGATGAGGCCTGTTTTTTCGTTTTTAATCTCCTCTGGCACCCACCAGACATCCTTACCCTCAAGGTTGTAAACCAGCGCCATGGTGCCGATTATTTTTTCATCCTTGCCCTTAAGAATGTAGAGCTCGTCGAACTCTTTTCCAAGGCGAAACTCAAGGAAGGGCTCGTAGACCCTTTTAAACCTCTCAAAATCATCAGGAGATGGCTTGTTTTCTACCCATTCCAGCGCTGGATAGGCACCGTTCGTGCCCTTATAAACTCTGAAGACAAATCTCAAGAGTTCTTCTTTTAGAGAAAGTGAGTTTTTTACTTTTATGATTTCCATGTTGCCTCCCATAAGATTTAGCCTAGTTTTCTAAAAAGGGTTGCGGTAAAAAGATTTATTAATTAGGTCATCCTAATAAACTTGGTGGTCGTATGGAATACCTTAACATTAAAGTTCTGGATGAAGATGGAAATGAAAAGCCACTTAGCGACTTTGTCCTTGGCAAGTGGACAGTTCTTTACTTCTATCCCAAGGACAACACACCCGGCTGTACAACCGAGGCAAAGGAATTCACGGAACTTATTGAGGAGTTTGAGAAACTCGGCTTTCAGGTGATTGGTGTTTCCTGCGATTCTCCCAAAAGTCACAGAAAATTCAAGGAAAAACACGGATTAAAGATTAGACTCATCAGCGATCCAAACGCTGAGCTTCATAAAGGCCTCGGCGCGTGGGGAAAGAAGAAGCGCTACGGCAGGGAATACGAGGGCGCGATAAGGAGCACTTTCATCCTCAGCCCGAAGGGCGAGATACTTTGGAAGAAGATAAAAGTAAAAGCAAAAGGACACGCGAAAGAAGTACTCGAGGAGGCCAAAAGATTAATATCTCTAGAAAACCAGATTTAAACGGGTGATTACATGAAAGAGATTAACGCACTTGCACTGGCTTTGGAGGTTGAAAAGGCAGAGCTTAGGTTTTATATCGAAATGGCTAAAAAGGCAAAGGATGAGAGGGCAAAAAGGATGTTCCTCTTTTTAGCTGGGGAAGAAGCTGAACATTGGGACGTTTTTGAGAAGATGTTCGTGGAGAAGCTTCTCCAAAACCCGGAAGTTCCACAGGTCGACAAAGAGCTTTTACAAAAACTTACTCCAAAATACGAGGGAGAAATAAGTGAAGTTAAGGCTGTAGAATTAGGAATGGAACAGGAAAAACTCACATGGGAATTTTATGAGGAGGCTGCAGAAGAAGCGGAGGATGAAAATCTTAAGAAAATCTTCAGGGAGCTGGCAAAGGTAGAAAAGAGCCACTACGAGCTGCTCAAGGCCCAATATGACTCTGTGATGAAAACAGGGATATGGATGGATTACCAAGATTTTAGCCTTGAGGTGGATTGAAAATGGGCTGTTTCGTAGATAGTTAAAAGCTTACTTGGTTTTGTTTCCGCAATTTTTAAATGGTTTTGAGGTGAGTATAAGCCCAAGACTCTTTCCAGGTTTCTTTTCAATCTCAGGAATAAGGTATTAAAAACGAAAAGTACCTGATTTAACAGGCTGCTTGGAATTTCAGGTCTCGCCCCTTAGTGATCAAATCCGCTCTCCCTTTATCACATAAATTGCTGAGCCACCAATGTATGTTGTATGATCGCTCATCCTTTCGAGATGTCTGAGTATCAAAGCCTCAACGGCTTTACAGATGTTCGAATCCTTATTGAGTTCCTCTATACTTGCTAGATAAAGCTTATCCACCTTTTCGTCTGATTCTAAAAGCCTCCCGACAGATGTTTCATCCCCTTCCAAGAAAGCTCTGAGTGCAAGCTCAACCATTTTCTTGACAATTTTAAGTGCTTGTTTTGATCTTTCAAATTCACATCCTGGGTTTGTTATTTTCAGTGTCCTCTCTATTTCCATAGAATACCTTGAAATTCTATATAAGTCGTAGCTTACATCTATTGATGCTTGAATATACCTCAGGTCAGATGCCATTGGTTGATACCTTACTAGGAGTTCGGTTGCAATCTCTACAAGCTCATTCCTGAGGATGTGAAGCTTGCTTGAATTATCTTCTATGCTATCACCCTCCCCTCCTAAGACACTTTCAAGGGAGTTAACGCACTCCAAAACCGTGCCTCCCATCTCCTGGAGTATCTTCTCAATTTGCTTTAATCCTAAATCCAAGAGTTTTCTCATCCCAACACCCCCGTAACGTACTGTTCGGTAAGCTCATGTTCAGGATTTTCAAAAACCTTCCTTGTAGGCCCCACCTCTACGAGTTCACCAATATAGATGAAAGCAACATAATCGCTCACTCTGGCAGCTTGTGCTGGAGAATGGGTAACCAAGATTATTGTGTATTCGTTCTTGAGTTCAAAAAGTAACTCCTCTATTTTCTTTGTTCCAACGGGGTCTATATTTGCTGTAGGCTCATCCATCAGCAGAATCTTTGGCTTCATTGCGAGAGCCCTTGCAAGTACCAACCTCTGCCTCTGCCCACCACTTAGGTTTGAGGGATAGTCATTGAGCCTGTTCTTCACTTCATCCCATAATGCCGCCTTCTTCAGGGCCCATTCAACCCTTTCATCTATCTCCCCCTTTGACCTCACAAGTCCATTTAGCTTCAGCCCTATTGCAACATTATCATATATAGTCAAGTGGGGGAACGGGTTAGGGTACTGAAAAACCATGCCAACTTCTCTCCTGACTTCAATCGGATCAACTTCTGGATTGTAAACGTCTCTTCCAAAGATTTTAACTTTCCCCTCTACTCTAGCTTCTTCGTTGAGCTCAAGGAGCCTGTTGAATGCCCTGAGCATAGTCGATTTCCCACATCCGCTTGGCCCCATAACAGCAAAGACAGTATTTCTTGGAACCTTCAAGTCCACACCCTTAATCACCATATTGTCCCCGTAGTAAACTCTAAGATCTTCAGTTTCAAGCGCAAACTTCATAACATCCTCACCTCCCTGAGGCTGAGTCTTACCGGGATGAATATTCCAAAGAATATCAGAAGTAGAATCAACGATGCCCCCCATGCGATCTCGTGGTGTTCCCGTGCAGGACTCTGGATTAGGTTGTAGATTAATAGTGGAATTGCTCCAACGGGCTTTCCAATGCCAATTTGATATGTCTCATATGAACCGCCAACCGTGAAAAGAAGAGGCGCCGTTTCGCCGGCTACCTTAGCAATCCCTATGAGGAAACCCGTTAAAATTCCTCTCTTTGCCATTGGCACTAAGATTCTAAAAACAGCCTTTACTCTTGTTACTCCAAGGGAAAAGGCTGCTTCTCTATATGCGAACGGAATTTGTCTCATTGCTTCATGTGTGTAAACCGCAACATAGGGTATCATTATTATCGCCAGTGCTAACGCTCCAGCAAGGGTTGAGTACGTGCCCATTGGGACAACCAAAATCTGCATGACAAAGACTCCCACAAGTATCGTCGGAAATTCGAGCATTATCTGGAGCAGGAACTTGGTCGCCCTTCCAAGTATGCTTTTCGGGTATTCATAGGCATATACCCCTACAAAAAAACCAACCGAAAGACCCATTAGAGAGGCAAGAAGGGTCAGAAATAGAGTTCCGAGAATAGCGGGCCCTATACCGCCCTCTGAAAGTGTTCCGGTTATGAAGGTTATCCCCCTATTCAAAATTACGTGGATACCATTCTTAAATACGCTGTAAACTATGTGAAAGAGAGGGAGGAACATCAACACCACTAAAGTCCCAACAAGACCTAAAAACACCTTTTCCTTGAGCTTTCTTACCTTATAGCCTGACATTTGCTTCCCACCTCCTCAAGAGATAAAGTCCCGCCAAGTTAACGGTCAAGCCTATTGCAAATAGGGCCAAACCAGCAGAAAACAGAGCCGAGGTCATATACTCATATATGAAGGCATTTCCATACTGGTTTGCTATCAATGATGATATTGTGTATCCGGGAGCAGATAAAGCCAAGCTCAAGTTGAACGTGTTCCCTATCACCAAGCTGACTGCCGCAGTTTCTCCAATAGCCCTCCCAAACGCTAAGATTATACCTGAATAAACGGCCGGCTTTATATATCCCAGCAGGATTTTTGTCGCCTCAAGTTGGGTTGCACCAAGGCTGTAAATTGCTTCGCGGTAAGTGAATGGTATCATCTGATAGGCTTCTCGTATTATGGCTGCAGCGAATGGGGTCACCATTATCCCAAGTAAAACACCGGCGGAGAAATAACTAAACCCCGTTATTGGGGGATAGGAAAATATGGGCAAGAAGGATAGGTAATCATATAAGGGCTGCATAACGACCCTCTTTAAAAGGGGAACGAGGACAAAAACTCCCCATATTCCGTATATTATCGTGGGCAAACCAGCCATAATATCCGAAAGGATTATTAGCCACTCTTTAATCCTTTTTGGAGCATAATCAACGACAAAAACCGAGTAAGCTAAAGAAAGCGGCAAGGCCACGAGTATTGCTATTACAGAAGTATATAAACTACCCCATATTGCCGCGAGCACACCGTAATATTCCTCGCTGGGCTCTTCAGCAGCTTTCCACACGTTTTTAATGTATATATCAAGACCTTCTCTGTGAAATATTGGCATCGAGTTGTATACATAGACAAGTAGCATAAGGAGGAAAAGCCCAAAGACAAAGCCTACAAAGGGAAGCAAGATGTGGTTTAGATTAACTTTCCTCTTTCCCACCTTTAGTAGAGCAGACATCATAATCCCCTCTTGCTGACTCTTATTGGGAAAGCTGGCCTCACGTACTTAACTCTCTTAACCGAAAGGATACTTCTCAAAACATTTTCCCTGTCCCAATAATCCCTTATCTCCCAGATCACGTTCTTTGGCCTCAGAGAAAGTATTTTTGGGATTAAGTCGTCAAAATTAATGCGCCCTTCACCTAAGGCCCTGTGCTCGTCTTTTGCCCCGTTATTGTCGTGAAGATGCACATGCTCTATTCCAGGTAGTAGCATGTACTCTTCTACGCCGAGCCCGTATTTGAGTGAGTTTATAAAGGCATGCCCTATATCGAAACACACGGAAACGTTTTCTTCAAGAAATGGAATTAGCTCATGCGGAAATGCACCAATCCTGTTATCAATTAAGTTTTCAATGACTAGCTTGACCCCGTACTCCTCAGCCACTGCGGAAAGCTCCATCATTTGTTTCCTTGTGTTCACAAGGGCTTTATGGTAGCTGTCCTTAATATCACCTCCGTGAACAACAACGTATTTTGCATCGAGCGTCCGGGCTATTTCGAAAACATTCTCCATAATCTCTATATTCTTTCTTGAATTTACGCAGAGGTCAACTCTAATGTTTCTTCCATCCGAGGTAGGCGCGTGAAGTGTAAATTCAACGTCAAGTGTTAGCAAACCATGAAGGACATCCCAGTCTATACCCTTATCAGTTAGACCTCTAAGACCATCAAAGCCGAGCTCAATAACATCAATTGGTAGTTCATCAATAGAAAATCCATTTCCTGAGATTTCCCTGATTATATAGGAGTTTACTCCTACCTTCATTTTTATCACCGGAAGAAAATTGAAATATGAAAAATCAGCTCGTCTGGATCATATCAACGGCCTTAAGACCTATCTCGGCAACTTCCTCTGGTAATCCAACGTAACCAGGTGCAATATTTTCCGACTTTTGTCCTTCCGTAAGAACCCATCTGAGAAACTCTTTGATTGCACTAGCTTTCTCTGGACTGTAGTGCTTTCCACCCCTATTCTGCCAGACAAGGAAATGCGAGAATGCAACAATTGGATACGAGTTCTCCCCTGGTGCATCCAGCAACTGCTTAACATCTTCTTTGTAACCCTCTGTTGGATCCGGGATGAAAGCTTTAACTTTCGCAACTGCCTCTTTAATTGTCTCCTCTGTTGGTTTAACAAATTTCCCAGCTTTGTTTTCTATGGCTGCAACGGGAAGATTTTCAGTTATTGCATAAGACAGCTCTGTATATGCTATGCTGTATTTTGTTTGCTTTAGAACCGCAACAACACCTGAATTACCCTTCCCACCAATTCCCCTTCCCATCTTGTCCACAGGCCAGTCAACTACCTTTCCATCGCCAACCTTTTCTGCCCACTCACTGCTTATCAGAGAGAGGTACGCTGTGAATACAGCCGTTGTTCCGCTTGAATCGCTCCTGTGGACAACGATTATCTTTTCGTGGGGAAGGTTTGCGTTTGGATTGAGCTCCTTTATCGCTTCGTCATCCCAATACTCGATCTCACCGAGGAATATCTTTGCAAGGACATCCCTGCTGAGCCTGAGCTCATCAACACCCGGCACATTGAAAACTATGGCGATTGCTCCAACAACCACTGGAAACTGAAGCGGCTGGTCGCCTGTTTCAAGGAACTTGTTCCAAGTTGGTTCTTTAACCGGTGGATCAGTCCTTCCAATGTCAGTGATCCCTTTTAGAAAAGCATCTTGACCGTGTCCGCTTCCACCACCTTCGTACTCAATTTTAACGTTTGGATTGAGTTTTTGGTAGGTTTCAATCCATTTCTGAACTTGATACTTCGGAAAGGTTGCACCGGCAGTACGCATAATCACCTGGCCCTGTGAATCTTCTCCGGTTGCAGTCGTTGTTTTTTCTCCCTGACCTATGCATCCGCTCGCTATAAGCCCAAGAGCCAACACAAACACTAACACGAGGCTTACAAGCTTTCTTTTCCTCATAGGAATTCACCGATCATATATGATCTTCACCTAAATATAAAGATTGTCGCAATAAAATATATATGTATATATTTTCTACAGGCTTACATATAGTTATGAGGCACTATATTAATAAAAACAACACACTTCTTGAAGAGAATACTAACACCCGAAGAACACAAAACTGCTAAAACTGGTCCAGCGAAAGAAGACTGATCTTTGATACTAACATAAATTGACACTACTGAATGGCTTCAGAAAGCTATTTCAAAAGTCCTGACCTCCTCCCCGCCAATGGCGAGGGGTTAAGCCGAACCCTCGCCCTTCAGGGCGGGGAGGTTTGAGGGGTCTCATTCAGACCCAAGATAAAGTGGGTCTTCAACCCCTCGGGGAGGGTCTTCCCCCCGTTACCCCTACCCGCCGTTAAACCCGACAGGCTCGGGGTTATCGTTTTCACGGCTTTTTTCAAAATGTTAAAGGCCCCAACTAAATCGGCATTCATTACAACGCCCTCTCTACGGCACTTGAATAAACCCCTAAAGATTCTCCCATTAGAATGACGTTGGCCGCAGAGGGGGCAAGTTTGGGAAGTGAAATCCTCATCAACAAGCAAGACTTGAATACCATACTCCTCCGCAACTTCCTTGAGGCGTTTAATCACGTAGTTAAACCTCCAAACGTGAGAGAGGAGGAAGTTCTGCTTCTTGCCCTTTTCAGGCTCTCTCGCGATTTTCTTTGGATAGCCAACCACAATCCTCGAAACTCCCAAATCGTAAAGTCTTCTAACCGTCTGCCTAACTGCAGTGTTAATGTAATGCCTTGCTTGGAGTTTTGCCTTCTCGTGCATTCTCTTTAGCTTTCTGCTCGCTTTAGCCCCACTCTTGTTAAGCTTCGACTGGTACTCACTAATCCTTTCCTGCCAGTAAAAAGCAATGCTTTTCAATGGCCTACCATTGACCAGAAAGCTCTCCCCATTCTCAACGTAAACGGCCATTAAATTGTTCACTCCGAGGTCAATTCCAGCTGTGAGGTTTCCTTTGGGCTCTCTGGGAAGTTTGACCCAGGAATTGCCTTCCAGCTTTTCCTCAACGGTGTAGCTGATGTGGGCGTACCACTTCCTCTTCACGTCGTCGTAAACAATCTCTAAACGCCCCTGCTTGCCTTTCAGGTGTATTCTCCCCTTGAACTGGATTTTTACTCTTCCAAACTTTCCGAGGCGCCTCAGCTCGATAACGTTGCCTTCAACCCTGTACTGGTCATTCCTCAATGGGATGACAAAGAGCTTTCTCCCACGCTTTTCCCTGACGAATTTCGGCGGTCTTGGCTTGAGCCAAGAGGGAAGTTCTCCTTTCTTTTTCTTCTTTATGAGGGTGAAGAAGCTCCGCCAAGCCTCGGCGTTTTTTCTTGCCAGTTGTTGGACTGTTGAGCCTCCAACCCAGTCTTTGAAAGTGTGGTAGGCTTCTTTCTCTGTTGTTGCGAAGTCTATTTTTCCGAATTCTTTGAACTGTTTTAATCTCTCGTAATTCAGTTTGTTCCATATTATTGCCGTGGCTTGGGCTAATTCGAAGAGGGTTTTCTCCTGTTCTTTTGATGGCTGGAGTTTTACTGTTACGCTCCTCTTCATTCTTCCTCTTCCTCGACTTTTTTGATCCAGAGTTTCATTGCTTCGGTTACGGCCACGCCTAAGGCTCCCCTAATTTTTCCATATTTCTTCTCCACGAGTTCCCTGAACTTTTTCTCGACCTCATCATCAACGGATATCGTTATGACGCCCATGTCCACACCTATTAAATATTAAAAAATACAAGTATTTAAACTTTTCCCCGCTTTCCCCAATACCTGCTGATCTTTTGAAGACTGTACCCCACCCTAAAGGACGATGCTTGAAAAAGAGAAAAGTCAGCAACTTAAGCTCAACGTCCCATGGCTTATCCTGACAGTATGCCTGACATTATCGAAAATACTTATTAACACCGGGACATATTATAAGGTGGTGATATAATGCTGGCGAAGTACCCTTTTGAACTTCCGAAGGATAGGCCCCTATCAAAGAGGGAAATAGCCCAAGCCCTCCGATGGGCGATTGAAGCCGAACTCGATGCTATAAGCTTCTATGAGCAACTGGCTGAACTTATAGAGGACGAGAGGATAAAGCACATCTTTTACGACGTTGCCAACGAGGAGAAGGAGCACTTTGGAGAGTTCCTCGCGGCGCTCTTTGAGGTTGATAAGGAGCTTGCGAAGTATATGAAAGATGGCTTCGAGGAAGTTGAGGAAGAGACCGGCATAAAGGTCGAACTTTGAGCTTTTCTTTTTCCATGTTTTTCTTTGATTTTCGTGCACTGTGCAGTATATTAACGTACTTTTGAATGCAATGAAAAAAGTTATTAAGGTTTGATGTTCATATAATTTTGGTGATGTACATGGTTGAACCACTTGTTAAGAAGGCGTATGAGACTGAGAAGAAGGCCGCCTCCAGTTATACAGATGGCCTCGCTCGCATAAGAGGACAAGGTCTTAGATACACGAAAGTTGAAGAAATCGTAGGGAGGATAGCAGTTGACACAATAATTCACAAGCATTTAATGGAGGCCATACTTAACGCCCAGAAGGAACTTGAGAAACTTGCAGGCGAGGGGCCCATAGAGGAGATCAAAGAAATAGAACTTGCACCGGAGCAGAAAGCCCTTGTCAAGCGCTTTGCCGAGATGCATCTTGAGATAGAGAGGGACATGATAGAGACATATCAAAAGATGGTCGATAAGATGACGCACCCGCTCTTTAAGGGCCTAGCAGAGGCGCTAGTTAAGAACGAGCAGGAACACCACAAGCTTCTCGCGGAACTCATTGAAAAATACAAAGAGTGAGATTTTCTTTTTTCTTTTAATGCATTTCATCAAAGAGATTACCCACAAATTCCTCCGCTATTTCCTCTTCTTTTCTCCCCTCGAAGTCCAGCTTCCGGTTGAGTTCTCTCATCATCTCAACGGTAATCTTTCCTTCAAGGAGTCTCAAAGCCTCTTCAACCTTCTCGGGAAGTTCTCTGCCAATCAAAATTGCCTCATAAGGGGGAAGTGCTTTCCTGTCGTCGTTAAGGGTTTTTAGATTAAACACTTCTACCCTTGCATCTGTCGTAAAGGCTGTTATCACGTCAACTTCTCCCTTCGAGATGGCCTCATACATCTGGGGTGGCATTAGGGGCTTAATCTCCCTAAACTCCAGGTCATAAACTTCTTTCAGCCTCGGAAGACCGTCCGGCCTTTCAATATAAGGGCCCGGGCAGGCAAAGACAAGATTCTTTGATATCTTCGCCAGATCGCTTATGGTCTCAAGGGAATTTTTCTTGGCGAAATCCTTTCTTACAGCCAGGGCAAAGTCGTTCCTGAAGCCAAGCCTGGCGAAGATCTGTATCTCCCTCTCTCTAAAACCTTCCACAACTGCATTAAAGACCTTCTCAGGGTACCACTCTTTCATGGGCGGGAGTTTGAGAAGTGCGTTGTAGGCAGTTCCCGTGTATTCGACGTAGACATTTATTTCCCCCTTTTCGAGTGCCTCAAGGTTTGCCTCCAGTCTAGGCTCGCTTACTCTGACCTCGTAATCAAACCCTGCCCGTTCAAAGAGCTTTCCGAGTATATGGGCGAGGATTTTCTGCTCGTTGAAGGGCTTGGCCCCTATTACAATCTTCATATCAACCACCTCCAATTCCTTTAGGGATAAATCTCCTCTCCATGTAGGAGAAACTCAGGTCAATGAAGACCGCCATTAAAATAGCCGGAAGAGATCCGGCAATAATTTTGTCCGTGTTAAAACTTGCGAGGCCCTCAAAAACCAGACTTCCTAGACCACCTGAGCCTATTATCGCCGTAAGGATAGCTATCGAGTTAGCTAAAACCGCTGCAAACTTAATTCCCGCAAACATTGCCGGATAAGCATGGGGGAAACGAACGTACCTTATAATTTCCCACTCGGTAAGTCCAATACCTCTGGCAGCGTCTATCATAGCTTCATTGACTTCATTAAGCCCAACATAAGTGTTTTTGACTATTGGAAGGAGGGCACGGAGGAATATTGCAAAGACAGCTGGAGTAAAACCTATTCCTAGTAGGGGAACCACTATTGCAACAACGGCAAAACTCGGTATCGCTTGGACGAGGTTTGCAAATCCCATTATAATGGAAGCTACTCTTTTACTCTTGAGAGAGAGTACAGCAAGGGGGATTCCAACGACTATGCTAAGGAAAAGGGAAGCGTAGGTTAGCATCAGATGCTCAGTGAATGCACCAGCCACTCTTTCAACGCCTACCATAGCGCTCCCTCAAATAGTTTTCTATCAAAGCAGCAACCCCGTCGAGGATCAACGCTAAAATTCCGACCCACAGACCGGTCACTACTATTATGTCCCTGTCATAGAGGTGTATCCCCGTTTGAATTGGGGCGCCCAAGCCCCCGGCAGCCACAAGCCCACCCAAGGTAACTACTCCCATGGTAAATACAACGGCTATCCTTACGCCGGCCGCTATAAGCGGCAGGGCGAGCGGGAACCGGACCTTGAAGAGTATCTCCCGCTCACTTAACCCTATGGCCTCAGCCACCTCAAGGTAGCTCCTCTCAACGCTTGTAAGACCCGTGTACGTGTTCCTCGCTATGGGGAGTATCGAATAGAGGACGGAAGCAGCTATCGTGGGCTTCTCGCCGAGTCCAAGGATTGGGAGAAAGAGAACGAGCAGTGCCAGCGTGGGGACAGTCTCAATCACGTTGAGGATGTTGAATGTCAATGCAGCAATCTTCGGCCTCTTATAAAGAACAAAACCAAGAAAAACGCCTATTATGAGGGCCAAACCCAGAGCTACTCCAAACATCCAAAGGTGCTCAACAGTTCTTTTCGTAAGATTCTGGCTCTCCCATACCCATCGGATATCCATTGCAGACCCTCACAGGAGTCTTAAGAGAACTTCGTTGGCGAGCAGGACCCCAACCGGCTTTTCCTTCTCGACAACAATCCCAACAAAAGCGTTCTTACTTTTCATTTCCGCTAGGGCCGAAGCCAAAGAGTCTTCGGGAGAGAACACTATAGGTTCCCGAAGGGCTTCCTCAATGCTGTGTGAATTCAGGAGAGATTTTAAATCCGTGACTCCTTTAAGGGTGGTATTCTCGACTATAACTGCAAATTCAAGGTTTTTTTCTTTCATCCACTTGAGCAGTTTTTCCTTGCTCTTGATTTCAACCGTGTAATTCTCAACCCCTATCATGAGATCTTTGACCCTGAGCGTGTCAAGATGTTTGAATTTCTTGTCTGCGTTAACCAGCTGAGCAACAAACTCATCCGCAGGGTTAAGAACAAGCTCGTCGGGGTATCCGACTTGAACAAGCCTCCCCTCCTTCATTATCGAAATTCTATCGCCAAGCTTGAAGGCCTCTTCTATGTCATGGGTGACGAAAACAATGGTTTTTCCAAGGGCTTCTTTTATTCTAACGAACTCATTCTGAAGCTGTTTTCTCAAAATCGGGTCCAGAGCACCAAAAGGTTCGTCCATCAAAAGTAAGGGCGGATCCAAAGCCAGAGCCCTTGCGAGGCCAACCCTCTGTTGCTGGCCACCACTCAGCTGATGCGGATAACGGACAGCAAACTCTTCAGGGAGGGCAACAAGGCGGAGAAGCTCCTTAACCCTCTCCTCAATCTCTTCCTCAACCCACCCTTCTAGTTTCAAAAGAAGCCCTATGTTATCCCTTACCGTCATGTGAGGGAAGAGACCTATCTGCTGGATGACATAGCCAATGCTCCTCCTGAGCTCCACGACGTCAAAATCCCTAATGTTCTGGCCGTTGATAAAAACTTCTCCTTCATCGGGCTCTATAAGACGGTTTATCGTCCTTAAAAGGGTTGTTTTTCCGGAGCCACTCGGCCCTATGAGTATTAAGAGCTCGCCGCCAATTACCTCAAGGTTAACGTGGTCAACAGCTATAAAATCCCCGTAGCGTTTTGTAACATCCCTGAGCTCAACGTTCTCTATTCTATTAAAGAGCATCTCCCCTCACCATAAAGAGAAAATAACATCAAGCCTTGATTATGCCCTTCTCAATTAAAAACTCTCTTGCTATCTCTCTGGCATCCTTCTTTTCTACATCATACTTGTAGTTGAGAGCCCTCATGGTGTCCGTGTCAATGAGCCCCTCGAGCTTCTTGAGAGCCTCCACCACTCCGGGATACTTGTCGGCAAACTCTTTTTTGACCAAAATCACGGCATCATAAGGCGGTAAAGCTCCTTTGTCATCTTCAAGGATCTTTAGGCCGAATAAATCAACCCTTGCATCCGTGGTATAGGCTGAGATTGCATCCACCTGACCGTTCTTTATGGCCTCATACATCAGCGTTGGCTCCATCTGCTTAACGTCGCCAAAGGTAAATCCGTAAACCTCTTTAATTCTCGGCAGGCCGTCCGGTCTTGTGGCAAACTCGGGATCGGTTCCAAGCGTCATTTCTGCCGCATAAGGTGCAAGATCACTAAGCTTCTCCAAGTTATTCTTCTCCGCGAATTCTTTCTTGACCGCTATGGAGTAATCGTCTCTAAAACCGAGCTTTACAATGGTTAAAACACCATCACGCTTTAGCATCTCCTCTTTGCTTTTCTCGTAGACGTATTCAGGGCTCCATTTTTCCGGAGGCTCGAGTTTGAGAATGTTATTATAAGCTGTTCCCGTATATTCAACATAAACGTGGATCTGTCCTTTTTTCAGGGCCTCATAATTGACCAGAGTACCTCCTAGACCTTCCTTAACCTCAGCTTTGTACCCATTCTCTTCTAAAAGGAGAGCAATCATGTGTGCTAATATATATTGCTCATTAAAGGGCTTAGAACCTATTACTATTGTAGGAACTTCTTCTTTTTCACTTATACATCCACTTATAAAAGAAAGCAAAACCAAGCTTCCTATAATCAAAGCAGTCAATTTTTGCATTCTTAAACACCGTTACTATATTTCTTTGGCCATTTTAATAAACTTTTCGAAAAATTAAACGTAAAATTATAGAGTTCGAACTAACCCAGTATAGAATCCAAGAAGAGCATTACATAGAAGCCAATAAAGAACCCAAGGGTTACATAAAGCTCATTTTCCTCCCTTTTGTATATTTCTGGGATCATTTCTTTTACAGTTACGTAGAGCATGGCGCCTCCAGCCAATCCAAGGCCATAAGGCAATAAACCATGGAATACGGAGAAGAAAAATGCTCCAAAGAGAACCATAACCCATTCAGCAACTCCACTTAAAGCGCCCATGAGTATAGGCTGAAGCCTCTTCTTTTGAAGCGTAGCAAGCGGCAATGAAACGACGGTTCCTTCGGGGAAGTCCTGTATTCCTATGGCTATCGCCGTCACAAGACCGGTTTTGAGGTCAAACACTATGGAAGTTCCAACAGCCAAGCCTTCGGGAAGGTTGTGTATTATGACCGCCAGAACTATCAGCCATACAACCCTAAGTTTATTCTTAAACTCTTCCGGGCCTTCATAACCCTTAACCAGATGCTCGTGGGGCACAAAGCGGTCTATGAGATATATAAGGACTATCCCAAGCATAATCCCTACTCCCGGAGGCAAAAAACGTCCCGAGTACTCAATCCCCGGGAGTATGAGACTCGTAAAGCTTGCAACGATCATAACTCCCGCGGCGAAGGATAAGCTAAAGTCCACGCCCCACTGGGGCATTTTATGGGAAAACATGGCAAGCAGAGAACCGAAGGTAGTCATCAGAGCCACAAAAAGGCCTGCATAAAAAGCAACCACCATGATGCTCCCACCAGAGATGACAAGAAGGTACTCACTAAGAGATGTTATGAAGTTCTCCAGCATAGTTAGGACACCCTAATAAAATACCAAGCGGAGATATATAAAAATTGTGGAGGGAAATCAAACCAGGATAACGTGCTCCCACTTCTCCAGGGCTCTCACAAGCTCTTTGTGGATCTTCACATACTCGTCAAGCCGAATTTCCTGCATTATTGCATCTATTGCTTGCCTTATGGCTTTTGCACCTGCAGCTGACCCATCTGGATGGCCGAGAGTCCCACCGCCGAGCTGGAGGACTATATCGGTCCCGAGGGGCTCTATAACCGTGGGCAGGTTGCTCAAATACAATCCACCCGAACTGGTTGGAAAGCCCCCTAGTGTCCAATACCCGGCAAAATTTTTTAAGTATTCTCTTGATGGCCTCTTATAACAAGCCAGTAGTTCTTTCTCTCTGGGAGAAGCTTTAAACGATTATGGTATTTTCAAACATCCCTTGTAAAACTCTTTTTCTGAAGCCCGTGATAAATTTACAACTTTGATGTTCGTGATAATATTGGCAGGATAAAATTTTCTAGCAGAAAAATCAAAGGAAGATTTGAATAAAAAGGTCTCACGGACCAACATGCATCATTTGGCTGTACATTTCCCAATCCAAGAGAAGTTCGTATTCAGTTTTCAAGATAAAGTAATGAGTGTTCTCCATTGAAGCCAAATATCTCAAGAGACCTTTCTTGGCATTGTCATCTGTCATCTCTTCAAGTTTGGAGTAGAATTGTTTGGCAATCCTTTCCGCTTCCATTGCCCATCTCACAAGTTCCAAAATATCCTGAACGTTTTTAATTTTCTCTGCGACGGGCTTTAGTTCTGGCCCAACATGTTCTTTTGGAAACACTATCTCTTCCCCGGGAAATGATTGAGCATAAAAATTCCTCAAAAACTCCTCATGTTTTTCTTCTTCTCCAGCAAGAAACTCCAGTTTATTTCTTAGGGTCTCTATATCAACGTTTGAGGCCATGCTTTTGTAGAACTCTCTTGCACCAATCTCGGCCTTTATTGCCATTCCCAAGAGCTCTTTCAAAGAAAACTCATTCACCTTTTCAAGGGGAATCCCCATATCTATCTCTACCATCTCTTTCACCTCACTCCAAAAACAATACACTTATTGATAGGGCTCCCTCATACTAAAATCTTTCCATTAAATAAAGGTTTCAATTACAAACTACTAATGTGAATATAAAAACTCTTTGTTAAAATTACCAAGTCTCTCCACTGCCAGGTAATGGAGTCTCACGAGAGTGTAAATCCACAGGGTCATAGAAAAGAGATACATTACCGGAGCGATTTCTCCAACAAAAAGATTAAGCCAGATAAATCCCACAAAAGTCCAAGATGATATCTCTGCAAGTCTCTTATACCTTTCAGGGGTTCTAACGTAGCCCGATATAGCATTAATAAGAAGCACAATAGCCACTGAAGAAGCCAACTCAACGGTGTAGAAGCTATTCCTTACAAAAATTGCACTTCCAGCTACAACCCCAACCTGTAAAAGCATTGTCCATGTTGCCTTAACAAGTCCGCTTTCCGAAAGGGAGTAAGCTATTAAAACAGGCCCCAAGAGGATTGCAAAACTTATAATCGCCTGATGAACTTCAAACATTGTTGCGATAAAACCGAGTGAAGTCAATATACCCCCAAAAAGGATACACCAAGAGAGCTTTCTATACCCTAAAAAGAAGCTCTCAATCTTTCTTGAGATGTTCCAAGTAAGGAAAATCCCCATAAAGGTTAACAATCCACATATGCTCATAAGAATTTGATAAACACTTACCATGCTTCCATCATCCAAGTTTTTACCTTAATAATTAGGAAGCAAAGTAAATAAACCTTCCGGCAAATTTTTACAGATTTTGAGGTATACTGAAAATCATTTCCAAGAAAAACTTCTTTTCTTTATGCTCTTCAAAATCTCCACCCCATTAAACTTCCAGTAGAAAAAATTACTGGGTATAAGCACAGAAAAGAAAATTATGAAAGAATCACTCGAGCTGAACCTCATTCTCCCAGAGGCCGTGAATGTTGCAGTAGCTTAAGGCATAAAGCTTGCCCTTCTTGGCGGTCTTAAATACAAAGTAGGCCACGGGCTCTGTGTATATATCACTCATGTTAGGGCCCTTCGTGGACTCTCCATGGGCTGTGAAATCTGCCCGTCCGATCTGATAAACAAAGTTCTCCCCTTCCGGTAAGAAGTAAAGCTCTATGTATTTGATGTGATGCTCTGTGGTGTTTGGATGTGGGATTTCTTTGCCCACTTGAACCTTAACCTTAACTAGGTCTCCTTCTTTTTCGTACTCTATAACGGGGACGTGTTTTTCTCCTTTCCAGTCCCCACTCCTTATGGTTTCACCAATCATCTCGACCACCTCAATCTTCTATTTTCTCAAACATGTCCTTTGGCGCACCGCAGAGCGGGCATACCCAGTCATCCGGGATCTCCTCAAACCTCGTTCCTGGAGCAACTCCACTCTCGGGATCTCCAGCTTCCTCATCATAGATGTATCCACAAACCATACATTTCCACTTTGCCATGTTTCCACCACCCTAATATTATCAAACCAACCTTATAAAGTTTGTGCTCCAAACCAAATAGAGCAAAAAAACGAAAGAACTACTCAAACACTACGAACTTTTCTCTTGGAACACCGCAAACAGGGCATTTCTCTGGGGCTTCATCAACTGCCGTGTAACCACAAACAGGGCATATGTAGACCTTCTTAATCTCGATATCCTTTTTCTGTTCCGCAAGCTCTTTCGCCTTCTTGTAAAGTTCTGCATGAATCTTTTCAGCTTCTAAAGCGTAATGGGTACTCCTAACGGCTTCTTTCTCACCTTGGAGCTCAGCAACAGCTTTGTAAGCGGGATACATTTCTTCCACTTCAAAAGTTTCACCTTCTATTGCAGTCTGAAGGTTATTTACGGTGTCTTTGACGTTACCCAACGCCTGATAGTGATTTCTTGCGTGAACAAGCTCGGCAAAGGCTATAGCCCTAAAAAGCTTTGCAATATTTGGAAATCCTTCTTTTTCAGCAAAGTCTGCAAAAATCATGTATTTCATGTGTGCCTGGCTTTCTCCTGCGTATGCATCTTCAAGAAACTTCTTCGTCATTTTTCTTTCGACTACCATATCTACCACCCCAAAACGACATTATTAATTCGATATAGAAATATAAAAGGCTTTCTCTACGAAATTTATAAAGCAAAATAAGAACATTATAATTCATCTATGCTAACCCCAGCTTTTGCCTTTTTCTCCAGCATCATTGCCTTTCTTACGTCTTCTATAACAACAGCACCAATGACTTTCTCTCCTTCAAGGAAAATTTTTGTTTTCTCATCAAACCATTTTCCCTCTCCTTTTGTTTTCCCTATTAGTGCAACTGGAATGTCGCCAAATTTGAAAACCGTGGAGCGGAATTCGAAGTCGTAGCTATCCTCCTTACCCCTCAAAATGTTGGCAAGAACCCTTGCATGCTCCATGGCAGCTTTTGCAGTACCTCCAATTATCCCATTGTACTCGGCACAGTCTCCAATGGCATATACATCTTTAGCTGAAGTTCTAAAATGGTCATCGATTAGTATGCCTCTTCCAGCGTGAATGCCGCCTTTAACGGCTATTTCCTTGTTGGGGATAACTCCAAAGGCACATATCTTAACTTTGCCTTCTACGTACCCCTTATCTGTAAAGATGCCGTTCTCATCTGCTTTAAGAGTGTTTGCGTCGAGATAAAATTCAACACCATATCCTTCGAGCTTTTCCATTATGGCCTTTGTTAGCTCTTCGTCAAGCCCAAGAAGATTACTTCCCCTATGAACGAGCCTCACTCTATAGCCCGCTTTCGCAAGATTTGCCACAAGCTCAAGCCCTATAAATCCTCCTCCCAATATTAAGGCATCTTTGTATTTTTCTATTTGCTCCTTAATTCTTTCAGCGTCTTGGAGCGTCCTGAGAGTTTGCACAAACTCTTTGCCTTCAAAGGTAGGTCCCCTTGGCCTAGCTCCTGTAGCTATAACCAATACATCGTAAGGGATCTCGCCATCGCTTGTTATCAACCTTTTTCTGGCCCTATCTATTACTTCGGCTTTTACTCCCAGATTAAGGTCTATCCCCTTCTTTTCGTACCAAGAGAAAGAGTATGGGAAGAGCTTTTCCTTCTCAACAAACCCCGCTATATAATGGCTCAACATTGGTTTGCTGTAATGAAGAACGTTCTCACGTTCAACTATCGTTACCTTGTGTTCCCCAGAAAGCTGATTAGCTAATTCCACTCCTCCGGGTCCGTTCCCAACTATAACAATTCTCATAAGTTTCCCCTTTATAGAACCCTCGGCTTATAGTGGATCTCCAATTGGTTGAAGAGCACGTGCACCGGGACATCGACGTAGTCAGGCTTTTCCCTTATAATGCCCTCGAGATATTCCTCATGGGCTTTGATTGAGTTGTAGTGGGCTCTTTCTTGAGTGGCCAAAAACTCAAAAAGGGCCTTGTGTTCTGGGAATCTTTTAGCAAGAAGTTTGTAAACCCTTTCAGCAACCTTTTCGTTCATTAATGCGGTTTTCATAGCTTCAACCATTGATCCCAAGGTTACCACGTTAATGGTACTCTCAAGGAAAGGTATTCCTTTGGGAGTAATGTAGTTTTCATTGCCAAAGAGTTTTTTATGCAGATTAAGCAAAAGCGTCTTGTGAGCTTCTTCTGCCTTTGCGAGGTCTTTAAAGAAATTCTGTATAAGCTCTCCTTTTCCCTCCCCAAGTTTAAGATAGAAAGCCTTGGCATCCTCTTCAGATGCTATTGCATAGCCAAGGATTTCCTTTTCAGAAAGGGTTTCCAGCCGTATAACAATATCCTCCTCCATAAATAAACACCTCCTTAGAGATTTCACGTAGATGTATTTAATGTTTGCCATTTTAAGTTCTCTAACCCAAAATCATCCAAAGATAAAAATAGATATGGAAGATCACCTTCCGAGTCTTTTCACAAGTTCTCTAATCCCTTCCCTAATTTTTGCCTCATCTTCATCTGTAGGTCTGCCCCTTACCTCTACGGTATCAACGTGGTCGAACCTTGATCTCTTGATGAGGGTCTCTATTTCTCTTCCGGCCACTCCTGCCCATCCGAAAGTTCCCAAGATAAGCACTGGCTTCTCGTAGTTGGCTTTGTCGAGTAGCTCGTAAAGAGTGTACCTTATGCGAGGATGAACGTTTGCCTCATACGTTGAAGCCCCTATAATGAGCGCTTCGCTATCTGGAACCTCTCCGAGGATATCGCTCACCGCTGGAGCTTCTTTATCTGTGAACTTATAAACTACCGGCTCAAAGCCCAACTTTTGCAACTCGTCAATTGCTATTCTAACGCTTCTTTCAACAAAACCATACATGGAGTCATAAATTACTAGTATTTTGCCTTTCTTTGGAATTCCGGAGCCAACGTTTGCATAGTATTCAAAAATCTTCTGGGGATTTTTGCGCCATATCAAACCATGTCCGGGAAGAATCATCCTAACATCATCAACTATACCGAGATTCTTTATCTTTTCGATGTTCTGCACGATGTACTTATGATAGTGGCCGATAACAGTAACTATGTACTTAGTAACGTAGGGCAAATACCTTTCGACCACTTCTTCATTGGTGTCATCTATTGCCTCCGGAATTGAGTACCCTCCTCCAGCATCGCATGAAAGGATTACCTTATCCTCTACCAAGTAGGTTATCATAGTGTCCGGCCAGTGGAGCCACGGCACTGATATAAACCTTAAAGTTCTGCTTCCTATCTTAAGCTCCTCTCCATCTTCCACTGCATGAACGTTCTCCTTGATACCGTAAAAAGCCTCCAAAAGCCTCTTCGCAAATGCAGTGCCAATAATCTTGGCGTTATACCCATTCGCTTCAAGAACCTTTGGCAAAGCTCCACTGTGATCCGGCTCCGTGTGGTGGACAATTATATGGGTTATCTCTTTCGGATCAACTATACGGGATAGAGTTTCAAGGAACTGATAAGCGTAGTCTTTTTTCCATGCATCGAAAAGAACAACGGCACCCTCCGTTTTCATGAGATATGCGTTGTAGGTTATCCCTTCTGGTATGTCCCAAGTAGCCTCGAAGTACTTTATCTGATCATCGTCAATTCTCAAAAGATAAAGTTCAGGCTCATCAAGAAGTTTCTCTACCCAAACCTTTGGCATTTTTATATCACCCCAATCTAGTTCAAGAATAGAAATATAAAAAGGTTTTTCACCTCTGCAAAAACTCAAATATCTCATCAAGATCCGGGAGTTCCCTTATCGGATACATCTTGAAGAAGATCATTTTTCCCTCTTCATCCACTAATATGTTCGCCCTCTCCGAAAAGCCCTCTTTTTCTCTAAAAATCCCGTATAACTTTGCAACTTCTCCATGGGGCCAAAAATCGCTTAGGATTCTGAGTTTCTTAAGTCCTATGTCTTCTGCCCAAGCCTTTTTGGTAGGAATCGGATCAACGCTTATGCCGACCGGAACAACGTTCAAACTTTCGAATTTTTCATAATTCTCTTCAAGAGCCCTCATCTGTTTTTCGCAAACGCTTGTCCATGCCAGTGGATGAAAGGAAAGAAGTACCTTCTTCCCCCTAAACCCGGAAAGCCTAAACTCTTTCCCGTCCTGGTCTTTTAACACAAAGTCGGGAGCTTTTTCACCAACTTTCACTTTTCTCACCTCCGAAAAGTTATAAAATCAAAAAGCTCTTTTGGCCTCTAAAATTTTCTTAATCTCCTCAATTTTGGGTTTCCTTTGCCACAGTGGCGTTTTATCTTTCTTATACGCTGGAACTTGTTCCTCAAAGGTTGGTTTCTCATGGATGTAAAATATTCCCAGCGGAAGTGGGTCGCTTTCTATTGCCCTCTTAAAGGCTTCTTCTCTATCATAGGGGTCGTGACCCTTCATCCAGTAGGTATGCTCCCTATACCACTCGTAGGTGTTCACCTTATTGAAGCTTACACATGGGTGAAAGATATCAACTATGGCCAATCCCTTATGCTGAATGGCTTTCTTAAGTATCTCAACACTTTCCTTAAAGTACCCCATAAAAGTCCTTGCCACAAAAGATGCGTCCAGTGCTATTGCCAAAGCTATTGGGTTAAATGGTTCCTCAAAAACACCCCAAGGTTGGGTGGGAGTTTTCACTCCGGGCATGGTGGTAGGAGATGCTTGTCCTTTTGTCAGTCCGTAAATCTGGTTGTCGTGTACTAAGACCGTAATGTCAGGATTCCTCCTTATAGCGTGTATTAGGTGGTTGCCCCCTTCTGCATACATGTCGCCGTCTCCCCCCTCCGCTATTACCGTTAAGGAGGGATTTGCGGCTTTCACGGCTGTTGCTATTGGGATAGCCCTTCCATGGAGCGTGTGATAGCCGTTGACATTTATATAGTGGGGCATTTTAGCAGCCTGGCCGATACCGCTTATTATTACCACGTCTTGGGATCTCAAATTGAGTTCTGCAAAAGCTGACTTCAAAATGTTTCTAATACCAAAGTTCCCACATCCGGGACACCATGCTATATCCTTGCTTCCGGGTCTCTCGGGCTCAAAAACAAGCGGAGAAATCATTCTAACACCCCCTTAATGGCCTCAACAACCTCTTCAACAGAGAAAGGTCTGCCGTCGTACTTCAAAACCCTGTGGTGAATTTCTACTCCGAGTTCTTTCTTTAAAAGTTCTGCAAACTGTGCAGTAACGTTCTGCTCTATGTCTATGAGAAATTTACCTTCCAAAAGCTCTTTAACCTTCTCAGGTAATGGATAAACCCATTTAAAGTGCATAAACGCCACGTCTTCCCTGCCAAGGGTTTCAAGAGCTTCCCTTATTACATGATAGGTTGAACCCCATGCAACGATCATGTATTTTGCATCATCCTTTCCAACGAGTTCTGGCATCATGGCATTTTTTCTTATCGTTTCGAGTTTCTTTATTGCTCTTTTCTCTTGCATTAGTCTTGAAAGCTCTTCATCTTCCGTTATATCTCCCCATTCATCGTGTTCGTTTCCGTTAGCTATCAAAACCCCTTCTCCGTAACCTGGTATCCCCCTTGGCGAAATGCCATCCTCAGTAAGTTTGTACCTCTTGTAGTCTTTATCAGTTTCAACAATGTGCTTTTCCACTTTTATTTTGCCAAGATCAACGTCCGGAAGATTGTAGTAGGTGTCAACAAAATATTGATCTGTTAGAATTATAACGGGAACTTGGTCTCTATCGGCCAAGTTGAATGCTTCAGCTGTAAGGTAGAAAGCTTCCTCGATGCTTCCTGGGGCTAGTATTATGCGTGGGAATTCACCGTGTCCAGAGTAAAGGGCGAGGTTCAAATCGCCCTGCATTGTTCTTGTGGGCAATCCGGTCGCAGGCCCGGGTCTTTGGGCGAGATGTATTACAATGGGGTTTTCTGCCATTCCAGCCAGGCTTAAAGCTTCGCTCATTAAAGCAAATCCACCGCCTGAAGTGGTAACCATCCCCCTTGCACCGGCAAACCATGCCCCTATAGCCATGTTTATTGCAGATATCTCATCTTCTACTTGCTCCACTATTATTTCAAAGTCTTCAGCATGCTGGGCAGAGAAAACGGCAACACCGGTGGAGGGGCTCATGGGATAAAAGCTTAAGAAGTTCATTCCTCCAGCGACTGCACCCAAAGCGACGGCTTCAGTGCCGCTTAGAAGAACTTCTTTCCTGACCTTTTCATCTTTTTTAATATCAATTCCAATCGTTTTTTCTTCGCAGAGCTTTATTCCAAGATCATATCCTTTTTTAGCAGCCTCAATGTTCTTAGAAACAACTTCTTCCCCCTTGCTGCCGAATCTTTTTCTCAGGTACTCTTTAAGGACTTCAAAGTCTCCATGGAAAAGCCCAACCACAAGGCCAGCAGCTATTGTGTTCAAATACAAAGAGCTACCAACGTCTTTTGCCATGTCATTTAATGGGACCTCAACGAAATTGATCTTGCTTAGGTACTCTTCTTCGACGTTTTCCCTCTCACCGAGAACAACCGTATTCTCTGTAAGCCTCTTTTCTACCCATGGGAGAACTCCACGCTTGAACGGAATCAGAATGTCAATCCTCTTTACAAATGCTCTTACTTTTTTTGATGAGATTCTAATCTCTGTAGTGTTTATCCCGCCCCTAACTCTTGACATGTATTCCTTGTTTGCATAGACGTTGTAACCGGAAAGCTTCAAGACCCTTGTGAGTATTTCTTCAACAGTTTGAATTCCTTGACCGGCTGCACCACCTAAAACAATAGAAACATCTTCCTTGAACTCAACCATATCTCATCCCTTCCAATAAAGTTCGACTTTCGTCATAATAAGGTTTGTGGATTAGGTTTATATAATTTTCTTTGGGAAAGCTAAATTGCAGAAACTCCAATAATGCAAAAGAAAAGATAGAGAAAATCACTCGAGCTTCTTGTAGCATAACCACCAGTCATAGCACTCGATTTCGCCTTTAGCTTTGGCCTCTTCGCGTTTCTTAACTTGGTCAACTGTGCTTGCAGGTGGGACAATAACCTTGTCACCAATGAGCTCATTGTTAGGCCACTTGTGCGGCAAAGCTACGCCTTTCTCGGTGCTGATCTTGAGGGCTTTCACAAGGCGGAGTATTTCGTCCCAGTCCCTGCCGACCTCTGCTGGATAGTAAACTATCGCCCTTATGATGCCCCTGTCATCAACTACAAAAACGGCTCTGGCCGTTGTCGTTGCACCGCTTGGAATCATACCAAGCCTGTCGGCAAGTTCACCCCGGTCGTCCGCTATGACGGGGAAGGTTATCTCCTCACCAAGGTTCTCCTTGATCCATTCCATCCATTTTATGTGGCTGAACACTTGGTCAACACTGAGTCCTATGGGCTCAACGCCAAGCTCCCGGAACTTATCTACCCTCTTCTGAAGAGCATAGAACTCTGTTGTACAAACCGGGGTAAAATCTGCTGGATGGCTGAAAAGAAGGAACCACTTGCCCTTCTCTGCAAAGTACTCTGGAAGCTTTATTGCCCCGTGGGTAGTCTTAACCTCAACTTCCGGGAACTTTTCTCCAATAGCTACCATTTCTCATCACCTCATAGGTTGTTTCTGTTGTAAACTTTATAGGTTCTGATATATAAACTTTTTGGTTTGCCTAACAAAATTTGTAGATCCTAACTAGTTTTGATAACTTCCCATTATTAACTTCGAAAAAAGAACACCTCAAAGAGAGACGAGTTCCAAAACCAGCTCGTACTTTTCACAGTGTTCCTTCAATCTCTCCGCAACCCTCGTATCCCTCCCAAGAACGGGCCAGAGGATCGAATCTATATGCAGCGGAGGAATTCCAACTTCCTTTGAAACTTCCCTCCAGAAAGTCGTAGAGTTTCTGTCCGTGAACCTTCTCGTGTAGTTTTCAATTCTGAAGTCTTTTGGAATGTCAATCTCCATTGGATACGGAATAAAGTCTCCAAAAGCTATTCTGGATGCATAGCCAAACATTTTAACGGCAAAAACGATTGTCTTTGCATCCTCCTTTGCGTTCATGACCTTAGCTAAACGATCCCTAAACCTCAGCATGTTTTGATAGTACTTTCTTAGATCTTCAATCGCCAATGAATTCAAAAAAGGCTCCAGCTTTTTAAGACGATTCAATTTCAGCTGAATTAATCTTTTGTTACTTTTTGATCTTGGCAAGAACTCGGAGTAAGCCTTTACAATACTCTCTATCGGAGGTTTTTTTGAGAAATAGTTTGAAAACTCCCACCACCAGTTTTCTCCTTTACCTGAAAGCTGATAACTCACAATTGAGTTTGCTATCACTAGCTTGAGGAAAAGCTCATCATCGTTTAGGTTTTTGTGAAGGCTCTCCAAAGCTGAAAACTGCAGATCAACTTTCTCCTCGATAGTTCTAGCACATTCAATGCCAAGTTCTTTGAGAATACTTTTGAGGAATTCTACTTTCAATTTTCTCACCAAAAAGAAATAGGAGTAGAGATTTATAGAATTTGTGAAAAGATAAAAAGGCTATTCAGCCTTTTTTTCTTCTTCAGCATCTTTCTTTTCCTGTGACTTGGGCTTTGCTGGTGGTTTAAGACCATAACCGAGTATTTTAAATTCAAAAGTGCTCCCATCCCTAAGGGTATATCTAACTTTCCCATCTTCAAGATATTCGATCTTAGCTAATGGATGCCTGTAGTCTTCGAATTTTCTCACCATATCTTCTGGCAATGGAATCCAGTCAAAGAGCTCAAGTTCTTCTTCTTTCCACTCTGTAGTTAAGAGATAGTGCTCCACATGGCCCAGTGCTCCAGTAGGACATACATCAACACAAAACTGACAGAAAGTACATCTTCCATAGTCTATCTTTGGATGTGCTCTTTTTTCTCCCTCAATCCATGTCATCTCTATAGCCCTTGCGGGACATATCTGACCACACATATTACAACCAATGCATGTCTTCCAGTTGAGAGTATGGAATCCACGGTATTTTTCAGCAATTTGTGTGGGTTCATAGGGGATTTTTATAGTTACAGGCTTTTTGAAGAGGTATTTTATACTAAGCCAGGGTTTCAAGAAAGAGGGCCTCTTCTTAACCTTCTCTTCAGGTGCAATTTTAAATTTAGCTTCACTCATTTTTCATCACCTGTCTATGTCGGGTGGACAGTTTCCTAAGGTCATCAATATAACCGGCACGTCTGCTATTCTAGCCCCCACTAAAAGCTGCTCTATTACTCTAATTCCATGGGATATGCTTGGACCTCTTATCTGGACTCTGTATGGCTTGTTTCCTCCATCGCTTACAACATAGGCTCCAAAATCTCCACCAGTAGCTTCTACGTGAGCATAAGCATCTCCTGCAGGAACCTTAAATCTTGGGAGAGCCTTTAATTTTGGATCTTCAACTTTGTATGGGCCATCTGGCGGGCCCATCTCAAGCAGCTGTTCGAGGATGTAAAGATCCTGTTCAATTTCAAATCTCCTCACAAGTGCTCTAGCCAAAGAATCGCCTTCTTTGAGAACAGGTACTTCAAAATCAAGCTCTGGATAGAGTAAGTAGGGATCTAATCTCCTTACATCTGCTTTTACTCCTGTAGCTCTTAAGTTTGGGCCGGTAACGCCTTCTGCTAAAGCGAACTTTTTGTCCATTACTCCAATCCCTTCAAGCCTGTTGTAAGTAATGTAATTCTGAAATAAGATGTTGTCAAAGTCTTTAAGTTTGTCTTTTAGGTATTCTACGGTGTCTCTAAGCTGCCTTAACCATTTGTCTCCGGGTATGTCTCTTCTAACTCC
>LDZR01002225.1_pt1 | contig 74315 bp, 96 predicted proteins | sample 615371 | NCBI WGS metagenome assembly LDZR01 (sample SAMN03408294, study PRJNA278302) | terrestrial metagenome | isolation source: oil reservoir sample K2 | place: USA: Alaska, North Slope, Kuparuk formation | collected 2013
GTCTTTGTGGGCCCGTAGCTCAGCCTGGTCAGAGCGCGCGGCTCATAACCGCGTGGTCGGGGGTTCAAAGCCCCCCGGGCCCACCACTTCTTTACTCAAAAAGAAATACATTCTTTTTAGTTATGCTCAATAATCACATTCTCCTGAAAACATGTAATTGCTTGTAAGTTTAATTTCCAAGAATTGTCAATAATATCCTATTAAGATGACTTTTATGTACATCACTGGGCCCTAAAGAGATTATTCTACTTATGTATACCTAAATGGCGGGCCCGCCGGGATTCGAACCCGGGACCTTCGGCTCCGAAGGCCGACGCCCAATCCCCTAGGCCACGGGCCCTCAAAAAAGTTATAACACGGTGCCTACATAAAAGTTGCGGTGATAAAATGATACTACCAGATCATAAAATTAGGAAGGAAATACTTATTGAACCTTTCAATGAAAAGTCTCTTCAGCCAGCAGGTTATGATCTAAGGGTTGGAAAGGAAGCTATGGTAAATGGGAAGTTCATAAATGTCGAGGAGGAAGGGAAATTGGTTATCCCTCCCAAAGGCCATGCATTGATACTAACCCTAGAAAGGGTGAAACTCCCTGATGATGTCATGGGCGACATGAGGCTAAGGAGCACATTTGCAAGAGAAGGCCTTTTAGGGAGTTTTGCTTGGGTTGATCCAGGATGGGATGGAAATCTCACTTTGGCATTTTTTAATAGTTCTGAAGAGGAAGTAATTCTCCATTATGAAGAACGATTCGTGCAAATAGCATTCCATCGCCTTGAGGAACCCTCGAAAAACCCTTATCGTGGTATTTACCAAGGCAGTCAACACTTAAAGCTTTCAAAAAGAAAAATAAGATAATTTTTATTCTCTTCAGTTTTCATAGGTGGATTAATACTACTAACATGCTACAAAAACTTCAAAAATGATTTTACGTAGAAATATAAGTGAAAGGAGAAAATAGAAGGGAGTTCAGCCGAAGAGTGCACCAAGTCCAGCGAGAGCCTCTTCTTCCTTCTCCTCTTCCTCTTCTTCCTCCTCTGCTGGAGCTTCTTCTGCTGGAGCCTCAGCTGCAGGAGCTGCAGCTGGAGTTGCTGCAACTGCAACGGGCATTGCAGCTTTTTCAATAACTTCCTCAATATTAACTCCTTCAAGGGCTGCAACGAGAGCCTTCACTCTTGCTTCATCAACTTCCACACCAGCAGCCTGAAGGACACTCTTTATACCTTCTTCAGTTATCTCCTTACCAGCGGCGTGTAACAATAAAGCAGCATATACATACTCCATCTTTTACACCTCCAAGTTATCTTTATTTTCCATTATTAGATACACATTAACCAAATAAGGCTCCCAATCCAGCGAGAGCCTCTTCTTCCTCTTTCTCCTCTTCTTCCTCTTCTTCAACCTTCTCCTCAGCCTCTTCAGCTGGCTGAGGCTGAGCCGCTATAACTTGTGCTTGTTGGTTTAAAAGCTCTTTGGTTTTCTCATCAAGCAACTCCTCTGGTAATTCTTGAGCTATAAGCAATGCAATTCTGAAGGCTTTGCCAAGTATGTCTCCAGCACTCTCCTTAGTAATGTAGCCCGCTTCTACTGCAACATTCTTTGCGCCAAGGAATGCCTTTTGAATAATTGCCTCAATTGTTTGTTTTGTTGGATATGCTACGTTAACGGAGAGGTTGAATGCATGCATATAAGCCTGTTGAAGCATGCTGATGTATTGTTCCTCATCGATTGCAAGTACTTCTGGTGTATAAACGATTCCATGCTCGTATGCAGCAAGTAGCTTAAGTCCCACTTCAAGAGGTTCAATCCCAAGCTGGTTAAGTATATTAGCCAGCTGGGGAGTTATAATCTCGCCTGCCTTTAATACAACTGTATCTTTTTGTATTGATACCTTACCTTTCTCAATTCTTGCAGGAATTCCTAACGCTTGCATCTCACCAACAAGAGGTCCGGGGGATAATGGTGTTGGTCCTGCTGGAACTACAACATCTCTTGGGGCTGGGGCTCCTGCTTTTGCCGGGGCAGGTTTTTTGCTCTCTTCAAGGAACTTATAAAGTTTAAATGGGTTTATCTTAGTAACGAGTATGCCTGTTCCACCTTGAATGTGCTCGATAAGCTTTTCAAGATTTGAGTCGTTAAGTTCTTGTGCTGCTTTTTTGAGAGCGAGCTCAATGAGAGTATTCCTTGAAACTCTAAGAACCGCCTTATCTCTAAGGCTCTCTCTCATTTTGGATAAAGGATATGCTGGAACATCTGCTACGTCAACTAGGGCTATTACTGGATAATCTTGAAGAAGCTTGGTAAGTTCTTCTACTTCCTTTTTCTTCCACTCAGCAACATGAGCCATTCATATCACCCCTCTATTTTTACAGCTGGACCCATTGTTGTTTTGATGTATGCTGACTTGATTTGGTTTTCTCCCCTCTCAAGCTTCCCTATTATTGCGTTTAACACTGTTTCAACGTTCTCAGCGATTTTTTCATCTTCCATGGATTCTGTTCCAACCGGAGCATGCACTGCTGGAGTGTTCTTAAGCTGTATTCTAACTGTCTTTTTAAGTCTCTCAACAAAGGAGGTAAGATCCGTTATTGTTGGTGGAACTACAACAGGCATCTTATTCCTTGGACCTAAGTACCTACCTAAGTACCTACCAATCTTTGGCATCAATGGGGCAGCCGCAATGAAAAAGTCATAGTTCTTTGCTATTTTTCTCGCAGTCCTTGGATTGCTCCCCAATTCTTCTAATTCCTCACCACTAATAACACCTAACCCGAGCTTTTTAGCCGCCTCGGCAACGGCACCATCAGCGATAACCGCGATTTTTGGTTCCTTCCCACGACCATGTGGCAAAACAACCTCAAGCTTAAACCTATTCTCAGGTTTTTTAAGATCAATATCCTTGAGGTTTACTGCCACCTCTAGGGTCTGTGTGAAGTTACGCGGCTTAGCCCGGGCCTTTGCCTCCTTCACCGCTTCCACGATTTTTTGCCTATCAAAGGCCATCTTTCTGACCTCCACTTTTTTTATTTAAACCGGAAGGAAAATCAAAAATTCGTAAAAAGAGAGATTTTTAAACTTTTCCCTCACTCTTCCTTTGCAAATATTTCATCATAAACTCCCTCATCAATTTCCTTCTGCACTTCTCTTGGATCCTTGCCTTCAATAGTGACACCCATGCTTAAAGCCGTTCCGATAACCTCCTTAGCAGCTGCTTTTAAACCAGCTGCAAGCATTTGTTGCTTCTTTGCTCTAGCAATTTTGACTACTTGTTCCATTGTTAGATTACCAACAATTGCTCTTGTAGGTTCACTTGAACCCTTTTCCAATCCAAGTTCTTTCTTTATTAGTTGACTTACTGGTGGCGTTCCTACTTCCACATCAAATTGTCTTGTTACTGGGTCAACAATTATCTTAACCGGAACTTGCATTCCCGTAAAATCCTTGGTAGCTTCATTTATCCTGTCAACAACTTGTTTAACATTTAACCCTAATGGACCAATGGCTGGACCCAATGGAGGACCAGGAGTAGCCTTACCACCTTCAACTAACACCTCAACGATTTGTTTCTTTGTCATTCTCTTCACCCCTCTACTCCTCTGAGCGTTTGCTTATAAGCCTAACGTATTCTCCCCTAACAGTTACAGGGATTGGCACTATTGCTCCAATCAGTTCAACCACAATTTCGTCTTTTGACTCATCAACTCTAACTACTTTGGCCTTCTCGCCCTTGAATGGACCAGCAATTAATTCAACAATGTCTCCAGGCTCAAATCCACTAACAGCTGGCTTCTCTTCAAGGAAATGCTCTATTTCAATAAAAGATATTGGGCCAGGAAGTGTACCTTTTGCATGCCTGATGCCTCTTATAACTTCATCTACAGCAGCTTTTTCCGTTGCTTCAACAAATATATACCCCCTAACTTTTGAAGGGGATAATATAGCCATAATGGGTAAGCTGTAAGTTTTGGCCTTACTGTAAATAAGCTTGGCTGTATTCTCCTCTTGGCCTACTGTTACACGTACTGCGAATATTTTGCTCTCACTCATCTTTACCACCGCTCAAGTTCAAGTCCCTTGAACCAAAGATCCAATAACACGAATAATCATTCCAATAACACCGATTAAAATTATTCCAATACCGGTTATTTTAGCAGCAAGCTTGTATTCTTTCCAGCCTGGTTTTTTTGTTACCAGGAAAACCCTTTTGGACTCAGATATAAAGCTTTTAAATTTTTCCATGTAGCTCTCAGCCATTTTCAACACCCCTCACAACCTTCAGAGTTGACTATGCCTAAAGTATTTAAAAGTTATCCTTCTATCTACAAACACGACTTAGGAAAAATCTATCAAAAAATAAATGCAAAAAGTAGGTCCCTCAAAGCTCAGTCAAATCTATCTTAACGACCTTTCTTTCTTCTTCAAGAGAATATGGCGCTTCGGTTTCTTCGACAACAGCATACGGTGAGCTTACTCCTGTTACAACAACCATGACTCTTATTGTCTTTTCGAGGTCAGGATCTAGCTGAATTCCCCAAATAACTTGCGCCTCTGGGTCTAGTTTGCTTGTGACGAGTTCGATTATTTGTTGGGCTTCTTCAAGCTTAACGTCATTTCCTGCAATACTAATCAACGCACCCTTAGCTCCACTAATATCCACGTCCAAAAGTGGGCTGTTTAAAGCTTGATTCGCGGCTTCTAATGCCCTCTTTTCACTATCACTTTCCCCAATACCAATCATTGCAATGCCGCCGTCTTTCATGACTGCTCTTACATCAGCAAAGTCGAGGTTAATGAGACCTGGCCTAGTGATGAGTTCAGTAATTCCTTTAACAGCTTGCACAAGAATCTCATCTGAAACCTTAAATGCCATTTGAATTGGTAAATTCGGAGCAACTTCCATAAGTTTATCATTGGGGATCACAATTACAGTATCGCTGTTTTTCCTAAGTCTTTCGAGACCATACTCTGCATTCTTGATTCTCCTTATACCCTCAACAGTGAATGGAAGTGTGACTACTGAAACTGTCAACGCTCCCATTTTCTTTGCAAGCTCAGCAACTATTGGGGCGCCACCGGTACCAGTACCCCCACCAAGACCACAAGTAATAAATACCATATCAGCTCCTTCAAGAGCATCTCTAATGTCTCTTTCACTTTCTTTAGCAGCTTCTTCACCAACTTTTGGGTTATTTCCAGCACCAAGACCTCTTGTGAGATCCTTACCAATTAAAATCTTCTTATGTGCTTTTATTTTCAACAGATCTTGAGCATCAGTATTAACCGCAATCACCTTTGCTCCTTGAATTCCAACTTCCATCATCCTATTAATGGTATTACAGCCAGCGCCACCAACACCAATAACATAGATCTTTGCTTGTACTTGCTCCAAAATCTTCTTAAGTTCTTCATCAATGTCAGAAGCTGGTGTTTGAACCTCAACTGGAGTGTTTGCTTCTGCTGATGTCCTTTCTATTGCACTTTCAATCAATTTCAACATTTTTTCACCCTCCACCTGATAACAGTTCTAAATGTTTTTTCACATTCTCTACATATATAAACCTTAGCTAAGTTTGTTCAACTGATATTTAAATGTGTACTTTCAAACCTTTAAACGTTTCGCTTCTTTGTTAGTCTTTAATAAACTCCAAATCCAACTCTTCTGCAATATTCCTTGCCATCTGTTTGGTCTCGCCTTTACTGCCCTTCCAATCCACATAAATTCCATGTACTCTTCCCGAGGTTCTGTTTATAGCTTTAAGAAGCATTTCCTTTGAAATGGGATGTGCATATTTTGCCACTATGTGAGAAAATGCAAGTTCCGAGTTTAAAGCAGCTTTGGTTTGTTTTGGGGCATAATGACCGCCACCAATACCAATTACTGTTTTAAAGTTGTGAATCTTAGTGTAATTATTAATTACATAAAAAATAGTCTCTGCTACTATTTCCCCAGCTTGCTCATTTTTCCACTCCTCTTCACTGGAACCAATTTCTATAAAAAGAGAAGGCACACCAAGCTCACTAGGCCCATGATGGGTAGCTTCGTAACAAACAGTCCAATTTAAGTCATTAAGTTCATTTAGTTTCAAAAGAGCGAGTTTCATTGCTATTGGCTCTACAATAGCCAAGCTTTCATCCTTTCCTCCATACATGGCTTTTCCCCAGTTTCCTGTAACGTGAGTGGTTAAAGCTGGAAGCTTTTGCTGGCTTGAGTGTCTTGAGGCGAAGATTATAATCTTAGGAATTATGCCCAATTGTTTTGTTATCTTCCTGTCCAGATTATCGTAGTATATCATTTCTCTATCCGTTGTCAGTATAAGAGTATTCTTAAACTGATATACTTCGTTACCATCAAACCGTTTCTCAGATTCTATAAAACCAAAGTTTTCGATTAGTTTCTGTTTAATGTTCATAGAGGCTAGATCAACTTTTGTGGTCATTATAACTTTCATAGTTTCTCCCCTAGGAAACATTGAATCACAGCATAAAAACCTTAAGTTCATACCTCACATAAAAATTGCAGAGTTTTTTAAGATATTCTCTCCAAGTGCTTATTATTGATAATACAAGATCAATATAGAAGATTTCTCAGTTATAAAGTATAATACTCAAAAATTGATAATTTACAATCTTGTAAAAGTTTATTACCAAAAAATATATAATGAAACACGACTACAATAAATACGACAGTAATGGATATACCAAACCCATAAAAGGAGATGTAAAAAATGAAGTGGAAAGCAATTGGTTTGATATTGGTATTGGCCCTTGGTTTGGTCATTTCTGGTTGTACACAACAGGAAACACAAACAACAACCCAAGCCCAAGAAATAACAATCTATACTGGAGGGACCGGAGGAGTTTACTTCCCTTTAGGTTCCAAATATGCCGAGATTCTAAGTAAAAATGGAGTTCCAGCTACTGCAGTTACAAGCGGTGCAAGTGTAGCAAACGCAAAAGCAATTGGAGATGGGACTGCTCAGGCAGGAATTCTCCAAAACGATGTAGCCTATTATGCCTACAAAGGCCTTTACATGTTTGAAGGACAAGCAATAACGAATATTAGAGGTGTTGCAGCCCTTTATCCAGAAACTGTTCAATTCATCGTAAGAGCAGACAGTGATATAAAAACCCTTAGCGACTTAGCAGGTAAAAAAGTGGCAATAGGTGCTCCAGGAAGTGGAACTGCTGTGGCTGCTGAACAAGTACTCAGAGCAGCAGGCGTTTGGGATAGCATTGAGAAAGTCAACCAAGATTTCAATGAAGCCTCACAAAGTCTCAAACTTGGTCAAGTAGATGCAGCTGTCATCGTCTCTGGAATCCCAACACCATCTGTTAACCAAATTGCAGTACAAACACCTGTCCGGGTGCTTTCAATCCCTGATGACACACTAAATAAGCTTAAAGAAGAAGGGTATATATTCTATGTTAGGCAGATAGTTCCAAAAGACACCTACAATGGGGTTGATGTAGATACCCCAACAATAGCTGTTAAAGCAATGCTTGCTGTAGGAGCTGATCTTCCAGAGGACACCGTCTATCAAATGACAAAGATACTTTTCGAGAATGTGGACCAACTCAGAGCAGTTCACCAAAAAGCTCAAGCTATAAGCCTCGAAACAGCTTTAGATGGTATGAGCATACCACTTCACCCAGGAGCAATAAAGTATTACGAAGAAAAAGGCCTTACCATACCTGAGAACCTTAAAGGGTGAAGCTTTTGAGAAAATTTCTTTTTTTGCCCTTTTTTCTTATAATATTCTTAATTCCTGTCAATACCCTTGTAATAACTGATGAGAACCACTCTTATACTGATATTCTCGGAGAGAAGGAGATAGAGATAACGTACATACACAGTGTTCAAAGAAGTAAAATAGTAGAAATTCTCAAAGCGAATAAAACTGGCCTCTATGTTGCTGAAATGTGGTGGAAAGACTTCGGAGCTGGACTCCCCGAGGATATTCAATACTCAGAGAATGGTTATTACGTGAAGAAAGTAAACATCCCTCTAGGAAAATCTCTTAGTTTTTGGTTTATCTCTTCAAACCAAGCAAAGATTGCTGTGAACGAAGAGATTATATTGTCTCCAACAGAAGACATCCTTGTTAATTTCAAAGTAAAAAGGTGCCCAATCATACTCACCCTCATCGGGAGGTGCTAAAATGGAAATTGAAGGAAAATTTGAGAAAGTTGAAAAAATTGTGATAGAAAAAACAAGGACACTCCCCCCAACGCTTGAGAATATAATAAAGGTGGCTGCAATATTAATTGGTATCTATGAAATCCTGTTCATATTCAATTTCAATTACACCCTATATGACCTTTTTTCAAGAATGGGTATTGTAATTGGACCACTGAAAACTACCTTCCAAACTAAGCAGGGAGAAGCCTTTGTACTTGCCATGATACTCTTAATAACGTACTTGTTATATCCAATAAGAAAAAAAGAAAAATATTTAAAGAAAGTTCCACTGTATGACTACCTACTGGCAATTCTTGGAGTTGTTTCCGCCTTATATCTATTCTTCGTATACCAAAGATATGCAGAATTTGCTGAGGTTTACATGACTGACGTAGTGTTCGGTCTTATGGCAATAATCTTAGTTCTTGAGGCTACAAGAAGAGTGCTCGGCTGGGTGCTTCCACTAGTTGTGGTTGTCTTCCTTCTTTATGGCATCAACAACATAGGATTTAACTGGATTCGCTTTACCCAGCAACTGTATTTTGATGAAGGGATCTTTGGGATCCCATTCTTTGTGATGACAATTTATGTGTTTGCTTTTGTGTTCTTTGGAGCGTTCTTACTAAAAATTGGTATAAGTGATTACATAACAGAGTTCATGATATCCCTCTTTGGAGCTCGTCCTGGAGGTCCCGCTAAATCTGCAGTCGTTTCGAGTGGCCTTATGGGAACTGTGAGTGGATCAAGCGTTGCCAACGTTTTAACTACAGGGACATTTACAATTCCCCTAATGAAAAGGGCAGGTTATCCTCCGGAGGTTGCTGGAGCCGTTGAACCTGTGGCCTCTACAGGCGGCCAGCTAATGCCCCCTATTATGGGTGCAGCTGCATTTATTATGGCAGAATTCCTTGGAATTCCATATAACAAGCTAATCATTGCTGCAGTACTTCCTGCTCTCGTGTATTATTCTGGAGTTTACCTTTTCATAGATTTAGAAACAAAGCGCCTTGGATTAAAAGGAATGCCAAGAGAAAAATTTGCACCGCTTAGATACTTCATAAGAAAGCTCTACATTCTGCTCCCAATTGCCGTTATTACTGTGGCCTTAATATGGGGAATCCCACCACACATATCAGCCATTTCATCCCTTGGAATAGCAATTTGGGTCGCCTGGATATCTAAAGATAACATTAAAGGACATGAGGGCCTGTATGTTGCAACAGTATTAGTGAGCACCGTGCTAATGTTCACAGGAAGAGAAGTCGCAATCCCCGTCACAATACTTCTTGTATTACTCACTTTAGGTTTGTTGGCACTTGGCTTTACTAAAAAATTCGTCGAGTTTAATGAGAAATTTTACATAACTCTATTGTTTATATTCTTTATAGCATTAACAAAGTACTTGGGAATGAGAAAAGAGCAGATACTCCTAATGAGCGGTGTAATGGGGATAGGGTTCTCACTAATAGTGGGGTATATCTCAAAAAGTGAAGATGGCAAACTAATGTACTCCGCCACTTATGAGTCTATGATTGATGCAGGAAAAACAAGCACAAGTGTAATGCTTGCAGCTGCAAGTGCTGGACTCATCCAAGGAGTTCTAACCATGACTGGATTGGTGACAAAGTTAGGATACAGACTTATAGATTTAACAGCAGGAAATCTATGGTTATTACTCTTATTAACAATGGTATTTAGCCTAATATTGGGCATGGGAGTTCCTACAACTGCAAACTATATCATCACTTCTCTTGTAGCGGCCCCCGCAATATACAATGCAGTTTTGGGTCTTCAATCATACAGCTCCCCCGTTCCTGGATTTACAACACCAATAGCTCTCTTAGCCGCACACTTCTTCGTATTTTACTTTGGAATACTCGCTGATGTAACCCCACCAGTTGCTTTGGCCTCTTATGCAGGTTCTGCTTTAGCAGGGGGGGATTTCTGGAAAACTGCAATGAATGCCGTAAAATATGCACTAGCTGGTTATATAGGACCGTATATATATTTCACACACCCTGAAATGTTTCTAATAACAGTACAAGAATGGACACTATTAACAGCCCTTCACGTGCTTTACAACTTTGGAGCGACTCTCTTGGTAATGTACCTACTAGCAATCTCCTTAACTGGATGGTTCCAAAAGAACCTAAGAAAAGAGGTTAGGGTCATTATTGGCATAATAGGACTTGCCAGTGCCACACTCCACATAATACCAATAGGTTTAGGTGTTGCGGGAGTCGTTGGGCTTAAGTTATTTGGAGAAAAACTTAGGGGTTGATCCCTTCTTTTGCCTTTTGTAATTCCTCAACTATTGTCTGAGTTAAGTTCTGGATGTTTTGAGCCACATTTATTACTGTCCTTCTAACAATTTGAATCACTACAAAAATTATTATTAACACAATAGCTATCATCATCAAATATTCAATAGCTGCCTGAGCATTTCTTTTCATTTTTCATCCCCCGAGTGCATGAGCTATCTGCCTTGCTACAAATCCCGAAGCAATGATAAACCCAACAGCAACACCCAAAGTTATCACAATAAACTCCACCAATTTATCCAAGATATACGTTAACATTTTCTTCTCTTGCTCATTCATATTAACCACCATGTTAAAGTAACTATCAAAGAACTTAATAAATGTTTAGTTAAAAGAAAAGATAGTTAGTAAAGCATCACCTCGAAACCAAGCTCGCTTAATAAATCAGCAAGTTCTTCACTATCTGCATAAACCAAAAGATGGTGATTTCCAAGAGTTCCATCTATGAAGTCCTCTGCTTCCTCAATTTTAAGCTTCATTTGAGTTCTGCACCGATATTCACTCCTTTCTTGCTCTATCACCTCAACTCCCGCAACTACAGCTTTTCTTCCTCTGATTTTTAATAAAGAAGCCCTTCCCTTTGGAAGGCTTACAGCAACTCCTACACCTTTTCCACTTTCAAAGTGTGATCTTAAAATATAGTTAGCAATTAATGGGGCAGTACAGTGAGCCAAGATTATATGATTCTCTCCATAATCCGCTATGTTACCCATAAAAGCTGGTTTGTCAAAGAATCTTCTCACTATAAGCATTCCCAATAGAGAATTTAGCTCCCCTTCACATGCGGCTGGAATTCCCTCTGCATTCAACATTGCTAATGCCAAACAAGGAGTTGCATTAAGCTTGTTAAGCATTTCAAAGCAACCTATGGCAAATCCATCCAATTTGTAATCTTGGATTATTTTCTTTAAGGCTACATACATCCTGCCAGTTTTAACAAGATCTTCTCTTTGAGGTTCTTTAATATCCATTGCTTTTGTAACTATACCTTCTACAGCTTTCCAACCTTCAGCCTCAGTTGTAGCATCGTAGTACTCATAGAATTTTTTTAAGCTAATGTGAACATATGGGAGATTGAATTTTTCGTTTATTAGCCATGTTGATATCCTCCCGATAAGTCCTAATCTAGTATTCAGAACCTTATTAAACAACTCCTTCATGTCATCATACCCTAAAATTGCAGCTTTCAGTTCGTCAAAATTCTTCACAAGCGCTGCTGGTATTAGAAGATCCCTAAAATACTCCCTAAGTTCTATTGCTGCAGCAATTGAATTATTAAAAGAATCTCCAAAAAGAACTATTGGTTTCCGATAATAAGCAAACTCTTTGAGAGCATTTTCAGTACCTCCTGTTAGTGGGTAAAGAACGATAATATCCACTTCTTTAAAGTCCACCTCCCTAGTATCTGATTTTGAGGATACAAAAAGCCCCCCTTCTATCTCAAAATCGTTTGCAAGACTCATCAGAAACTCAGAAGCTTTCTTCTCGAATGCTTTTGGATTCGCTATTTCGCTAATTCCAAATACCACTCCTACTTTCATTTTAATAACCTCCAAAGTCTTAACAGCTAAATGGAATTTAAGGTTATCGTTTTAAGGTCTAAGATATAATAATAGAGCGTGATAAAAATGATTCGCTTTATCCTTGATACAAGTATTTTTGTAAACCCCGAGATCAGAAATAGATTTGGGGACAATCCCACAGAAGCTATGAAGATTTTTTTAGAATATGCTGAACGTCTTTTTGGGAGAGTTGAATTTTATATGCCTCCTGGAATTTATAAGGAAGTCAGCCATTTTGTGGAATTAGAGGAAGTCTCCCCAGATATAGAGCTTTATATAATCAAAAAACCTCCCAACGTGCACGACATTAGAATACCTGCTTTTGTTGTTTATGAGCTAATCGAGGATATTAGAAGAAGAATAGATAAGGGTCTTAGGGTTGCAGAGAAGGCCGTGAGAGAGAGTGTAGTGGATAGCCAGAACGTAAATGCAATAATACAAAAACTTCGGAGAAATTATAGAAAAGCCTTAAGAGAGGGAATAGTTGATAGCAAAGAAGATTTTGAGCTTATATTACTCGCCAAAGAACTGGACGCCACAATAGTCTCTGCAGATGTTGGTATTCTAACATGGGCCCAGAAAATGGGTATTAAATGGATCGATGCTGCTCGGTTCAAGGAAGTTCTAGATGAGTTAATAGAAAAAGCCTGAACTTTTTCGGAGGAATCAAATTTGTTCTATAAGTTTCTTTCTTTTTTTCTTCATACTCTTCCCCCGTAACATTCAGTACGCCCCAATGTTTCTGAGCTCCTCCCTGCCCTAAAGAAAGAGGCTTGAAAAAAGAAGGTCAAACTTAACCGAAACAAAAGGCAAAATCAGGATTGGTAATTATATTACTCCCAAGATGCTCAATGAATAAAGTTTATTATACCAAATACCTTAACTTACGATCAGGTGATTTCATGAATTTTGAGGAGAAAGTTCTCATTGGGATGGTTCATCTCAAACCCCTCCCCGGTTCTTATCTTTACGATGGAAATTTTAATGGAGTTGTAGAACACGCTATTAGTGAAGCAAAGAAGATTGAGGAGGCGGGCTTTGACGCCATAATGATTGAGAACTTCAATGATGTACCCTTTTCAAAAACCGTGGAACCTATAACCGTTGCTTCTATGACCCTCATTGCTAGAACAATAAAGGAAGAAATACCTCTCCCCCTTGGTATAAACGTTCTCAGAAACGATGCAATTGCGGCATATTCAATAGCCTACACTGTTAAAGCTGATTTCATCAGGGTAAATGTCCTAAGCGGAGTAGCATATACGGATCAGGGTGTAATCGAAGGGATAGCAGTCCAACTCGCAAGACTTAGAAAACTTCTTCCCTCAAAAATCAAAGTGTTTGCAGACGTGCATGTCAAACATGCTCATCATTTTGGAGATTTTGAAGAGGCTTTGAGTGATGCAATTGAAAGGGGCTTAGCCGATGCCGTAATAATAAGCGGAAAAAGAACAGGAAATGAAGTCGATCTAAAAAAGCTCAAACGGGCAAAAGAACTCTCAAATGTACCAGTTCTTGTTGGTTCTGGAACAACCTACGAAAACTTGCCAGAGCTATGGAAATATGCAGATGGGTTTATAGTGGGAACATGGATTAAGAAAGATGGAAAAACAAACAATGATATTGACCCAGAACGGGCCAAAAAACTAATAAACTTAGCCGAAAAGCTTAAGGCGTCCCTTTAAGCCTTTTTATTATATATTCTGCATACCATTCAGGCCAGTTTTCGTCTCTTTTTCCAAGGCGCTTTTCATATTCAGCATGGGCTTTTTCAGCTTCCCTTAAAAGTTCAGCAAGTTTTTCTTTTGTGAGATTGGACATCAACTCCACCAATGGATAATTGAACATCTTATATTTAAGAGTTTGGAGAACAGAAACCACCTAAAAATTGATTTGGTGCGGTGGCCGGGATTCGAACCCGGGTCACCGGCTTGGAAGGCCGGTGTCCTAGACCAGGCTAGACTACCACCGCATGTAGCTGTTTTAACATGAGTGGATTTGGATTTATAAAGTTTGCGATGGGGAAGCTTTTTAAATCACATTCAGAACAGAGTTATGTATATATAAAAATTAGTTTTAGGTGAAGGAGATGAAGAAGCTTGCAATTATTTTAAGCCTTGTACTTATGGCAACAGCACTTGGGTGCCTCAATCAACAAACACAAACAACCCAGACAGAAGAGCAAAAACTCATCATTTACTCGTACGACAGCTTTGAATATCTTGCAAGCGAAGTAATTCCAAAATTCGAGGAAAAGTATGGAGTTAAAGTCGAACTACAACTTATTGGAGATGCAGGAGAAGTTTTAAACAGATTGATTCTGGAAAAGGACAATCCAAGGGCCGATTTAGTTATAGGGATAGACAACAGTCTTTTGGCAAAGGCAATCGAAGCTGAAGTGCTAGAGCCTTACAAGCCAGAGAATATAAACCTCTTTCCAGAAAGTCTCATATTTGATTCAACGTTTCACTTGACCCCCTATGATTACGGGTATATCTCGATAAATTACAGAGAAGATATGGTACAAAATCCACCAAAGAGTCTTGAAGATCTTACAAAGCCAGAATGGAGAGGCAAACTTGTTATTGAAGACCCAAGAACAAGTTCTCCTGGTGCAGCGTTTCTCCTATGGACAATAGCAGTTTATGGTGACGAAGGATATCTCTACTACTGGCAAAAGCTTAAGGAGAATGATGTTCACATAGTTAAGGGATGGACCGAGGCCTGGACAGCTTTTATGAACGGTGAATTCCCTCTCGTGCTTAGCTATGCAACTTCTCCTGCTGCAACAGTCTATTACGATAATATAACTTATGTAAAGGCCATAGCATTCGAAGAAGGCAACTACATGCAAATAGAAGGAGCGGGAATAATAAAAGGAGCAAAGAACAAGGAGTTAGCAAAGAAATTCATAGAATTTATGCTCACTGAAGAGTTCCAGGATGCAATTCCCACTAACCAGTGGATGTATCCAGTGAATCCAAATATTAAACTTCCAGAAGTCTTTGAATACGCAGTGCAACCAAATGAGATAAAGCCATTAACTCTCGAACCAACTTACATCAAAGAAAACTTTGAACGCTGGATCAAAGAGTGGACTGCACTTATGGTAGAAGGAAAAAGTCCAGAAGAAATAATAAATGCTCGTGCATGATCTTTTTCTTTTATCCAATTATTGAAAACTGCTTTACTCTTACTCCCACTCTTTTTGGTAGATTTTTGATAGAGAATGGAATTTCACTTAGAAAGCGTTCTGCTATTATTATTGTTCCCTCTATATCGATTCTAAATCTTATTCTACCAGGCAAAAGCTCGTAACTCACTATCTCACCGGTTTTTCCTTCTTCGATATACACACTTTCAGGCCTAAAAAATATCTTCACCTTTCCATCTCTTCCAACGTTGAAACAAAGTTCTCCAAGACACACTTTTCCCTCTACAGCTCTAAGTTCTAAGATGTTTGATAGTCCAAGAAACTGAGCTACAAACTCAGTATTTGGATTATAGTAGAGTTCTAATGGAGTTCCAATCTGTTCAACTTTTCCAATATTCATCACAGCGATTCTATCACTTATTGCCATTGCTTCTTCTTGATCATGGGTAACATAAATTGTGGTTATCCCAAGTTCCCGCTGAATTCTCTTTATCTCACCCCTAAGTCTCTCACGAATCTTTGCATCAAGATTTGAGAGAGGTTCATCCAAAAGAAGAACTTGGGGTTCTATTACCAGCGCCCTGGCCAAGGCCACTCTTTGTTGTTGGCCTCCGCTAAGCTGTTCTGGATATCTCTTTTCAAAGCCTTTTAACCCTACTAATTCAAGTGCCCAGATCACCCTTTTCTCTATTTCATTCCTAGGGATCTTCCTGACCTTTAACCCAAATGCTATGTTATCAAAAACATTCATATGGGGGAACAAAGCATAATCTTGGAAAACTATACCAATATTCCTTTCGTATGGTGGAACGTGATTCATAAGCTTCTCACCAAAGTAGACTGCCCCTTTGTCTGGCCTTTCAAAGCCAACGATTATTCTTAGCGTTGTGGTTTTTCCACAACCACTCGGTCCAAGAAGAGTCAAGAACTCTCCTGCTTTTGCTTCTAAATGGGGAATATCAAGCTGAAAATCTTCCCAAGACATCTTTATTCCTTCGAGCCTAACCCTCACCATATCTCTTCACCCGTTTTCTCGATGACTATAAAAGCTATTGTGCTAACTAATATCAAGAGTACAGACATTGCCGAAGCCGGTCCCAATTGCCGAGAACCTAAGAATCGATAAATTGCTATTGTGATTGTGGTATATTCTGGCCTATAAATCATGTATGTGGCTCCAAGTTCAGCTATGCTCATAGCAAAAGCAAAGATAGCTCCAACAATTATCCCACCAAATGCCAATGGAAGCTCAACTTTTAGAAATGCACCAAGTTCATTGACTCCCAGACTCATTGCAGCTTCCTTTAAGTTTGGATTTATTTTTTTCAGACTAGTAGACACAGACCTTAGAACAAATGGATAGGCTATTATTGTGTGGGCAAAGATTATCAAATACCATGTACCAAGAAACTCAAGTGGGGGCTTATGGAAAGCTCTTATGTATCCCAATCCAAGTGTAATTGCCGAAGAAGCTAGGGGGAGCATCACAATAGCATCGAAGAAATTTTTCCCTTTAAACCTCCACCTATACATAATGTACGCTATACTCAGGGCCAAAAACGTTGAGAGAATTACTGCAGAAAAACCAAACAAAAGAGAATTTCTAATTGCAGTTATACTGTTTGCACCAAATATAGGATTATATTCAGGAGAAAAAACTCTTCTGTACCATTCGAGTGTGAAACTACCCCCATATGTAAAAGAATGATAAATAACAGCAAGGAGAGGGGATAATATAAATAGAAAAACCACAAGAGAATAAAAGATTATCAACAAACCTCTTGCACTTATGAGTTTTTTAAATGTTAAATGAACAGGTTCTCTAAACACTTTTTGCTTCTCAGCTTTTGCATATAAGTCCAAACTTTTAAGGTAGAGATACATAAAAATAAGGCTTAAGAAAATTTGGATTATTGCCAGTGCGGCGCCAGTCTTAAAATCAAGGAGTGTCATTATGGAGGTAAAAATATCTACCTCTATAGTAGCATACTGGTATCCACCTAGAATAAGGGGGACAGAAAAACTCAGAAAACAGAAAACAAATGTTAACATAGAAGAAGCAAAAATAGCAGGCATGAGCATTGGTAGAGTTACTTTTCTAAAAAGTGTGAAACCTCTCGCCCCAAGGCTTATTGCAGCTTCCTCATAGTGAGGATTTATGCGTTGCCAAAGTGAAGATACCATTCGAACAACAACAGGAAAATTGTAAAACGCATGAGCAAGAATTATGGCCTTCCAAGAGTAAAGGATCCCTAAATCCCTCCCTAAAATCTGAGTTATGATCCCCACACGGCCAAAAAGGAGAATAAATCCTAAAGCAACCATAATACTTGGCATCACAAAAGGAACAGTTAGAAGGGCTTTTAGAATACCTTTTCCTGGAAATTCATATTTTGCAAATATGTAAGCTCCTGGAAAACCAAGAAAGAGTGTCAAGAGTGTGGATGCCAAGGCTTGCCAAAATGTGAAAAATATAACCCTCCTATGGTAGCTGTTTGAGATAGCCCGAAGGATGTATCTTAGCGTAATCCCGTTATCCCACAGACCTTCTTTTAATATGCTAATTAGGGGGAAGTAAAAGAACAGGAATAAAAAAACCAAAGGTAATAGGGCATTTAAATTCTTTAACCTCATCCCCATCGACTTTTAATGGGTTTTATTATTTTATAAGTCTGTTGTCCAGTATGCCAGACCGATATATCTGTCAGCTCCACCGTAATACAGGAAGAGTTTGTTCTCGTGCTCTACCATGCCTTCAACAAAGACGACGTTGTTAACATGTCCATAGAACTCCCATTCATGCTCTGGAACCATTATTGGGTTTTCAGTTCGTGCAATGAGCTCTCTTGGATCATCCTTACTAAAGATCGCTGCTCCAACTCTATACTTTAGTGTTCCTTCTTCGTTGCCAGCACTATTGTATATCAGGAGTATTTTTTCATCCATAGAGACTAAGGGCGGACCTGGTTCTACTAAAACATTATCAAAATTTTCTTTCCTAGGAGAAAGAACTGGCTCTTCTATGTATTCCCAGTTTATCAAGTCCTTTGAAACTCCCATCCAAATGTGAGAATCTCCAAAATACATGATATACTTACCTCTAAAATCTCCATCTTTAAGCTTCTCAGGAAGGATTGATCCACTTTTTGTCCATCCTTCAATATTGTTTTTCTCATACTTGAAATCCTTAAATATTGGCCCATGCTTCTTCCACGTTAAGAGATTCTTTGATGTAGCTAAACACAATCTTGCGGTCTTGCCATCGTAACCTGTGTACGTCATATAATATGTTTTACCAACCTTCACTACCCTCGGATCTTCGACACCAGCACTTTCCCAGGGGTATTCTGGCTCCATTACCGGCTCTGGATGTCTAAAGAAGTTGATGCCATCGTAGCTTATTGCAAGTCCAATCCTACCGGTTAAATTATCATCTTTAGATTCCGCTCTGTAAAGCATAACTATTCTGTCCTTCTCTTTAACAACTGCAGGATTGTAAATATTCCTTGAATCAAACCCTTCCCTTGATGGAGATAAAATGGGTTGAGGGATCTTTTTTGGAGGTTTTACATCGGCTTTATTGCCCTCTAGTTTGAGCACTTTCTCAAATATTTTGCTCTTCAAACCTAACAACCTCCCTGTTTTGAGCTTCAATTAAGTATGGCTTTCCTTTAAACCTAATTAACACGGAAACTCTAATGTCTTCAGGCAATAGTGGAGAAAGTGCCAATTCTTTTTCCACTCTTAAACCCAGTAAAGCCGTGAGGAATGCAAATACACTTGCGGCGCTCCAGGCCTGTGGGGCATTTGCCCTGGGACATAAGAGCGGGTATTCACTTTCAAGCCCACTGTAGAGTTCAGGAAGCTGAGAGTTTGGAAGGAACTTTGCAGCTTTGAATATCGCCTCTGAAAGTGTTTTTGCCTTCTCTTTTTCTCCAATTGATGCAAGTCCAAGGGCTATAATTGCATTGTCATGGGGCCATATGCTGCCATTGTGATAGCTAAATGGATTGTAAGCTTTTTCATTTGAGCTAAGTGTTCTAATACCCCACCCAGAGAACATATCCTCCTCAAACAATCTCTCTGCTATTTCTTTTTGATATTCAGTTATCCTTGTAAATAAAAGATGTCCCATGTTGGAGGAGACCACCTTGGAAGGAACGTTATCTCCATCCAAGGCAAGTGCATAAAAGCCATTGCACCAGAAATCCCTATTAAAGCGTCTCTTTAAGGCCTTTGCCTCTTTTTCAAGCATTTTTGAATCCAATGAAGTTAGACCAAGTGAAGCGGCATCTACAAGGGCCTTATAAGCATATCCCTGCACCTCCACCAGAGCAACGGGGGGCTTTGTATGAGTGCCATCTTCGGTTGGAATACCTTCTATTGAGTCCTTCCATCCTTGATTGGCCAAGAACCCTCCTTTATACCTTATATATCCTCCTCCTTCCCTGAGCCGTCTCAAAATCCATTCTACAGCAGCAGTCAGATTCGGTTTAAGCTCCTCTATCAAATTCCTATCGCCCGTCCACCGGAGGTATTCAGCGGCTAAAATAACGTAAAGGGGAGTTGCATCCACAGTCCCATAATAAGGAGCAAAGGGCATTTTTCTTGAGTGAGATAGCTCACCAAATCTAAATTCGTGAGGGATCTTCCCAGGCTCTTCTTCATTTACAGGGTTAAATTGCTTTCCTTGGATTTTAGCAAAGAATTTTAGTGTGCCCTCAGCATACTGGGGATAATATGGAAGCAAGAACCAAGAGGTGATGATGCTGTCTCTTCCAAAAGGACACGCATAATAAGGAATACCAGCAAACGGAACCATTCCATAGTTTGTGTATGCTGTTAAAGCAGTTAAGTCCTCAATAGCTCCTTCAAAAGTCCTATCAAGCCAAGTCAAGTTTGTTGAAACAACATTTGAGAGAATTGGCGACTTTTCTGTCAAAAATACCTCAAGCTCTTCTTTTGAGATTTGAGGGGTGAATTCGAGATAAAGAATCTCTTTCTTAAAGGGTTCCAGAGTAATCTCAGCAAACGCTAATCCTTTTTCAATTCTCATGTTTGTTTTGATTTTTAGGTTCCTCTTGATTCTATCTTTTCCGCTGTAGGAGTACTCACCTTCTTTCCCAAGGGAGCTCTTGATTCTACGCCTAATCCTCTGCCCACCAAACTTTCTAACTTCAAAAATATCTTCAATTGGAACCTTGAAAACGTACTCGATCCTAAGATCTATTTTTCCATTTGATGTGTTATAGAATTGAAGCTCTTCCCTGTATGCCCAGTTATTTTTTATTTCCCGCTTTCTCAGCAGAACCACCTTATCTTCTATAGAGAAATGAGAGTATGCCTTTCTTGGACCGTCTTGAGAACTTCCTATGAGAACTCCATCTTTATTCAGCCTGAGCTTCACCCCTTTCAGAAAGCGAGTGTCAAGTATATAGAAACCATCATAATTATCCTTCATGTCTCCATTCTGTCTTGTGACCACGAAGGCTCCATTGTACGAAATGATCACAGACATGATCCCACCTCTAAAATTAAGAATTAAATAGAATGCAAAAGAATTTCGATTTCACGCTCTTTTTCCAAGTCTATGGCTCTAATGCCCCAGAGCCTTGCAGAAAATTCTATTTCACTCCTAAAATCCCCCGAAACTGCTGATAGGTGATTTGCGCCCATTGCATTTAGGAACTTTTCTTTATCTAAGGGGTTTTTAATAGCTGTATGTGGCCATTGTCTTCCCCATTTTAGTTTAGACTCTATCTCTTCGTCTATTTCAACCCCTTCTGCAAGGAAATAAAGAAGGTAATACTCACCACCTTTTCTTATGAGTCTTGCAACGGTTAGCGTAGTTGGAGGAGTTCTATAGGTCAAAGCCCCTCCACCTGCTCCCTGACACTGGCCTTGAATTGTGATGGCCCTTAGATTCTCTTCAGGATTCTCACTAAGTTTTGCGTAGTAAAGAGAAGAAGCCCCGCAATTGGCTATTAGTACAAGGTCATCATCTACATATTTAATGTCTCCAAAGAGAGGTGGTTTTCCACTTAAGTAGAAGAGCAACGCTGAACTTATCGTCCCTTTTATATCTCCTTCACATGTGGCTGGAATAATTGGTTTTTCACCCCTCACATCCCTGTTGAATGGGAAGAGAGCCGGAATCAAGCAACCCGTGACACCGTAAACTTCACTCAACTCTGGCTGGCATTTTATAGAAACCGCAGCAGTTTCATTCTCATGATCACTCCATATGTCTTTAGCTGCCAAATATATCCCTATCTGCCTCTTCAAGGCCTCTGGGGTTAACATGGTACCATCGTATTTAATAGTTGCGTATTTATGGAGCCAGTCGAAAAATTCTTCAATACGAACTCTCTTTTTCTCATCACTAAGCATCCAATCGGCCCTTTTTACTATAAGATACTGATCTAAAAAGATAAAATCTCCAATAAAACGCTTTAACTGTGGTAGATCATCCATAAGATGTTCCATTCCAAGAGTATAAGGGGCCCCCCAAATGAGTAAAGATTTTCTAGAGAGCTCTGATACTGCCTCAACTGCTCTTACCCAAGCTTTTACTTTTTCAATATCGCCTTTAAGTCTTGTATGACATAAAGCATAATAATTCACAGCACTTTCCCAAAGAGAGGCACCGACAGAGGTTATACATGTAGTCCCAGCCCATGCGGGATCATCATCTGCATATAGGAGTAAGGGTTTGTTGACCTTTTTTGCTAATAGTGTTACAAGATTACTCTCTGTCCAATGCCACAACCCAATAATAATTCCACTAATATCCTGTGCTCCTATAAGATTAGAGGCCCTTCTCACTTCTTCTTTGCTATCAATACCGAAGTTTTCACCGTTTTTTAGTGAGTCATATTTTTTAAGGGCTCCATTCACATCAAAGACTGTGAATCCAGAGGCCTTCAACTCATTTATAAGCGTTTTGTGTTTTTCAAGAAGAGCTTTTTCTCTTTCTAAAGATAAGGATGTCTTTCGGGGGTCTGTAAAAGTTACAACAGCAAGCATATCACATCACCTTATGTCCAAATAAACATGGATTCCTTTTAAAATTTAAGGAAGAAAAAAATCTCAGAATATCGCTTTTTTTGCGTTTTTATCGAAGATGTGGATTTTCTTCATATCAAAGACAACCTCAATTTTCTGGCCCTCTTTAACTTTAGATTCTGGCGGAAACTTCGCAATAAATGAAATGTCCTCGGTACTCAAGTAGACAATCCTCTCTCCACCGAGATTTTCTACAATCTCCACCATTGCCTTGACCATGTTTTCACCCGGAACCTTCACCTGAGCGAACATCGCATCGTAGATGTCCTCTGGGCGAATTCCAAAGATGACCTCCCTCCCAACATAACCCTGTTCCTTCAGTACTTCAAACTGATCCGGAAGGAGTTTAAGCCTGAACTCGCCGAAGTCCACGAAGCCATCTTCTGTTACACTGCCATCCATGAAGTTCATCGGCGGCGAGCCAATGAACCCCGCAACAAAAGTGTTCGCCGGTTTATCGTAAACTTCCTCCGGAGTTCCAACCTGCTGGAGGACGCCCTGGTTGATTACAGCAATCTTGTCGCCCATAGTCATAGCTTCAACTTGATCATGGGTTACATAAATCGTCGTCACGCTGAGCTGCCTCTGGAGTTTTTTGAGTTCAGCACGCATCTTAACACGAAGCTTTGCATCTAAGTTGCTCAGCGGCTCGTCCATGAGGAAGACCTGGGGTTTTCTCACTATTGCTCTGCCGAGAGCTACGCGCTGCCTCTGTCCACCGCTCAGCTCCCTCGGCTTTCTGTTCAATAGTTGGCTCAGGCCGAGCAGCTCAGCAACTTCCCTGACCCTTTTGTCAATCTCCTGCTTGGGAACTTTTCTCAGCTTGAGTGGGAATGCAATGTTATCATAAACTGTCATGTGCGGGTATAAAGCGTAGCTCTGGAAGACCATTGCAATATCCCTGTCTTTTGGTGGCACGAAGACTCCTTTCTCTGGGTCAGCGACGAGTTTGTCCCCAATGTAAATCTGACCCTTCGTGGGTTCTTCAAGACCGGAAATCATTCTAAGAGTTGTAGTTTTACCACATCCACTAGGCCCAAGCAGTATCATGAATTCTCCATCTTTGACTTCCAGAGTTATATCTTTAACCGCTGTAACATCTTCAAATTTTTTCCAAACTCCAAGGAGCTTTACTTCTCCCATTCACCTCACCCCAACATAAATTTTATTTCTTTGCTTTCATAATCTTCAATAACAGCGAAGATACCACCAACTTTTATTACACCATTTTCCGTCTCTAAGTGAATGTTATTAATTGCCTCCCTAAAAGACAGGGTATACCCAACAACATTACCATAAATAGTTTCTGTCTCCCCAGTTTTCACGTTTTTACCGATCAATTCTGCCATTATTGGAATAGACTCTATATGCCTCTTAACAAAATCTGCAGCATGGAACATTGCAAAAAATCTAACATCCTGTGGGTTAATGAGATATTCTTTCTCCAAGGAGGACTCCTTAAAAATCTCAATTATAAGGCTATATTGGGAAAATATCACCTCTGGATAAGTTGCTTTAAAACTTGGGGGGAGGTTTGGCCTGAAACTTATGTTTTGGATATTTATAACCTCTTCACCATCTGCCATTCCAATTAAGTGATTTAGTTTATAAAACTGCCTTACAAAGAGATTTCCCACATCTCTAAACTCCTCTAGATTGGGTATCTTATCAATATAGAGAGACACTGTCACTCCTTTTTCAAGGGTTTTCAATAAATCACTTCGAATATCCTCAAAAAACTCACTGGGGGTTACTACTATGACCTCGTTTCTTGCAGACCTTAGAGTTTCTCTAAACATCTCAAGGGCCTCTTCAAAACTTTGACTCCTCCATATCGCCGGCCTCTGTTCCTCGCGTTTAAACTTTTTAATCTCATTTTCTAGCTTCACCATTGTGTTCTCAAGTTCTTTTTTAAACCTGAAAAAGGCTATCCTCGGGGAATATGCTGCATAAACCCTAGGAGTTCCATCAATTTCAGTCACAAAACCCCTAATTTTAAGTGATGAGATTGTATCATAAACCCTATTGTATGGAATTCCGCTTTTAGTAGAAATTTCCTTCGCAGTGCTGGGTCCATGAACAAGAAGTGTCCAGTAAGTCAAGATCTCATACTTCGTAAATCCAATTTCACTCAATGCGTGTAAGATTTCAGGATGCATCTCCATATCCGTCACCTAAAAAATATTGAAAAAGAAGTTAAAAAGAATTTAGTAAGTCAAGATACCTCTCTAAATGTTTTGTTATAATAAAATTCTCCTTGACCCACTCTTTTGCCTTTTTACCCATATCTTTCACTGTTTCGGGATGTTTTATTAGATAAATGGCCTTTTCAGCAGCTTCCTCTATATTTTTGACAAGGAAACCTGTTTCCCCATCTATTATCTGCAGTTTAATTCCACCTACAGCTCTCCCGATTACTGGTTTCTCTTTCCACATTGCTTCTGTAACAGTTAATCCAAAACCTTCTTTAATAGACATTTGTAAAATCACATCGCTGGCCCTTTGAAAAGCATTCACTTCCCTTGCATGAACTCCAGTGAGATTTGTGAGGACTTTAACATCATAGTCCTCTCCAAGTTTCCTTAAGGTTTTTTCAAAGTAAATCCAACCCTCTGGATCATCATGTGCCATTACTCCAACCAACAAGAGCTGAACGTCAGGTATTTTTTCTTTAACTTTCCTGTAAACATCTATAACATCAAAGACCCCCTTCCATGGGTCAAAACGGGCTACCTGTGTCATTATCGGTCTCTCTGGGTCAATATCAAATCTTTCTAGAATTTTTAATATTTCAGCTTTACTCAGTTCTATGTTTTTTTCACTCAGCGGATCGATTGATGGCGGCATTATGACGACTTTATTCTTATCAAGATCCTCTTGAACGTATTCTTCCATATGGAAGATGTACTTGTCATATTTTGCCACAAATTGCTTCAAAAACTTCCAGTATTCTAAGTTTGGATCACTTAAGTCTATGTGACACCTCCAAATCCAAGGTTGTTTTTTCTCATAAAACTCTATTAACGGTGCTGGTTGAGGATCGTGTATTAAAATGTAGTCAAAATCACTTAGATCGAGATCTTCAGCATTCTTTTTGTTGGTTTTCAAATAGAGGTTCTTCATTTCCTCAGTTAATTCAAGCTCCTTGTTTCCCTGAAGAGCATTATGGAAGCTTTTCGTAACATTAAAAAATTCATTTGCACCCTCAATGACAAACCATCTTGTGTCAAGTCCAACATCCCTCATCAATGGAACTAGATTATGTAAAATCTCTGCTACTCCTCCACCAAAAGAGGTGGAGTTAACATGGACAAAGCTCTTCCCTTGAAGTTTTTCCACCTTCTCTTTAACCCTATCTAACCCTTCTTCACCTATTATCCCTACGTAATCACCTAATTTCTTTCCTTCTCCCCCAAACTTCGTCACTTCATACATTTTCATTCCTCCTTTCATTTCTCTGTAGACCATCCTATCATGCCACTTATGTAGTATTTCTGGAATAATGTATAAACCAGCAAGGGAACCAACATCACCATTATTGATGCAGCAGTCAATATGCCCCAATCAACAAAATATTGCCCTCTAAGAAGGGGTAATCTCTGAGTAGCCACATATTTCTCTGGGTTTTGCAGAAAAACCAAGGCTAGGAAAAAGTCGCTCCAAACCCATGTAAATTGAAGTATTGCTGCAGATATCAATCCTGGAAGTGCCATTGGAAGAACTATTTTATAAAAAATCTTAAAATCAGATGCCCCATCTATCCTTGCAGCTTCTTCAACATCTGTAGGGAGCATTGAGAAGTAATTCCTCATAAAAAAGATTATCCAAGCTAATCCCCAAGCAGAATGAACAAGGATTAATCCTTGAAATTTATTCAAGAGATGGAAATTCCTTAAAAGAAAGTATAGAGGCACTATGGTCATCTGTTGAGGCAGTGCCATTAAAAAAACTATAAAAACAAAGAGATAATTTTTTATTGGAAAACTGTATCTCGCAAAAGCATAAGCGGCCAATGCGGCTACTAAGAGCGGTGTAATTGTTGAAGGGATCGCTATTATCAAAGAATTTCTAAGACCTTCACTTATTGGAAACATTGGATGGTTAAAAGCACCCACAAAATTCTTTAGAGTTATAGTAAATGGACTAAAATGCCACCATCCGCTTACTATTTCCCTATAAGGCCTTATTGAGGCCATTAAAACTCCTAAAAAGGGTATTAACCAGATTAAGCCCAAAACCCATGCAATACTGTTTGAAATTATGAATTCTTTAAGCTTATACTTGGGTATATTCATTTTAATCCCTCCTCCGAATTAACCATAAAGCTGGGATAAGTGTTAATGTGGTCAACAAAACTGCCACCACTGCAGCATAATTGTAGTTAAGAGCCCTTGCGAAATAGTCCCACATTTGGAGTGCAAGCACCATTGAAGCACCACCAGGACCACCACCCGTGGCTACATAAACAACGTCAAATATCTTAAGATCCCATAGAAGGGTCATTGCAACAACCACAATTGTTATTGGTTTCAATAGAGGCCATGTTACGTTTTTAAATATCTGAAAGCGATTAGCTCCATCTATCAATGCTGCTTCATAGTAATCTTTGGGTATTGACGCTAATCCAGCCGAATACATTAACATGCTAAACCCAGTCCATATCCAAATTGAACCCAAAATTGCTGCAAATAGAGCAGTTTTTGGGTATGCTGTCCATGTAATTGCTAACCCTTCAATTCCTAATGCTTTAAATATAGCAGGTATAACACCAGCGCCTTCTTCGAAAAGAAAGCGGATGATTAATCCCCCTACAATCATTGGAATTACCATGCCCAAGAAGATTATTGACTTGATTATAGAGGCTCCTTTAATTTCTTTCCTCCTTAATAAAAGCGCAATTCCTAATCCCAAAAATACAGTAGCCGGAAGATGAATCGCTATCCACACTACGTTATGGATAAGGGCGCCCCAAGGAGGAGACTTATTGGGAAATCTATCAAGGTTTACAATGTCAGGGCTCAAAAGAACATTTTTATAGTTTTCTAACCCCACAAACTTGTCATCTAGAAAGAAACTAAGATATACAGTCTTAAATACAGGATATATGACAAATGGAACCATTAAAATCAACGCTGGTAAAAGAAAAAAGAGAGGAGTCAAAAATTTAGACTTTCTCATTAAGATCCCCCTTTCATTCTTTTGGGAACTTTTCATCAAGTGTCTTCAAAACCTCATCCAATCTATCTGGTTGTACCCATAAAAGTTTTAATTGATCCCAGAATGCCTTCTGCCATTCTCCTCCAACACTATCATCCAAATCTGGTGCTGACTCAACGTTAGCAACAACTTTGGCAACATCCTTCATTGGCTCCCAGTAATCATCCATTGTAACCTCCTTCCATGTCGCAAGTTTTCCAGAGCTAGTACCAACGTGAATCCTTTGTCCTTCTGTAGCTATAAACTTGGCAAGTTCTAATGCTTCATCTGGATGACTTGTGTACTTTGGTACCATAAAGTAATCTGGTGCGAGAACCATTGCCTTAACTCCTGGGAGTGATATTAGTCCGAGGTCAGTGGGATCATCTACCATACCCGTTAACCACGTTCCCATGAAGTAAAGTGCGTATTCTCCCTTCCACCATAACTCTACAGCAGACGTCCACTCAATCGGATCACTGAAATATCCAGCCTCTAGAAGTGGTACAAGTCTTTCTTCAAATATGCTCCTCACCTGCGGGTCTTGCCACTTAACTTCGCCATTTATAAGTTTCTGTTGGAGTTCTGCTCCACCAAAGGTCATGATAAAGTGCTCAGTTACATCAGAGAGCGGCCATCCAACGCTATCTCCACTAACTATTGGTGCTTTTATTCCAGGTATTTGTTTTATTTGCTCAAGCAATTTCACGAATTCATCCCATGTTTCTGGTGGTGTTAAACCATGCTCTTCAAAGAAGGACTTTCTATACCAGAAACCTGGCTTAGCTGGTGCAGTAAATGGTGCTCCATAGATTTTTCCATCAACTGTAACTGTGTCTAAAATTCCAGGAACATATTCATTTGGATTAATAATTTGGCCTAGTTCCATTACGTGGCCTTTCGTACCCATGTCTGCAATGAACCATCCCCACATGAAGATCAAGTCTGCAGGAGTATCTCCCGACTCAAATTGCAATGGTAAAATTGTCGAAAGGTCTTCTGCTCTATAGGTCTTGTATTCAATCTTTATATCCGGATGCTCAGCTTCAAATTCCTTGATAACCTCATTGAAAACATCAAGCTCAGCTCCAGACCACGGGCCTATTACTTTCAAAGTAATTTGTTCCACAGTTGTAGTTTGAGTGGTAGTTTCACCACCAATACACCCACTTGCCACAACTGCTACTGCCAAAACTCCTACCAACAAAAAACTAAACAACATTTTCCCCGCCTTCATAGAGACACCTCGAGACAATATGTATACTAAAAGTATATATACCTTACTGTCCACATATGTGTACATATCTGGAGTTGTACATTCCTTATAATTACAAAAAGGTGCTAAAAATCCCCTTTTAGTGACATCTTCAAAAAGCCAAATACATGATAAGGGATATTTACTTTAAGTATAATAAAGAAAAACTTTAAACATTTATGAGTATCCTAGAGGGGGAGTAGCATGATATTTTCAATAGGAGAAGTCTTAATAGATTTTATTGCGAAAGAGGAGGGAGCATTAAAAGATGTCATAGAATTCGAAAAACATCCTGGAGGAGCCCCAGCAAATGTTAGCGTTGGATTAGCAAGATTAGGGGTCAAATGTGCCTTGATAAGTAAAATAGGGGCTGACCCCTTTGGAGAATTCCTTATTAATGCTCTTGAACGAGAGGGTGTAGAAATCAAGTATATTTCTCAAGATATTGAAAAACACACAGGAATAGTTTTTGTTCAGTTAATAGGTGCAAAACCAGAATTCATACTTTATGATGGAGTGGCCTATTTCAACATGAAGCCTGAAGATATGAACGTAGATATAGAGGGTGCAACTCTCATTCATTTTGGTAGTGTTCTTTTCGCAAGAGAACCCAGTAGGTCCACATTATTTGAAATACTAAACAAGGCCAAAGGAAAGGTTCCCATTAGTTACGACGTTAACATAAGACTTGATCTTTGGAAAGGAAGAGAAAATGCCATGTTTAAAGATATAGAACATGCTCTAAAACTGGCAGACATAGTGAAAATAGGAGACGAAGAGGTGGAATATTTGCAAAAAAATGGATTCAACCTAAATGACTTTGATTTCAAACTGATTGCAATAACCAAAGGTGCAAAAGGAAGCACAATAATTCACAGGGGAATAAAGGTAGAAGTTCCTTCTTACAAGATAAAGCCCACCGATACAACAGGAGCTGGAGATGCATATATGGCAGCCCTTTTGGCCTCTTTGAGTTACATGAACAAGTTAAAAACACTAGAATTTTCAAAACACGAGCTAGAAGAGATCGGACGTTTCTCAAATTTAGTAGCTGCCCTCTCAACAACAAAAAGAGGAGCCTGGAGCGTGCCCACTTTAGAAGAGCTCAAACATTATGGGAAGTTTCAATTTCTTCCTTAGATTCTTCTTTTTCCTTCTGGCCGAATAAGCCGATCAAATCATGAAGTACCAATAAATCTATTCCAGCGTTAAGAGCTTGGGGAAGCGAACCTGCCATTAGCATCAAGATCGCAAAGAAAAAATCTAGTCCTTTGTATATTACAGCTATCTTAACAGCTCTCTTCTGCCCTCTGAATATCCCCCAAGCAAGAAGAAAATTTAACAATGCAAATGCAAGCAACATATATCGCTCAATATTCTCGGCTCCACTAGAATAATATAAGAGAAAAAGCGATTGAAGGAAAAGTAGGTACGCTGCTAGTTTCATCGAACCTCACTCAAGTATTTTTCAAAGACTTCAACGTATTTAAACCCATCGTCGGGAAATATCAAAACCGTAGTTCCAAGATACTTATCGTGGATTTTCTCAAAGGCCTTAACTACTGCGCCCGAACTCAAGCCTATTAAAAGACCTTCCTTTCTGGCTACCTGTATTGATCCTTCGATTGCTTCTCTTTGGGTAATCTCAATTACTTCGTCAATCTCCACCTTAAAAAACCATTTTGGCTTTGTTTCAAGCCTTTTTATGCCTGGTATCTTTTCGCTTTTGGCCGGTACCACTCCAATAACTTTTGTGTTGTAACGTTCCTTGAAATATTTCGCTATTCCACCTATGTGGCCCGAAGTGCCTATCCCTGCTATTATAACGTCAGGTCTTTTGCCTATGCTTTTCAGCTGTTCGTCTATTTCTCTGGCAGTAAAGCGATAGTGGGCATCAAAATTGTCGTCGTTCTCGAATTGGTTCAGATTAACTGCCCCGGCTTTTTTCGCTTCTTCGATGACATATTTGACCATGTCGGGATCTATGACCTCAAAATCGGTCATAACTACCTCCGCACCGAGTACTTTGAGCAAGATTTGGGTAGTCATTGGCGTCGGCTTTGGCAAGTATGCTCTAAACCCTATTCTCAGAACGTTGCTGAGGGCTGCCAGAGAAATCCCGACGTTGCCGGAAGTCGCCTCAAAAAGTCTTCTGACACCGTTAATGTCTCCACGCTCAATGGCTTTCATAAGCATGTTAAAAACTGCTCTGTCCTTTATGCTCCTGCTGAAGGGGTTAAAGAACTCCAACTTGGCAAAATACATCCCCCCTCTCATCTGAAAGTGAAAGCTTGAGCAGGGGAGTTGGTTTAAATTTTTCAAAAAGCTCAAGTGGACTGTTGAACACGTTCATTCTTGATCACCGTATTGGCCTCTTAATCGGTGTTTATAAGTGTTTCTTTTGCGGCAATCTTATACAAAAATGTGTATTCAACACTCTTTTCCGAAAACTTCTCTATAAATCTTTTTGAACTCGCCGAGAGCCCCTCTTATTATGGGATGCCTCGGCACGAAATTACAGCTTTCTTCGGGCTCTATGCTTATCTCAAACGTGCCTATCTCTTTTGCAATTTTCTCGATTTCCACTTTATCCATTCCTATCAACGGCCTGAGCACCGGCAGATCAGTTGCAAGGCTTATTATTAAAAGATTATCAAGGGTTTGAGAGGCAACTTGGCCGAGAGAATCTCCGGTGATTATTACCATGGCATTTTTTTCTTTTGCTATCTCTGCGGCTTTCATGAGCATGCTGAATTTGCAAAAAATGCATATCCACTTTTCTTTTTTCAACTCTATCAGCTTGTCGAAGATGGGTTTTTGGTATTCAAAGGCATCAACGGCAATCAGTTCTTCTAAACTGTCGGGATAAAGCTCTTTAAGTCTCATCCAGATTCTCCTAACTTTCTGGTGATTGACCTCACTCTGCATGAAGTGGATCGGATAAACCGTAAAACCTTTTTTGAGCATTAGGTAGATTGCCACAGGAGAGTCTATTCCCGAACTTAGAAGCGCAACAGCCTTCACTCTTCCACCCCCAGGGTTAGGTATATTATCCAAGCATTTATGAAGAGGGCCCCTACAAGTTCCGGGATGGCAAGTCCTTCGAACACCTTGGTAAGGTAAAGCATCATCATGAATACTATCGGGCTGCCAAGAAGCCATGCAATAGCAGAGCTGTTTTTTCTCCTTTTCCTCAAGCCGTAGATAAAGATATCCGCGAAGAGCAGAATGTAAAAGGATAGCGCAAAAAACGAATGGGGTTTATACTCTTCGGGGAATACTCCCACGAGCAACAAAGAGAACATGCCAAGGGGAAAGAGGATAGTGACTGTTTTTTCCTTTAACATTTCAACGCCAAATACCATCCCTACAAAGCCAAGAAGAATCAACAAGAAATTGAAAAAGTATCCAATAGGGTTTTTAATAGAACCCATGTCACTAAGGGCATTTTCTGTTAGGGAAAACCAAGGATTCAAGTGGATAGTGATAAAGATGCCACCAAAAGCAAGAAAGGGAAAGGAAAATCCCAACACTTTTACCCACTTTTTCATTGACATCCCCTTTTCCTCGGCTCTTCACCGAAGATTGTTTTGTAAAGCTTTTTGAACTCCTCCCAAGAGCCTCTTATTACCGGATGCTTTGGAATAAACGGTACTTCATCCTCTGGCAGTGTAGAAAGTTCAAATGTCCTAATGGTCTTTGCGATTGCCACTATCTCTTCCTTATCCATCCCCACCAAAGGCCTGTAAATTGGTAGGTCGCTTGCCTGACTTACTATATACATATTTTCGAGTGTTTGAGATGCCACTTGACCTAAAGAATCACCCATGACGATTCCTTTTGCTCCAAATTCCCTTGCAATCTCATCCGCTTTTTTAATCATCATATACTTGCAGAAAACGCATGTATAATTTTCTTTTTTAAGCTGTTTTAGTGTTTGAATAATCTTTTCTCTTTCTTGCGGCTTAATAACTATTAAGTCACTTTTACCCCCATAGTGGTACTTTTTTAGCTGGTTCCAAATCTTTCGAACCTTCTCCAAGGTCTTCTCTCCAACATAGATATGAACCGGGATTACTTCACATCCACGCTTCATCATCAGAAAAGCTGCAACCGGAGAATCTATACTCCCGCTTAAAAGAGCCATGACCTTCCCTTGAGTTCCTACTGGAAGGCCACCAAATTCCTGGAACTTATCAACATAGACGTATGCCTTCCCTTCCATTAGCTCAATTCCCACTTCAATATCATAATTCTTCAAATCCACCTTACATTCCTCATTTTCTAATATGTACTCCCCAACTTTAGCTGCTAACTCTTGGCTTTTTAGAGGGAATTCCTTGGTTATTCTCCTTACAGTTACTCTGAATCTTGGGCTTTCTAATTCAAGTGCCCGCATTTTTCTTCTAAACAGCTTTAAGGAGGTTCTATATATTTTGTCCAGCTCTACGTATATTTCAGCAGCAGGTGAAAGCGATACTATACCGAAAACCCGCCTAAGAACTTCCACACTTTTTTCCGCTTTGTTAGTCTTTACAATAATCCTGCCATGCTTTGCAAAGACGTTCTTGTATTCTATGCCCTCACTTAAGAGGGCCTCCTTTATGTTGTTGACCAAAATGCTTTCAAACCATCTTCTAGTTTTCGATGATTTTGTGCCTATCTCACCGTATCTGATTATTACTGCATTTAACATTCCTTTTCACCGAATTTAAATTACCTTAAGAACTTTCTCAAGGGGTTTTCTTCTTGGTCTGGGAACTATTTTCTCAGCAGGATACCCTACAGGGATCAATCCAACAAGGTACCAATTATCATCAAGTCCAGTCATTTTCCTGAGCTTTTTTTGGTATTTCTCCAAACTGGTAACTCCTATGTAGCACGTTCCCAATTCTAGCTCTACTGCCTTCAGCATGAGGTTTTCTATTGCCATTGCAGCGCTTTCAATGCTCCATAGAAATTCAATTTCCTTGTACTCCTCTCCTTTTAAGAAGCGTGTTTCTTTATCCACAAAAACTCCAATGTAAACTGGGGCTTTGTACATTCCTTTTTCAAATATCCTCATTCTCAGTTTTTCTATTTTTTCCTCGGGCAAACCGTGTGCACGGTAGTACTCTGCATGAGCTTCATATATCGTCTCGTGAATTCGTTTTCTGAAATTTTTATCTTTGTAAACAACAAACAACCAGTTTTCAAGACCACTCGCAGTAGGAGCCCTTATGCCAACTTTAACTAAATCTCTGATCTTATCTTCCTCAACTTCTCGATCTTCGTAATATCTTACTGATAATCGTCTATTTATTACATCCTTTAACTCCATAGACACCACCAAAAGAATAACACTTCAAGAATTAATACATTTTTCGATAGAGAATAAGGGAAGGAAAAACCAAAGAGTGGAAAGAAGTCAACCACCACCTATTCTCATCTCAAATTCTTCTATTGGGACTTTAAAATCTTCTCTGCTTGTTATATCGCCTCTGTTAAAGAGAACTTCCCTAGTCAAAATCCAGTAAATAAGAGCCAAGGATTTTCTCCCTTTATTGTTTGTAGGTATAGCTAAGTCCACATAACTCAGAAGATTTTCAGTGTCAACAAGGGCCACTACCGGGATACCAATATCAATTGCCTCTTTCATGGCTTGGTGATCTGCCCTCGGGTCTGTTACTACTAGCACATCAGGCTCAAAGAAATTCCTAACCAATGGATTTGTCATACTACCTGGTAAAAATCTTCCAGGTATCGACCTTGCTCCTGTAATTTCTCCAAATTTTTTGACTGGCTTCTGACCATAAAGTCTAACGCTCACTGCCAATATTCTATCCGGATCAAACTTTGCAAGGAACTTTCCTGCAGCCCTTAGTCTTTCATCGGTTTTTCTAACATCTAGAACGTAAAGACCATCTTGTCTAACCCTATATATAAAGCGCTTCATATCCTTTGTTTTCTGCTGCGTTCCAATGTGAACACCTGCAGCAAGGTATTGATCGAGTGGAACCAAATATTCTTCCATTTTCTTCACCCCTCAAATGTTATTATTCTTCCTCTTTCACCCAAATCTTCTGCTATCCTAATAAGCTCATTTATTTTAACGAGGGATCCCTCGTGAAACATTATGGCGGGACATTTAAATCCCACTGCCAAATGAGGCAATGCTTCATCAGCAGATTCGTATTTTGCTTCAGCTAATATTGGAGCTATTCTCTCAGATTTAACGTCATTAATCAAGTTGTAAAGATCTGTAAGTGTGCCCAAATTAATTGGCTTGATTGATAGAGCATTGTAATATCTCCTATCTAGTATGTTCCTTGTTTTAAAGAGATACTCACCGTCCACAAATATCCCATGAGTTCCAGCTATGAGCTCAAGAAATAACTCTTCTTCGCCCAATGGTTTAATATAGGCAATATTATAATCCTCAACTGTTCGGAGTACTTCTTCAAGCTTCATTTTTCTCTTTTGTATTAGTCCTAGTGCAACTTCCACTCCCAACTCATCACCTGCCAGTTCTGAAGCCTTTGATAGTCCTTCTAGAGCCACTTCCCTGGAGTTTTCTTTGATTTTTACCATTGCATCGACTACATCGGAGATTTCCATCAAATCCCTAACAAGCACAATATACTCAAAATTATCATCTTCAGCAAATTTGAGCATTGGGACTGGGAGCTCAGTGGTAAAAGTCCCTCCAATGTAACTGTACAGAGGCACTTTTTTCACATTCGCAGCGGCCTTTGCAACGGCTACTGAAACTGCCAATGCAGTATTAGCACCTATGTGACTTAGATCCTCGGTACCATCTATCTCCCAGAGATAGGAATCTATAAGCTCTTGTTCTTGGGAGTCAAAGCCTATTAGTTCAGGCCCGATTATCTCATCAACCTCACTCACAGCTCTGTGTGCTTCCACAATATATAGGGAAGGGTCTTCATCAATAGGCGCTGCAAATCTTCCAAAGCCAGAGGTAGTAATAACGTCAATTTCAACGGAGTATTTGCCACCTTTGAGGACTGAAATTCTACCCACCACATTTTCAATTACTGTCATCGGATCACCTAACTGGGTCTTATAACGGTTATTGGGATTATACCCTTCTCAAATTCCACTATTGCAGCATCTAATGGACTAACACCTTCTGGAACATTAATTAGTACTGGTGCCCCCATAGCTATCTGTAAAGCCCTCGCCCCTATAATTCTCGCCTTTTCAAATCTTGTATATCTAAACATTTTTATCACCCATGCAAATTTTGGTGGGGCCGCCGGGATTTGAACCCGGGTCTCTGGCACCCCAAGCCAGGAGGATGGACCAAGCTACCCCACGGCCCCTCCAAAGAAATGTGGTTGTTTAGTACACCCTGTAGTGCATTATCTCATCTATTAACTCAACATGACTTAGGAACATTCTTCTACAGCAGTATCTTTCAAGTCCAAGGTCATCCAAGACTTTTTCAGGATCTTCCCCTTTTTCCACACGTTCTTTGAATATGTAATATTTATCTCCAATCACCTTTCCACAGGTGAAACATCTCACAGGAACTATCAAGTGAACCACCTTTTTGGTTTTTAAATTTTAAGGAAAGTTTGAAGGAGATCAACGATAACTCTTCTGTCTCTTTGCTCTTGGACCCTTTGTAGAGCGGTTGGGTTTGTGTGGTTCTGTTCTTCTTGAGTCGCCCACGAGCATAGTTCTATCATACTTCATAAACTTTTCTTTAAGGTTCATGTCTCCTGTCCATTCAACCAACGCCCTTGCTATTGCAATTCTAGCCGCTTCAGCCTGCCCCATAAATCCTCCGCCTTCAACTTTAACATCAACATCTACTTTACCTAGTATCTCCTCTCCAGCAATAACTAATGGCTCCATTATTGTAAATCTGGCTATTTCTGGCTCAAGTATTTCAACAGGCTTGTAATTAACCCTCACTCTACCATTTCCTTCTTTTATGGTAGCTCTCGCAACTGCACTTTTCCTCTTTCCTGCGGTTTGGATTATCCTCATTATCATCACCTCAGAACTTTCCACCAAGGAATTTAGCAACCTCTCCAACCGTTACATACTTGGGGGTTTTAACCCTTGACATATGAGCCTCAATTATAGTCTCAATCTCTTTCTCTTCAAACTCTTTTGGAACTCCAGCATAAACTTTGAGTCGTTTGAAGGCTTTTCTTCCCCTGTCTGTCTTCCAAGGGAGCATTCCTCTAATAGTCCTTCTAACTATCTCATCGCTTCTCTTTGGGTAAAATGGACCCTTTCTTGGGTTTGTCCTTGTCCTAAGTTCTGTCCTCTGCTTGTACTTCTCGAATATGAACTCTCTATTTCCTGTGATTATTGCCTTCTCTGCATTAATAATAACAACATCTTCTCCTTCAAGAAGCATTTTTGCAACTTTTGAGGCAAGCCTTCCAAGGATTAATCCTTCAGCATTAATAATCCTCATAGCTCATCACTCCATTATGATTACTCCACTACCCCTCGGGTTTCTCTCAATGAGGTCTTCAATTGTTATTGCCTCTCCACCAGCTTGAATTATCTTCTCCTTTGCCTTCTCGCTGAATTTCCATGCAGCTACAATGACTTTGTGATCCAAGTCCCCTGCACCCAAGACACTACCGGGAACTACGATAATATCTCCTTCTTTTGTGTGTCTATTTATCTTGCTTATATTTACTTCGGCTTTTTGCCTTCTTGGCCTTTCTAAGCGCCATGCTATATCCTTCCATACTTTGACATTCTCTTCATTTGACTTCTTCCTTAGATAGCGAATGAGTCTTCTCAAATTAATATCAGTTGGACCAGTCCTCTTCATGAACATTCCTCCTTTCTTTAATTCTCGCATCGAGGGACGGGGTGATCATTATGGTGCGGGGGACGGGATTTGAACCCGCGAACCCCTACGGGACGGGACCCTAAATCCCGCGCCTTTGACCAGGCTCGGCAACCCCCGCGCTATTCGGCTAATTTATGAAGCTCGTTTATAAATTTATCGCTCTTTCTCATTAAAATTTTGAGCGCTACGCTTATCATTTCCTCAACAGGGAGCTCTCCGTTGCTTTCCACTGTAAAGACGAATGTATTCGGTACTACCTCTTCCTTTATTTTTTCTCCAATGTATTGTTCAAATTCTCTCGGAATGTAAAAGCTTCTTATAGTAGTTATTATCAATTCATTCTCAGTTTCTTCAACAGGTAACTTTTTCTTTTTTGCAGCTTTTTTAATGTCCTCCCATTTAGGAACTTCTTTACTTACATGAACCTCTGTCAAGTATTTGTAGTGTGCAAAGCCTGGCTGCCATTTAGCATGATCTTTTCCTTTTCCCATTTTTGCATATGCATTAAACACTAACCTCTGGCCCTCTGCAAGCTTTACAATAGGTATGTTTGGATTTACCGGCTTCACATCTGGATCATCACTCTTTAAATCTCCGGAATAAACTATCGCCGGTCCTTCAGCTTCTAAACTTAAAGTCACAGTATAATCCTCTAACTCCATGCTTTCAAGTTCAAATCTATCAAAAGGAGTAGTTAGAGGAATCAAAGATAATCTATGGGCTATTATCTCATCAAAGAGTGCAGAATCATTTTCGTAGAATTCCACTTCATCAATTGCAAAAGTTGGCACTTCCCCTATTATCGTTCTCCTAAGAGCATTTGCAAACGCAATGTCCATACCCTCTAAGATGAATCGGATTGCATCATCTCTTTTTTCAAGAATTTTTATTTGCATTTTTCTCACCAAAAAAGAAGTTTTAAGGGGGAGAATCAAACTCTCCTTCCCCTTCTGCCACCTTTTGGTCTCGTACCATCGTGTGGTATTGGAGTAACATCTTCTACCCTACCAATTCTTAGACCTGCTCTTGCAAGTGCTCTAATTGCAGCTTGGGCACCAGGGCCTGGGTTCTTGCTCTTGCTTCCCCCTGGGGCTCTAACCTTTATGTGAACTCCATTAATTCCTTTTTCCATGGCTTCTTCAGCTGCTCTTCTAGCTGCGATCATTGCTGCATATGGAGATGACTCGTCTCTATCTGCTTTTACCACCATCCCCCCACTCCACTTTGAGATAGTCTCTGCCCCGGTGAGATCTGTAATGTGAATAATAGTGTTATTGTAAGAGGCGTAAATGTGAGCTACACCCCATTTCTCTTTCTTCTTTATGTTAACCGTTTGTTGCTCTTCACTCATTGTGCCTCACCCTTTTGAACCTCTTCAATAACCATTCTCTCCGGGTGTTGGGAGTTAGCAAACGGTGATGCCCTTCCATAAGTTATTCCATCTTCTTCCTCTTTGAGTACAAGATAACTCGGTGATCTAATTATTTGTCCATTTACCTCGATATGTCCATGGACAATCAACTGCCTTGCTTGCTTAATAGTCCTTGCAAGACCTTTCTTGAATACCAATGTCTGAAGCCTCCTCTCTAGAATGTCATCTATTGTAAGTGAAAGCACGTCATCAAGGTGTGCTCCTTCTGGAAGTATGCCCAATCTCGCTAATCTTTGAAGAAGTTGAGCCCTCTCAATTTCAGCTTGTTTTCCTCTTGCAGCAAGTAAACGTCTAGCTCTTCTCCTAAAGTTCTTAAGTTGAGTTTCATGCTTCCAAAGCTCTTTCTTGTTTTTAAGAGCATATTTTTGTACTAATACCCTCTCCCTATCAAGTCTTTCCTTAATCCATGGATGAGAGGGAGTTTCATACCTTTTTCTTTGTCTTTTTGGATCTCCCATTTGTACCACCTCACTTCTTCCTTCTGCTCACACCAAGTGTTAATCCTCTTCTAAAGTTCGACCTAGTTCTTTGTCCTCTTAATGGTAAACCAAGTTCATGTCTGATACCCCTGTAAGCCCTGATTTTCCTAAGTCTGTTAACATCCTCACGCCATGCCATAACAAGCTTTGCTCCGATAAGATGCATATCTCTCCCTTGTTCGTAATCTTTAGGTCTATTGAGTATCCATGAAGGGAGGCCATGTTTCGCAGGATCTTCAAGGACTGCTTCTATAGCCTTCACTTGCTCTTCTGTAAGATAACCTGCTTTCATTTTTGGATCTAAACCAGCTATTCTGCATATTACTGTTGCAAAGTTTACTCCTATCCCTCTAATTCCAGTAAGGGCCAATCTAAGTTGTTTGTGCCCGTCTATATCAACATTTGCTACACGCACGATATGTCTAAAGTCAGCCATTATAATTACACCTCCATACCTCAATCCTTCAAAGAGGATTTTGGCGCCGGGACGGGGATTTGAACCCCGGCGGGCAAACGCCCACGGGCTCTCAAGGCCCGCGCCATCCCAGGCTAGGCTATCCCGGCATACACTCTAAAGCCCGATCCCCTCGCAATTTCTTTTACTTCGTTGAAATTCTCCTCCATGAGGCCCTTAATATACTTTGCGCCTTGATTAGTGCGAATGACAATTTGAAGTAATCCTCCATCGTAGAGATGATAGGGTGCATTTATAACTATTTCCCTCAATATATCCTTCCCGGCATGCACTGGGGGATTCGTTATTATGCTGTGAAACCTTTCTCCCTTCACAGGTTCATAGAGATGGCCCCATCTTACTTCGGCATTCATAACGTTGTTGATTTTTAAGTTTTTCTTTGCTATGCTTACGGCCCTTTTGTTTATATCGGTCATTACAGCATAATCCACAAAGCGTGAAGCCACTATTCCAATCGCCCCATAGCCACACCCTAAGTCCAAAACCTGCCAGTTTTCTTCAAGTACCATGTTCTCTATGAGTAACTTCGTCCCCCTATCAAGCTTTCCAAAGGAGAAGACACCGCTGGAGGTTATGAATTTAAAACGCTCTCCTCTAATGACTACTTCAATCATTTTGGTCTTTAACGGAACGTTCGGCTCTTGGGAATAATAGTGGCTCATGCTCGAAAGTTAGAGAATGGGTTTATAAATCTAAGTGGGAAAATGAAAAGCTTACCACATCTTCGGATACCAGTCCCTTGGCATGAAAACTTTCTCAACATCAACTGCAATGCCCTTGGTTTTAGTAAGCATCTCCTGTGTGTTCATCTTTGCCTTGCCCAAAGCGACGAGTTCATCCTTGAGGGTCATTATCGCAACAAGATCGCCGGGTTTTATGCCTTTATGGAGCTTTACTATCCCAGGAACTGCTAAGTCAGCACCATGAGTAATGGCAGCAACTGCGGAATCCCTTATCCACACCTTCGGAAGATGCTCCACAGCTTTTTCCATCGGCTGGATTGCTCTCCTAAAATATTCCTCAATGCCATCTTCTTTCCAGAAATAGTAGGCATCTATAAGGTCATGCAGGGTAACAAGGGTTTCATCTTCCTTAAACGGCCCACTTCTTGTTCTTCTCAGCTCGGCCATGTGAGCACCTACTCCCAAAGCCAAACCAATATGATGGATGAGCGAACGGATATATGTCCCTGCTTCAACTCCTACCCTAAAAAGCACATCCTTGCCCTCTATCTCAAGGACATCAATATAATACACCTTTCTAGTTCTAAGTCTTCTCTTAACGGCACTTCTCAAAGGAGGCCTTTGGATTATTTCCCCTTCGAATTCCTTCATAACTACCCTTATTTTATCCTCTGGTACTTCACCATGAAGGTGCATCAAAGCCACATACTCTTTACCTGCCGGCAAAAGTGCTTGAACAACCCTCGTGGCCCTTTCTAAAGCTACAGGTAAAACTCCAGTAACTTTTGGATCTAAAGTTCCTCCGTGGCCAGCTTTCTGAAGGTTTAAAAGCTTCTTAACCCATGCAACAACCTCGTGACTTGTAGGACCGGGAGGCTTGTCAAGATTTATCACTCCGAACTGCATATGCATTTCAGTAGGCCTTTTGTCTGGAGGAAAGCCCCACTTTGGGTTGGTTTCAGCTTTCTCGTCCTTAATAATGATGTCTCTTTTGAGATCAGCAGGAAGTATTACCTCTCGCCTTTCTTTTTTTCTACCCATTCTACCCACCTACAAAAAATTGAGAAAAGAGGTTATAAACCTTTACAGTGCCAAACGACCTCAGAACATATAAAGGACATCATAGGTGTGGCTTGGATAAGTGTAGTAGGTATGCTTAACTTCACTTGCAGACAAGCCCATTTTGACCGCAAGAGCAAAGATGTTTATTACTTCCTCTGCGTTGTGGCCAAGCAGGTGGGCCCCCAAGATCTTTCCAGTGTCCTCATCGAGAATGATCTTATAGGCACGTACTTCTGGTTTATCCTCAGCGAGGAGTACCATCTTGAGGTCTCGCCCTTTTTAACTCCAATCTTAAGGCCCTGTTCCAATGCTTTCTCCTCCGTCAGCCCTACAGAAGCCATGGGAGGAATGGTAAAAACCACCGTGGGTATACTCTTGTAATTTATTTTAACGTGATTACCATTTATCATATTACTCGCCGCTATACTGCCCTCTACCGAGGCCATGGGAGTCAGAGGTAAACCGCCTTCGGCACAATCCCCAGCAGCGTATATCTTCGGATTGGTGGTTTGCATGTACTCATTTACCTTTATGCCTCTCCTCCCGTACTTGACTCCGGCCTTTTCAAGTGCGAGAGCATTTATATTCGGGACCCGGCCGGCACCGTGAACTACAAGATCAGCCCCCAAAGTTCCCTTAGACGTTCTGACAATAAACGTAGAACCCTTCTTTTCAACTTCCTTCACGGGAGCTTCTGTTATAACATTTATACCTTCCTCCTCGGTTGCCCTGAGAATAATATCAACTATATAGGGTTCAAAGTTCTTCAAGGGTCTCTTACTCCGGTGAAGTATAGTCACTTCACTTCCTGCTCGCGCCGCCAGATGAGCGAACTCAAAGGAGATATATCCTCCGCCAATGAAAATCATCCTCTCGGGTAACTCATCGAGCTCAAGGAATTCATCACTCGTGATCAAGTGCTCCTCCCCGGGAATGTTAAGCTTCCTTGGTTTTGCCCCTGTAGCAATAAGGAATTTGCCTGCCGAGATAGTCTCTCCGTTCACCTCTACCCTGTCTTCATTCACAAAGCGGGCTCTTCCATGGATTGTTTCAACGCCTGCTTTTTTGAGGCTTCGCTCCATCCTTTCCGGAAATCCATCAGTCCATTCTCTCTTAAAAGCCATTAGTTTTCTCCAGTTTATCTCAATTTTTCCCTCGATACCCTTTTCATTCATTCTCCTGACCCAGTCAACGAGTTCCACTCCCCCGATAAGGATTTTCTTTGGATCACATCCCCTCAAGGCACAGGTGCCTCCAAAAGGTCTTTCATCTACTATGGCAACTTTTAACCCTGCCTGTGCAAGCTTGTAAACTGCAGAAGAACCGGCTACACCACTCCCAATAACCAAAATATCAAACTCTCTCATTTTCATCTCCTTGATCTATGATGTCAGAGAGGCATTAAACGATTTTCCCTATCAAAATGAGAAACTTAAGAAAAGAAAGTTTGCAAAGTGAAAAGAGAATGAGCAAATCACTCAAGATCACTCTAGACTTATTCCAGCTTGTTCAAGAGCGGCCTTGACAGCCTCGTCGTCAGCACCACGCTCGATGTTAATCTTCTCCGGAAGAGGTTCAAGGTGCTTTATGTTCATCCTTCTTCTCTTCACCTTGTTCAAACCAGCGCCTGTAACGAGGACAAAGTTCTTGTCAATTATGTCAACAACAACCACTTTTTGTCCGGCTCTCCTTCCGGCAATAACTACAGCTAACCTCCCAATATCAATTGCTGGCATTTCATTCCACCTCCTTAACTTTTGTTGCCCGGGTTTGCACCCGACCCCGCGTCACCGTCGGGGTATAGGTGGTCGATGGCGGCCTTCACAATCGCGAAGACCCCATCAGGACCCCATTTGGAAGTATTAACCACTAAATCATAAATTGAACGGTCGTTAATATCGATTCCATATAGGTTTAAATATCTTTTTCTGTTTTGCATTTCCCTCTCAGCAATTTGCATAAATGCCTCTTCAATACTTATGCCTTCCCTTCTGGCCACTCGCTGAGCTCTTACTTGAATTGGTGCTTCAAGCCATACCTTTAAATCAGCCTCTTTCACCATCCAGCCAGCTAAACGACCTTCAATAACAACATTACAATCTTCTGCGGCCTCTATTTGTCTCCTATCCACCTCTCTATCGATTTCAGGATGCATTTCTGCATACTCTTGAAATTGTTGTAGGCTCATTCCCATTTCTTTTGCCATTTGACGAAATATTAAACCTGCATATATGTGTTTAAATCCATAATACCTAGATAAGTTTCTACAGAGAGTCGTTGTCCCACTTCCTGCCAAACCACTCACTGTGATTACTAGGCATTTTCTTGACATATAGCATCCCTTTATTTAACCTAACCTTATAAAGTAGCCCTTGCTTGTGCTTTCATAATCCTGCGCATGCAGCTTGGGCAAAGGTTTGGCATTGGTCTTTCAGGCCTTTTCTTTGTTTTAGGCAACTTTCTGAGTTCATTGGGCCTTCCTCTAGGAATCCCATTAAGGGGTCTCCCACACATTGCACAGTGTGCTGCCTTTGGCTTTTTTCTCTCAAAGTGTATTACAGTTCTCCCTCCGGGAGTCCTAACGTATTTCCTTCTCCATGATCTTGATCTGTGCATTGTCTTCATGCCTCTCCACCTCGCTTAGCTTTTTTGTGCAACATTTTTAAATTTAACTAATATGAATCTAAGAGCTTTCTTAAAACTTGCCCAACAATCATTGAAGTCAAGATGTACCAACCAATGTAGCCAAGTTCGTTGGCTGGAAGAGCAGAATGATAGAACCTATGGAACCAATCAAAGAGGAAAAAGTTAAATGGTGACTTCACGATTGCAGTCTCAACATACCATCTTCTCATCCAGCCAAAGAATATGAAAAATATCGGCATTGTAAAGAGCATCGGTTTGAACATCGAGTCCTTCATAACCTCATTTTGAAGCTTTAGTAACTCCATTTGCTTTTGTTGTAATTTTCTTAGTTTCTTTTCATCCTTTGCCTGTTGAGCAGCTTTCCACTCTTTTTGGAACTCTTTGCTCATCTTTTGAAGTTTTTTCATTTTCTCTTGGTCAATTAAAAAGTGATTTACTAGTGTGAAAAATCCACCAAGTATGGCACCAGAGAGGGTTACTACCCACAGTGGATGAGCATTCATGACCAAAGGCCCAAATAATTTATCCAAAGCCAAATAAACTCCCTCAAGCATCTTCATTCACCGCCAAATCAAGTATTTTTACCAATTCATTAACAGCTTCTTCTAAACCTTTGTCTTCATGATTTTCAATTATCTTTATAAGTGCATTGGAATGCATCGCATAACTGATTGTAGCAGCCCTATTTAAATCTTGGTGTCTTTGAATTTGATCCTCTGTTTCAACATCTCTATCTCTTTTTAAATCTCTCAAACGCCTACCCAGTATCTCACTCGGATTAGCTTCTATTATAACTATAAACCTCGGATTTATGACTTCAATTACCTCTCTTGGAAAACCTAACATATACCCTAAAGGAGTCTTAATTGTAGCATGCGTATCGAGCAACACAGGTTCTTTTTGAGATATTTCAAGAATTCTCTGGGCAACTTTCAATTGTAATTCTCTTTGAACCTTCAAACTTAATTTCCTCACTTCATCCCTGTGAGAAACCCAACCTGCTTTTACTGCTTCTTGAAACATTATATCTCCAAAGTTAACAACTCTAAATTTTGCTCTAGTCCTCTGCAATGCCAATCGTGTGATCGTGCTCTTTCCTACCCCCGGAATACCTGTAATAACCACCACAAACGGCATTTTATATCACCTTAATAAAAACTCGCACTCCAAACACTACAAAGAAAAATTGGTTTATAAGGTTTTTCAGGAATAAGATAGAGAAGAAGAAATCATCCAAAAAATCTACGCAATGCTGGAAACATCTCACTTGCTTGTTCTCTTGCTATTTCTTCGTAGAACCTGTAGAGAATACCAACCGTAAGCAATATGCCTGTTCCAGTTCCCAATGCACCTAGAAAATCTGCAAGCACTGCTACAACTGCCAATGTAAAAGCTCCCCAAAAGGTAACGTAAGGGATATATCTCTGAAGAACCCTTTCAAGTATTCTCGGATCTCTTCTAAATCCTGGTATCTGTAGTCCAGCTCTTTGAAGTTGTCTTGCAATACTCCTTGCATCAAGTCCTGTGAGTTCAACCCAAAGGAATCCAAAGATCAAAGCAAAGAATATTGTCAATATAGCGTAAACCAAAGCCCTCACTGGATCGGCCATGACACTGAATATATCCCTAGGGGGCAACACGTATCTTACAAATCCTGAAACTACCGCACCACTCTCATCAAACCTTCCAAGTAGGGGGTAACCTATTCTTTGGAGGAGTCTGGCCCAGAGTTGTATGTTGGCATAAAGAGCAAATGTCAAAATGATTGGAATGTTGCTCACATACATAAACCTAATTGGGTACCTTCCCCTTACAGTTACCCTTCCATAGCTGAGGGGAATCTCAACCCGCATACTTTCTAAATACACCACTATAAGGAATATTACTATAGTGGCTAGAACACTAACCATATCTGGCATTCCTCTTCTATAAAGGGCCCCCAAAAGATCGCCTTGGATTATATGTTGGATAAAAGCAGGTATAGCACCGATTATTGCAGGCTCTCCTGTTAACGGATCAAGGGCCGCACTAGTCGTAAGGGGATTAAGAGAGAGAGTCAGGATTGTTTGGGAGACTCCAGCAGCAATGAATAAACTTATACCACTCCCAATTCCCCATTTGCTTACAAGTTCATCCATGATCATGATCATTATTCCACCAAAAGCTAATTGGAGTACTAAAAGCAGTTTAATTGCAATTGCTGGATTTCCAAAAGCTCCTGCAAATACATATACTCCTGCTTCAAAGAAACACATGAAAACCGCAAAAACTTTCTGAAGTGCTTGATAAAATCTTCTATCCTCTGGATTTGACAAGTCCAATCTTATTATTTCCGAACCGACTAACAGTTGCATGATAATCCCAGCAGTTACTATGGGTCCAATACCTAATGTCAAGAGACTGCCGTTTCTACCTGCAAGAACCACTCTCAAAGTTTGAAAGTAATCTTGGACCTCTGCTGGTATACCGAAAAGAGGAATCTCAGCCATGACAAAATATAATAATAATGCAACTCCAGTCCATGCAAATTTCTCTTTTAATGCTACATGTCTCTTTGGTCGATCAATTTCTGGAAATGCATGCTCCACTTTATAGATTAAATCCCTTGCTCCCATAGATTACACCTCAAAAATATTAATAATTAAAAATCAAGCAAGGAGGGCCTCTCCCCCAGCTTGAACAATTTTTTCTTCAGCTTTAGGAGAGAATGCCCTCGCTTTAATAACGAGAGGCTTAGTTATTTTTCCACTTCCAAGGACTTTATCTGCAAATTGAGTGGTGTCAACGACTATTTTTCCTTCTTCCTCGTAGGCAATGCCGAGTTGCATAAATTCATCTAAGTGCTCATCTATAAATCTGAGGTTAACTGCCATTACCTCATTTTGGGCCTCAACTGGTCTCTTAAATCCTCTCTTACCCAAGTGCTCTGGCATGTATTTGATGACCCAAGTCCACTTTGTCTTCTTCCTCTTTCCTGTTCCCGCCATTCCTTTACCGCCTTTGTGCCCACTGCCACGGTGTTTCTTCTTACAACCCCATCCATGAGTGTGGGAACCACGAAGTTTTCTCACTTTTCTTTTTCTCCTAATCATCTCGCACACCTCATAACATTCTCTCTATAAGCTCATTTATTGCTTCCCCTCTATAGCCTAAAGATCCGCCTTCTTTGAAACTCCTCTTCTTGTTTCTAAAGCCGCCCCTTGGTGGGTGCATTCTGAAAACTGGCTTGAGGCCCGGTAAGTCACTAAGTGTCATTTCCCCTGCAATCACTTTTTCTGCAAATTCTTTGATAGTCATTCCAAGTTTCTCCTGCACGTATTCTTCAGTCACACGTCTATTTCCTGAGAGTCTCCCTCTTCTCTCAATGAGTTTTGCTAGAGTTTCAGCGTTTATTTCACCCCAAGTTATGTAGTCTTTGACTCTCTGGATCATTCCATTATATGAAGGACTTTCATCAATTATCACAAGATGATTTACTTTATGGAGCCTAAGCATGGCCAAAGTATCCTTCACAGGTCTCTTTACGTTCACTCTACCTCTTACCCTAATCAATGCAAATTTTGACATCTTAGTTCACCTCACAGCTCAAAGTTCTGTGGCATCTCCTTACCCACAACTATACCATACCGTTCAGCCATTTCAGGCTTTACAGCGACACTGTTAGTGTTGTAGAGAGCCTCAAAAACTGCTTTTGCAAAGTTAACCGTAGTTCTTGTCTCCCCAAGGGTTTGAGACCAAGCATCTTTGACCCCTGCTAGAGTAAGTATCTTTTTACCAACGTCACCAATCACAAGTCCGAGTCCTCTTGGTCCTGGCATGAGTTTGACCTTCACACTACTGCTTTTACCTTCAACAGCAAACGGGATTGAATGAGGCCTTCTACATCTGCATTCCCATGAACCACATCCTCTTTTGATCTCAATTATGTTCATCTTAGCGTAATTTATTGCTTTCCTTATTGCTATTCCAACTTCCTTTCCGTGGCCAATGCCAAGTCCTACATATCCGTCTCTGTTACCAACGACTGCCAATACCCTAAATCTGACTCTTCTACCGCTATCTGTCATTCTCACTGTTAGAGCAATATCAATTACTTCTTGGTTCTCTCTTGAGTTAACCTCTGGAAGGAGCACATCAACTATTTCTGGCTCCTTTATTTGGTATCCTTTTCTGAAAATCTCATGAATGTCAGTGATCTGCCCTTCTTTAACTAGCATACCAAGTTTTGTTTTAGGTTGCCATTCCTCTAAAACTCTTTGAGCGTATTCCTTCCATTCTTGACTCATGCTCTCACCTTCTCAAATTTCTCAATGATTCTCGCTTTAACTTCTTCAAAGTGTTCAGGAAGCTTTTCAGGTTCAAGTCCCTTAACAAGATATCCCCCAAACTGCTTTTTGTAGTTCTCGTCATCTTCTTTGAGCATTTTTGCATACTCGGCTATGTGTTTCCCATTTATCCTCTCTTCTCCAGGGTAAATTTCTTCACTATGAGGAACATTAAGACCAGCGTCAACTGCTCCTTTAAGCACTGCAAACATGCTTGAACCCTTTGTTGGCGGATGAAGCCCTATATCAAGTATAGCCTCCTCTATACCCTTTTCAAGAGCTTTGTACCCAATTAGTAGTCCAAGGAGATAAGCACTTGGAGTGTTTCCACCATGTCCCTTCCACCCAAAGTCTCTCATAAGCTCTCTTGTATGAGCTGAGACAACTGTTTTATCTCCTTCTGGAGCGTAAAGGACTATTTGTGCAACATGATGGTTAAGTGTCTTCCTCACAACTAATCTAGGCTTGCCTGATTTAAGAAGTGCAAGCCTCTTGTGATAGTTAGTCTTACCTTCTCTCCTTCTTCTGAATGGAACCCTATATCTTGGTCCGTGAGCCATTTATATCACCTCTTTAATATCCCTCTCTCTTCCATGAACAAGTAAAGCTGGTGCTTGCTCTTAAACTGACCGCCTTTAGCCCTTATGTAAAGGCTGCGGTATATGTGTTCATCAATCTTTTTCTCAGCTTTGAGCTTTCTAAGCTCCTTTCTTAGCGCTCTGATCGTCATTATCCATCTCTCTTTTCTACCCATTCTGGCAGTTTTCTTACCTTTTCTATTTCCATGACCCCTGTGCCTGCCTTTTTTCTTTGCTTCTTGTCTAATTTTTGCTCTATATCTGCTTTGTCCTTTAAGGAGCTTTTTCTTGATCACGCCCTCATTTATCAATCTTCTAATATCTTCTCTAGTAATTGCGGATTTAACGTCTTCGATCCTCTCAGGGTCTATCCAAACCCTATTCTCGCCACATTTTAACAATTCAGCAGCAATTCTTCTCTGCATCTTAAGCATGATTCTCACCTCGCGTTGAGCACCTTAATACCTAATTCTCTAGCCCTCTCAATTATCATGATTCTCTTTTTCTTTCCGACAGTGGCTGCAATTCTAGCTGCTTGTCTTTTTGAGTCAATAAGCTCAAGATCCTTAACATTGTAAACAAGTACCTCCTCATACCCACTGGGGTGAAGTCCTCTAACAGCCTTTGGTGAGCTCCATCCAATACTTGGTGACCTTGCTTTGCCCTTTAGCTTAACTCTCATCTTACTATCTGTTCCTTTTGGTTTCCGCCACTTAGGATCATTTTTGAACTTTGGAAATCTCCACCATTCCTGTCTAAGGAACTTAGGTTTTTTTCTCTTGATTTTGGCCCTTATTTTCAACAGTCTCACTTTTTCATTCATTTCTCACACCTCAGAACTTTATAGACTTACCAGCTTTTTCTACAATGTAAATACCATCTTGGAATACTCTCCTATCTTTCCCAACCACCTTGGTTGCTTGCTCAATATTTGCTGCAGTTTGACCTACCTTTTCTTTATCTATACCCTCTACTAGGAGTTCTCCTCCCATGACTTTTACTGTAACCCCTGGGAGTATTTCAGCAATCCTCGGAGCTTTTTCACCAAGGAAGTTTTCAATGTATACTTTGTCACCTTGGACCTTTACTGTTATTGGGAAGTGGCTATAAACCACTTTTAGTCTGTAGGTAAACCCATCGGTGACTCCTTTAATCATGTTTGCTATATGGGCTCTGAATGTTCTTGCAATTGCTATGTCATTTCTCCTTGGGAAGCCCTTGTAGATAACAACTTTATTGTCCTCGGTAAAAAGTTTAAACCCTGGATAGCTAAGTTCACGATCAATTTCTCCTTTTGGTCCTTTCACTTTCACAAGGTTACCTTCTATTTCGACTGTGATTCCTTCTGGAATTTTAATTTCTTCCCTCACCCATGCATCAACTGGCATTTTTCTCACCTCAGTAGACATAGGCTATTAGTCTTCCACCAATGCCCTTTTCTAGGGCCTCCTTGTGAGTCATAACCCCTTGAGAGGTTGATACTACCAATATACCGAATTCAAACGCGGGTAGAAATCTTTTCTCCCATTTCTCGTATTCTTTAGCTTTTACTGAGAATCTTGGTTTTATTGCACCTGCTTTATTGACTTTTCCTAAAAGCTGGACTCTGTAAATACCGGCCCTTCCATCATCAATAAATTCAAATTCTCCAATGTACCCATTTTCTTGCATGACTCTTAGTACTTCACCAATAAGCTTTGAAGCTGGTTTTATGTACACTTCGCTCTTACCCACTTTCTCGCTATTTGTGATATGTGACAATGCATTTGCCAAGGGATCTAATAAAGTCATCTCATCTCACCTCAGTCATATTTCTTAAATCCTAATTTTGGAGCTATCTCTCTAAAGCAGTGCCTGCATAGCATCAATCCATGTATCCTAATTATTGGTCCGAATTGGCCACATCTAACGCATCTTCTCGCACCTTTACCAAATTTTCTGAGCTTTCTCTTATTGTAATCAGCCTTTGCCATTCTCATCCCTCCACAATTTGAACTCCAAATTCTTCTTGCATGAAAATTATTCCCTCTTCCTTAGTGAGCTTGTGTTTTGTTGGAATATGGTGTCTTCTTCTCTTTCTTATGGCAATTCTGTGACCTGGTCTTTCTAATGTTACACATACATCCATGCCGAATATACCAATCTCTGGATCATACTCGACTCCTGGTATGTTTATGTGCTCATCGATTCCAAAACAGACGTTTCCATGCTCATCAAAGCTCGAAATCTTAAGTCTGTTGTCAACAGCAGCCAATAATCTCTTCAATAAGTCAGAAGCTTTTTTTCCTCTAAGGGTCACCTTAAGGGCTATTGGTTCTCCTCTCCTAATCCCAAAGTCCCTGTTAGTTTTTTTTGCCTTTCTTCTTATTGGTTTCTGCCCTACAAATGTCTCCAGCATTTTCTCTGCCTTTGTTAGTCTCTCCCCACTCTCACCAACACCAATGTTTATAGTGACTTTTTCAATTCTCGGCTTTCTCATAGGATGAGCTTCCCAATCAGCTAGGATTGCCTCTCTGTTAGCTACCATTTTTTTCACCTCACGGTAATGAAATCCTTGGCTCTTCTTTACCCAAAACAAACGCATAATCCTTAAGTGTATCAAAGAGCTCTCCATCTCTGTCTTCAATTGTAACCACGTCTGGCCATCCACCTGGGAAGTGTCTCACTTCAACTATCTTCCCTACTCTTGCAACGTTTTTACCTTGGACAACAAACACAAACGCACCCACTTCAAATGGTACTACTTCCACTATTTCTCTCTCTGGAACCTTTACTAGAACAGTGTCTGCAGTTCTAAATGAATCCTTGGTTTCATCTGTAAGTGAACTGAGCTTAACCAAGTGGTTTGTACCATCATGGAAATTAAGTTGTAAGTTACCGCCTTTTACCATCCTTTTATTGCTTATTCTAAGAGGCTTTAATTTGGCTTCTTCTTCAGTTATTGGGTGGAGGATCAATTTTCCAATTCTGTTTGGAAGAACCCTGTAGTGCTCTCCAGTCTCAGGAATGGACACAACGTCCATTATACCTACTGGGAACTTATAGTCCTTCCTAACTCTCCCGTCCACAAGTACCTTTTCCTCATTCAGGACTTTCCTAACCTCTCTTCCTGTCTTTGCATAACCCAAGTAGTCCCTAATTATGTAAATGAGGGGTATCGAAGTCCTCATGTCATGTGGACCCGGAGATGGCCTAACTGCCCACTTAAAGACTTTTCTCTCAATATACCATTGGGTTGGAGCAGCAAGTCTCTTAAGGTGTCTCTTAGCACCTTTCCTCGCCATGTTCAAGCCCTCCTCTCAATTATTTTCTTTCTTCTCTCATCTTCAAGATTTAGATCAACAATCATAACGTTCGATGGATGGATAGGGTAGAACACTTCGGTTCCACTTACCTTCTTCATTGTTGCTCCCTCAACATGAACTCTATATCTCTTAAGATCTACTTCCACCACTTTTCCTTCATGACCTTTGAAGTCTCCTCTGAGTACCTTTACCTTATCACCGCTCCTTATTGGTAAACTCCTAATCCCATATTTTTGTCTTAGTTCTACCGATAGGGGGGCACTAACTATTTTGTGCCTTAAATGAAGAGGAGCATTGTACAAAAACTTCCTCTGCTTCCTAGGTTGTTTACTCTTCAATTTCATCTATCTCACCTCACAATATTATGCTCGCAATACTTCCAACTCTAACCCACTTTTCAGCTGCCTCCCTTGCCACAGGCCCTCTAATTTCAGTTCCTCTTGGAACACCTTCAGGAGTTGTTATGATTGCCGCATTATCTTCAAACTTGACCCTCATTCCATCAAGCCTCTTGTATTCCTTTCTTTGCCTAACTATAACTGCTCTAACAACTTGGTGTCTTATATCTGGCCTTCCTTTCTTGACTGTTGCGATTACCATATCTCCAACACCCGCTGAGGCTAGTCTTCTTCTAACGCCTTTGTAACCAACTACCCCAATAACTTGAATGACCTTTGCTCCAGAGTTATCTGCTACATTAAGGTAAGCTCCGATAGGAAGAGCTCGTGTTGGTCTCACAGGGGATACGCCTCTTGTAGCACCAGCACCCTTCTTTGCCATGTCTCATCACCCCTCCTCTGCTTTTTGTGTAACTGCTATTACTACAAAGCTCTTTGTTTTGCTAAGGGGCCTAGTCTCAGCTACGATCACTTTATCCCCAGCCTTTGCATTGACACAGGGTGGATTATGAGCATGAACCCTGCTTCTCCTGAGTTCATAACGTTCGTACTTTCTTAGATAGTGATAGTACTGTCTCTCAACAGTGATAGTGTGTCTTGGTTTATCACTAACAACTATTCCTTCGAATACTCTACCGTGTACTTTTGTATGGCCATGCCATGGACACTTCGGATCATCACACTTTTCCGCAGGAGGCTGTATTTTCAATCCAATGTCTCTCATGCTTTTCACCTCTTTTTTAACCTCATCTCAGGCCTTCCAACCAGTTCTTCTCCCTTTATTCGAATTTTTTTATCGCCAACTTCAAATTCAAACTCCGCAACGATTTTTGGGATTGCCCACACTTTAGTTCCAAGGATTGTGAGAGTGTTTTTAGTTTCGTCAATTACATATCCCTCAATCCCTATCAACCCTGGATGAGAGCTCTTGACCACTTTAACTTTCAATCCTATGAGTTCATGCATGAGCAATGTCTTTTTTGTCATTCTACCTCTATCAAGTCCTCTGAAAATCCAAAGTTTGTCAATAAGCGCTTCACCTTTTCTCTGTGGTCTCCTTGAAGCTCTATTCTTCCATTTTTGGCTGTTCCTCCACATGCCAATTTCGCCTTGAGTTTTTTTGCTATCTCATCAAGATTAAACTCTTTCTCATCAATACCCTCTATTATCGTTTTGAGCTTTCCATAGCGTGCTTTTTCAATATAAACCCTTATTCTCTGCTGTTCTTTCAATACTTCTTTAAATAACATCTCATCCAAGGGGTTCACAATCCTAGGCACTAACCATCACCTTTTACTCCTCAACTTTTCCTTTTTTATTGTCAACAGACGGGCGATATCCCTCCTGAGATCCCTAATAACCATTGGGTTTTCCAAGGAGGTGCCCATAGTGAGCATTCCTCTCTCCTTAGCAAGCTCAAGTCTAAGTTCTATAATTTTCTTCTCAATTTCTTCCAAGTTCATCTCTCTAATCTCACTTGGCTTCATTGTTCGCTCACCTCTTCTTCAATTGGCTTCTCAACAATTTCAATCTCATCTGGAAGTCTTGCATCAGGTGGCATTATTGAAACTTTTACTCCAAGAACTCCAAGTTTAAGTAAAGCTTGAGCATATCCTCTTGAAACTAAGGTTTCTGCAGGGTTTCCAACTTTTGCTATGTATCCCTGGTAGAACCTAACACTCTTAGCTCTTTCTCCTGTTAGTTTACCACTGATCCTGATTTCTACTCCTCTAGCACCATTACTCATAATGGCCCTTATTGCTGCATATGCAGCCCTTCTAAAGTGAACTCCTCTTTCTAGTGCTTGGGCAAGTCTGGTTGCTTGGACTTTGGCGTTAAAGTAGGAGTTTTTGATTTCTTCCACTTCTATTTGTGGGTTCTCTAGATTAAAACGCCTTTCAAGAATCCTTGTTAATTCTCTAATCTTTCTACCTCCTCTTCCAATAACAAATCCGGGCCTTTCGACAAAGATAACAACCTTGGTTCCGAGAGGAGTCTTTTTGATATCTAGTCCACCATAACCTGCTCTTCTTAATTCCTTTTCAAGATATTCATCGATGAGCATTTCCTTAATGCCTTCCTTTATGAAGTATCTCTCGATCGCCATGGATTCACCTCCTAATCTCCTCAACAATTATCTCAATGTGTGTTGTCTGTTCGTTGAACTGAGTGGCTCTTCCGAATGCCCTTGGAATGTAACCTCTCAATACTGGGCCCCTGTGAGCTGCTACATGGATTATTCTTAATCTATCTGGATCTAAGCCCTTCTGTTCTGCATTATTCCTTACATTTAAGAGCAACTTTCTGACTTCCTTAGCAACTTTTACTGGGTATCTTCCAGGGCCAAAGCCGTCGCCTCTCTTGTGTCCCTGTGAGTCGTTGAACCTCCTTAGGTGAATAGGTCTTTTCTTAGCAATCACATCATCAAGTAGTTTTATAGCATCATTAACCATCATGCCTTTGATTTCTCTGCAAACTTCTATTGAAAGCTTTGGTGAGATCCTCAAATCTCTCCTACTTGCTTTTGCCATTCTCTCAGGGTCAAAATTTTGGAAAGAGTAGGAAAACTTTGCCATTATTTACCACCTCACTTGATTGCCACGAACATTGATGATCTTGTAGCACCAACACCCGGTGATCCGTGTTGAACTCTCTTTCTTGTTAAAGCAAATTCTCCAATATAGTGACCAATCATTTCCTCTCTAATTTGTACTGGGACAAATTCTTTACCATTGTGGACATAGATCATCATCCCAACCATTTCAGGGAGTATAACCATGTCTCTACTGTGAGTTCTTATGGGCTTTTTGTATTTACCTTTCTTTGCAAGCCTTATTTTCCTAAGGAGTTTCTTTTGTTCTGGTGTTAGACCACGCTTAAGGCTTCTCCTTTGTCTTGAGGGAAGTAACTTGCTTAGGTCTTCAAGCGACATATTTATAAGTTCTTCAAATGTGTAACCGCGATATTTAAACTCCTTTTTTCTTGCCATCTAAACCACCTCACTTCTTTCTTCCAGTTCTTCTCGCTCCTATGTGACCAACTTTTCTTCCAGGTGGAGCTCTCTTTGATATTGTACTTGGTTTACCAATATGATGCTCCTTACCACCATGCGGGTGGTTAACAGCATTCATTTTGACACCTCTTGGCTTAGGCCAGAATCTGTTTCTTGCTTTCATGATGTAGTATGCCTTACCCGCTTTGACTATTGGCTTTTCAAGCCTTCCTCCACCAGCAACTACCCCTATTGTTGCTCTGCAGCCAGGGTGAAAACCTTTGAGTTCACCACTTGGAAGTTGAACAATAACCCTATTTTTCTCTCTTGAAACTACTAAAGCATAACTTCCTCCAGACCTCACGAATTTTCCGCCATCCCCGGGTGAAGCTTCAAGGTTGTAAACGTACGTTCCCTCTGGGATTTTCTCGAGTGGAAGTGTGTTCCCAATTGCAATTGGAGCTTCTGGACCAATATAAACTTCTTGATCAACTAAAAGTCCTTCTGAAGCAAGGATAAGTTTTTCTAAACCATTTTCAAACTTAACTCTAGCAACAGGGGCTGTTCTTCCGGGATCATGCAAAATCTCAACAACTTTCCCAGCAAGAGTCTTATCTTGAGTAAAGTTTAGTGGAACATATTTAACAGCACCTCTATACCTATGAGATGGAGCTCTAAATGTTGTTGTTCCCTTTCCTCTCCTTTGTTGAATTAAACTCTTACCCATTCTCACTCACCTCAGAATAATCCTATTCTAGCAGCAACCTCACTTGCGCTGTATTCAGGTTTTAACTTTACATAAGCTTTCTTTTCGCCTTTCATAGTTATAACAATATTTACTTTATCTACTTTTACTTCATAAACTGTTTCAACCGCTTTCTTTATGTCTGGCTTAGTTGCTCTTTTGTCCACTATGAAAGTAAGCTTATTTTCTCTTTCCACCATTGAAATTGCTTTTTCTGTAACCACAGGCCTTACAATAACCTTATAGGGATCCATGTCTCATCACCCATAAAACTCCCTTAATCTCTCTATCGCTCCCTTTGTCCATATGGTAAGTCTTCCAGGATGGGCACCTGGAGCTAATAGCTCTACCCCCAAGTTGTCAACTACAACTACATCCACACCTGGGTGATTTCTTGCACCTTGAATTATCCCCTCGTTCTTTGCAACCACAATAAGTGGGCCTTTTGCCTTTTTGTACCTTCTACCTCTCATTTTGCCCTTTCCAGCCCTAACTTTGGTATTTCTCTTTGCTCTCTCAATGTCTTCCCATATACCGAGTTTTTTGAATATTTCCCTTGTTTGGGCGGTTCTGTAAACTTTTTCAAGTTCATTTTCAACAACAAGAGGAACTTGAGGTATGTTGTCAATTACATGTCCTCTAGCTCTTACAAGATCATAGTTAGCAGTAGCAGCAATTGCACTCATCAAAGCAAGTTTCTTCTCTTTCTTGTTTATGCCTTCCCAAATCACCTTCTCAACCTTTGGTGGGTGAGCTCTCCTTCCGCCTCTTGCAAAAGGTACAAATGCAGCAAATCTAGGGGAAGTCTTTATTCTCTCTACCCTTGCCATGCCACGGCCTTTTCCTATATTCTCTGTAACCCTTCTTTTACCTGCCAAGGGGTCCCTCCCTTGGGGTTGAATTCTGTGTGTCCATGAGGCAATGACAGCTCTTTTAATAAGATCTGGCCTAAATGGGGTTTGGAATACCTTCGGAAGCGTTATCTCTTCTATCGGCTCGCCATTGAGTGAAAATACTTTAACTTTCATAAATCCTCACCTCATTGCTTTGATTCCCTACTAATGTATGTGATCTGCGGAGCTTCAGCAGGTGGCCTCTTTGCGGGTGGCCTTACTGCAGGCCTCATTCTAATGATTCTCTTTATTGCTCCAGGTATAGTTCCAGCAATCATTATGAAGTCGTTCTTGACTACTCCATAGTGTGGAAATCCACCATTTGGTGTAATCTCGATTTTCTCCCCGTTAAGGGTGAGTTTACCATTCTCACCTATTCTTAAAAGTCTCTTGTTAAACTCTGTTCTGTGGTGGAAACCCATTTGTCCAGCCCTTGGAACTGTCCACATAACCCTTGCGGGATGCCATGGGCCGATGGTTGCAACTTTTCTTCTGCCCTTGCTGTCCTTGTGAGAAGTCAATTTAACTCCCCATCTTTTGACAGGCCCTTGGGTTCCCTTCCCTTTAGTAACTGCCACAATATCAAGAAGTTCTCCTTCCTGAAGGATTTCTCCAACTCTGATTTCTTTTCCAAGCTTCTCTTTGATATAATTGAATTTCTCTTCAATGCTTGTTCCACCGACAGCATATTCCATAACTTCTGGCTTTTTCTTTATGCGTGCCAACCAAGGTTGAGTTGCTACTAATGCCCTTAATTCAACAACTTCTCCAGTTTTTACAAGATCTTCAAGTTCCCCAAGCTTTTGTTGGAAAACTTCTTCTGTGTAGTTTTTTGGAAGAGTTTTGATTCTCCTTTCAAGGAGTTTGTAAAATGTGACATTCTTTGCTCTCTTTGATGGGTAATTTTCAAGCTTGAAATCAGGAACTATGACTTCGGTAGCGGTTTCAAGACCAAAGTATCCTCTTTTGTAAGCCCTAATGCCATAGACCATGAGTGGTGGGGCTTCAACTATCGTGACTGGGACAAATATTTCTTTGCCTTTTGTAAGTCCCGGAGCATCGTCTATCATAAGCACATGAGTCATTCCGGCCTTGTATCCTGCAAATCCAAGCATTCTAACCTCTTGTTCCTGCGGCCACTTTCTAATTCTTGGGACTATGCTCTTGGCTCTTTTTCTTGGGGAATATGCCAATGAACCTCTTCTTGGTCTGCTAATTCTTCCCATTTCAATCCCTCCTTATGACATTAAATATCGCCAATGTCACCAACACGGCTTCCTCCGTTCTAACGGTTTTCGTTTTTTGATTTGGAATTGTATTGAGGATTAAATCAAAGGGATAATCCTCATTGAAGTCTCTCAGGATCTCCATTATCCCCTTCCGAGGAGATCCAAATACAAATCCCACTTCTCCTTCCAATGGAGGAAGGTTCACTTTTCTCACATCCTCACCCATTCGTGAGGTCGCGATTGCAAGGTTAAGTTTTGCCTTTTTAAGTGTTTTTGCCAGAGACATCCTCGTTAAGTGAACCCTATACCCCCAATATTCCCGAGGTTTTGTTGGTGCTACTTTGAGAGGGATTACTGATATTATTTCAAATGTCATACGGCCTTCTCCACTCCCCTCCACAAGGGCGAGTTCATCAAGACCAATATCTGCATAAAGCCTCTTACCTTTTTTGATTATAACTCCCTCTCTGATTTCTCCAACTTTTGGTTCTCTTTTGAGTTTATGATGGGGTGTCCTTAGTGGGGGCAAAATCCCCGCATATTTGAGCTCCTTAGTAAGGGGAATGAGCGTTTTTCGTAGATACTGTGGGGTTTCCATGTACTCCAAGACAAGCTTAATGAATTTGCCTTCTCTGCCACCAGCTTTGTAAATCCATATGTGTTCCACACCAAAGATTGCTGCTGCCCTGCCAATTTGTCCAACTTTATACGTCTTGATTTTTGGATCCGATGTCTCTTCGAGGAGTGAATCTGGAATAAAGATATGCCATGCCATTTCAGTCATCCTTTATATTTTTATATTTTTAAAGCTGTAGTGGGGTAAAAAGAATTTATTTAAAAGACTTTCGAACTATTCCACCCTCCTACATCTTTAAACGTATGAAAATTTTTTGCAAAACTATTCCACAAGAGATTCTATTATATTAATAATGTTATGAATATTACCTTTAACTTCCTCGCTAAGTTCCATCCCAAGATCAATTTCTTTAGCAACAATGCCAACGAAATGGATTTCGGCTTTTGCAAGCCTCTTGTCAATAAGCCTCAACAGTTTGAGTCCATCAATTGCCCCCATGAAATGAGCACTTCGTATTTCAGCTCTAAGCTTTTCAAAAGCTTCATCTCCCTTTAAATGAACAACTTGACCAGGTTTATACTTTTCACTCAATATTGCATCTATGATAATTATCCTTTCTTCACCACTATAATGCCGTTGAAGTCTAAAAATGTCGGTACCCACTTCAAGGACATTATACCCTTTCTCAGCTAAAATCCTACCAACTTTTAATCCCACCCCATCATCTTTCATAAGCTCATTGCCAAGCGCAAGGATTAAAGTGCTCATTACTCCCACCAAACAAAAATTAGAGAAAGTGCTTAAAAAGTTTGGAGAAAATCAGAGCTTAACTACGTGTACTGAACATGAAATACATGGATCGTATGCTCTAACAGTCATCTCTGTAAGCAATTTAAGTGTTTCTGGGTCATCTTGCCAGTGTTTTTCTGCCATCATTCTAACGTGACGCTCCATTATGGCTAGATTCATTGCAGTTGGAGTAATTATATCCGCATAGTCTACCTTCCCATCTTTGACTTCAAGAGCATAAACCAGTAACCCTCTTGGAGCCTCAGTGATGCTTACTCCAAAGCCATCCTTTATTTCTACTTCATCTCTTTCTTTTATAGGCCATTTTGCGAGAGTGTCATCAATTATGTCTATTGCCCTCTCCACAAAGTAAACAAGCTCAAGTGCTTGAGCAAAGTTGTTGGCAAAGCAGTTGTCGTATCTTAGGAGGTCTTTATACTGACTGTAGAGTTCCTTAGCTCTTCCATAGAGAAGGTCAGCATTATTGACTATTCTTGAGATCGCACCAACCATAAAATGCTTCTCATTATTGTAGAAAGAGTGCTTTGCAAAGCTATGGCCTACAACTTTTTCAACTATGTGCTTTTTGTAATCTTCCACAGGGAATTTAAATCCGTCACTTACCTTGATATAGTCTCCGAATATGCCATAAACGCCGTTTCTTGGTTTAACTGCCATGTGGATCATTTCTTCGTCTTTAACTTCTTCATACTGGTCAAGTTTCGAGAATAATTCTACAGTGTACTCTGCCATAGGCAAGGCTTCTTTAAGTTCCTTTTTAAGCTCCTCAAACTGACTCCTTGTTGGAAGTTTGCCAAACCCACCAAGTATGGCGTTTTCTTGATGTATTGCTCTTGATGCAAGGTAATCCATTATCTTCGAACCAATGTTCTTGAGGGCCATTGCATACTCAATTTCTTTCATATATTTATCCACCATTGCAAGGGGGTTTGAATAGCCAAGATAATCCGGGAGAACAAGTAGGTAAAGATGCAAGGCATGGCTTTCTATCATGTCTCCGATGTAAAGTAGGTCTCTTAGATCCTGAATTTCAGGTCTTGGAGTGAAACCCACAGCTTTTTCGGCTGCTTCCACTGCAGTAAGCTTGTGAGCAGCTGAACAGAATGAACAAATCCTTGGGTAGACTGCCAAGGCTTCTTCAAGCTTTTTACCAAGAGTAATAGCTTCAAAAAACCTTGGCCCTTCTATTATATTGAGCTTTACTTCTTTAATCCCTTCATCACTTGTTACTATCTCGATACCGCCCTTTCCCTCCACACGGGCTATATGATCAACTGTAATCGGAATATGCATCATCCTCCCTCCTCAAATATCTTGTTAACCATCCCCTCAAGCTTGGGATTGTGAGCGTTGAATATTTTCATTCTCTCTAGTATTTCCTCCTTTTTTAGGCCTTTTTTCTTCAACTCCAATGCAAGTGAATCGAACCATGCAACATCCTTAACGGCCCCTCTGCATCCAATGCAAGCAATGTTAAATGCCGGGCACCTAGCATCACATCCTGCAACTGTTAATGGACCTAAACATGGTTCACCTTTTTCTATAAGGAGGCAGGGATTGCCTCTGAGCCTACACTCGACACACACTGGATAATCTATATCTTCTGGCCATGAACCAATGAGAAGTGTCCCTAATGCATAGAGGAAGTCTTTCTTCTCTGGTGGACAACCGTAAAGCTTGTAGTCAACTTTAATGTACTTTTCTACTGGCTCGGCCATTTTTGGTTCAAATTTGACATGGGCATCTCCATAAACAGTTTTCCATAATTCATTGAACTCTTTGTCTTTATCCCAGCTTTGCACACCCCCATGAACGGCACATGAACCTACCGCTATGACTATTTTTGCTTTTTCCCTGATCTTCTTTACGAGCTCGACTTCTTCTTGAGTTGAAACGCTCCCCTCTATGAAGGCTATATCAACTTCTTTATCTTCATCACTGCCTCTCTCTAGCATAAACCAGCATTCTATATTTGCTTTATCTAAAAGTTGGAGCACTTCATCCATCATGGCAAATTGAAGCTGACAGCCATAGCATGAAGTTAAAGCGTAAAATCCAATTTTAACTTTCTCGCTCATTCTTCTCACCTCAGTCAAGCAATCCAGGTGTTGAGATTATGTCAAAGTACCCAAATACAGGCCCATCTTTACATATGTATTTCCAAGAGGTACTTGTTCCTACATTACAGTGACCACATTTGCCTATTCCACATTTCATTTTCCTCTCAAGTGTTACGTAGATATTCTCTGGGCGATAACCATAGTTTATAAGTGACTCAAAAACTGCTTTATACATTCTTGGAGGCCCACACACAGCTATTGCAGTGTTTTTTGGATTTGTATTTGCCTCTACAACAAATTGCTGGGGTCTTCCTTTTAGTCCTGGCCAATCTGGATCCCTAGTAACACTCTGGATTATCTTGACATTTTCAGCTTCAGCAAGGTCTTTCATTGCCTCTAACTCTTTGTAAAACAGCAAGTCTTTTCCATACCTTGCAGTATTTATGAACGTGATATTTCCGTACTTCCATCTGTTGTCCATTGCATAGAGAAAGACACTTCTAAGAGGTGCAGTTCCAAGGCCTGCCGCTATAAGGAGTAAATCCATCCCCTCCCACTCATCAACAGGAAACCCATTTCCATAGGGGCCTCTAACCAAGACTGTGTCTCCAGGTTTAAGTTTATGAATCACTGTAGTAACTCTCCCAGCTTTTCTGATACATAATTCAAAGAACCCTTTTCTCATAGCGGATGAGCATATACTGATTGGAACTTCCCCTACACCGGGAATTGTAAGTTGAACGAATTGACCTGGTTTGAAAGTCCATTTTTTAGCTAATTCTGGATCCTCAAAACGGAAGAGGAATAACTTTTCTGTTTCTGTTAATTTGTAAACTTTAAGTACTTTTGCTTTATGAAGGATATATGGATTTTCCTGAGGCATTATGATTTCCTTAGGGATTAAATCTCCTGGATTGTTCATAGTCCCTCACCCCCAGTAGAAGTACCATAAGCAAATCCTCTTTTCGGCATCTCCTCTGTAATCTCAGGTGGACATGAATCTTCTTTCAATCCCAGAATAGTTCTCAAGTTTTCTACAAAGCTTATCTCCGCTGGACAGAAATAAGTACACCTTCCACATCCAACACAATAGCTTATACCAAGCTTCTCGTTGTATGAGTTCTTACATAGATACCTGTTCATAAAACGGGATTTTTTAGTTGGTCTGAAGTTATGGTTTCCAGCTACAAGACCGTGACTCCTTAACTGACAAGAATCCCATCTTCTAATCCTAGCACCTGTATCCCCATCAAGGTTTGGGATGTCTTGAACCTCATAGCATCTACAGGTTGGACATGTTAAATTACAGTTACCACAGGCCAAACAAATTTCACTTTGTTCATTCCACATTGGATGTTCCATTTCCATTTCGAGTAAGTAGCGGAGATTACCCCAATCTTCATGATACTTGAACATTTGGTGTTTTTTATTTCCAAATTCCCTAAACTCACATACATCTTGAGTTGTAACTTCCTCAAAGAGCTTGATGTTTTTATCCACTATTCTGTGTCCTGTTGGAGTACCTACCCTGACTAACCACCCATCAGGGAGCTCATGAAGGAACAAGTCAAAACCATCGTCTGCAAAATCGGTTTCTCTTAAGTTGCAGAAACAGTATTCATCTGGGACACAGCTAATGCCTATTATTATGCCTTTTTCTCTCCTAACTCTGTAGTACTTGTCAGGAAGTTCATCAAGGTATATAGTGTCCATTATCTTAAGCCCAAAAATATCACATGCATGAACTCCAAAGACAATGAATGACTCTACGTTTTCAATGACTTCATTGTAATCTGCTTTTGAAATGCTAAACTCAAATATCTTCTCCTTAGGCAGGAAGAAAAACTTCTTTGGTGGCATTATTGTCCTGTTGTACCTAAACTCGATTTTTCTTACGTCGTCTATTTCCCTGAAATCATAGAACTTTTCAGATATCTTCACTGGAGCATAAAGTACTCCCCACTCTTTTAAACTCTCGAGGAATGCATAAGTATTTTCTTTTGGCAACTTAACGTATCTCAACTCCATCACCCCATTAATGTACATAAATACCCCTAATGAACACTTTTATTCATCTTCATCAAAGGGTTGTTTCATGTATAAAAAAGCATTTCTAAACCCTTAGCTTTTTAACCAAAGGTTTAAAATGGTAAATTCACTTCCAAAAACTATTTCATTCAATTTATAGGCACCAAGCGCTTACACCAATGCCCAAACAAATCACATTAATGTAAAAATTTGTTCTTAAACGTCCACACATCACAAAAATACAAGGGAATATTTGCTTATTTCCACTCAAACATGAAGATTAACGAACTCACTAAATACATCCCGGAAATCGAATAAAACGCCATTTCATAACCTACTCTATCTATCAAAAGCCCTATAAAATATGGACCAATAGTGGCTCCAAAAAAGCCCATCATATTAACAAATCCCATAACAGTACCAAGGTTCTCTGGAGTTGCGTGTTCACTCGTGTACGCGGTGACTATTGGGCCAACCGAATAGAAAAACAACCCCAGCGGAAGCACTAAAATAGGATACGTAGTTTTTACCAAAAGAAACGAGAGGAACATGTTGAAAAATAAGGCAGAAAATAGACTACCCTTTCCAACTCTGTCATAAATAGTCCCACCTGCAATAGATCCAAAAATACCTACTATTGAAAGGAGAGAAAAGTAAAAAGAAGCCTCTTCTATACTTCTACCTTTATCTACAAAGAAATCCGGTAGAAATGTTAACATTCCAAAAAACGCAGCAAGTGCTATAAAGTTCATAAGACTTAATCTAAACACATTTTTTGGTATTGCAAAATTTACTCTTTCAACGTGTCTCACTTCACCTTTAACTCCATGAATTAATGCAATCCCAATCAAAGCACTCATTAATGAAATGATTACAAAAGAATATCTCCACTCCAAAGCAAGAGCTATAGGAACAACAATTGCTGGGGCAATAGCACTGCCTACCGGAGGGCCAATCATGAAAACTCCTAATGCTGAACCCTTTTTCTCTTTATAAACTTCACTTATCAAAGCTGTGGATGGTGCATAATAAAGGCCAGCAAAAACACCATAAAGTGCTCTAACACTTATTAAGTGCCAATATTGCCTTGCAAAAACCATTAAAGAGCTAGCCAACGAATAACCAAGAATACTGATTACCACAAGTCTTTTTCTCCCAATTTTATCTCCAAAATACCCTGCTGGGACTTGAGTCAACGCATAGGGAAGCAAGAGAGAAGTCATCAATAACCCTGCTTGTGCGTTTGTTATACCAAGCTCATTTTTAATGATTGGAATAAGAGGAGGAATAGCCATTCTATGTACGTAGTTGAATATCCACCCAATAGAAAGCAATAAGAGGAGTTTCCTACGCATATCTTAAATGAAAAATTAAGCGTTTAAAAAATTATCGAAGAGTTAACTATAAAAAGAAAAAATGAAAAATCGAATCACCATGGTCAGTAAACTTTTGGCTCTAGAAATTTATCCAAATCTAAAAGACCTTGACTTCAGGATACTGAGAGGGATAGAGCTAAATATGCGTCATTATGAATGGGTGCCCTTAGAAACCATTGCAAAATTTGCAAGAGTAGACATCGAAACTACTTCTCATCGACTTGGAAAACTCGATAATTGGGGCCTTGTGAAAAGGAGAAGTGACATAGGATACATAGGCTACCAACTCACAATACATGGATATGATGCTCTAGCTATAAGAACATTTGCTCAAAAAGGTATTATCAAAGCAATAAGTCAGACTCAGATAGGGGTAGGAAAAGAGGCTGATGTGTATATCGGAATAACACCAAATGAGGAGAGAGTGGCAGTTAAATTTAATCGAGTTGGCAGAACCAGTTTTACAAGAATAAAACTATATCGACCAAATCTTATAGATAAACGGCATATCTCATGGCTATATGTCTCCCGGCTTGTTGCCCAACGAGAATACGAAGCATTACAACTTCTAAGTCCAATAGCCAAGGTGCCAAAGCCAATCGCATGGAACAGGCACACAATCGTTATGGAGTTTATAGATGGAATTGAGTTAATAGAGTTGACAGATACAGATTTAACAAAAGAAGAAGCTCTTGAGGTGCTTAACAAAGTTTTAGAGGAATATAAGAAGATAGTGGAATTTGGGATAATCCATTCTGACATGAGTCTCTACAACATAGTCCTTAAAAGTAATGGAGACATATTAATAATCGATTGGCCTCAATATCTTACAAGTGCATTCCCTGAAGCTAGGTACTATCTTGAAAGAGATCTCCAAGTACTCTTAAATTCATTCAAGAAAAAATGGGGAGTGCAAGTGGAAAAAAACAAAATCTGGAAGGAGTTCGAATTGAGTCTTCAAAAAAGCCTTAAAAGGGAGTAATAACCATGGAAAAAGAAGAACTTGCAATAAGCATTTTCAAAGAGGCCCAGAAAACCCTAAAGGATAAAAAGTTAGATGTAGCAAAGGAAAAATTTGAAAATATTATAAGATTGACAGAGGATCCCCACCCATGGCTGTATTTTGAAGCCTGTTTCGGTTTAGTGAAAGTCTATATAGAGAAAGAAGACTATAAAAGCGCAATGGATAGTGCATTTAAAGCTCTTTTACATGCTCCAAATCAGGAGGTGTACCTTCTAGGAGTGGAAAGAGTGAGAAGTATTCTTGCAATAATAAAGAAAAGTGGAAGATTAAGCGATCTCACTGACAGTTTTCACAAGATAGAGGACAAAAATGAGGAATTATATTACTTTTCAAAAGCCCTAAATGCCCTAGCAAGAGAAAACTACAAAGAAGTCTACTTAACATCGGATAAATTAAAAACAGATGAACTTAAAAACATCTTATATTCACTCCTAGAAGATTAGAACAATTTCTTAAGCAATTTATTCAAGTACTCTTTTTCAGGTCTTACAGGGAAGTTGTAAGGTTCTTTGCTTGGTTTTTCGTTGTAATAAGGCCTGTTACACCCAGGACATCCATGAGTCGTGAAAACTCTTTCGCTAAGAACTTCTAAAAGCTCCTCTCGTGAAAACCCAAAATCAACAATCATCCCCTTTCTAAATTCAAAATCTTCAACTCTTTTTATCCCATTTTTAATTAAATAAAGGCCTATTTGCATTAATCTATATCTGTAAAGACTTGGGGATGTCTTATTCTCTAAAGCAGTCCCTTTAATAGGAGTAAATGCAAATATAGACACTTCTGCCCCAATATCATATGCCTCCTGAATTGTACTCAAAAAGGCCTCCTCAGTCTCCCCCAGTCCGAATATCAAATGAATGAATGCCTTCTTCTCTCCAAAAATCTTTATAACACCCTCTGCAAAGTTCCACATTTCACTCCAAGAATAATATGAATCCTTTACCTTATTATAAATCTCCTCACTCGCAGCATCCAAGCCCACTCCTATGTAGTCAACACCCAGTTTTTTGAATGTTTTAAGGGATGCCTCCTCCACTGGTGTAATTGAAAGAGAGACCGGTAAACCAATGGGAGAAAGACTCTCAAGAATTGATACAACATCTTCTTTAAGGGCAGGATAATCTATAGTTTGGATGCATAGTCTTGCAAATTTCGTTTTCTCAAGCTTAGAGACTACATCTTCTAAGTCAAATACTGGCCAAGTTATCCTTGAAAGTTTTTCTATATCGGCCCTACTTTTCCTCGCCTGTACACAAAAAGCACAATTATTAATACATCTTCCTTCATGATATGTCATAAAATATGCTGTTGTTGGCCTTGCTAACATTTGGCCCCTTTTCAACCCCAACATTATTGCTGTTCCATATGAAACCCTTATTTTCATACCTTTTTCCTCCTCCATAATCTAAGAATCATAAGGTTTAGTAAGGATAAAAATGTTAGTATAGGGAGAAAGAAGAACACCGATTTATAACTCTCACTTTCTGCGAGGTATCCAAGGACCAAAGGTCCTGATAGATAACCCAAATCAAAAAACATCGTATATATGCTTGAACCTATTCCCCGGATGCTCTTGGGAAGATTTACCAAAGCTAACATCTGAAGAGCTGGAACAGCCAATCCAAATCCCATTCCCAAGATAGCCGCACTTAGATATGCTTCCGGGGGTAGGAGATATATAACTAGAATAGCATAAGATATCGAACTTAGAAGCAATCCCACTAACGCCACAGGGACTGGGCCCCTCTTATCAGCCTCCCTTCCACCAAAAACCCTTGTTAAAATGCTAAAACCACCCATTACACTAGCATAAACTCCAAAAACACTTGTACCAAATCCTAAAAGCTTGTAATATGCAGGAAGAAAAGTATACATCCCACTGTATGCAAAGACCATGAAAAATAATGAGACCGCTGCAAAAATAAATGAGAGGTTAACAAGCTCTTTATAAGATATCTTTCCTTCCGCTTCTTCTTTGACATGCATTTTGTTTTTAATCTCTCTGTATGCAGTTAAAACAAAGAAAAATCCTATTAAAGAAAGAATGACGGTTAAAATAAATGCGGAATGAAATCCCAAGTACTCCGCAACAAAACCCCCCACAGCTGGCCCAAGGAGTTGACTCACAGAAAACATCGTTCCTCTCCATCCAAGTGTCTCTCCAACCCTACCTTTTGGAGCAAGGGTGATAGCGGTCGAGAGAGAAGAAGGGAAGAAAAATGCTGCTGCAACTCCATGCAATGCTCTACCTACCGCAAAAATAACTAAACTCTTAATAAAAAAAGACAAAATATAAAAAAATCCTGCAAAGGCTCCAAAAATTGCACCAACCATCATGACCTCAAAGCTTTTTCCTTTATCCCCTAAAATACCCCCTAAGGGTTTTAAAATAAGTGCAAAAATTGACGAGACAGAAGCTACTATCCCCACAATAAAAGGACTGGCCCCAAACGTTATCGCCAAGGGGGAGATTAACGGAGCCACTAAAACATACCCCAAGAAGAAGAAAAATGCTGAAAAATGGAGAAACCATAAGTCTTTTCTCTCCATTTTTTACCCCCTAAATTCTCGTCTCTGGTTCTTCCATGCTTTCCTTCATATATGCAACACTCATGTGTTTTGTGTTCTTGGCAAAGCCTATGTTCCCATTTTTATCCACCATAATTATTCCCATATTTTCGGAACCAAAATATCTAGTTGCAAGCTCTATTGCAGCTTCACTTGCCTTTTGAGCATTTAAACCAAACCTAACAAAATCTGTAGCAGTTTTAGCAAGAGAAAGCTTTATGGCAACCTCTCCAAGTCCTGTACACGAAACTCCAGCGAACTCATTTGCATAAGTGCCGGCGCCTATTATTGGAGTGTCTCCCACTCTTCCAAACATCTTTAAGAAAACTCCTCCAGTGGATGTACCTGCAACTATTTCTTTACCATCAAATGCCACAGCACCAACAGTGCTCCTAAGGACTTCCGGGTATTCCTTTATAAGCTCACTAATCTTTTTCCAGTGAGAAATGATACCTTTTTCAAGAAGTTTTTCTCTAAGCTTTTTCCATTGTTCAATTCTTTCCTCAATTATTGGATTATATTCTCCAAATCCCATCAAACGAGCAAATTTAACGGCTCCTTCCCCAGCGAGGAGAACGTGATCAGTTTTCTCCATGACCTTTCTTGCAATACTTATCGGGTTTTTTACCCCCCAGATACCGGCTACCGCACCAGCTTCAAGATTAGATCGCATAATAGCTGCATCCATTTCAACTTTCCCATCCAATGTTAGAACACTCCCTGTTCCAGCATTAAATATTGGATTATCTTCTAATGTTTTGATTGCCTCTTCAACAGCGTCGATAGCTGAACCTCTTTTTAACTCCTTCCATCCAATCAAAGCGGCATTTCTTACCCCCTCCATCACTTTGGGGATTCTTTCCTTATTCTTTATTGTACCAGCTCCTCCATGAACAATGATAGCAACCATCAAAAATCACCACCCAATAATGTCTTCGAATGGTTAAAAGCATTATGGAAACGAAAAACAGTTTATGTAAAATTCTTAATAGCTTCTTCCACTATCTGTTCCCCTCCCAAAGGGCGAGGCTTGAAAAAATCAGAAAATTTCCTAAAGTACAAAATTGAAAATCTCCTACGTTCTCAACTCAAACTCATGTTAATTATTGTTTCTCCTATGTTTTCAATATATTCCAGTATTCTACGATAGCTGTCCATGGCGATGGATTTTCTGTAGTCTATTGATTTTATGTAATTCTTTAGCTCAAGCATTATTTCGTCAATTTTCTTCAGATCCTTCTCAGTTATCTGAGAGATTACTTTACGTATCATTCCCTTCAAGTATTCAATATCAAGATCACGATCAAAGTTCTCTGCAATCCTCACTATATGATCCCCTATCCTCTCAATATTGCGTACTATAAAGAGAACTCCAAGAAGATCAAAGTTCCTTTTAATAAATCCTCTATCTTCTCCTATACTTCCTCCAGATAGAGCTTTGTTTACAGTTCTCAACGTGAGGAAATAAAACCGGTCAAGTTCGTTCTCAAGGCCATTAATGTCTCTGAGAACCTCCTTTCTCTCAAACTCATTTATAAGTGCCAAATCCTCTATCATAGAAACTAGGATCGATGCCAACCGCTCTATTATCTCCTTCAGGTTAACCCCTTCATCTGCCAGCAGGCTCTTGCTTGTAATCCTAAGGGGCTCTTCTAAAATTATCTCCAAACCTGGAAGATTTTGGATCGTTTGGCGTATTTTTACTTTATACAGTGGTATGTCTTCTGTGAATTTGACATCGATAATGTCATACCCTTGGATATAAGCAGAGATCAGCAATCTAACCGCCATGTCTGGAGAAATCTCTTTGGAAATTACAAGTTCTTTGCTCTCAGTTACTTCCTTAGGTTTTTTAGGGAGTATCAAGAGTGATCCATCAGGATTAATAGCTATTGGAACTGCATCTCCCTGTTTTAATTCATTCTCCTTAACCCACTTCTTCGGAAGAGAAATTATGTAGGAACTCCTACCTGTAAATTGTATCTTTCGAAACTCCATATTACCCCACCAATCTATATAGAAAACCACTTCCAGTATAAACCTTTCGATAACTTACTCTTCCTCTATAATTCTTCTCATCCACGTGCCCTTCAAGAACCAAATAAAACCAAAAAACCCAACAATCACATTACTAAGACCCATCCCAAGGAAGACTCCTATCGAAGATCCCAGAATCAAGTAGCCTAAGAGATAGCTAAGGGGAATTCTCAATCCCCAGAGTCTCAGAATTCCAAGCATCATACTCTTCTTTGTATGTCCTGAGGCTCTAAAAACGTTATTGACTACAACAAAGATGCCATTAAAAAAAGGTACTGAGGTTAAGAAGTACTTCCAAACAATTGCACTTTCCTCAATAACCGCTTTATCATTGAGGAAAATTCTAAAAATCGGTACTCTTAAAGCCCCAATGACGATAACAGCTGTAGTTGCTATAGCAACGTTTACTATCATCGTCCTCTCGGCAATTTTCTTTGCCCTCTTATAGTTCTCGGCTCCTACGTTTTGGGCTATCATAGTTCCCATCGCCATGCTTATCCCTCTAGAGATACTCGTGAGAAAGTTCACAAGGCGAGTTGTAATTGTATAAGCAGCGTATGTAACATCACCAAAGCCAAATATTATACGAGCTAAGATGACAAATCCAAAACTGTTCGCAGATTGGCCCACTCCAGCAGGCAGGCCCACTTTAAATATGCGCTTGTAAAACTCGAAATCCGGTTTAAGATCTCTTAGTGACAATTGTATAGTTGTCCTCCTCGTGAAGAGAAGATAGGCACCAATTATCGAACCTACGGTATTTGAGAAAACAGTTGCTATCGCTGCACCTGCAACACCCAGCTTGGGAAGTCCAAAAAGCCCAAATATCAAAATTGGATCTAGAACAACATTCAAAAAGACTGTAAACATGTTAATCTTCACTGGGGTCTTAGTATCCCCCGTGGCCCTCATAAGAGCACTAAATGCAAACCCAGTGAAAGAGAAGGGGATGCCTACAAAAATTATTCTTACATATGTGAGGGCATAGGGATATACATTCGGTGTAACCTTCATGAACTCCAAAGTTTTAGGAGTTATAATGAAACCGATGACCGCAGTAATAGATGCAAAAAGCAAGAGCAGAGAATACAAAGCTCCAGCGGCCCTATTAGCCTTATCATAGAGCTTTGCCCCTATATACTGGCCCACAAATGCAAATCCTGCAACAGCGAATCCTTGGCCCAAGTTCATGAGAGTTCCAATTAAGGGCCAAGAAACTCCTGGAGCTGATAAAGCCTCTCTCCCAATTTTTCCAAGCCAGAATGTATCGGTTATATTATAAAGCACCTGTACAAGATTATTAAGGATTAAAGGCCAAGCTAACCTGAAAAGAGTCTTTTCTATGCCTCCCTCTAAGATTTCTTCTCTCATTTTGTCTACTCGGGTCATAATAAAACAATTGTCGAAGCGTTAATATATAAGATTAATGATCTATTATCCGCTTCATCCATGAACCCTTTAGGAACCATACAAAACCTATTAATGCTGCTAAAAAGTTACTTAGACCCATTCCAAACCATACGCCTATTGTATCTGCTAGTAGTTTACCAAGGTAATACGCAAGAGGAATTCTAAGCATCCACAATCTTATCATACCAAGTATCATGCTCTTCTTTGTATGCCCCGAGCTCTGGAAAACGTTGATTACAGCAGAAAAAATACCAAAGAATGGTAAAGAAAACGCAAAATATCTAACAAACTTAATACTCTCTGCTAAAACTCTCTCATCTTTAATAAAAAATCCAAATATCTGGGCTCTAAACACAACTACTATTATCGTTCCAATCCCCAGTACGACTAAATTGGTAAGCATGGCTCTCTCAGCAATCTTCTTTGCCCTCTCATAGTTCTCAGCGCCAACGTTCTGTCCTACCATGGTCCCCATGGCCATGCTTATTCCATCCGCTATGGCAAACATGAAATTCGTAAGTCTGTTTGCTATTGTATATGTAGCAAAGGCAACGGTTCCGTAGATGTAGATTATCCTCGTGAGGACTACAAATCCAAAAGCCTCTGTAGAGAACCCTACACTTGAAGGTATCCCTACTCTGAAAATACGCTTATAAAAGTCCCAATCAGGCTTAAGATTCTCGAGAGTCAAATGTATTCCTACCTTTCCCTTAAAAAGTAGATAACCTCCAATCAATGATCCAACGCTATTTGAAAACATGGTTGCTACAGCAGCACCTATAACTCCAAATTCCGGAAAACCAAACCATCCAAAAATTAAGAGAGGATCAAGAATAATATTAAGGAAAACCGTGAACATGTTAATCTTTACTGGAGTCTTAGTATCTCCAATTGCTCTTAAGAGGAAGTTAAAGGCGAATAATGTAAACGAGAAAGGTATTCCAATAAAAATTATTCTAATATAACTAAGAGCATAGGGATAAACTTCTGGTGTAACTTTCATAAACTTGAGTGCAAAAGGCGCTATAATTAAACCAAATATGGCTACAAACGCTGAGAATATCATCATAAGTGAATATAAAGCACCAGTGGCCCGATTAGCTTTTTCATAATCTTTTGCTCCAACATATTGACTCACAAATGCAAATCCAGCAGTTGCAAATCCCATCCCAATGCTCATAAAAAACCATACAAGTGGCCAAGAAGTCCCTGGAGCGGAAAGCTCCTCTGTACCAAGTCTACCAAGCCAAAATGTATCTGTTAAATTATAAAGAACTTGAACCATATTATTAATAATCAATGGATAAGCTAACTTAAGCATAGTTTTCTCTATATGACCTTCCACGATCTCCTGTCGCATTGTTTGAAGTTTTTCCCCATCCAAATCCTTCACCTACTGAAGATTTAGTGTTCATTTACAATAATTGTTCTGCTCAAAATTGAACACATGAGATTATCAAACAAGAATCGAAACGTTATTATAAAAAGTTTACTGTGGATAAATTGTCCTTGTGAACTACCTCGCCCTTACGGACGGGGTTTCGTGAGAGTTCATTCGGCATCCCGTTGCCGGTAGCCTCACTCTCACTGGCCGGTTCACACGGCCACTACCCCCTATCCTCCC